>Ga0209415_10004008_pt1 | contig 27173 bp, 23 predicted proteins | sample PeaSoiSIISIP2007_FD_187696 | JGI IMG/M metagenome (GOLD analysis project Ga0209415, IMG submission 187696) | Peat soil microbial communities from Weissenstadt, Germany - SII-SIP-2007 (SPAdes) (version 2) | ecosystem: Environmental > Terrestrial > Soil > Wetlands > Peat | place: Germany... | reverse complement strand
CGGCGGAGCGCAAGGTCTCCGACCTGCCCGCGCAGATGCTCAGCGGCCGCTACCTCAACGGCGATGGCGACGCCGGCGTCGTCATCGGCCAGGATCTCGCCGACAAGCTGAAGACCCGGCTCGGCAAGCGGGTGATCATCATGGCCCAGGCGGCCGACGGCCATCTGGCCGAGACAGGGGCGGTCATCGTCGGCCTGTTCGGCAATACCAAGCCGGTGCAGGACGAGTTCGTCTTCACCGGTCTCGGCGCGGCGCAGTCGCAGTTGGGGCTGGGCAGCCAGATCTCCGAGATCAGCTTCGACGCCGCCCTGCCGGCGACGCCGCAGACGGCGGTCGCCGCCCTGACGCGCGCCGCGCCGACCCTCGATGTGCAGACCTGGATGACGCTCTCGCCGCTGGCCTACACCATGGAGACCTTCTCCCAGACCTACATCGCGATCTGGCTGATGGTGATGTTCCTGCTGATGGCCATCGGCATCGTCAACACCCAGCTGATGGCCGTGTTCGAGCGGACGCGGGAGTTCGGTCTGTTGCAGGCGCTGGGCATGCGACCCGGTTGGATCGTGGCCCAGGTGATGCTGGAATCGGCGATGCTGATCGGCGTCGGTGTTGCAGGCGGCGTGGGACTGATGGTGCTGACGCTACTGCCGTTCGCGCACGGGCTCGACCTCGGCTTTCTGGCCGCCGGCGCGGAAATGGCCGGCGGGACCAGCGTGCTCTACCCGCGGCTGGACCTGGCCGACGCCGTGACCTTCAGCCTGATTGTCTGGGCGCTCGGGGTGGCGACGACGCTCTGGCCGGCGCGCACCGCCGCTCGGGCGAGCCCGGTCGCCGCCATGGGCGCGCTCTGAGGGGAACGAGAAAGATGGCCGAGATAATTCGATGCCGCGGCGTGACCAAGATCTACCGCCAGGGGACGGTGGACGTGCCGGCGCTGCGCGGCGTCGACCTCGGCATCGAGGCGGGCGACTTCGCGACGCTGTCGGGGCCATCCGGCTCGGGCAAGACCACCCTGCTCAGCCTGATCGGCGGGCTCGACCGGCCCACCGCGGGCGACATCACCGTCGACGGCGAGGCGCTAACCCGCCTGGACGGCGCCCACCTGGCGGACCTTCGGCTGAAGAAGATCGGCTTCGTGTTTCAGACCTACAGCTTGGTGCCTGTGCTTTCGGCGATCGAGAACGTCGAGTTCATCCTTCGGCTGATGGGCCGCCCGGCGGCGGAGCGGCAGGCCCGAGCTCGCGAGGTGCTACGCGAGGTCGGCCTCGAAGGGCTGGAGGACCGGCGGCCGTCCCGACTCTCGGGCGGCCAGCAGCAGCGCGTGGCGGTCGCCCGCGCGCTGGCGCCGAAGCCCGCGATCGTCCTGGCCGACGAACCCTCCGCCAATCTCGATTCCAGCAATGCCGAGGAGCTGATCGGCCTGATGGCGCGTCTGAACGCGGCCTCCGGCATCACCTTCCTGATCGCCACCCACGATGCGCGGGTGATCGCCCATTCGCGCCGCAGGATCGAAATGACCGACGGCAAGATCACCGCCGACGAACGCCGGGGCGCCGAGATTGCGGCCTAGCGCTCGCGGGTGGGTGGCCGGGCTTGGCCTCGCCCTCCTCAGCGGCCCTGCGCTGGCGCAGACTGATCAGATCCACGGGCGCGTCGAGGTGCAGGACGCCGAGCAGTTCACCGGCGCGGACAGCGTCCAGGCGCAGCTAGGCCAGCAGACCGCCAACGACGTCCTGGGCAATCTGCGGCTCACCTGGGAGCCCACCTGGGGTCACTGGAGCTTCCAGATCCACTATGTTCTGGCGGCCGAGGACGGGCCCAATGTCGCCCTGGCCCGGGCCGAGGCGGGCCTAATATCGCAGCCGCCCGCCACCCTGTTCAACCTGACCGACACCTTCCTGAACCGTGGCCCCTGGGTCACCAGCCAGCGCCTCGACCGGCTGGCGGTGACCTACACGACGCCGGACCTGGTGGTTCGCGTCGGCCGCCAGGCCCTGACCTGGGGAAGCGGCCTGGCATTCCGCCCGATGGACCTGTTCGACCCGTTTGGACCGACCGCCACCGACACCGAGTACAAGCCCGGCGTCGACATGCTCTACGTGCAACGGCTTTTCGCCGACGGCTCCGACCTGCAGTTCATCGTGGCGCCGCGTCAGGCGCGGACGGGCGGCCCCGTGACGGCCGACGCCAGTTCGGTTGCGCTGCACTTCGACACCACCGTCCTCGGCCACCAGACGACGCTGATGCTGGCCCGCGACCACGGTGACTGGGTGACGGCGCTCGGCGTCAACGGCGCGCTTGGCGGCGCGACCTGGAACCTCGAGGCCGTGCCGACGGTGCTCAAGACCGGCGGCGTGAGGGTTTCCGGCATCGCCAATATCAGCGACGCGGTGACCCTCTTCGGCCGCAACACCACGCTATTCGGAGAGTATTTCCACAACGGCTTCGGCGTCGCCGGACGGCCGTTCGATCTCGCCTCCCTGCCGCCCGACCTGACGGACCGGCTCGCCCGCGGCCAGGTGTTCGACACCCGCCGCGACTACCTGGCTGGCGGCGCGACGGTGGAAGTCACGCCGCTGCTCGACCTCAGCCCCAGCCTGATCGTCGACCTCAACGACGGCAGCTTGCTGGCGCTCGCGGCCACGACCTATTCGCTCGCCGACAACATCACCCTGGCGGCCGGCGTACAGGCGCCGATCGGACGGGTCCGCACCGAGTTCGGCGGCCTGCCGCTCACCGCCTCGAGCCGGGTCCTGCTGGCGCCGCCCGGCCAGATCTACCTGCAACTGCGTCGCTACTTCTGATCCCGGGCGTATCGAGCACCGGCCCGCGCCCCGCCGGTCAGCGCCGCTTCAGTTCCTCTATCGCCAAGACCACGAAAATTGCCTCGTCGCGGCCGGGATACCGTTGTAGGTCTTGTTTAGCAACTCACCGGACGCTGGAAGACTGCAACGCGTCGTGGTGACCACCAATCGCGCCAGGCGGCGCCTTATGTACCAGTTCGCACCTAACTCCTGACATTTATGTGCGAAGCGGTAGGTAAAGGATGGCCGGGCCATAACGAGGAACTCCGATGAACCCGCTTTTCTCTCCCCGCTCGCTCGCTCCCCTGAAGCCTATCGCGATCGCCGCTGCGGTGCTCGCGACGACGGCGGCGGCCGCCAACGCCGATATCCTGCACTATCAGGCGCAGCTGCGCGGCGCCGCCGAGACGCCCCCGAATCCCTCAAAAGCCCGCGGTGAGGTGACCGCCGTCCTGGACACCGACCGGCACGCGTTCGAGTACACTGTGACCTACAAGGATCTCAGCGGCCCGGTGACAGTCGCCGGTTTCAAGCAGCCGACCAGCCCGCCGGACGACCCGATCGTCACGGCGCCCACCGACCCCAAGACCGGCGTCATCCACGCCGTGGTGACCCTGACGAAGGGGCAGGTGCAGGATCTCAACGCCGGCAGGTGGATCTTCGATATCTCCACCGGCGCCAGCCCGGCCGGCGAGATCCGCGGCAAGGTGCAGCGGACCAGCGTCTATTGAGCCGCAAACCTCGCTAGGCGCCGGGGCCGAAGGGCGATAGGCAGCAGGCGCGACCAGCCTTTCGCGCGCCCCTCCCCGGCCCCGATGAGTCTCGAGCCCGAGCAGTACCAGAGCCTCGCCAGCTTTCGCCTGGCGCTACGGCGATTCCTCGCCGGAGCGGAGGCGATCAGCAAGGCGGCGGGCGTGACCCAGCAGCAGTATCAGGCGATGTTGGCGATCAAGACTTGGCCATCGCGGGCCATGACCATGGGCGACCTGGCCGAGCAACTGCTCCTGACCCACCACGCGGCCGTTCAACTGATCAATCGCATGACCACTGCCGGCGTCGCCGCGCGCGCGCCGTCGAGCACCGACCGGCGCGCCGTACTGCTGAAACTGACCCCTGCGGGCGAAGCGCTGATCGAGCGTCTGGGGGCGCTCCACATGGCCGAGGTGCTGCGTCAGGAGCCGCACCTGACGCAGTCCTTGCGGCGGCTGAAACGGACTTCGCCGCAGCCGACCGTTGAAGCTGGCGATGAGGGTGACGGTTCCTAAGACCACCGCCATTGACGGGCGCTGCCCAGGCGAGGCTTATACAAGCGTTTGAAAGACGGCCGTTCTTGCCGGCCGCAGGTATGTTCTCGAGGAAACCACCATGACCGCCATCAACGCCGTGACCGACTACGCCCTGGACGGCGACGTCGGCGTGATCACCCTGAACTCGCCGCCGGTGAACGCACTCTCGGCAAACGTCCGCGACGGCCTCGCCGGCGGCGTGGCCGCCGCGCTCGCGGACCCGGGCGCAAAGGCGGTGGTGATCATCTGCGAGGGCCGCACCTTCATCGCCGGCGCCGACATCACCGAGTTCGGCGGCGCGCAGAAGGGCGCCAGCCTGTTCGACGTTCAGGACGCGATGGAGAACTCGGCCAAGCCGGTGATCGCAGCGATCCACGGCACCGCCCTGGGCGGCGGATTGGAAGTGGCTCTGTGCGCCCACTACCGCGTCGCCGTACCGTCAGCCCGCTGCGGCCTGCCCGAGGTGAACCTCGGTCTGCTCCCTGGCGCCGGGGGCACCCAGCGACTGCCGCGCATCGTCGGAGTCGAAAAGGCGCTGGAGATGATGACCTCGGGCCAGCACGTGCCGGCCAACCAATGCCTGGCCATGGGCCTGGTCGACGAAATCGTGCCGGAGGGCGAGCTGCGCGCAGGCGCGGTCGCCTTCGCCCACCGGATTGCAGCCGAGGGGCGGCCGCTGAAGAAGGTGCGCGAGTCGAACGAGAAGGTGGAGGCAGCGCGCGGCCATCCGGAGATCTTCGAGAGCTTCCGCAAGGCCAACGCCCGCAAGTTCCGCGGCTTTCTGGCCCCCGAGTACAACATCCGCTGCATCGAGGCGGCGGTGAACGAGCCGTTCGAGGACGGGCTGAAGACCGAGCGACGCCTGTTCGGCGAGCTGATCAGCGGCTCGCAGTCGGCGGCGCAGCGCTACGCCTTCTTCGCCGAGCGGCAGGCCGCCAAGATCCCCGATGTGCCGGACGACACGGCGGTGATCCCGGTGAACAAGGTCGGCATCATCGGCGCCGGCACCATGGGCGGCGGCATCGCCATGAACTTCCTCAACGCCGGCGTCCCGGTGACCATCGTTGAGGTGAAGCAGGAGGCGCTCGACCGCGGCCTCCAGGTGGTGCGCGGCAACTACGAGCGCTCGCGAACCGCCAAGCCGGAGGAGACCGAGGCGCGCATGAGCCGTCTGACCGGCTCGCTCGACATGAGCGCCCTGGCCGACTGCGACCTCATCATCGAGGCCGTATTCGAGCGAATGGATATCAAGAAGGACATTTTCGCCAAGCTCGACGCCATCTGCAAACCAGGTGCGATCCTCGCCACCAATACCTCGGGCCTCAACATCGACGAGATCGCCTCGGTGACCAAACGCCCCGAGGCGGTGATCGGCTTGCACTTCTTCTCGCCCGCCAATGTGATGAAGCTGCTGGAGGTGGTCCGCGCCGACCACACCTCGAAGGAGGTGATCGCCACCTCGATGAAGCTGGCGCGCAAAATCGGCAAGATCGCGGTGCTGGTCGGGGTCTGTCCCGGCTTTGTCGGCAACCGCATCCTTGGGGCCCGCCAGCGCGAGGCCAACAAGCTGATCATGGAAGGCGCGATGCCCTGGGACATCGACCGGGTGCTGTACGATTTCGGCTTCCCAATGGGGCCTTTCGCCATGAGCGACCTGGCCGGGCTGGACATCGGCTGGGTGAAGGAGAAGTCGCACGGCGAGACCATCCGCGATGTGCTGTGCGAGATGGATAGACGTGGCCAGAAGACCGGGGCCGGATGGTACGACTATGACGAGAACCGCAACGCCAAGCCCTCGCCGGTGACAGAAAAGATCCTGCATGACTTCATTGTGAAGTCGGGCGCAAACCCGCGCAAAATCTCCGACGAGGAGATCCTGGAGCGGTGCGTCTATCCGATGGTCAACGAGGGCGCGAAGATCCTCGATGAGGGCAAGGCGATCCGCCCCTCCGACATCGATGTCGTCTGGGAAAATGGTTACGGCTGGCCGGTTTACCGTGGTGGGCCGATGTGGTTCGGCGACCAGGTTGGCCTGCCCAAGGTGCTCGACAAGATGAAGGAATTCCAGGCCCAGATGGGCGACCAGTTCAAGCCCGCCGCTCTGCTGGAAAGGCTGGTCTCGGAGGGCAAGAAGTTCGCCGACGTGAGATAACGGCGGTTTGCCTCGCGCCGCGACGGCGGCTAAGCTCGACCCCGATCTCTAGAAAGGGGCCACATGCGTAAGTTTCTAGCCGTCCTGGCGACGTGCGGTCTTGCCGCCGCCTCCAGCATCGCTTTTGCCGATCCGAGCCAACCCTACGGCATGGATCGTAATTCCGGCCACCAGTCGGCCGGTGATCTTCCCCATTGCGACCGCCCGATCGGCATCGCGGCGGTGCAGGAGCCGGACCGCGACTGGTGGAGCCCGCTCGGGCTTTCCAATCCCGAGGCGGTGCTCAAGATGTTCGCCTTGCAGTCGGGCTGCCTGCGGATGGTCGACCGCAACAAAGGCCTGGCCATGCGCAACCAGGAAGAGGGACTGAACCGCGGCGGCGAGCTGCAGCGCGGCTCCAACCTCGGCCGCGGCCAGGTGCTGGCGGCTGACTTCTTCATCATCCCAGACATCGCGCGGCAGAACAGCGACTCCGGAGGCGGCAACATGGTCGGAATGTTCGGCCACTTCCTGCCGGGCGCAGCTGGCGCGATCGTCGGCGGCATCAGCATCCACAGCCAGGAAGCCAGCACGCTGATCACCCTGGTCGACGCGCGCACGACCGAGCAGCTCTACATCGCCCAGGGCGATGCGAAGAAGACCGACGTCGGCTTCGGTGGTGGCGGCGGCTGGGGCGGCTGGGCGGGCTACGGCGCCCTGGCCGGCAGCGGCTACACCAACACCGACATCGGCAAGGTGATCATGGCCGCCTACTACAAGGCGTTCGTCGATCTGGTTCACTACATGCAGACCCAGCAGCCGGGCGGCGCCCAGGAGAACGCGCCGATCGCTGCGCAGCGGGTCACGCAGGAAGTACACCTGCGCAAGGCGGCTTCGACCAGCGCGGCGGTGGTCTACACCGTTCACACCGGGTCGCTGGTTTACCCGACCGGCGCACGCAACGGCATCTGGATGGAAGTGGACGACGAGAACGGCAACCGCGGCTGGATGTCGTCGGCCTACGCGACGCCGCGCTGAAGCTAATGAAAATCCCGGCTGCGCTGCAGCCTGGGCTCTGAAGGACGCCGATGGGGAAGCTCCCCGTCGGCGTTTTTCATGTCCGCCAGGCGCGGCGACAGATCGATGAAACGCTCGGCGACGACGTGGATCACGTCCGACGCGCGCTGAAGCTTGCCGCTGACCACCAGGAACGACGCGGTCATCACTGTGCGGCGGTTGGGGGTGAAGACATCGCGCCAGACCACGGCGTTGGCGATGCCGGTCTCGTCCTCGAGCGTGGCGAACACCACCCCCTTGGCCGTGCCGGGGCGTTGGCGGATCAGCACGAGGCCGCCGACGGTGACACGCGCGCCATCCTTCATCGACGCCAGCTGCGCAGTCGGCACGGCGCCCAGGCGGGTGAGCAGCGGGCGGAAGAAGCGGCAGGGATGCGCCTTCAAGGAAAGCCCGGTGGTGCGGTAGTCCTCCGCCACGTGCGCTGGCAGTTGCATCCGGGGCAATAAGACAGGCTCCTCCTCCAGGTCGAGCGCCGCCAGCAGCGAGCCCTCCTCGCCGGCCCGGACTTCCGGCGCCAGCGCCTTCACCCGCCACAGCCCCTCGCGCCGGTCCATGCCCAGCGAGCGGAACGCGTCAGCCTCGGCCAGCAGCTCCAGCGTACGCCGCGAGAGCCGGGCGCGGCGAGCGAGCTCTTCGAGCGTGGACGCGCCAGCCTCACGGGCCCGCATCAGCGCCTCGATCTCCGTGTCCTTCAGCCCGCGGACCTGACGCAGGCCCAGGCGGACAGGTAGGCCTCTCCTCCCCTCCCCCCTGAGGGGAGGAGTCGGGGGTGGCGGGCTCTCCCCGCCATCGAGATGTTCGAGATCATCCGCGATCAGACTGTCCGGCTCGCAGACACCCCCACCCCCCACCCCCTTCCCTTGTGGGAGAGGAGGTTCCAGTCGCGAGTCCCAGTCGCTCAACAGCACGTCCGGCCCGCGCACCTCGACGCCGTGCTCCTTCGCGTCCCGCACCAGCTGGGCCGGCTGGTAGAAGCCCATCGGCTGGCTGTTGAGCAGGGCGGCGCAGAAGACGTCAGGGTAATGACATTTTATCCAGGCCGAGACGTAGACCAGCTTGGCGAAGCTGACCGCGTGGCTCTCCGGGAAGCCGTAGGAGCCAAAGCCCTCGATCTGTTTGAAGCAGCGCTGGGCGAACTCCGGATCGTAGCCGCGCCGCACCATGCCTTCGACGAACTTCACTCCGTAGTCGCCGACCGTGCCCAGGTTACGGAACGTCGCCATCGAGCGGCGCAGGCCGTTGGCCTCCTCCGGCGTGAACTTGGCCGCCTCCATGGCCAACTTCATCGCCTGCTCCTGGAATAGCGGCACGCCTTTGGTCTTGCCGAGGATCGACTCCAGCTCGTTCGCCGGTCCGTGCTCGGGCGCCGGCTTCGGGAAGGTGACCGGCTCCAGCCCGTCGCGGCGGCGCAGGTAGGGATGCACCATGTCGCCCTGGATCGGGCCGGGCCGCACGATCGCCACCTCGATGACGAGGTCGTAGAACTCCCGCGGCTTCAAGCGGGGCAGCATCGACATCTGCGCCCGGCTCTCGACCTGGAACACGCCAACGGAGTCGGCCTTGCACAGCATGTCGTAGACGGCCGGGTCCTCCTCGGGGATGTCGGCCATATCGGCGAACACCCGCCCGTGGTCCTCAGCCAACATGGTCATGGCCCGCTTGATCGCCGTCAGCATGCCCAGGGCCAGCACGTCGACCTTCATCAGGCCGAGGGCGTCGATGTCGTCCTTGTCCCACTCGATGAAGGTGCGGTCCTGCATCGCCGCGTTGCCGATCGGCACGGTCTCGTCGAGCCGTCGCTTGGTCAGGATGAAACCGCCGACGTGCTGCGAGAGGTGGCGCGGAAAGCCGAGCAGTTCGGTGGCCAGATCGACGGCGCGGCGGATCTCCGGATTGGTCGGATCGAGCCCCGCCTGGCGGATGTGGTGGTCCGGCACCTCATCGCCCCAGCTGCCCCAGACGGTGTTGGCGAGCGCGGCGGTGATGTCCTCGGTGAGCCCCAGCGCCTTGCCGACATCGCGAATGGCGCTGCGGGGCCGGTAGTGGATCACTGTGGCGCAGATGGCGGCGCGGTGGCGGCCATATCGTTCGTACACGTACTGCATCACCAGTTCGCGACGTTCGTGTTCAAAGTCGACGTCGATGTCGGGCGGCTCGTCGCGCTCCTTGGAGATGAAGCGCTCGAACAACACGTCATGGTCCTTCTTGCAGGGATCCACCGCGGTGACGCCCAGACAGAAGCATACGGACGAATTGGCCGCCGAGCCGCGGCCCTGGCAGAGGATGCCCTGGTCCTTCGCCCATTTGACGATGTCGTGCACGGTGATGAAGTAGTTCGGGTAGTTCAGCTCCTCGATCAGGGCGAGTTCCTTGTTGAGGAGGTCGACCACCTTCTGCGGCACGCCGTCCGGATAGCGCCAGTCGGCGCCGGCCCAGGCGAGGTCGGTCAGGTGCTGTATCGCGGTCTTGCCCGGCGGCACCGGCTCGTCGGGATACTCGTACTTCAGCTCGCTGAGCGAGAAGCGGCAGAGATCGGCGATCTCCAGCGAGCGGGCGACCGCCTCGGGCCATAGGGCAAAGAGCCGCGCCATCTCGTCCGGCGTCTTTAGATGACGCTCGGCGTTGGCTTCCAGGCGAAGCCCGGCGGTCTGGATCGTGCATTTCTCGCGGATGCAGGTCATTACGTCCTGCAGCGGACGCCGCTCTGGGGCGTGGTAGAGCACGTCGTTCGTCGCCACGATCGGCGCGCCGGCGGCCCAGCCGAGCGCTTCGAGACGGGCGATGCGTTTCAGGTCCTGGGCGGCGTACCCACGGGCGGCGGCGAGCCAGACCCGGCCGGGAAAGTCCTTCGCGGCCCGCGTCAGCGCCCGTGCGAAACCGTCGTCCAGCGTCTTGGGCGGCAGGGCGATCAGCACCTGGCCCTCGCCGTATTCCCGCAGATCGCTCCAGACCAGTTCGCACTCGCCCTTCTTGGCCCGCATTTGGCCGACGGTGAGCAGCTTGGTCAGGCGGCCGTAAGCCTCCCGGTCGGTCGGGTAGCAGAGCACGCTCGGAGCGCCGTCGGCGAAGTCGAGCCGGCAGCCGGGAATGAACCTCAGGCCGACTTCCTTGGCCTTCGCATGCGCCCGCACGACCCCGGCCAGGCTGTTGCGATCGCAAACCGCTATGGCGGAGAGTCCGAGCGCCTTGGCCATGAGCACCAGCTCGCCCGGGTGCGACGCGCCACGCAAGAACCCGAAGTTGGTGGTGACCTGGAGCTCGGCGTAGGCGCTCATAACTCCCCTCCCCCTTGAGGGGAGGGGTCGGGGGTGGGGGGCTGCTGTAAGTACGCCAACGCCCCATCGAGCCGCGCGCCGATCCCAAGCTGATGCTCGATTTCAGCAACGACCCGATCCCACTGGCGGGCGACCACCTCGTTCGAGAACCGAAGTGTCCGATATCCGGCTGTCGCGAACCAAGCGTCCCGCTCCCGGTCCTTTTTCGGATCGTGAAATGGGCCATCCAGTTCGACGATCAGCCTGGCGGCGTGGCAGCCAAAGTCCGCCACAAACCGGCCCATCGGAACCTGGCGACGGAAGTGCAAACCATGGTTTCGGCGCAGAGTGCGTAGCCAGACCCAGAGCCTCCGTTCGGTGGTGGTGGATTCGTTGCGCAGGCTTTGTGCGAGCTTTGAGTAGAGCGGGCCGCCCAGCCTGCGCGTGGGTGGAGGATCATCGTGGTAGCGGTGAGAGCCCCCCACCCCCGACCCCTCCCCTCGGGGGGGAGGGGAGTTTTTGTCTTTATCCCAGCCCATGCAGCCACCATTTCGGGGGCACGTCGGCGCCGTAGAGGCCGGCGCGGAAGAGCCAGTAGCGAGCGCCGGTTTCGTCCTCGACGCGGTAGTAATCGCGGACGTGGGCCGGGCCGGTTTCGCCGGGTGGGCGGCGCCACCATTCCTCGGCAAGACGCTCCGGCCCCTCTGACCGGCGCACCCGGCGCAGCTGGCCGCGCCAGCGGAAGAACACCGGCGGATCGTCGGGGACGCGGGCCATCGCCTCGATCGGCTCTGGCCGGGCGAAGAGGCGCACCGGCCGCGGACGGTCGCTGGGCCAGGTCTCGTCCGCAGCCTGACTTTCGTCCGCAATCTGGGCGAACGGCGCACGGCGGACCACGGCGCGCTCGGGAATGTGGCTGGGATAGGCGCCGGCGCGCCAGACCCGGCCGTCGCCCAGGCGGTTAGCGAGGCGATCGACCAGCGGTGCGATGCCATCCTCGGCGGCGATCTCGCCGATCGCTTCAAGCCGGATTTCCCGTTCGGGCAGCACCTCGACCCCCGTCGCGGCGAGGGTCACCACTTCGATGCCGAAGCCAGGATCGACGCGCTCCAGCATCGGCGCGAACAGGCGGGCGATGGCGTCGGGGCTGCGGCCATGCAGGGAAAGGCCGATGCTGAGCCGCTCAGCGCGACCGTCAAGGCGGTGGAAGACAAGCTCGAAGCGGCTGGCGCCCTGGCCCTCGGCCAGCAGACGAGCGCAAAGACGCTCGGCGATATCGCGGCTGGCTCGGGCCAGATCCTCCGGGGCGCTGATCGGCTCGGCGAACGCCAGGCGCGCGAACCAGGGCGTCGGCGGGCGGCTGAACACCAGCGCCTCCTCGGCGCGGCCAAGGGCCTGGTCGAGGCGCGTGAGCGTGGCCTGGCCGAAGCGTCTGGCCAGCTGCGGGCGCGGCAGGCCGGCGATCTGGCCGATGCGGGCGAGGCCGAGCCGGGCCAGCTGGGCGGCGGTCTCCGGTTCAAGCCGCAGCGCGGTGACCGGCAAGGTCGCCAGAGCCTCAGCCTCCTCGCCGGGCGGGACCACAGTGCGGTCGTCCCCGCACCTGGCCAGGGCCCAGGCGGCGCCGGCCGAGCCGGCGACGGCGCCGCGGGCGCGGATACCCTGCCGCGCCAGCCGGGTGAACAGGTCGTCCAGCATCGCCGCTTCCCCGCCCCAGAGATGGGCGACGCCGGTGATGTCGAGCAATAGGCCATCCGGCGGATCGACCGCCACGGCGGGGGAGTAGCGCACGCACCAGTGTGTGAGCGCGTTCAGGCTTGCGAGGTCGCCCTCGGGGTCGGCCTCGGCCGTGACCAGCTCTGGGACCAGGGCCATGGCGTCGGTCGCCTTCTGGCCGACGTAGAGGCCAAGCGCCGCAGCGGTCTGGTCGATCGCATAGAGCCGCCGCACGCCACGCTCGGTGGCGATAAGGGCAAGGGGCGCGGGCTCATGCTCCCCTCCCCCCTGCGGGGAGGGATCAGGGGTGGGGGTGTCGGCTGGTTGACGGCCGGTTTGGGCCTTCACCGCCCGATCGGCGGTCACCGAGCCCGCACCCCCACCCCCAACCCCCTCCCCGCAAGGGGGAGGGGACTTAACTGGCGAGGCGTTCTTCCGGCGCCAGGTCGTGATCGCCCAGGTCGGCGACCAGACGGAAAGGATGCGCGGCATCGTCTTCCTCCCTTCCTTCCATGATCCAGGCTCCCGTGCGCCCGCCCCGGCAGCGTTCCAGCCGCACCCGCCAGCGCGGCGCCCCCAACCCCGGATCGCCGGCGCCGGGCTGGCTGGGCGCGGGTGCGATGGTCCAGCGGGTGGCGGCCGACGAGCCGGTCTCGCCCCGGGCCGCGCCGCCGAACGGCCGCCGGCGCAGGACGAAGCCGGTGGCCTGGCTCTGCTCGCAGGCGAGCTGCAGACGCCGGCCGGCGACGAGGTCGACCACGTCCGCCTCGCCGACCACCACGGCGACGCCGGGGGTGCGCAGCGCATCCTCCATCACCGCCAGGGCCTCGTCCTCGCTCGGGGCGCAGACCTGGATCAGCCGCTCGGCCGGCAGCCCCAGGCCGACCAGGCCCGGCGCGTAGAGATCGTCGCGCCGCAGCACCCAGACCAGTTCGCCTTGACGCGCGAGCGGCGCGGCCAGGCGCGCGACAAAGGCGGCGCTGGCGGCGGCGGTTTCCAGGTCGAGCCCCTCGCCGGCGAAGGCGTGCCAGGACCGCAGCGCCAACCCCCCGCCGGGGAGAACCCCATCGATCCGCGCGTCGCCAAAACCGATGACCTCAGAGGCGCGCCGGACGCCGCGCTCTCCGACGCCACGTTCGAGGGCGGCGATCTCGGCGCGCAAAGTCGCCAATGAGGGTCGAGCAGCGGCAGGCATGTCCGTTAAACGCCATAAGTTCTCTTTTTGTTCTAAGCCTGAGCGACGCAGAGTCAAGCCGGCCGCAGAGTCGCAGCCGCTCAGGTCAGAGGCGTGTGGGAGTCCGGCGCGGGATCGACCTCAAGCCGCAGCCATTCCCGCCACTATCAAAACTTCAGCGCCCGCGCTTCCTTCACGTGCGGCAGGGCCTTGATCTTGCCGAGCAGTGCGGCGTCCGGGGCCTCGTCGACACCCACGAGGGCGATGGCGTCCTGGCCGGCGGCCACGCGGCCGAGGTTGAAGGTGGCGATGTTGACGCCAGCTTCGCCCAGCAGGGCCCCCAACGCGCCGATGAAGCCGGGTTTGTCCTGGTTATTCACATAGAGCACGTCCGGCGCGAACGCCGCGTCCAGCTCCATGCCCTTCACCTCGACGATCCGCGGCGTTCCGGCGACCACCGTGCCGGCGAACGAGCGGCGGCCCATCTCTGTGGTCACCGTGATGCGGATCAGGCTGTCGTAGACCGGCGAGGTCTCCTGGCGCGATTCGGAGACGGTGATGCCGCGGTCCTTCGCCACCGCGGGGGCGGAGACCATGTTCACCTCCGACAGCATCGGCCGCAGAAACCCGGCCAGCGCGGCCGCCGTGAGCGGGCGGGTGTTCAGCGCGGAGACATGGCCCTCGTAGGCGATGTCCACGCCCTTCAGGCCGACGTCGACCATCTGGCCGGCGAAAGCGCCCAGCTTCTCGGCCAGGGCGACGAACGGCTTCAGCTTGGGCGCCTCGTCGGCGGTGACCGAGGGACTGTTCAGCGCATTGGTGACCGCGCCGGTGAGCAAGTAGTCGCTCATCTGCTCGGCCACCTGCAGCGCCACGTTCTCCTGCGCCTCGTTGGTCGAGGCGCCCAGGTGCGGGGTGGCGACGAAGTTCGGCGCGCCGAACAGCGGGTTGGCCTTGGCCGGCTCCTCGATGAACACGTCGAACGCCGCGCCGCCGACGTGACCGCTCTCCAGCGCCGCGCGCAGGGCGACTTCGTCCACCAGCCCGCCGCGGGCGCAGTTGATGACCAGCACACCCTTTCTGGCCTTCACGAGGGCCTCCTCGGAGAGGATGTTGCGCGTCTTGTCGGTGAGCGGGGTGTGCAACGTAATGATGTCGGCGCGGCCCAGCAGGTCGTCGAGTTCGACCTTCTCGACGCCGATCTCGACCGCTCGCTCCGGCGACAGGAACGGATCGTAGGCGACCACGTGCATCTTCAACCCGTTGGCGCGGTCGGCGACGATCGAGCCGATGTTGCCGGCGCCGATCAGACCCAGCGTCTTGCCGTAGAGCTCGACGCCCATGAAGCGGTTCTTCTCCCATTTGCCGGCCTGGGTGGAGGCGTCGGCGGCGGGGAGCTGGCGGGCCAGCGCGAACATCATGGCGATGGCGTGCTCGGCGGTGGTGATCGAATTGCCGAACGGGGTGTTCATCACCACCACGCCGGCGGCGGTGGCCGCGGGAATGTCGACATTGTCGACGCCGATACCGGCGCGGCCGACCACTTTGAGGCGGCTGGCGGCGGCGAGGACATCCTTGTCCACCTTGGTGGCGGAACGGATGGCGAGGCCGTCATAGTCGGCGATGATCTTGAGCAGCTCGTCCTTGGGAAGGCCGGTGCGCACATCGGCGTCGACGCCGCGGGTGCGGAAGATGGCCACGGCGGCGGGGGAGAGCTGGTCGGCGATGAGGACTTTGGGGGTCATTGAAGATCTCCGTCCCCTCCCCCTTGAGGGGAGGGTGGCCGCGCCAGCGGCCGGGTGGGTTTCTCGAAGCGCCAGGCGTGGTGGAGGCAAACCCCCACCCCGGACCCCTCCCCTCGAAGGGAGGGGGCTTAAGCCGGCGAGAGTTCAGAAGCGAGGGAGGCGAATGCCCAGTCGAGCCAGGGCGTGAGAGCGCGCAGATCGTCGGTGTCGACCGTGGCCCCGCACCAGATGCGCAGGCCGGGCGGCGCATCGCGATAGCCGCCGATGTCGAGCGCGACGCCTTCCTTTTCCAGGAGCGCGGCCAAGCGCTTGGCGAAGTCGGCCTGGGCGTCGCTGGAGAGGGCCGTGACCTGCGGCGCAACCACCTTCAGGCAAACCGAGGTGTTGGAGCGGGTCGCTGGATCCTCCGCCAGGAAGCCGATCCAGGGCGTCTTGGCGACCCAGTCTTCCAGCACCTTCAGGTTCTCGTCTGCGCGACGCCGCAGCTCGGCGAGGCCGCCGATCGAGGCGGACCACTTCAGGGTGTCGAGATAGTCTTCGACGCAGAGCATCGACGGAGTGTTGATGGTCGCGCCTTCGAAGATCTCGAGGTTGACCTTGCCGCCCTTGGTCAGGCGAAAGATCTTCGGCAGCGGCCACGCCGGCTTGTGGCTTTCCAGCCGCTCGACCGCCCGCGGCGAGAGGATCAGCATGCCGTGCGCCGCCTCGCCGCCCAGCGCCTTTTGCCAGGAGAAGGTGACGACATCGAGCTTCGGCCACGCCAGGTCCTGCGCGAAGCAGGCGCTGGTGGCGTCGCAGATGGTCAGGCCCGTGCGGTCGGCGGCGATGAAGTCGCCGTTCGGCACGCGCACGCCGGAGGTGGTGCCGTTCCAAGTGAACACCAGGTCGGCGTCGGGGCGCACCTTGGTCAGATCGGGGAGCTGGCCGTAGGGCGCATCCAGCACCTCGGCGTCCTGCTTCAGCTCCTTGACCACGTCAGTGACCCAGTCCTTGCCGAAGCTTTCGAATGCGAGCAGCTGGACTGGCCTTGGGCCAAGCAGCGACCACAGCGCCATCTCAACCGCGCCGGTGTCCGAGGCTGGGACGATGCCGATCAGGTAGTCGGCCGGGACCTGCAGCACGGCGCGAGTCTGGTCGATGGCCGCCTGCAGGCGCGCCTTGCCGAGCTTTGAGCGGTGCGAGCGGCCCAGAACCGCCGACCTCAGGTTTTCAGGGGACCATCCGGGGCGCTTGGCGCAGGGTCCGGATGAAAATTCGGCGCGGGCCGGCCGCATGGCCGGTTTGGCGAGGGTATTCACTGTGATGTCTCCCATCCTTGCAGATGAGTCGCGCCCCGTTGGGAGGGCGTGGCCCGCCGCGCAAGAACCCTGGTTCGCCGGTCAGCGCAAGGGGGAAAATCTAACGGGCGCGAGAGGCGCGCTGCTGGCGCAGCACCTCTCGTTCGGCTTCTTCGCGGGCCAGCGCCTGGCGGCGACGGATCGCCAGCGCGACGCCAACGACGATGCTGACCATGATCCCCCAGTCGTCGGCGTTGTTGATCCAGGCGTGCAGCAGGTCATGTGGCAGCTCCATGACCAGGTAATAGGCGTGAAGGCTGAACTGCGCGGCCTGGAAGATCATCGCTGCGCCGAGCCACAGGCTCGCGTAGCGGACGGCCAGCAGCAGGAAGGTGACCGCGCAGACGAAGTCAATCACCAGCAGGATCGTCTCGGACGGAACGTTGCCGACCGTAGGGTTCAGGATGAAGGTGGCGACGTCGAGGAGCGCGAAGGCGACAGCGGCGGCGCGCGTGGCCCGATCGCCCTTCCAGAGCGCAAATCCTACCGTTGTGACGGTGGCGGCCTGCGCAAGTAGATAGAGAGGATTCAGGCCAGACATGCATTGCGCCCCTAACCCGGGGTTAGAGGCGCAAAACAGTTAAGTTATCGCAACCCTAAAAGGGTTAGGCGACTTCGCGCAGCGAAGGCTGGCTGGTCTCGGTCTCGACCTTTTGCTCAATGCCGTCCATCCGCGTGCGGATGCCGAGGCGCAGGCGCAGCTCGTCGGCGGCGGCGTGCGCTTCCACCATGGCGGTGCGGGCTTCGGAAAGAGCGGCGATCGCGGCGGCGACTTTCGCCATCGTCGGATCGGTCGCGACGGCCGAAACCTTCGTTTCGACGCGGCCACGGATCATGTCGCCCATCAGTTCAGTCGCTTCGACCAGCGCCGCATCGACGGCCGCTTCGGTCGCCCGCAGCTTGGTCGCAACGGCCTTCGCAACAAACACCTTATCCACGGTTCAATCCCCTTAACCCCAAGGAATAATTTACCCTAAATGAAACGTTAAGGTGCGTCCAGCCCAAAAGCGGGGCCGGAAGCGAAACGTTAGGAATGGGCAGGTATAGTTTGGGCAAGGGTGCGGTAAATCCGCGCACGTTAACTATATCGGACCCGCCAATGAGAGAGCGAAGCAGGCCGCCGTTCCAGGCGCGGGTCGCCAGCGTGGCGATCGTGACCACGGTCGCCGTGCTCGTGGCCGCCTGCGTATGCTTTATGCTGCAACAGTGGAGCGTTAGCCGCCAACAAGCAGCGCGCGAGGAGCTGACGCTCGCGACCGTCGTCGCCGGCGCCGCCGCCCCGGACACCGCCGCTCACGACCTGGACGGGATCCGCCACGACGTCGTCGCAGCGGTGGCTGACCGCGATCTGATCGACGTGCGGCTAACGGACGCGAACGGCCGCACCCTGGTCTATTTCGCCGCCCCGCCGCCCAAGACCAGCGACGTCGGCCCGCCCCGCGCCGCGAGCGCCCCGGTCGTGCTCGACGGGAAGACGATCGGCAAGGTCGTCCTGCGCGCTCGCGAGCCGACCATCGTCGGCCTGTTGCCCCGCTTCCTCGCCCTGACCGGCATGCTGTTCTTCGGCGCCAGCGGCATCGCGCTCTTCGTCGCCCACAGCCTCTCGCGCCGGGTCACCGCGCCGATCGAGCGGCTGTCGCGAGCCATGGCCCAGGTGGCGCTGAGCGGCGAGTTCCGCCGCCTCGATCCGCTCGACGCGGACGACGACGTCTTCCTGCGGCTGATAAACACCTTCAACGACCTGCTGACGCAGATCGACGCCAACCATCAGGAACTGTGCGAGACGCTCGAGGACCTGATGGAGGCCCGCGATGCGGCCAATGCGGCCAACATCGCCAAGTCGCAGTTCCTGGCCAACATGAGCCACGAGATCCGCACCCCGCTCAACGGCGTGCTCGCCATGGCCCAGGTGATGGAGCGCGGCGAGCTGCCTGAGGAACAGCGCGAGCGGCTGGCCGTCGTGCGCCAGTCGGGCGAACAGCTCCTGGCGGTGCTGAACGACGTGCTCGACCTTTCCAAGATCGAAGCCGGCAAGCTCGAGCTCGCCGACCAGGACTTCGATCTCGACCGGGTGGTCGCCGCGGTCGGCGATGGCTTCCGCACGATGGCCAGCGAAAAGGGCCTGGAGTTCTCAGTTGAGATCGACCCGAGAGCGCAGGGGCTGTGGCGCGGGGACAGCGATCGCCTAAAGCAGATTCTGGCCAACCTGATCTCCAATGCCGTCAAGTTCACGCCCGAGGGCAAGGTGGCCGCGACGTTCGAGGTGGCGGACGCTGGCGGGCTGCGCCTGTCGGTCACCGACACCGGCATCGGCATCGCCCAGGACAAGATCCTCACGCTGTTCGAGAAGTTCACTCAGGCCGACTCCTCGACGACGCGGCAGTACGGCGGCACCGGCCTTGGTCTGGCCATCTGCCGTGAGCTCGCCCAGCTGATGGGTGGCCAGATCTCGGTGATGAGCGAGGAAGGCAAGGGCTCGACCTTCATCGTCGAGCTGCCGTTCCCACGTGGCTCGACGGCGGAGGCCGCCGAGGCGCCGCAGGCAGCCGCCGAAGTCGGCCAACGCAGCGTCCGCGTGCTGGCCGCGGAGGACAACCTGGTCAATCAGAAGGTGCTGAAGGCGATCGTCGAGCCGATGGATGTCGAGCTGGCCATGGTCGGAGACGGCCGCGCCGCCGTCGAGGCCTGGCGGACCGGCCATTTCGACGTGATCCTGATGGACATCCAGATGCCGGTGATGGACGGCATCGCCGCCGCGAAGGCGATCCGCGCCGCCGAGAAGGCTGAGATGCGTCCACGGACCCCGATCCTGGCTCTGACCGCCAACGCCCTGGTGCACCAGGTCGAGGAGTACCTGGGCGCCGGCATGGACGGCCACGTCGCCAAGCCGATCGAGATCTCCAAGCTCTACGACGCCATGAGCCGCGCGCTGAGCGTGCCGGCGGACGCAGCCAAGGCGGCCTAGAGCTCGAGCCGCAGCCGGCCGTCAGACACCGTCACCGCCCGGCCATCGATCAGGACGCGATCGCCGCGGAGCTCGCAGACCAGATCGCCGCCACGGCCGGGATAGGCCTGGTGGAAGCGCAGTCGCGGCCGGCCGAGCTTCTCGGCGAACAGCGGGGTCAAAGCGCAGTGCAGCGATCCGGTGGTCGGATCCTCCGGGATGCCTGAGCCGGGCGCGAAGAAGCGGCTGACGACGTCGTAGGCGCCGGTGGTTATGGCGCTAATCGCGACATTGCCGCGCCCGTCGGTCGCCTCCGAACCGACCAATCTGAGCGCGGCCAGGTCGGGCGACGCGCCGCGCACCACGTCCTCGCTCGCGACGATCGCGATCAGGTAGGCGGCGACGAAGACTTCAACGGGCATGACGCCCAGAGCCTCGGCGATGCCCGCCGGTGGAACGATCCGCCGTGGCGGATCGGCCGGGAAGTCCATTCGGTATCCATCCGCCCGTCGCTCAACGTGCAGGGGGCCGGACAGGGTGTCGAACGTCATCAGCGACGCGCCGAACCCAAGTTCGGCGAAGAGGACGTGCGCGCTGGCGAGCGTGGCATGGCCGCAGAGCCGCGCTTCCAGCGCAGGCGTGAACCAGCGCAAGCCGAACCGCGCGGGGTCTGCGGTCCTGACCAGGAAGGCGGTCTCGGCCTGGTTGTTCTCGGCGGCGAGCTGCTGCATGCGCGCCGCCTCCGGCCAGACCTCGAACGGCTCGACCACGCAGGCCGGATTGCCCTTGAAGGGCTCGGCGGCGAAGGCGTCGACGGTCCACTGCCGCATGGCGCTACGCCGCGGCCCTGGCGGCCGGCGCGGCCTGAAGGTCCTTGGCGAGGCGCAAGCGGCTCTCGGCGATGGTCACGGCGCGCCCTTCGATCAGCACGCGCGCGCCGCGCACCTCGCAGGTGAGCTCGCCGCCGCGGCCAGGGTACGCCTGGTGGAAGCGCAGGCGCGGGCGTCCGAGTTTCTCGGTGAACAACGGCGCGGCCGTGCAGTGGTAGCCGCCGGTCGTCGGATCTTCCGGGATGCCCGAACCCGGCGCGAAGAAGCGGCTGACCAGATCGTAGGGCCGTCCCGGATCGGCCGGCGCGGTGACGCCAAGGTTGCCGCGGCCGTCGGAGAAGCGCGCCGCGATCGCCTGGAGACCCGCCAGATCGGGCGTCAGATCGCGCACCTGCGTCTCATCGGCCAGCACCACCACAAGGCGGTCGGCGGCCCACACTTCGAGCGGCTGGACGCCGAGCACGCCGGACAGGCCATCGGGCGTGGCGATACGCCGGGGCATGTTGGCGGGGAAGTCCATGCGATACCCGCCGTCTTCGCGCTCGACCGTCAGCGCGCCCGACTTGGTGTCGAAGACGATCGCGCCGGCCTCGAGACCGAGCTCGGCGAAAAGCGCATGGCTGCTGGCGAGCGTGGCGTGGCCGCAGAGCGGAACCTCGATCGCCGGGGTGAACCAGCGCAGGCCGAAGCGGCTGGGGTCGGCGGTCGCCAGCAGGAAAGCCGTCTCGGCCTGATTGTTCTCCGCCGCCAGAGCCTGCATCCGCGACGCCTCCGGCCAGGCCGTGAACGGCTCCACCACACAGGCCGGATTGCCCTTGAACGGCTCGGAGGCGAAGGCGTCGATCATCCATTGGCGCATGGGGCTACTCCGCAGCTTGGGCGGTCGGCTGAGCCAGCCGGGTGGTGAGGCGATCGCGTACCTCCGGCCATTCGTCCCGGACGATCGAGAAGTAGACGGAGTCGCGCAGGCTCCCGTCGCGGCGCACCATGTGGGCGCGGAATACGCCTTCGCGGTTCGCGCCCAGTTTGGCGATGGCGGCCTGGGAACGGAGGTTGCGGTTGTCGGTCTTCAGCTCGACCCGGTTGAAGCCGAGCGACTCGAAGGCGTAGCGCAGCAGGGCAAGCTTGCAGGCCGGATTGACCCGGCCAGCCCAGACCTGGGGCGCATACCAGGTGTGGCCGATCTCCAGGCGCCGATGCTCCGGCTCGATCGCGAGGTAGCGTGTGCTGCCGACCAGAGCGCCGTCGGTCCGCACCGCCCACACCGCTTCGCGGCCGGCCAGAGCCAACTTCAGCGAGTGGTCGAACCAGGCGTCGAAACCCGCCCCCGACGCGTCATGCGGCATGTGCGCCCAGATCTCGGCATGGTCGGCGGCGCGGGCCAGGCCGTCGCGGTGCTCGGCCGTCAGCGGTTCGAGCCGCACCGGCCCGGCGATGAGGGTGGGTCGGAGGTCTGAGAGATTGAGCATTGTCACGGCCATCTCGTTGGATGCGCACGGATTGACTCGATCAATTCTCGGAGTCAAATTAAGTATTGTCACCATGACAATTGAAAGTCGATCCTTGTCCGCCTGGCGACCTCAGCTGACCGCAAGCGAAGGCCCGGCCTACGTCCAGATCGTCGAGGCGTTGGCGGCCGACATCGATCGCGGCGACCTCGCCCGCGGCGCGCGGCTGCCGACCCAGCGGGCGCTGGCCGATGAGATCGGCGTCGGCATCGGAACCGTGACGCGCGCCTACGCCGAGGCCGAGGCGCGCGGCCTGATCGAGGCCGTGGTCGGCCGCGGCAGCTTCGTCGCCCAGGCGCACCCAGCCCTGGAGAGCGACGGGCTGATCGACCTTGGCCGCAACGTCTCGCCGATCGCCCCTGCCGCGGCCGCGATGCGCAGCACGATGGCTGCGCTCTCGCGGCGCGCCGATCTTGCCCAGAGGCTCGACTATGCGCCGGACGCCGGCTTTCCGGCCGACCGTCGCGCCGGGGCGGATTGGCTGCGGCGGATGGCAAACTTCGAAAGCGCCGACGAACGCCGCTTGATCGTCACCGCCGGCGCCCAGCAGGGGATCTCCGTCGCGCTCGCCGCGCTCTGCCGACCGGGTGATGCGCTGATCGTCGAGGCGGCGACGTTCAACGGCGTCAAGCTCGCCTCCGCCCAGATGGGCCTGCGGATCGCGGCGGCGGCGATGGACGCCGAGGGCGTCACGCCAGACGCCTTGGACCGGGCGGCCGTGCAGAGCGGCGCGCGGGTGGCCTACCTACAGCCGTTCCAGAACCCCACCGCGCGGGTGATGAGCCCGCAGCGCCGGCGCGATATCGTCGAGGTCGCAAGGCGGCGCGGCGTGGTGTTGGTCGAGGATGACCTCTACGGCCCGCACGTCGCCGAACTCGGTCTGCCGCCGCTGGCCGAGCTGGCCCCGGATCAGGTGATCTATGTATCCGGCCTGTCGAAGAGCACGGCGCCCGGCATGCGGACCGGATTCCTGATCGCGCCCGAGCATCATCGCGCCGCCGCTCTGGAAGCGCTGCGGGGTGCGAGCTTCGGCGCGCCGACCTTCGGCGCCGCCTTGGCGACGCAATGGATCGAGAGCGGCGTCGCCTACGAGGTGTTCGACGCCATCCGGCGCGAACTGACGCGGCGCACCGAACTCGCCAAGACCGCGTTGGCGGGGCATGTCGCGCCGCTCACGCCCCGCGCCAGTCCGCACATCTGGCTGCCGCTCGGCGAGCTTGAGGCCGAGCGCGTCGCCGGCCAGTCGCTGCGCGCCGGCGTCAAGCTCACCCCGCCGCGAGCCCCGTTCGTCGATGGCGCGCCGGTCGATGGCCTGCGCCTCTGCCTCGGCGCCGCCCCCGATCTGGCGGCGCTGGCGCGGGGTTTGGCGGTGGTGCGGGCCGCCCTGGCGCCTGGTCCTCCGCCGTCCGAGAACGTGGTCTAGCGACTTGGCATTGTTTGAGACGCGCCAGGACGGCTTCGAGCTAAGCGATGACCCGGCGCGCTTCGACCTGGCGCGCGGCCACCGCTGGATCGCCGAGGACAGCTATTGGGCGCAGGGCATTCCGCTGGTCGTGTTCGAGAAGGCGGTGCGGGCCAGCCTCACTGTCGGCGCCTATGCCGCGTCCGGCGAGATGGCGGCGATGGCGCGGGTGGTGACCGACCGTGCGACGTTCGGCTGGATCTGCGATGTGTTCGTGGGCGAGGCCTGGCGCGGCCAGGGGCTGGGCAAGGCGCTGATGGCCTACCTGGCGGCCCACCCCGACCTGCAGGGCCTGCGCCGGCTGCACCTGGCGACCCGCGACGCCCACGGTCTTTACGGGCAGTTCGGCTTCGGACCGCTGACCGGCGTCGACCGCTGGATGGAGATCAGGAACCGCGACGTCTATCGCCGCTAGCTCGGTTCGACGGTCAACTCCGGCCAGCGCGCCTTCACGTTCGCCGCCGTTCGCTCGAACCCGCCGGTCTTGCGGATCGGATTGGGCCGCAGTCGCATCGCGAACAGGTCGTCGAGCCCGAAAGGGGCAATGATGACCATTCTCCCGTCGAGGCCCAGCCGCGCGCCAACGGCGAATATCGGGCTCACGAACCGCTCCAGCGCCTCGGCGCTGCACGACAGCGGCGGGTAGGGCTCGCCGAACTTGCCCTCGAACCAGACGTGGACGCGGGCCTGATTGCGCGCCTCGACCTGCTCGCGCAGCGGTGGCTCGAACGCGGCCGCTGCTCGCCGGATCACCGCATCCTCGGCTTCGTAGGAGATGTCGGAGGCGTCGAAATAGGCGAGGTCGTAGTCCTTGATGCCGTAGTCGGGATCGCGGCCGGTCAGGTGGTTGAACACGCGCTGGTAGACCGCGCCGGAAACGATCAGCCAGTCGGGCAGCGCCAGCTCGCGGGCCGTCTCCATCACCTGCATCAAACTGGGCGCCGCGCGCAGGACAGCCTCCAGGCGGCTCTCGAACTCGTTCACGGCCGCCTCATCGGCCAGGCGTGGTCCAACGGACCGGCGCCGGCCCCGAAGCCGGGCGCGCGCCGGATCGCTTCGGCGGTGTAGGCCCAAGCGCGGGCGACGGCCTGTTCCAGGCTGAGGCCCTGAGCCAGCCCGGCCGCGCAGGCGCTGGCCAGCGTGCAGCCGGTGCCGTGCGTGTGCCGCGTGGCGATGCGCGGGCCTTCCAGCACGGTCTCGCCGGTAGGAGTCATCAGCAGATCGATGACAGATTCGCCGGCCACATGCCCTCCCTTCATCAGCACGGCCCTGACACCCGACGTCAGCAGCCGCTCGCCGGCGTCGCGCAGATCGTCCGTGGTGTCGATCGCAAGACCGGTCAGCGCGGCGGCCTCCGGGGCGTTCGGCGTGACGAGCGCGGCGCGGGCGACAAGGCGTTGCAGCGGCGCCATCGCGTCGCCGACCAGCAGCTCCGCCCCGCCCTTCGCCACGAGCACCGGATCGACCACCAGCGGGATGCCTGGGAACTCATCCAGCGCCCCCAGCACAGCCTCGATCGAGGCGGCGTCGCCGAGCATGCCGGTCTTGATCGCGTCCGCGCCGATGTCGGACAACACCGCGCGGATCTGGGCGGCGATGATCATCGGCGGCACATGATGGATCGCGTGGACGCCGAGGGTGTTCTGCACCGTCACCGCGGTGATCGCGCTCGCCGCATAGCCGCCGAGCGCCGTGATGGTCTTGATGTCGGCCTGGACGCCCGCGCCACCGCCGGAGTCAGACCCGGCGATGACGAGGACGCGGCCGCGCGCCTGGTTCATGCCTCCGCTTGGCCGATCGCCGCGGCGACCGCAAGCGCCTGGCGCGTCTCGGCGACGTCGTGCACCCGGATCATCGCCACGCCGGCGCGGGCGGCGGCGAGCGCGGCGGCGATCGAGCCGCCCAGCCGCTGCCCCTCCGTCGACTTGTCGCCGGCGATCTTGGCGATGGAGCTCTTGCGGCTGGCGCCGACCAGCACCGGAAAGCCGAGCGCGACAATCCGGTCCAGACCCCGCAGCAGCGCCAGGCTCTGCGCGGCGGTCTTGCCAAAGCCGATGCCGGGATCGACCCAGATCTTCTCCCGCGCCACGCCGGCTGCGATCGCCGCATCGGCGCGGGCGGCCAGGAACGTGGCCACCTCGCCCACCACGTCGTCGTCGTAGCGCGGCGCCGCCTGCATGGTGCGCGGCTCGCCCCGCATGTGCATGAGCGCCACCTCGCAGCCGAGCGCCGCGGCGGTGGCGGGGCTTTCCGGCGCGAAACGCAGGGCGGTGACGTCGTTCCACATCGTCGCGCCGGCCGCGATCGCGGCGCGGGCGACCGCGGGCTTCATGGTGTCGATCGAGATGGGAAGCTGGCTCTCTCGGCGAACCGCCGAGATCACCGGGACAACGCGGGCAATCTCGCTGGCCTCATCGGTTGGCGCGGCCCCTGGGCGGGTCGACTCGCCGCCGATGTCGAGCACATCGGCGCCCTCTGCGATCAATCGGCGGGCGTGAGCCAGGGCGGCGTCGGCGTCGAGGAACGCACCGCCGTCGGAAAAACTGTCCGGCGTGACGTTGACGATCCCCATCAGCAAGGGACGCCTGCGACGCCCCCCACCCGGCTGCTGCGCAGCCACCCTCCCCTCGAGGGGGAGGGTCAAGATTACGCCGGCTCCGGCGCGGCGCCGGGCGGGATCGGGATCGGGATCGAGGCGGGGCGCGGTGCGAGCGGAACCGACGAACGCGGACCAGGCGGGGCGATCATGTCGGGCTCATCGCGACGCGGCGGAATGCCCTTCAGCACGGCGATGATCTCATCGCCGCTCAGGGTTTCGTACTCGAGCAGCGCCTTGGCCAGAGTGTGCAGATCCTCCAGCTTCTCCGTCATGATCCGCTTGGCCTCGAGGTAACCGCCCTGGGTCAGACGCTTCACCTCGGCGTCGATGATCTTGGCGGTGTCTTCCGAGACGTTCTGGTTGCGCGCCACCGAGTGGCCGAGGAACACCTCTTCCTGGTTCTCGCCGTACTCGACGATGCCAAGGGCTTCCGAATAGCCCCACTTCGTCACCATCAGCCGCGCGAGCTTGGTCGCCTGGCTGATGTCCGAGCTGGCGCCTGAGGTGATCTTCTCACGGCCGAAGATCAGCTCTTCGGCGACACGGCCGCCGTAGAGGATGGCGATGCGCGAGGTCATCTGCTCGTAGCTCATGGAGAGCTTGTCGCGCTCAGGCAGCTGCATGACCATGCCCAGGGCGCGACCGCGCGGAATGATGGTCGCCTTGTGCACCGGGTCGGTGGCCGGCACGTTCAGCGCGATCAAGGCGTGGCCACCCTCGTGGTAGGCGGTCATGCGCTTCTCGTCTTCGGTCATGACCATGGACTTGCGCTCGGCGCCCATCATCACCTTGTCCTTGGCCTCCTCGAAGTCGGCGTGGGTGACCATGCGGCGGTTCTTGCGCGCGGCCATCAGGGCGGCTTCGTTGACCAGGTTGGCGAGATCGGCGCCCGAGAAGCCGGGCGTGCCGCGGGCGACCACCTTGACGTCGACGTCGGCGGCCAAAGGCACATTGCGCATGTGGACGCGCAGGATGCGCTCGCGGCCGACAATGTCAGGGTTGGGCACCACCACCTGGCGGTCGAAGCGGCCCGGGCGCAGCAGGGCCGGATCGAGCACGTCGGGCCGGTTGGTGGAGGCGATGACGATGATCCCCTCGTTGGGATCGAAGCCGTCCATCTCGACCAGCAGCTGGTTGAGGGTCTGCTCGCGCTCATCGTTGCCGCCGCCAAGGCCCGCGCCGCGGTGACGGCCGACGGCGTCGATCTCGTCGATGAAGATGATGCAGGGGCTGTTCTTCTTGGCCTGCTCGAACATGTCGCGCACGCGGCTGGCGCCGACGCCGACGAACATCTCGACGAAGTCGGAGC
>Ga0209415_10004007_pt1 | contig 27175 bp, 32 predicted proteins | sample PeaSoiSIISIP2007_FD_187696 | JGI IMG/M metagenome (GOLD analysis project Ga0209415, IMG submission 187696) | Peat soil microbial communities from Weissenstadt, Germany - SII-SIP-2007 (SPAdes) (version 2) | ecosystem: Environmental > Terrestrial > Soil > Wetlands > Peat | place: Germany... | reverse complement strand
GGGAGCCGTATGCGGGAAATCCGCCCGTACGGATCTGTGCGGGGGGCGTCCGGTAACGGACGTTCCTACCGCGATCCCAACAGCGAAGCAGCTTGCTGAGTCATACTAAGTATGATAATGTATGCAGCTGGTTTCCATGGACGTGTCGAAATGGCCGAAATCGAGCGATTGACGATCACCTTGCCATCCGAGATGGCCGCCACAGTGAAGAGTGCCGTCGAAGGCGGCGACTACGCCTCGAGCAGCGAGGTGGTGCGCGAGGCGTTGCGCGACTGGAAAATGAAGCGGGCGCTGCAATTGCAGGAACTCGCCGCGCTCAAGGCCGACATCGACAAGGGCTTGTCGGACGTGGCCAAGGGCCGCGTGAAGGATTTTGACGCCGATCGAATCGTCGCAAGAGGGAAGAAGCTATTAGCCGCCCGCTCGCGCTCCGCCTGACCGATGCGGCCGAGGCGGACCTCGCCGAAATCTGGGTTCATTTGGCGATGGAAGCGTCCGAATCCGTGGCGGCCGGTTTTGTTGCCGCGATAGAGGCCGCATTCGAGCCGTTGCGTCATTTTCCACTGGCCGGACCCGCACGCGAGCAACTCGCTCCCGGATTGCGTGTAACGTTCCACGGCAACTATGCGATCTATTACCGCCCGCTCGCTGATGCCGTGATTGTCATTCGCGTTTTGCATGCCGCGCGCGATGCGGTTGCTCTTGCCGCCCGCGGCGGGTTCGCCGGCTAGCGAACGCGCAATCACGCGCAAGACCGGCGCATCGATGGACATGATCTTGAGGAGCCACCCCAACGGGAGACCACACGTGAAATACCTCTATGCCGCGATCTTGATCCTCTTCGCCTCCGCCGGAATTTGCCGCGCCGATGACATCGGCTGCATCAGCACGACTTTCAATCTGCTGTCGCCCAACGACAAGGTCTGCGTCAGCGATTTCGAGGATCAGCGGGTGTCCGGCGTCGCCTGCCACATCTCTCAGGCGCGCAAGGGCGGATGGGGTCAGCCGTTCGGGCTCAACGAGGACCCGTCCAATTTCTCGGTCGCATGCCGCCAGGTCGGCCCCATCGATGTCGACATCGCGAAACTGCCCGAGAGCGAAGAGGCGTTCAGCGAGAAGACCAGCATCTTCTTCAAGAAGACGCGCATCTACCGGATGACCGACAAGAAGCACAACACGCTCGTCTATGTCGCGATCAGCTCGAAGATCATCAACGGCTCGCCCGCCAACGCCATCAGCACCGTGCCGATCATGCCGTGGCCGGCGAAGTGACTTCGCGCCACTCCTTCGTTGCGGCCCCTGCCGCGAATAAACTAACATTCCGCTCTTACGGCGCGTCCACGGGTGCAAAGGGCGCGGCGAACAATTCGGGGAGGCCGACATGCGCTTCACAGGGACGGCAATTCGCCTGCGGATAATGTGCGGCGCGTGCGCGCTCGCGGTCGCGTTCGGCGCGATGCCGGGAGCGGCGCGGGCCGACGACAAATCCTTCGTGATGAAGATCACGCTCCCCACGATCAACGACGCGCCGCACCAATACGGCAAGAACCTCGCCGCCGCGGTCGAGAAGAATTCGGGCGGACGCATCAAGGGCGAGGTCTATCCCGCGAGCCAGTTGGGCTCGATCCCGCGCCAGATCGAGGGCGTGCAGTTCGGCTCCATTCAGGTCGCGGTCATTCCGCCCGAATTCTTCGTCGGCCTCGACGAGCGCTTCGAAGTGATGACCGCGCCCGGCCTCGTCAGCACGATCGACCAGGCCGCGCGCATCGCCCAGGACCCGGCGGTGCAGAAGCTGATGCTGGGGCTCGGCGCCAACAAGGGGCTGCACGGCGCAGGGCTGTTCATCGCCCAGCCGTCCTCGATCATCACTAGGACTGGCATTCGCCATCTCGCCGACTTCAAGGGCAAGAAGATCCGCATCGTCGCGTCCAAGTTCCAGTCCGAGGCGCTGGAGCGGCTGGGCGCGACGCCGGTGGCGATGACGCTCGCGGACGTGCTGCCGGCGCTGCAGCAGGGCGCCATCGACGGCGCCATCGCCGGCATCGCGGTCTACGCCAACATGCAATACCAGGACGCGTCGAAATACGTCACCGAAACCGGCCAGCCCTTCATCTTCCTCGCCGTCGAGCTGAGCCAGAAATGGTTCGACACGCTGCCCAAGGACCTGCAGGACATCGTGCTCGCCGACGTCGCCAAGGAGGCCAAGGCGATCAACCCGTGGGCGATCGATTACTACGAGACGTCGCGCAAGAACTGGCAAAAGCAAGGCGGCGAGCTGATCAGCCTGCCGCCCGACGAGCAGTCGGCGATGATGGAGACGCTGCTCAGCGTCGGCGAAGACGTGTCGAAGTCGAAGCCCGATCTCCACGCCGCCTATGCCGAGGTCGTCGCCGCGGCGAAGCGGGACCGCTAGGCGCGCGTCGCGGCGGCGCGGTCCGGCAAAGCCCGCGAGCCAAGGCTGCCGCGCTTGAATTCTTGTGCGGCGTTGGTCGCCTTGGCGGGGTGCGCCGCGCTTTCGGGCGCGGCGCGGGGTGAGGAGCTGCGCGATCTCTGTCCCGACCGACCGGGCAAGGGCACCTCGCCCTGCACCGTCGACGCGGGCCACCTCCAGATCGAGGCGGACATCGTCGACGGAGCGTTCCAGCGTTCGGGCGGCGTCACCACCGACACTTACGCCGCGGCCAATCCGACGGTGAAGTACGGACTCACCGACCGCTGGGACATCGAGGCCAATCTCGCTCCCTTCGTGGCCGTGCGCTCGCACGACGAGACCACGGGACAGCGGCGCACGGTCAGCGGCATCGGCGATCTGTTCCTCCGCACCAAGGTGAATATCGTCGGCAACGGCGGCGGCAGCTTTTCCATTGCCGTCGATCCCTTCCTCAAGCTGCCGGCCGCGCGCATAGGCATCGGCGATGGCGCGGTCGAAGGCGGGCTCGTCGTTCCCATGTCGCTCGATCTGGGCGGCGGCTGGTCGCTCGGCATGACGCCGGAGATCGACCTCTTGAAGAACGCGATGGATAGCGGCCGCCATCCCGCCGCGGTCGGCGTCATAGGACTGGGCCGCGCGGTGGCGGGAGGCGTGACCTTGGGCGCCGAGCTGTGGACGTCGCAGGACATCGATCCCGCGGGCACGACGCGGCAATACTCATTCGACCTCGATGCCGCGTGGCAGCCGGCGGATAACCCGAACCTGCAATTCGACGGCGGCGTCAATCGCGGCCTCAACGCGAACACGCCGAGCTGGCAGGTCTATATCGGCGTGTCGCGGCGGTTTTGAGGCTCAGAACGGCATGCAGGTGTTTGGGGCGGTGCTGAAGAAGCCGGTGCTGATCGCCACGTTCGGCGTAACGAAGGTCTGGCCGGCGACGTGGGCGGCCGGGATATTGGTGAAGGGGCAGGTGACGGTGCCCACCACGCTGTTGCTGCCGCCGTTGGCCATGGTGAAGAACCCGTTCGAGCCCTGCGACAGTTTCAGCGCGCCGGTGATGGTGACGCCGCCGTTGAGGCGGAAGGACGAATTCTGCGCGACGGCGACGCCGGTGCCGCCGGTGGTCCAGACGAGGCTCGGCGGTCCCGACACGCCGATCGTGCCGAGGCCGATATCGACCGTGCTCTGAAGCATCACCGAGCCGCCGCCATAGATCGCGTCGGCCGCCGCCGTGTAGCCGAAGGTGGCGGGCACGGCCTGAATGAACGTTGCGACATGGTCGATCTGGATGGCGGTGCCGGTGGTGGAGCCGGTGCAGACGCCGCTACAGATCGTGTTGCCGCCGGCGAGCGCGATGATGCTGTTCTCGCTCGCATCGATGGTCGCCGGTCCCGACGGCGACTTGATGCTGGCGCCCTGGGCGAGGAGCGCGCTGCCGCCGATCAGGACGATGGCGCTCGCGCTGCTGCCGCTGGCGTCGATCGAGGAGACGCTCGCGCCGTTCTCGAGCTTCAGCGCGGACGAGCCCGCCGCCTCGATCGCGGTGCCGCAGGGCGCTCCTTGCTGGCTCTTGCATGACGCCATGTCGACGACCGCGCCGGTATTCTCGACGATGGCGCCGGTGTCACAAATCGTGACGTCGACGGTCAGGCTCGAGCCGCTGAGATGCGCGCTGCTCGCGCTCAGAAGCGAGAGCTGGCGATTGCCGTTCTGGATCAGGCGCGCGGCGTTCACGACTAGCGAGCTGCCGTTGCTCGCGGTGACGCCGTCGCCGCCGCTGGCCTGCACCAGGACCGCCAAGCTGCCGTCGTCGGCGCCGAGCGTGGCACGCGAATTGGTCATCACCGAGATGCCCGGCGCATGGGCGCCGAAGCCGTTGAAGCAGAACCGGTCGTCGAAGAACGTGGCCTTGGATTGGCGCTGCACCAGCGCGCCGATCTTGGGCGACTTCCAAACGTCGCTGTGCATCACCGCCACCGTCGCGCCGTCGTGGATCGACACCACAGCCGCATCCGACGCGGCGGCGAAGGAGAACCCGTTGCGTTGCCCCAGCGTCAGTCCGGTGACGACGACGTTCTGGGCGCCGGCGATCTCGAGCTGGCCCTGGATCACGTCATTTCCGTCGACGGCGAGGTCGTCGATCATCCCGCCCGGTCCTTCGCGGTTCGCGATCACCAGGTTCGAGGTTGTGACGGTGACGTCCTGCATGCAGGTGCCGGTGATCGCGATCACGTCGCCCGGGGCCGGCGCCGGGCTGACGGTGCCCTTCTGGGTCGGCGTGCCGAGCAGCGCGCCGAGCGCGTCGGGCGTGCCGCTCGATCCGGGCTCGGGAAAGCCCGTTTGGCTGAATGTCTGGACGCCGCTGCCGGAGATGGTGCCGAGGGCGCAATTCACCGCCCAGGTCGTGTTGGTCGCCGCCGTCGAAAAGCGCGGATCGTAGCCGAGCGCGGCGAGAAGCTGCACTTCGTCCGAATTTCCCGACACCTGCATCACGTGGCCCGGACAGGCGAAGGCGACCTGGACCGACGGCAAGCACGGCGCGGATGCCGACGGCGTCGAGTAGAAATCGCCGAAGTCGCCGCCCGGGTCCTGGTTGAGCTGCACCAGGTCCGACGTGCCGTTGAGCGAGATGAATGCCATCGCGCTCGACGAGAGGGTGAAGCTGCGCGCCCCGTTCTGGTCGTAGCGGAACAGGTCCTCGGGCCGGATATGATTCGGCAGCGAACCCCCGCCGCTCAGCGCCGAGCCCAGGCCCAGGACCTCGTCGAGTTCGTGCTCGAACGTGCTGATGAGATCGTAGTTGGAGCTCGTGCCGAGCGTCGCATTGACCTGGTCGCTCGCGATCTGGCCGTCGACGCGGACATATTGAATGGGCTGCGACGTGCTGATGGTGATGGTGCCGTCGGATTGACCGGAGGGTGGATTGAAGCCCGATCCGCTGAAGCCGAGCGCCCGGGCGTTGGGCAGCGAGATTTGCACCGTGCTGGTACTGTCGATGGGCGCGGTGGACCCGCCCGGGAGCGTCGCCGCCGCGGTCGCGGCGATCGCGTTGCCGCCCGTGCCGGCGGTCTGGAGCGCGGTGTGGAACTGGCTGTAGGTGATGTCCTGGAAGAAGGTGCTGTTCTGGCCGAGAAACCCGCCGGGACCCGTTTGGATCGCCACCGTGACCGTGATCGCATTGGTGAACAGCGCTTCGTACTGGGCGATGATCGCGTTGAATGACGACTCGAGCTGGGCGGCCTGGGGATTGCCGCTGAGCGCGCTGTAATCGGGCGTGATGACGAGCGCTGCCGCCGGGCGGCTCCACGCCAGCGCAACCGCCAGTGCCGCGGCTAACACCCTGATCGAGGCGGCCATGCTCACCAACCGTATCACCGCCGCCATTCTAGCCGAACCGCCGCGCGCGAAACAGTTGGCGCGGGCGCGCCATGCCTGGACGCCATGACGGAACGCCGGCGAGCGGCTATGATCCGGCGCCGACGGCGCGTGGAGGGGAAAATGGCGTTTGCGAGGGCACTTGGCGTGGGCATGGTCATGGCGGCGGCTGCGGTCCAGCTCGCCTCGGCCGCGTCGACGCTCGACGCGGTCAAGGGCAAGGGCTACGTCGCCTGTGCCGTCAATACCGGGCTCGCCGGCTTCTCGATGGCCGACCAGCAGGGCCATTTCACCGGCCTCGACGTCGACGTGTGCCGCGCCATCGCCGCCGCGGTATTGGGCAGCGCGGAGAAGGCCAAGTTCGTGCCGGCGACGGCGCAGCAGCGCTTCACCCTGCTGCAGTCGGGCGAGGTCGACGTCCTCACCCGCAATACGACCTGGACGCTGACGCGCGAAACCGATCTCGGCCTCAATTTCGCGCCGGTGAACTATTACGACGGCCAGGGCTTCATGGTGGCCAAGAAGGCCAACGTCACGAGCGCCAAGCAGTTGGACGGCGCCACGGTCTGCGTTCAGCCCGGCACCACCACCGAATTGAACCTCGCCGATTATTTCCGCCGCAACAAAATGACCGTGAAGCCGCTGGTGATCGAAAAGCTCGACGAGGTCGAGAACGCGTTCTTCTCCGGCCGCTGCGACGCCTACACCACCGACCGCTCCGGCCTCGCCGCGACGCGCGCCGGCAAGGCGCCCAATCCCGACGACTATGTGATCCTGCCCGAGGTCATCTCCAAGGAGCCGCTGGCGCCCGCGGTGCGGCACGGCGACGACGAGTGGTTCGAGATCGTCAAATGGTCGGTCTATGCCATGATCGACGCCGAGGAGAAGGGGATCAATTCGGCCAACGTCGATGCCATGCTGAAGAGCGACGATCCCGAGATCCAGCGCATGCTCGGCGTCAGCCCCGGCATGGGCAAGGCGCTCCATCTCGACGAGAAATGGCTCTACAACATCGTCAAGCAGGTGGGGAATTACGGCGAATCGTTCGAGCGCAATGTCGGCAAGAACTCGCCCCTGAAGCTCGCCCGCGGCCTCAACGCCCTGTGGAACGACGGCGGCATCCTTTACGGAATGCCGGTGCGGTAGGACCGCGATCTGTTGAGATGGAACCGCCGTGCGTCCTTCGACTACGCCCTTCGGGCTCCGCTCAGGATGAGGAAGGTGGTACAACCCCTCATCCTGAGCGGAGCGAAGCGTAGTCGAAGGACGCACGCCGTCGGCGCGCCAATGATGCTGCGGTGTAACCGAGTGCGCGATGGCGAGCGCTGATCCGCTGCTGCCGCGCGCCGCGCTCTGGCGCGACCCGCGCTGGAGCGGAATCGCCATCCAGGCGGCGGTGGTGGCGGCGGTCCTCGCGCTTGGCGCCTATCTCGTCCACAACACGCTCGTCAACATGGCGCGCGCCGGGATCGCGACCGGGTTCTCCTATCTCGGGCGCCAGGCGTCGTTCGCGATCGGCGAGGCGCTCGTGGCATATACGCCGGCCGACACCTATGCGCGCGCGCTGCTGGTGGGTGTGCTCAACACGCTGCTGGTGGCGGCGCTGGGGATCGTGCTCTCGACCGTGCTCGGCACCGCGATCGGCATCGCGCGGCTCTCCGCCAACTGGTTGGTGAAGACGCTGGCGCTCGCCTATGTCGAGACCTTGCGCAACGTGCCGCTCTTGTTGCAGCTCATCGTGTGGTGGGACCTGCTGCGGGTGAGCGCGCCGCCGCCGCGCCAGGCGTGGCAGCCACTGCCGGACGTCTACGTCTCGGTGCGCGGCATCGCCTTACCGGTGCCGGTGTGGTCGCCGGTTTATCTTGCGATGGGAGCGGCGTTCGCGGCGGCGCTAGCGGCCGGGGCGGCGCTTGCCTGGTGGGCGCGGCGGCGCGCGCGGACGCTGCCCAGCGGGACGATCGCGGCTGCGCTGGCGGTAGCGCTGCCGTTTGCCGTGTTCCTCGTTGGCGGCGCGCCGCTCGCCTGGGACCGGCCCGAGCTTCGCGCCTTCAACTTCGCCGGCGGCGTGTCGCTGTCGCCCGAGTTCGCGGCGCTGCTGTTCGGCCTCACCGCCTATACCGCCGCCTTCATCGCCGAGATCGTGCGCAGCGGCATCGTCGGCGTCAGCCACGGCCAGGGCGAGGCGGCGCTGGCGTTGGGGCTGAAGCGCGGGCAGGTGCTGCGGCTGGTGATCCTGCCCCAGGCGCTGCGCATCATCGTGCCGCCGATGCTGAGCGAGTACCTGGCGCTGACCAAGAATAGCTCGCTCGCCATCGCCATCGGCTATCCCGAGCTCATGTCGATCACCAACACGACGCTGAACCAGACGGGTCAGGCGGTCGAGGCGATCGCGGTGATGATGGCGATCTATCTCGCCATCAGCCTCGCCACTTCGCTGGCGATGAATTGGTACAACCGGCACATCGCGCTGGCGGGGCGGTGACGATGGCGGGCTCGCTGCGCTGGGCGCGCGCCAATCTGTTCAGCGGCGTGGTCAGCTCGATCGTGACGTTGACCCTCGTCTATCTTATCGCGCGCGCGCTGTGGGGCGTGATTTCGTGGGGTCTCGTCCATGCCGTGTGGCATGCCGCGGACGGGCGCGCCTGCAATGCTGCGAGCGGCGGCGAGGGTGCGTGCTGGGCCTTCCTCGGCGTGTGGGGCCGCTTCATCGTGATGGGCCGGTATCCCTATGCCGAGCAGTGGCGGCCGCTGCTCGTGATCCTTGTCTTCGCCGCGCTGCTGCTGGCGAGTTGCGACCGGCGCCTGTGGAGCTGGCGGATCGCGGCGCTGTGGGGCGCGGGGCTGGCGGCGAATTTTGTCTTGATGCTCGGCGGCGTGGCCGGGCTCGCCTATGTCCCGACCGAGCTGTGGAGCGGTCTGCCCCTGACGCTCATCCTCGCCATCGTCGGGCTGGCGGCGGCATTTCCGCTCGCGGTGATGCTGGCGCTCGGGCGGCGCTCGTCCTTGCCGGCGGTGCGTGCGTTGTCGGTGGCCTATATCGAGGTCATCCGCGGCGTGCCGCTCATCACCGTGCTGTTCATGGCCTCGGTCATGCTGCCGCTGTTCCTGCCCGAGGGTACCACCATCGACAAGCTGCTGCGCGCGCAAGTGGGGTTCATCCTGTTCTACGCTGCCTATCTCGCCGAGGTGGTGCGCGGCGGCTTGCAGGCGATTCCGGCGGGCCAGTACGAGGCGGCCGACGCGCTGGGCCTGGGCTACTGGCGCAAGATGCGGCTCGTGATCCTGCCGCAGGCGCTCAAGATCGCGATCCCGCCGCTCGTGAACATCTTCATCGCCGGCTTCAAGGACACCACGCTGGTCACGGTGATCGGCCTGTTCGATTTGATCTCCACCGCGTCCAACGCGATCACCGATCCCCAGTGGCGCGGCTTTTATGTCGAGGCCTACGGCTTCATCGCCGTGCTCTACTTCGTGTTCTGTTTCTTCATGTCGCGCTACAGCCAAGCGCTCGAGAGGAGCCTGGCGCGGGGCCGCACATGAGCGAAGCAGACGCGCCCATGATCGAGCTGCGCAACGTCCATAAATGGTACGGCGATTTCCACGCCCTCAAGGATGTGAGCCTGGCGGTGAAGCGCGGCGAGCGCGTCGTGGTGTGCGGCCCGTCGGGCTCCGGCAAATCGACCATGATCCGCTGCGTCAACGGGCTCGAGCGGCATCAGCAGGGCCAGATCACCGTCAACGGCACGGAGCTGACCGGCCAGCCGGCGCAGATCGAGGCGATAAGACGCGAGGTCGGCATGGTATTCCAGCAGTTCAACCTCTTCCCGCATCTGACCGTGCTGGCGAACCTGACGCTCGCGCCCTTATGGGTGCGCAAGATGAAGCGCGCCGAGGCCGAGGATGTCGCGATGCATTTCCTCGCCCGCGTGCGCATCCCGGAGCAGGCGGCGAAATATCCGGGCGAGCTGTCGGGCGGGCAGCAGCAACGCGTCGCCATCGCCCGCGCCCTGTGCATGAGGCCCCAGGCAATGCTGTTCGACGAGCCGACCTCGGCGCTCGATCCGGAGATGATCAAGGAGGTGCTCGACGTCATGGTCGAGCTGGCGCGCGACGGCATGACCATGATCTGCGTCACCCACGAGATGGGCTTCGCCCGCACCGTCGCCGACACCATGGTGTTCATGGACGAAGGCGCCATCGTCGAGCGCGCGCCGCCCGCGGAATTCTTCGCCTCACCACAGAGCGAACGCGCGCGGCTGTTCCTGAGCCGTGTGCTGAGTCACTGAGCCCCCACCCTCCCGCTATCGCGGGTCCCTCCCTTCCCCGCAAGCGGGGGAGGGCTAGGGCGGGGCCTACGCCGCGCCCGTCGCGATCGGCGTATCTCCTGGCAGGCCCCATTCCGACCACGATCCGTCATAGACCGCGGCCTCCGGCCAGCCGACCAGATGGATCGCAAATGCCACGACGCAGGCGCTCACGCCCGAGCCGCAGCTCGCTACCACCGGCTGCTCCGGCTTGAGGCCCGCGCGCCTGAGCCGCGCCTCGAGCGCCTCCGCCGGCAGCACGGTGCCGGTCTTGGGATCGTTCAGCTCCTCCCACGGCAGATTGACCGCGCCCGGGATGTGGCCGGCGCGCAGGCCGGGTCGCGGCTCGGGCGCGCTGCCGGCGAAGCGCGGCGGCGAGCGCGCGTCGACCACTTGCTCGCGCCGTGCCGTCAGGTTGGCGACGAGCTGGGCTCGGTCGCGCACCAATGTGGGCGCGGGATGCGGGGTAAAGCGGCGCTGGGGCGGACGCGGCACGTCCGCGGTGACGGGCCGGTTCTCCGCCTTCCATTTGCGCAGGCCGCCATCGAGCACCGATGCCGCGTGGCCCATGACGCGCAGCATCCACCACGCCCGCGTCGCGGCGGTGCCGGCGCCGTCATAGATGACGATGGTCTGGCCGTCGCCGATCCCCAAAGCGCCGACGATGCGCGCGAATTCCTCGGGGCGCGGCAGCATGTGGGGCAAGGGATTGGCGTGGTCGGCGACCGCGTCGATATCGAAATAGACGGCGCCAGGGATGTGCCCGCGCGCGTAATCCTCGGAAGCGGTCGGCGTGATGCCAGGCAGCTTGAACGAGGCGTCGAGGATCGTGACCTTGGGATCGCCGAGACGCGCGGCCAACCACTCGGTCGAGACCAGCGACTCCGGATGTGCGTAGGCCATCAGTCCTCCTTCGGCACGAAATCGCCCCGCGCGAAGGCCAGGTCATAGCGGCCGGTGCCCGCGCCCTGGCCGCCGCCGACATACTGGAACTCCCACCAGTTGCCGTCGCGGTCCTGGAAGTAGAACGAGTAGGTGCCGTGATGGGTGGTGATCCGGGAAATTTTCTTGAGCTCGTATTTGTCCTTCAGCTCGTGCGCGAGCGCGAAGGCGCGGTCGACATCCTCCTTGGTCGCAAGGTCGAGGCCCCAGTGGTTGAGCCGGCCGATCCCGACCGCGCGCTCGCCGCGCTCGATGCAGACGATGACCAGGTATCCGCCCTTCCTCAGCAGCACGCCACGATCGGTGTGCTGCACCACCTCGAGGCCGAGGAAATCCTCGTAGAACGGGCGCGAGATCGCCAGGCTGCGGCACTGCAAGGTGCCGTGCGACAGCATGCGGGGCCGGTTGAGCGGCGCGTGGGTCGTCTCGGTCATTGTTCGAGCCATTTCGGCGTCGGCAGGTTGCGCTCGCGCAGGAAGGCGGGGTTGAACAGCTTCGACTGGTAGCGCGTGCCGTAGTCGGCGAGGATGGTGACGATGGTGTGGCCCGGCCCCATCTCTTTCGCCGCCTTGATCGCGCCGAGGATGTTGATGCCGGTCGAGCCGCCCAGGATCAACCCCTCCTCGAGCACCAGGTCGAACAGCACGGGCAGCATCTCCTCGTCGGTGACCTGGAACCAGCCGTCCAAGGGCGCGCCTTCGAGGTTCTTGGTGATGCGGCCCTGGCCGATGCCCTCGGTGATGGAGCTGCCCTCGGCCTTCAATTCGCCGCGCGCATAGTAGCCATAGATCGCCGATCCCATCGGGTCGGCGAGAAAGATCTTGACCGCCTTGTTGCGTTCCTTGAGCGCCATGGCGACGCCGGCGAGCGTGCCGCCGGTGCCGACCGAGGCGACGAAGCCGTCGACCTTGCCCTCGGTGTCGTCCCAGATCTCGGGGCCGGTGGTCTCGAAATGCGCGCGGCGGTTGGCGATGTTGTCGAACTGGTTGGCCCAGATCGCGCCCTTGGGCTCCTTGGCCGCGATCTCGCGCGCCAGGGTCTCGGAATAGCGCACATAGTTCATCGGATTGGCATAGGGCACCGCGGGCACCAGGCGGAGGTCGGCGCCGCACAGGCGCAGCATGTCCTTCTTCTCCTGGCTCTGCGTCTCCGGCATGACGATGACGCTGCGATAGCCCAGCGCGTTGCCGACGAGGGCGAGGCCGATCCCGGTATTGCCCGCGGTGCCCTCGACGATGACGCCGCCGGGGTGCAGCACGCCGCGCGCCTCGGCGTCCTTGACGATGTAGAGGGCGGCGCGGTCCTTGACCGAGCCGCCGGGATTGAGGAACTCGGCCTTGCCCAGGATGGTGCAGCCGGTCGTCTCCGACGCGCGGCGCAGGCGGATCAGAGGCGTGTTGCCGATGGTGGCGATGAAGTCGTTTCGGATGGCCATGGCCCGACTATAAGGAGGCGCGCGGGCGGATCAAGCTTGCGCGCGACGGGGCGACGGCCGCAAGATCGCGCGCGTGATCCCGCGCCGCCCGCTCGTCCTCGCCGCCGCATTCGCCGTTTTGCAGGTCGCCGCGACCATTGCGGTTGCGGAGATTCCCGCTGACGTCGTGGTAATGGCCAAGCAGATCGACGACATCGTCTCGCTCGATCCCGCCGAGGCCTATGAATTCTCCGACGAGGAGGCGATCGCCAATCTCTACGACCATCTCCTCGACTACGATCCGGTGCATCCCGAGGTCATTCGCGGGGCGCTGGCGCAGTCGTGGAGCGTCGCCGGCGACGGTCTGAGCTATCGCGTCGTGTTGCGCCCGGACGCGCGCTTCGCCTCGGGCCGCAAGGTGACGGCCGAGGACGCGGCATTCTCGCTCCGCCGCATTATCCTCTTGGACATGACGCCGGCGTTCGTGCTGCGCCAGTTCGGCTTCACCGCGGAGAACGTGGCGCAGCGCATCCGCGCCGAAAATGCGGCGACGCTGGTTATCGACACCACGGTCAAGGTGGCGCCGAGCCTGCTCTATTACGTGCTCACCTCGTCGATCGCGTCGGTGGTGGACGAGGCCGAGGCGATGGCGCATGCGCAGGATGGCGATCTCGGCCATCGCTGGCTCGCCTTCCATTCGGCCGGGTCGGGTCCCTATCGCCTCAAGACGTGGCGGCCGGGCGAGCGCTACGTGCTCGACGCCGTTCCCGAGTCGTGGGGCGGCGGCGCGCATAACCGCCAGGTGATCGTGCTCGACGTGCCCGAGCCGGCGACGCAGCGCCTCTTGCTGATGAGGGGCGACGCCGACTATGCGCGCGACCTGGACAAGGACCAGATGGCGGCGCTTTCGCGCGATCCGGCGATCGTGTTCGACCGCGCGCTGCAGGCGATGCAGACCTATTTCGCGCTCAACCAGCGCAACCCTTTCTTGCGCCGGCCGCAGGTGATCGAGGCGCTCAAGTACCTCGTGGATTACGACGGCATCGCCAAGGGGCTCCTCGGCGGCACGCGCGTGGTGCATCAGAGCTTCGTCCCGGACGGGATTCTCGGCGCCGACGACGGCACGCCCTTCCATCTCGACCTCGCACGCGCCAAGGCGCTCCTGGCCGAAGCGGGATTGGGCGCGGGCTTCGACGTGACGCTCGACGTGACCGCTGGCGCGCCGTGGCTCGATATCGCGCAGGCGCTCCAGGCGAGCTTCGGCCAGGCCGGGGTGCGGCTCTCGATCCTGCCCGGCGACGAGAAGGAGACGCTGACCAAGTATCGCGCGCGCCGCCACGACATCTATCTCGGCGAATGGGGATCGGATTATCCCGACCCGCACAGCAACGCCCAGGCCTTCGTCACCGACGACGACATGAGCGATGCGGCTCCGCTGCACACGCTCGCCTGGCGCAATTCGTGGCAGGACGCCAACCTCGCGCGCCGCGTCGAGGAGGCCGAGCGCGAAGGCGATATCGCGCGGCGCGCGATCCTCTATCGCGACATCCAGCGCGATCACCAGCACGTGGCCCCTTTCGTGCTCATGTTCCAGGACGTGGCGATCGCGGCGCACCGGCGCACAATCGACGGGCTCGTGCTCGGCCCCAGCCCCGACCACACGCTCTATGCCGGGATCGAGAAGCGCCGATGAGGGCGATGCTGTCGCTCGGCGCGAAGGCGGCGCTCACTTTGTTCGGGCTGCTGCTGGTCACGTTCTTGATCGCGCGGGTGGTGCCGATCGATCCTGTGCTCGCGGTTGTGGGCGACCGCGCTTCGAGCGAGACCTATGCCCGCGTGCGTGCCGAGATGGGGCTCGACCGGCCGGTCGCGGTCCAGTTCGGGCGCTATGTGACCATGCTGGCCGAGGGCGATCTCGGCCAGTCCGCGCTCACCCGCGCCAAGGTCGCCGACGACATCGCGAGATTCTTCCCGGCGACGCTCGAGCTGGCGACGGTCGCGACCTTGATCGGCCTCGTCCTCGGCATTCCCGCGGGCGTCATTGCGGCGGCCCGGCATAATCGCTGGCCGGACCATGCGCTGCGCCTGGTGTCGCTGTTCGGGTACTCCGTGCCGGTGTTCTGGCTCGGCCTCATGGCGCTCTTGTTGTTCTATGCCGATCTCGGCTGGGCGGCGGGGCCGGGGCGGCTCGATCCTTGGCTCGAGGATGTCGTGCGCCCGCGCAGCGGGCTGCTGCTGGTCGACGGCGTCCTTGCCGGGAACGGCACGGTGGTGTTGAGCGCGCTGCGCCATCTCGCATTGCCCGCCGCGATCCTGGGCTATTACTCGCTCGCCTATATCAGCCGCATGACGCGCTCGCTCATGCTCGAGCAGCTGAACCAGGACTACATCGCGGTGGCGCGCGCCAAGGGATTGAGCGAGACGCGCGTCTTGTGGTGCCACGCGCTCGGCAACGTGCTGGTGCCGCTCGCCACGGTGGCGACGCTCGCCTATGCGCAGCTGCTCGAAGGCTCGGTCCTGACCGAGACGGTGTTCGCCTGGCCCGGCATCGGCCGCTACATCACCGGCTCGCTCTTGAGCCTCGACATGAACGCGGTGATGGGCGGCACGCTGGTAGTGGGGGCGGTGTTCATATTCCTCAACCTGCTGGTCGAGGGACTCTATGGCCGCCTCGACCCGAGGCTGCGATGAGCCTCGCGCACCCCGATGCCTACGAGCCGGCGTCGTCGCTCGCGGCGCGCCTCACCGGTGCGGCCGAGACGGCGCGCGCGCTTGCCGCCGACCGCTCGGCGCTCGCCGGCATGGTGATCGTGACGCTGTTGATTCTCGCCGCCGCGGCGGCGCCGCTGCTGGCGCCGTACGATCCCAACGCCCAGGACCTTGCGCTGCGCCTGGCGCCGCCGGGCGCCGCTCATTGGCTTGGCACCGACGAGCTGGGGCGCGATGTGCTGTCGCGGCTGCTCGCCGGCAGCCGGATCACGCTCGCGGTGGTGGCGTTGATCGCGCTGACCGTGCCGGCGGCAGGGCTGGCGGTCGGCTGCCTCGCCGGATTCGCGGGCGGCATCGTCGATGCCGTGCTGATGCGCATCGCCGACGTGTTCCTGGCCTTCCCGCGCCTCATCCTGGCGCTGGCGCTGGTGGCAGCGATGGGGCCCGGCCTGTCGCACGCGCTGATCGCCATCGCGCTCGCCGCGTGGCCGCCCTATGCGCGGCTCGCGCGCGCCGAGACGATGGCGATCCGCGAACGCGACTTCATCGCCGCCGCGCGCCTTTCCGGCGCCTCGCCGGCGCGGCTGCTGTTGCTTCACATCGCGCCCTTGTGTTTGCCGTCGCTGATCGTGCGCGCCTCGCTCGACATGGCGGGGGTGATCCTGACCGCGGCGGGGCTGGGCTTCCTCGGCCTTGGCGTGGCGCCACCCCAGGCCGAGTGGGGCGCGATGATCGCGGCGGGGCGGCGCTTCATGCTCGACCAGTGGTGGGTCGCGGCCGCGCCCGGGGTCGCGATCGCGGTGGCGACCTTGGGCTTCAATCTGCTCGGCGAAGGCTTGCGCGACGTGCTCGATCCGAGGCAGCGGTGAGCGCGCTGCTCGAAATCGAGGATTTGCACGTGAGCTTCGGCACCGCCGAGGCGGTGCGCGGCGCGAGCTTCGCGATGGGGCGCGAGCGCCTGGCGCTGGTGGGCGGCTCGGGCGCGGGCAAGTCGCTCATCGGCCGCGCCATCCTGCGCCTGCTGCCGGCGGGTGCCAGCATGACCGCCGCGCGCATGAACTTCGACGGCATCGATCTCCTCGCCGCGGGACCGCGCGAGATGCGCGCGCTGCGCGGGCGGCGCATCGGCTGGGTGCTGCAAGACCCCAAATTCTCGCTCAACCCGGTCATGAGCGTGGGGACGCAGGTGGAGGAGATGCTGCGCCTCCATCGCCGCCTCGACCGCCGCGCCGCGCGCGAGGAGGCGCTGGCGCTCCTCGAATCCGTGTGGCTGCGCGAGCCGGCGCGGGTCCATGCGCTTTATCCGCACGAGCTGTCGGGCGGCATGGGGCAGCGCGCCATGATCGCGATGATGCTGGCCGGCGAGCCCGATCTCCTGATCGCCGATGAGCCGAGCTCGGCGCTCGACGCCGGCGCCGCGCTCCAGGTGCTCGCCGTGCTGGACGATCTGGTGGCGCGGCGCGGCATGGGCCTCTTGTTCATCAGCCACGATCTGACCTTGGTCGAAGGCTTCTGCGACCGCGTCATGGTGATCGAGGCGGGGTCCATCGTCGAAAGCTGCGACGCCGCCGCGCTCGGCGAAGCGCGGCACCCCTACACGCGGCGTCTCCTGGCGGCGCGCCCGCGCCTCGAGGCGGCGCCGTGATCGAGGCGCGCGATCTCTCGGCCCGGCTTGGCGGCCGCGCCGTAGTCGACCGCGTCTCGTTCACGATCGAGCCCGGTGCGTCCTTCGGCATCATCGGCGAATCGGGGTCGGGCAAATCGACCCTGCTGCGCGCCATTGCCGGACTGGTGCCGAGCGCCGGAGGCACGCTCGCGTGGGAGGGCGGGGCGATGACCGCGCTCGGCGCGCGCGAGCGCGGGCGGAAGCTGCAGCTCGTGTTCCAAGACCCTTACGGCTCGCTTCATCCGCGCCACACGGTGGAGCGCGCGCTGGCCGAGCCGGCGCTGATCCACGGTCTCGGCGACATCGCGCGTCGCGTCGCCGCTGCGCTCGACGCGGTCGGGCTCGGGGCGAGGTTACGCTTCCGGTATCCGCACCAGCTCTCCGGCGGCCAGCGCCAGCGCGTCGCAATCGCGCGCGCGCTGATGCTCGAGCCGCGCCTCCTGCTGCTGGACGAGCCGACCTCGGCGCTCGACGTGCTGGCGCAGGCGGAGCTGATCGCGCTGTTGCAGCGTCTCAGGGCCGAGCGGGGCGTCGCCTATCTCCTGGTGAGCCACGATCTTGCGGTGGTGGCGCAACTGGTCGACGCAGTCGCCGTCATGCAGGAGGGCCGCATCGTCGAGCGTCTTGCGGTCGCGGCGCTACGCGCCGGAGAGGCGCACCATCCCCACACACTTTCCCTCATCGAAGCGAGCCTCGGCTACCGGCGCCGCGCCGGCTAGCGGGGCGTGTTCCTGCCGCGCCGGCCCTGAGCGACTTCGACGGTATAGCCATCCGGATCGAATGCGGTCATCGACCGTTCCCATGGCTCGTCGTGCGGCGGGACGTCGATGCGCACGCCCTTGGCGCGCAGCTCCTTGTAAAGCCCATCCAGATTATCGGTGCCGAGCTCGACGTGAATGGCGCGTTTCTGCTTGGCGGCGGTTTGTACGGTGAGCGTCGGTCCTTCCATGCGAATCTTGTTTTTCATCGTCGAACCCCCGTTAAAGCGCCGTGCCCGCCATCGCGCGGCGCAGGCGTGCGCGGTTCGCGGCGAGCCAATAGAGCGCCACCACGGTCGGGCCATTGACGATCGCGCCAGTGCGCAAGCGGCGCAGGGCCGCGCGATAGCTCAGCACCACGACCTTGGTGTCCTCGTGCTCTGCGGCCAGGCCGTGGATGCCGTCGGCGCGGCTGGCATCGACGCGCCCGCAATAGAGCTCGACGATCTCGGTCGAGCCGCCCGGGCTCGGCATGACGCGATGGATGGGGACGAGCGCGCCGGCGATCTCGACGCCAGCCTCCTCGTGCGACTCGCGCCGCGCCACTTCCTCCGCGCCGGCATCGTCCGCGGCGACGATGCCGGCGACGATCTCGGTCTGCCACGCCGGCAATCCCGCGAGATGGGGCGCGAGGCGGAACTGCTCGACCAGCACGACCGCATCGGCGGCGGGATCGTAGAGCAGGATGCCGACGGTGCGGCCGCGCTCGAAGATCTCGCGCTCCATAGGCGCGCTCCAGCCGCCGGCATAGAGGCGGTGACGCAGGCGGAACCGGTCGACCCGGAAGAAGCCCGAATAGACCGTCTCGCGGTCGAGAATTTCCAGCCCGTCATCCCCCATGCGCGCGCGAGTTTATGCGGGCTTCGCGGCCTCGTACAGGCCCGCGCGGCGCTCAGTCCCCCTCGCGCGTCGCCGGCGGCAGGCGCGCCGGTTCGGTGAGCGGCAAGCGCACCCGCAGCAGCAGCCCGTGCGGCTTGCGGTTCTCGGCCCGGATGGTGCCGCCCAGCGCCTCGACGTTGCGCCGCGCCACCCACAGGCCGATGCCGAAATGGACCTGGCCTTCGCTGCCCGCCTCGCCGGCGGCCGGCCGGTAGGAAAAATAGCGGTCGAAGATGCGGTCGATATTCTCCGCCGTCACGCCAGGACCGGAATCGCCGATCAGCAGCTCGGCCATGCCGTTGCGGATCTCGAGGCGCACGCCGATGCTCTCGCCCTCGGGCGAGAACGAGGCCGCGTTCTCGAGCAGGTTCTCGATCACGGTCTCGACCATCTCCTCGTTGGCGAATGCTGCGACCCTGTGGCGGATGAAGCTCTTGATCTCGATCCGGCGTGCCGCCAGCGCGTCCGCGTGTGCCTGGATGAGGCGCGCGACCAGGCGCGACAAATCGACTTCGCCGCGCGGCGTGTCGATGAGATCGGCGGTGGTCTCGTCGAAATGCCGCGCCGACGCCACCAGCCCATCGAGCCGGTCGAGCGAACTTTCGATGAGCCCGACTGCGCGCAGCCCGCGCTGGTTGTCCGCCGCGACGGCGCGCTTCAGCGGCTCGAGCGATTGGCGGATCACGGCGATTGGCGTCTTGAAGGCATGCGCGTTGTCCTCGGCCGCGCGCCTGATGTCGCGCGCCGAGGCGGCGAGGACCTCGACCATGCGGTCGAATTCGTCCGCCACGTCGGCCAGCTCGGGCACGTCGTTCTGGTCCGCGAACGAGCCGCCGGGCCGGCGTTCGCGGATCGCGTTGGCGCGCTCGGCAAAGCGCCGGAGGCCGCGGCGGATGGTCCAGAAGGTGGTGAAGACGAGCAGGATCATCCCCAAATAGAACATCGCGGCGATGCGCATCTCGGGGCTTTTCCAGTAGGGTCGGCCGAGCGTCGCGCCCGCGGCGATTCCCGCCGGAAACGACGTCACCACCGCCCAGCAGCCGGATTGCGTTTGCAGCGGCGTCACCGAGGTGACGACCTCGTCGTTGCCGCCGGGCGACTGGTAGCGCAGCGCGAAGGGAAGGTCGCCCGCGCAGGTCGACGCCAGCCGCCCGAGCACACCTTCGCGGTCGAGCTCCTCGCGCTCCGCCTCGATCTGCTCGCTCGGGACCGCGGGCCACGATGCGACATAGAAGAACCCGGGCCGGTCGACCGGCGACAGCAGCAGCTTGACGCTGGTGAGATCGCCGGCGAAGCCTGCCAGCACCTGGCTCAGTTGCGGCAGGTCCGGACGCGGGGCGGCGAGGAGCGGCGCCAGCGCCTGCGCCATGACGCGGCCCTGCTCGCGCACGCTGCGCAGGAGCAGCGCCTGCTGCGCCTCGTCGGCCGCGCTGAGGCGTTCGTAGACGATGAGCGGGACGGCGAGCAGGAACAGCGCGACCAGCGTCACCTTGGCCGCAAGCGTGCTGAGGACGCGTACGCGCCAGCGCCGGCGCGGCCGCTTCTGTGCCGGCGGACCGTCAGCGCTCGTCGCCGGCAAGCCAGCGGTAGCCGAATCCGGCGTAGTTCTGGATGTGGTCGAAATCGCCATCGACGTCGCGGAACTTCTTGCGGATGCGTTTGATGAAGGTGCGGACATTGGCACGGAAGCCCTCGGCGCCATAGCCGGCGACGAAGTCCTTGCCGTGGACAAGGTCGTAGATCTCGCGGTAGCCCACGTCCTCGCCCTGGCGCAGCGCGAGCAGCGCCACGATCTTGAACTCGGTGAGGGTGAGATCGAGCGCGCGCCCGCGCCAGGCCGCGCGGCTGATGTCGTAGCGCAGCTCCAGATCCTTGAGACGCACCACCTCGCCGTGGCGGCGCTCGGGCTCGGGCGCCGCGCGCACGCCCTCGCAGATGAGGCTGAGGCGCTTCACCAGGATGGAGAGCCGCCGCGACTTGTCGATGAAGTCGACCGCGCCGCCGGCCAGCGCCGCCTCCTCATAGATGTCGTCACTCAGCGCGGTGAGGAAGATCACCGGCGTGCTGTTGCCGCTCTGGCGCAATTGGCGCAGCACCTCGAGCCCGTTCATGCCGGGCATGCGCCAGTCGAGCAGGATGGCGTCGGCGGCGCCGCCGTGCTCGAAATGCCCGAGCGCCGCGGCGCCGCCGCCGAAGCTCTCGACCGTGAAGCCTTCGTCGAGCAGGTTGAGGCCGAGCGACTCGCGGAACGAGTCGTCGTCGTCAACGAGGACGATCCGGGCTCCCCTCGGGCTCGGCTCGGCGGGCTGCGACGAGCTCGTCGTAGCATCTTTGCTGGGACCGGTCGCTTCCATCAGTGTTTCTGACTTCATAGTGCAGCACTCGCATCTTGCGGCTCTCGAGGTCGAGATAGAAATAGACGCCCAACTCGCAGTCCTGCCCGGCATAGCGCCACAGCTGGGCCGGCGGCGCGTCCGCGCGCTGCAGCGGCTCGCCCAGGATCGAGGCCGTCTCGGCCTGGTCGAGCCCCTGGAGCCGCGCGAACCCCAAGCCATCGACCGGCGGAGGCGGTTCGGGCACCGGCACCGCCTCCGGGGCGGGCAGGGACGCGACCGCTGGCGCGGGCGGAGCCGGCTTGCGCGCGGGGTGAGGCGGCGGCGCAATCTCCTCTGGCTCGGCGGCGCTCGCCACCGGCGAAGCGGGGGGCGGGGTCGGCTCGGTCATGGCGCAGGCGGCCGCCAGCGCCGCGCCCAATCCGGCCGCGAGCACCCGATCTGCCCGCCTGAACGCTCCTGTCTCATGCGCCATGACGCTTCGGCTCGCCTCCGCGCCCCTCGGACCGCGAACGATGGTATGAAACCCGCTTGGCAGCAAGGGGTTGCACGCTATGATGGCGGCACTCTTTGGGGGCAGGGGCGGAGCGGTGCGGGCAAAGGCGGCCGAAAGCGACGAAGCGCGCTATCTCGATCTCTTAGAGTTCGAGCGCACACCTTTGATTTCAGACCCCTTTCCCTATCTCATCGTGCCTGGATTCGTGCCGGCCGCCGAGCGCGCGTCGCTGGCCGCGGATTACCCGGTCATTAACCAGCCCGGCAGCTTCCCGCTCGAGGACTTGGCCTATGGCCCGGCCTTCGCCAGCTTCGTCGCGGCGCTGGCGGGGGAGTCGATGCGGGACGCGTTCGCACGCAAGTTCGGCATCGACCTCGCCGGCCGGCCGGCCATGATCACCGTGCGCGGCCAGGCCCGCCCCAGCGACGGCAGCATCCACAGCGACGCCGCCAGCAAGCTCATCACCGTGCTCGTCTACATGAACGAGGCGTGGGAGGCGCCGGGCGGCAGGCTGCGGCTGCTGCGCACGGCCGACGACCTGGACAGCGCCGTCGCCGAGGTGCCGCCGGCGGCCGGCACCATGCTCGCTTTCCGCGTCACGCCCCATTCCTGGCACGGCCACAAGCCGGCGAGCGGGCCGCGCCGGGTGGTTCAGCTCAACTGGGTAGTGAGCGAGCGCGTGGTGCGGCGCGAGCGGCTGCGCCACGGGCTTTCGGCGCGGATCAAGCGCCTGTTCGGCTGAGCCTCGGCCGCGCCGATCCAAAGCATTTCTTAACAATTCGAGGCATAGGCTCGGGCGTTCGTGGCGCGACGTCGCCGGCCGTTTCGGCGGAGCCGCGCCGAGGGTCGAGTGCACGATGACAACGCCGAATATGGGGCCGAACAGCACACCGAAACGCGCCGCCGGCAGGACCAACCGCATGCGCCTGCCGACTTGGCTTGCGCTGAGCCTCGCCGGCGTTGTCGGCGTGCTCGTCTACGGCGCGCTCAAGCCCAAGCCGCCCAACGCGTTCGACCGGCCCGAGGCGCAGATCAACTCGCCGCGCAATCCCTGGGACTCGCCGAAATCGTTCTGAGGCGTCGCGCGGTCACGAGCCGGCCTCGCCGCTGATGACCGGGCCGTACAGCTGCCAGGTCGTCCCGTCGAAACGCTCCATCTGCATCTGCTTGACCGGACGGAAGTCGGTGGCGCTGGTATTGGCCTTGATGCCCGGCAGCAGCATGGGCGCCGCAAAGTCCTTCAGGCTCGCGGCCTGCTTCATCACGTTGGCGCGGGTCAAGTCGTCGCCGCACTGGCGCAGCACCTGAACCATCAGTTCCGACGAGATGTAGCCGTAGACGGTGAACGAGTTGGTCTTGTCGCCGTCGGGATAATACTTATCCATGAACGCGACCCAATCGCGGTAGTCCTTGTCGTTCTGCCAGCTCGGGTCGGTCGGGTCCTTGACGTAGGCGGTCGAGAGCAGGCCCTTGGCGCTGTCGAGCCCGGCGGGCTTCAGCACGGCGGCGATGCTGTTGGCGACGGCGTTGACGATGTTCACCGGCGGCTTCCATCCCGTCTCGGCCACCTTGCGGATCGCTTGCGCCGCGAATTTGGGCGTCGCGATGTTGATGAAGATGTCGGCGTGCGAGGCGGCGAGCTGGATGATCTGCGGATCGACGGTCGGGTCGGAGACTTCGAAGCTCGCCTCGGCGACGATGGTTGCTTTCGCCTGGTAGCCGAACCCGTCGGTCAGGCCCTTGAGCAGATCCTTGCCGTAATCGTCGTTCTGATAGAGCAGCGCGACCTTGCCGCCGGCGTTATTGGCGAGCAGGTATTTCGCATAGATGCGGCCTTCGGACTGGTAGTTCGGCTGCCAGCCCATGGTCCAAGGGAAGTGCTCGGGATCGGCCCACTTAGTGGCGCCGGTGGCGGGAAAGAGCTGCGGCACCTTGCGCTCGTTCATGTAGGCGTGGATCGCCGAGTTGGAGGGCGTGCCGAGGCTCTGGAAAATGAGCAGCACCTGGTCGTTCTCGACCAGCCGCCGCGCCTGCTCGACCGCCTTGGGCGGGCTGTAGCCGTCGTCGTAGGAGAGGAACGCGATCTTGCGCCCGTTGATCCCGCCTTGGGCGTTGATCATGGCGAAGTAGGCCGCCTCGGTCTTGCCGATCACGCCATAGGCCGAAGCCGGCCCGCTATAGGACATGATGTTGCCGATCTTGATCTCGGTGTCGCTCGCGCCGGGATCGTAGTGCTTCTGCGCGAGCGCACCCGACGCCGAAAGAATTAGCGCGAGCGCCGCGGCGAACGCGGCCTGGCGGTAACGGATCATTCTCTCCTCCCTCGAGGGCCGCGGCTTTTCGTCGAGCCCGACCGCGACCCGCAGCCTCCTATACCGCGCCGGCGCCTGTATCTCAACGCGTCGGCGGCGCGCGATCGCGGCGAAATCGCGGCGAAAGGGCGGCGAGCGGCCGCGTCGGCGCCGCTTTTCGATTAACCATGCGTAATGCGAGCCGCGCCGCACGGTATCGCGTGAACCGCGCTGCGCTTCCAAGCGTATTGAGTATGAGGTCATACCGGCCGGCTCGGCCGGACAGGAGGCAGCAATGCCCAGACATGGTTTCGCCTCGATCGCGCTTTTGGCGGCGGTGCTCCTCGCCGGTTGCGGCGGCACGACCGATTTCGGCTATTCGCAGCCGCGCGCCATCTCGGCCGACATCGACGCCTCGCTCAGCCACGGCCCGACCTCGACCGACCTCATGTCCGGCATGCGGTTCAACGACGCGCTCGACGCCGCTGCGGCGCGCGGGCCGACCCAGCCGGGCCTCGCCTTCGCGCCGCGCTGACGGCACGCCGCGCGCGATCGCTCTCCGATATGAGGACTGGCTCCCGGGGAGGGATTCGAACCCCCGACCCGGCGGTTAACAGCCGCCTGCTCTACCACTGAGCTACCCGGGATCAGAAAGCGCGGCTGAATATAAGGCACCGCCCGGCCGGTCAACAGCGATTCCGGCGGTGCCATTCAGCGCTTGACGATATAGGCGACCTTGCCGAAGCGGCTCTCGCGGATGGGCTCGCTCGCGCCGCGCGCTGCGAGGAAGGCGTGGACCGCCTTGGTGCAGCCCTCCCAGTCGTGATAATCGTCGATCAGCACCAGGCCGCGCGGCAGCACCCGGTCCCAGAATTTCTCGAGGCATTGCAGGGTCGAGCTGTACCAGTCGGCGTCGAGGCGCAGCACCGCGACCGGGGGCACCTCGACGCTCGCGAAAGTATCGGCGAACAGGCCCTCATGGACATGCAGCCGTTCGGGCGGCAACGCCGCGCCCGCGATCGCTGCCATGAATTCGGCGCGCGAGGCGGTGTTGTTGTCGAAATAAAGGCCGCCGTCGCGCGTCTGCTGCGCGCGGCGCGCGAATTCGCCGTCCTCCGCGGTGGCGGGCGGCAGTCCCGCGAAGCTGTCGAAGAAATGATAGTCGCGCGCCGTGCCGCCGATGGTCGCCAGGCCCGCCGCCATGCCGCCGCGCCAGGTGCCGCACTCGATGACGCAGGCGCCATCCATCGCCGGCTGCGCCAGGCACTTGTCGGCGAGATAGAGATTGGCGAGGTAGGCGTCGCGCCCGATCATGGTGAACGGGCGATAGCGGCGCCAGATCGCGTAGTAGCGCAGCACGCGCGGCGCGAGGCCAAGGCCGCGCATCTGCCGCCGCGCGGCGCCGCCGCGCTCCGCCGTCGTGCCGCCTGCCTTCGCCGCCCGCATGGTGCGGGGTCCATAGCCCGGCCTCAGCGCCGGCACAACCGCGCCGCCGTGCACCATTCGCTAACGAAAAAACTGTGATCCCGCTCACAGCGCGTTGCGTATCACCCCATGCCGCAGTTTGGGCGGCCTCCTTCGGGGTGTTGCCGGTGACGACGGAATCGCAAGAGAGCATCTGCTATTCGGCGACGATCTGGCTCGAGCTCAAGGGCGACGGTGCGGTCGCCGAGGCCAATCGCATGCTCGACGAGACGCGCCGCCGCGGCGACGGGCGTGCAATCATCGACTGGCTCAAGATCATCGCCGCGCTCGAGGACATGCGGGACCGCCGCTGCGCCGTGTCCGCTCCCTGAACCCTTCGGCCGCTTGGTAAACACCCTGGGTTGAAAGTTTTCGCCCGGCGCAGCGGGATTTGGTACGCTGGGGCCGGTGAGCGAGATCGTCCTTTCCGACCGCCTCGCCGATCCGCACGCAAAGTCGCCAGGGGGACCGAGGCGGGGCGCGATCGCCGCCGCGGCGCTGCTCCATGCCGCGATCGCGGCCTGGCTCCTGTTCGATTGGGACACGATCTCGGCGCCCGAGCCGCCGTCCATGGTTGCAACCCTGGTGACCGTCCTGCCGCCGCCGCCCCCGCCGCCCCCGCCGCCGCCATTCCCCAAGCCCCGGCCCGTGCCGACGCTGGCCCCGGCCCAGTCCGGACCGGGCGAGAAGACCACGATGCGGCCACCGGCGGAGGAGAAGGCGCCGGCGCCCGAGCCGCCGCCGCCGGCTGCCGCCGAGACCCCCGCGCCGCCCAAGCCGCAAGAGACCGCCGCGCCCGAGCCGGAACAGCCCGCGCTCGAGCAGCCCGCCCCGGCGCCGCCGGAGAAGCCCAAGCCGCGCCCGGCGCCGCGAGTCGAACCGCGCAAGGACCAGCTCGCGTCGCGCGCGCCCGAGATCTCGCGCAAGCCCGATAATTTCACGCAAGCCGACAAGGACGAGACCGGAGACCCGTATCTCAACGCCGTCTGGGCGCGAATCGAGCGCAACCGCGAGCCGACCACGCCGGTGGGCCCGTCCGGCCTGCATCTCGAGGGTATCTCGGTCTATGAGGTGCTGCTCGACCGCGCCGGTCGCATGCAGACGATCTATCTGGTGCAGTCCGCGGGCTCGCCGCTGCTCGACGAGCAGGCGCGGCGCATGATCGTCGCCGCCACACCGTTCCCGCCGCCGCCGCCGAACTATCCCGAGCGCACCGCGATCAAGGTGACGATCCGGCTGTTCCCGCGCTGACGACGGCGCTCAATGCCGGAGGCGTCGCCACAGCAGCATCGCGGCGACTACGATCACGATCCCGAGCCATGACACGTCGAACACGAAGGCGTCGCGCGCGATCGCGATGTGGATCGCCGGCGCGCGGAGAAAGGCCCACAGCGACTCCATGACCGGCCGCTAGCGATTCTTCGCGGCGCTCTCCACGCGCCGCTTGCGGATCGCCTGGGCCGCAATCAGGCACACGGCGGCGGGCAGAAGGCAGACATACTCGATGATCCGCCGCACCAGGATATCGCTGCCGCTCGACAGCTCGAACGGCGACACCATCAGGCGGTAGGACTGGTCGAACACAGGGACCATGCCGGACGGCGTCACGATGAGAGCTAGCCAGCCCACCGCCCACAGCGCCGCGAACGCGGCCAGGATGCGCGTGAGCAGAAGGCTGCCGGCCGGACTCATGCGGCGGCCTCCGGCGCCAAGCTCGAGCTAGCCCGGAATCTTCTCCCAGTGATCCTGCTGGGCGCGCGCCTTGAGCTTGGCGATGAGTTCGTCGTAGCAGGCCAGGAAGTCGGCGGAATTGCGCCGCCCCTCCGCTTGGCACATCGTTGCCGCATAGATGGCCGCAACGATTCGGTCGCTATCGTCCATGTGTCCTCGCTCGGCTGGCGCTGCGCGAACGCGCATCGCGGCGCGCATCGTATCGGTGTTGCCGGCGCGTTGCACGGACCAATATGGAACGCCGGATCGCGCCCGGAAAATTCCCCGCCGCGTCGGCCGAATCGCCCGTTATCGTTGGGCTTCTGGGGTGGAGGCCGGAAGCGGAATCGAACCGCTGTACGAGGATTTGCAGTCCTCTGCATAGCCACTCTGCCATCCGGCC
>Ga0209415_10004006_pt1 | contig 27179 bp, 22 predicted proteins | sample PeaSoiSIISIP2007_FD_187696 | JGI IMG/M metagenome (GOLD analysis project Ga0209415, IMG submission 187696) | Peat soil microbial communities from Weissenstadt, Germany - SII-SIP-2007 (SPAdes) (version 2) | ecosystem: Environmental > Terrestrial > Soil > Wetlands > Peat | place: Germany... | reverse complement strand
GTGCCCCCGAACACTGCCCGGCGCCCCTGGGCATCGCGCAGAAAGAGGCGCGAAAGCCGCCGCGACAGTTCGCAGGCCACGTCGCCCAGAGTTTTCTTCTGGCCAGACCCGCTCGGAAACTCCACTTGGACGTCGCCGCCGAAGTAGTGATTGAACTTTTGCAGCGATTCAATGAGCAGAAAGTTCACCGGAAACCACACTGGCCCGCGCCAGTTCGAATTGCCGCCGAACAAGCCCGTGTTCGATTCCGCCGGCTCGTAATCCACACGATATTCCTGGCCGTCCACCGGCAGAATGAAGGGATGCTGCTGATGATACTTGGACAAAGCCCGGACGCCATGCGGCGAGAGAAACTCTTCCTCGCTCAACATGCGTTCCAGCACGCGGATCAGCCGCGACCGCGCCAGCAGGCTCAGCAGCCGCCGCGATTCCATCCCTTCCCGCGAAAGCGAAGCGATGTTCCCGCACAAATCCGGACGGTTTTGCATGAACCACTCCATGCGCCGACGGAATCCGGGCAACTGGTCGATCACCTGCGGCTCCAGAGTATCCACCGCGAATAGCGGAATCAAACCCACCATCGATCGCACCTTGAGGGGAATGGCTTGCCCGTTCGGCAGGCGCAGGCGATCGTAGAAGAATCCGTCCGTCTCATCCCACAGGCCCCCGTCGCCGATCCCATTCATGGCCGCCGCGATATACAGAAAGTGCTCGAAGAACTTGCTGGCCACGTCCTCGTAAATCTGGTTGACCTTGGTGGCCAGCTCCAGCGAAATCTTCAGCATGTTCAGGCAGAACATGGCCATCCAGCTGGTCCCGTCGGATTGCTCCAGATAGCCGCCCAAGGGCAGCTCGTTGGACCGGTCAAAGACGCCGATGTTGTCCAGTCCCAGGAATCCGCCTTCGAAGATGTTGTTGCCCGTGGAATCCTTGCGGTTCACCCACCACGTGAAATTCAGCAGCAGCTTGTGATACACCCTTTCCAGAAACGCGTAATCCGGCCGACCCGTGAGCTTGCGATGAATCTGGTACACGCGCCAGCACGCCCAGGCGTGCACCGGAGGATTCACGTCGCCCAGCGCCCACTCATACGCCGGAATCTGTCCGTTGGGATGCATGTACCACTCGCGCAGAAACAGATTCAACTGCGTCATGGCGAATTCGGGATCCACCATCGCCAGCGGAATCGCATGGAACGCGAGATCCCAGGCCGCATACCACGGGTATTCCCACTTGGCGGGCATCGAGATCACGTCTTCGTTGTACAGGTGAACCCATTGCGAGTCTCGCCCATGCAGTCTCGCCGCCGGCGGCGTCGGCTGGCCCGGATCCCCTTGGAGCCACGTCTCGACCACGAAATTGTAAAACTGCTTGGTCCACAACAACCCCGCGAAGGCCTGCCGCTGAACGCGTTTGCCGTCCTCGGAGAGCGTCTCCGGGCAGAAGGAGTAGAATTCGTCGGCCTCCGCGATCCGTTCCGCGAACATCCCGTCGAAATCCGGCTCGACGTACGGCACCAGCCGCGATGCATCGGTCATCCGCGTCAAGCGCAAGCGCACGATCGAGGTTTGCCCGGGCGCCAGATTGACCTGGTACCAGGCACACGCCTTGGTGCCGGTTTGCTCCGGATTCACTGCCTCCTCCCGGCCTTTGACGATACGCTGGTGAAACGAATCCTTCACGTACGGGCGGGCGTTTTCCAGGCCCCACAGCGCCTGAGCGTTGGTCTCATTTTCCGTGAACAGCAGCGGCGGATTCCCATCCAGCGCGAGCCGGTATGCGCCCAGGTCCTTCTGTTCGGCGTCAATGGTTCCCTCTCCGCTGCGGTACAGAACGGGTTTCTGCTCCTTCCGATCCCATGTCCACGTATTGCGGAACCACAGCGTCGGCAGCAGATGCAGCGTGGCTGCCTCGGGTCCGCGATTCGCTACGCTGATGCGGATGAGAATATCGTTGGCGTCGGCCTTGGCGTACTCGGCGAAGATATCGAAGTAGCGGTTCTCGTCGAAGGTCCCCGTGTCCAGCAGCTCGTATTCGGGCTCCTGGCGCGACCGGCTGGCATTGGCCTCCAGGAGTCGCTTGTAAGGAAACTCACCCTGCGGATATTTGTACAGGCACTTCATGTAGGAGTGGGTCGGCGTGGAATCAAGGTAGTAGTAATACTCCTTCACGTCCTCGCCGTGATTCCCCTGGTTGCCGGTCAGCCCGAACAGCCGCTCTTTTAAGATTGCATCGCGGCCGTTCCAGAAGGCCAGCGCGAAGCACAAGCGCTGGTGATTGTCGCAGATTCCCGCGATGCCGTCTTCGCCCCAGCGATACGCCCGCAGGTGCGAGTGCTCGAACGGAAAAAACTCCCACGCGGTCCCGTTCTCGCTATAATCCTCGCGAACCGTTCCCCACTCGCGTTCCGAAAGATACGGACCCCAGCGCCGCCAGTGCGCTTCCCGACGGCCGGCTTCTTGCAGGCGCCGCTTTTCCGCTTCCATGAATGTTTTGATTCTAGCGGTTTGACGTGGCCGCTCGTTGACTCTCGCGGTTCAGCAGAAGCACAGAACCGCGACAGCTATGGAGCGGCCACCTATGGCGTCCGAAATGCCCCGCGCATCAGCGTGATCACCGGCGGCTCGCCCATTGTGTTGCCCACTATGACACTCACCACGTCGAAGCGCACACGTTCCCAAGGCGTGTCCGTCTTGCGAGCATACTCACGAGCCACCCGAATCAGGTGGCGCTGCTTCTCCGGGTTCACGGCCCGTTCCGGAGGGCCGTACTCAGCGGTTTCGCGCGTCTTCACTTCGACGATCACTAGATCTTCACCTTCGCGAGCGATCAGATCCGCCTCGGCTTCACCGGATGCCAGCCGGTAGTTCCTCGCGACGATCACGAATCCCTCGCGGCGTAAGTAACGATGCGCCAGATCCTCGCCGCGGCGCCCTGCCGCCAGATCGCGATCCCATGTGCGCCGCCTGCGTGCATCACGCAGGTGATCCAGGAGTGCCCCAATCACGGTTTAATAACCTTTAGCCGCCATTCGATCACCTTGCCGCGAACCACGTAGCACAAGTAGTGCTCCCAGAACCGGCGATAGCGCGGGAACGTATTCACCAGCCATTCGAACCCCAGCCACCTCCAAAAGGCTAGTAGCTTCACGCGTACGGAATTCTCCTCAAATCGCACCGTCGAGTAGTATCCGAATCCGCCGTGATCCGGACCGAAGTAACGCATCGAGAAACTGTTCAAGTGCCAGCGATGGGTGGGGTCGCAGAAGGAACTGAAGTCGGTGTAGTGCGGCGTCACGATATACACTTCGCCGCCGCCCCGGACTATGCGATGGAATTCCTCCATGCTGCGGATCACGTCCCCAACGTGCTCGATCACATGCGATGCTTGCAACGCGTCAAAGGCCGAATCGCGAAAGGGATAAGGGAAATGGTCCAGATCGGCGATCACGTCCGCGCGCGATGCCGGATTCCGGTCGACACCGATCGCGCCCGGTTTCTTGTTGATCCCGCACCCCACATCCAGTACGCGCATCCTATTTGGGGTCCATGTACTTGATCAACAATACTTCGTTTCCGTGCTCGTTATAGATCAGGTCGTCCACCAGTTGGCGGGTCATCATAATCCCGAATCCGCCTGGCCGCATCCCGAGCTTCTCCCGCACTTCGGCGTGCTCCACCGGGGAATCCTTTGGATTCGAAACGGCTGCGTGCTCCAGATGGTCGAAGGAGAATCCCTGGCCTGGATCGCGCACGTAATACAGCGCGGCGCGCTTGGTTCGAACGTACGTGATGAAAACCCGCTTATTGGGGTCGGATCCGGCGCCATGTTCGATCGCGTTCAGCAGGATTTCGCGGAATGCCGTGGTCACCCGCTCCTGCTCGGCGGCCGGCAGCTCCATTCCCAGCTCGCGTATGAACTGCACGATGCGCCCGGCGGTTTCCATTTTGCAGCGTACTCGCAAGCCTAGCCAGTGGGGGAGGGCGGATAGCACTTGAATATCGTCCTCCGCATCGGTCCCGCTGAGCGCCCGCTCCGCCATTTCCGTCACGGCATTCACCGTAAACGGCTTGCTGAAAAAACAAAAGGCCCGGTCCCGGATCGCGCGGACGATATTGTCGGGGGTATTGGCCGCCGTCATCATCACCACCCGCGTACCCGGCCGCACATCGTGAATGCGCTCGAGCAGGGTCATCCCATCCATTCCCGGCAGTCCCAGGCCAGTCAGCACCAGGTCGTAAGGGGCGTTTTCGACCAGCCGTAAACCGGAGAGGCCATCATAGGCGCTCTCGATCCGGCGATCCGGGGCGTCCAGGGCGGCACGCAGTAAACTGTGCACATCCGGGTCGTCATCCACAATCAGGATGCGCTTAGGCACTGCCATCCAATGTAGTACGATACCAGAGTCGCCGGCCTCCGGACCATCGCCATGCTGATCGAGCTGAATCAAATCGACGATGTTTGCATCCTGCGCTGTGAGGGTCGCATCGCCACCGGCACCGATCCGGAGTACCTCCGCAGCAAATCCGACGAGGTAAAACGGCTCAGTTGCCACAAAGTGCTGGTCGATTTCCGCGAAGTAGTCTCCGTTGGTTCCACCGGGATCGGATTTGTTGTCGCCATTTATTCCTCCGTGACCAAGAACCCCGACGGCCGATTCGTGCTGGTGGGCGCGCAGCCGCGTGTGCGCGAGGTCCTCGATCTGACGCGTCTCAGCACCATCCTGCCGATGGCCGGCGATATCGCTTCCGGATTGGCCGCGCTGCGCGGCACGGCCAGCGCGCATGGACAACGCTAAAGTCGCTCTGGTAACCGGCGCCGGCAGCGGGATCGGCCGCGCTGCAAGCCTCGCGTTGCATGCGGCGGGATATCAAGTGGTCCTCGCGGGACGGCGCGCCGCGCAACTGGAACAGACGGCGGACTCGACTCGCATGCTGGTGGTGCCCACGGACGTCAGCAAGCCCGATTCCGTGCGCGCACTCTTCGCCCGGATCAGAGACGTATTCGGCCGGTTGGACCTGCTCTTCAACAACGCGGGGATTGGCGCGCCCGCTGTCCCCATGGAAGAGCTCACCTACGAACAGTGGAATTCCGTGGTGCAGGTGAACCTGACGGGAGCGTTTCTGTGCGCGCAGGAAGCCATTCGCATGATGAAGACGCAGGTGCCGCGCGGCGGGCGCATCATCAACAACGGGTCGATCTCCGCGCACGCTCCTCGCCCGAATTCGGCGCCGTACACCGCCACCAAGCACGCCATCACCGGGCTCACGAAATCCATCTCGCTCGATGGCCGCAACTTCGACATCGCCTGTGGCCAGATCGATATCGGCAACGCCGCGACGGAGCTTACGGAGCGCATGGCGGCCGGCATCGTCCAGGCCAACGGTTCGACCATGGTCGAGCCCCGCATGGATCTGAAGCACGTCGCCGACGCGATTGTGTACATGGCGAATCTGCCGCTCGAAGCCAATGTTCAGTTCCTGACGGTGATGGCCACCAAGATGCCCTTCGTCGGCAGGGGCTAGTAGGACAGGCGATCTGGCTAAAAGGGGGCTAAAAGGGGTCAGACGACTTTAGTAAGTGATTGAAATTGCTGTAAAGTCGTCTGACCCCTTTTAGCCCCCTTTTAGCCAAAAACCTTTATTACGGCAACCCCAGAGCCTTCGCCGGATTCGTCTTCGCCATCAAATCGATCTGCGCGTCCGTGACGCCTTCCTTCTTCAGCGCCGCGAAGTACAACACCATCCCGTCCGGATGCAGCGGACTATTCGGCTGTCCCAGGTCGCTCGAGAGAATGATATGTTCCGGCCCGACCTCGCGAATCGCCTTCGCCCATTCCGCCGCATTCATCCGTCCGTAGACCAGCTCGATGAATGCGCCCATTTGCGCCGCTTCCTTCATCTGCGCGATCGACATCCGTACCGGCGGCGTCAACGCATGCGTGACCACCACGTGCTCGACGCCTTGCTTCCGGGCCTCCCTAACGATCATCAGCCCTTCTTCAGCTGACGAGTGTCCCGTCTCGAGCGTCAGATTATGCTGCTTGACGATGGCGATCACCTGTTTCACTTCCGGCAACAGCTCACCGTTTTTCGCCACCGGCACAAACGGCCGGTTCTCCTTGGAATCGCGCACTTGATTCTCGGCGTCGAACGTCGGCATCCACACCACGCGCCCCCATCCGCCCTTCATCATGGTCATGCGCTCCACGGCCGCCGGATTAATCCCGCCCACGGTGAGGTTCAGATCGATCCCGCCGAAGATCTCGATCCCCGGTACCACCTGGCGTACGACATAGGCCAGCGCAGCAGTCGACTCGTAGTGATTCTTCAGAACCAGCCCGCGCATGCCGCGCGCCTTGGCGAGCTTTGCCAAGTCGATGGCGTCGATCGAACGCGCCGTGCTGTCCGGACCACTGTGCGCGTGGATATCGATCACGCCGTTCAGCGATTGCCCATACCCGCACACGGCTAGCAATACCAACAAACTGAACTTCATGACTTAACCTCCGGCATCAGGAAATCGAAATCACAGCCCAGGTGGGCTTGTGTCACGTGATCAAGAAAAAGTCTCCCATAACCACGCTGGTACTGCGGCGGCGGTGTCTTAAACGTGTTCAGCCGCCTCTCGATCTCTCCCGGCGGCAACAGCAGATCCAGCTTGCGCGCCGCAACATCCAGCACGATCTCGTCGCCGGTCTGAACAATCGCCAGCGGCCCGCCCACAGCCGACTCCGGTGCCACGTGCAGCACCACCGTGCCGAAGGACGTTCCGCTCATGCGCGCATCGGAAATGCGGACCATGTCCGTCACGCCCTGTTCCAGCAGCTTCTTCGGCATCGGGATGTGTCCCCACTCCGGAAACCCCGGCGCACCTTTCGGTCCGCAATTTCGCATCACCAGCACCGTGTCCCGATCCACCGCAAGATCGTCGCGGTCGACCTCGGCCATCATCTGATCGCGCGTTTCGAAGACGTATGCGCGGCCACGATGCCGCAACAGTTCCGCCGATGCCGCCGTCACTTTGATCACCGCCCCATCCGGGGCCAGGTTGCCGTACAGCACGGCGATTCCCCCTTCGGGCGATACCTGCCGGATTACCTTGTCGTCCTGCGATTTGGTTCGTTCGATATTCTCGGCCGCAGTCTTTCCATTCACAGTCACACAGCCGCCATGCAGCAAATCCTTGATCCGGTTCATCACCGCCGGGACGCCGCCTGCGTGAAACAGATCCTCCATCAGATACTCGCCCGACGGCTTCACGTTAGCGATACACGGCGTCTTGCGCGCGATGCGGTCGAAATCATCCAGCGTGAGCCGGATCCCCACGCGCCCCGCGATCGCGATCAAATGCACCACCGCATTGGTCGATCCGCCCAGCGCCATCAGCACCGTGATGGCGTTCTCGAACGCCTCGCGCGTCAGTATCCGGGTAGGCGTCAGGCCTTTTTCAATGAGATCCACCGCAGCCCGGCCGCTCAGCTCCGCGTTGGCCATGCGGCGCGAATCGGGCGCAGGAATGCTCGCCGATCCCGGCAGCGTCATCCCCAGCGCTTCCGCCAGGCTGGTCATGGTCGACGCCGTCCCCATCACCGTGCAATGCCCCGAGGTTCGCGCGATGCAGCCCTCCACTTCACTCCACTCTTCGTCGGTGAGCTTCCCCGTGCGGTACAGGTCGAATAATTTGCGCCCGTCCGTGCCCGACCCGAGCCGTTGCCCTTGAAACTGGCCCGCCAGCATGGGTCCGCCCGGCACAACAATCGCCGGAATGTCCGCGCTAGCTGCGCCCATCAACTGTGCCGGTGTCGTCTTATCGCAGCCGCACAGAAGCACCACCGCATCCAAAGGATTCGCGCGAATCGACTCCTCCACATCCATCGCCATCAGATTCCGGAACATCATGGTGGTCGGGAGCATGAACATCTCGCCCAGCGAAATGGTCGGGAATTCGAGCGGCAGGCCGCCCGCTGCCAGCACCCCGCGCTTCACAGCCGTCGCCACCTCGCGCAGGTGAGCGTTGCAGTTGGTCAACTCACTCCACGAGTTGCAAATCCCCACCACGGGCTTGCCGTCGAACACGTCCGCGGGATATCCTTCCGACCGCAGCCACGCCCGCCGCGCCATCCCGTGATATCCGGGCGTCTGAAACCACTGGCTACTGCGCTTATTCTTCATAGCGGGCGTTCCATCCACAGCACGTCCCAATACTTGCCGAACTTCCGCCCCACTTCCGTGAAAAGGCCGATTTCCTTGAACTCGAAGCGCTCATGCAGCGCGTTCGACGCGGTATTCGGCTGCGCGATACCCGCCACTATGCGGTGAATGTCCTGATCCGCGATTGCGTCAAACAACGCCCGGTAGAGCAAGGTCCCGATGCCTCGGCCCACCTCGTCCGGCCGGCAAGCCACGCTCGATTCAACGGTCGTGTCGTAAGCGTCCTTGCTTCTATGGCGCCCGGTGCATGTGTAGCCGAGCACGCCGTTCTGAGAATCGCAGGCCACCAGCAATCGGTATCGCTTGCCGTCAGAATGTTCGTGGAACCATTGCACCCGCTCCTCGGGCCGGTAAGGCCGCACGTCGAAAACGATATGCGTGTTGACGATGTAGTAATTGTGGATCTCAGTGATACTCGGCAGATCTTCAAGGGTGGCTGGACGCACGGTGACATTCATTATCGTTCTCCCGACACATCCAGAATCGTACCAGTGACGTAGGAAGCCTCCTCCGACAGCAGCCACAGAATCGCCGCGGCGACTTCCTCGGGCCGCCCGCCGCGCTGCATGGGAACCATCGTTTTCACGCGATCCACGCGTCCCGGCTCGCCGCCTTTGGCGTGCATACCGGTGTAGATGAATCCAGGCCGCACCGCGTTCACTCGAATGCCATCCGCCGCCACTTCCGCTGCTAGTCCCACCGTGAAGGTGTCGATCGCGCCCTTGGTGGCTGCATAGTCTACGTACTCGCCTGGCGACCCCCAGCGCGCGGCGCCCGAAGAAACATTCACGATCGCGCCGCCTGAGCCGCCATGCTTCATGGACATTCGCCGGACCGCTTCGCGTGAACACAGCATCGTGCCGATCGCGTTGGTCGAGAACATCCGCTGCATCCGTGCCGCATCCATCTGCTCCAGCCGCATCTGGGATTCGAGCGTGGCCGCGTTGTTCACCAGCGCCGTGACCCGGCCCAGCTCGCGGTCGACGGTCTCGAACAGCCTGACGACATCGTCCTCCACGCCGATATCCGCCTGAACGGCAATCGCGTTCTTAATGCCTCCGGCCACCTGTTCCGCTGCGGCACGATCCTGAAGATAGTTGACACACACCGCGTACCCACGCTGCGCGGCGAGCCGGGCCGTCGCGGCGCCAATGCCTCGGCTGCCTCCGGTGACAATCAGGATTTTCAAGATGGTTTCTTCAGTGTAGTCCGCCGGTTCTCAGCCTGCATTCGCCGATTCGCACTCGGATTCGCGCCCCCCGGACGCTACGATCGCTAGCGAAAGGAAGTTCTATGACAGAGTTTGCACTATCATCTGCCAAACCCTATCGAGGCCTCGGAATGAATGGATTCTTCGCCAAATGGTACGCGAATCTGACCAGGAACGCGCTCGACGACTTCCGAGCGCTGGCTCGCCAGGTCGCGGAACAACTTCCACTCCACGCCGACGTACTGGAAGTTGCTCCCGGGCCCGGATATTTCGCCATCGAGCTGGCGAAACTCGGCGCCTATCGCATCACCGGCTTGGACATCAGCCAAACATTCGTCGAGATCGCCAACCGGAACGCCGCCCAAGCCAATGTCCAGGTGGACTTCCGCCACGGAAATGCTTCGGGTATGCCGTTCAAGAGCGATAGTTTCGACTTTCTACTCTGCCGGGCCGCGTTCAAGAATTTCGGCGCGCCGCTGGGAGCCCTGCGGGAGATGCATCGCGTGCTGAAGCCGGGTGGCCGGGCTCTGATTGTCGACCTGCGGAAGGATGCTTCCAACGCGTCGGTTTCCCAGGCCGTGGACGAAATGAGGCTGGGAGCCGTCAACACCTTCCTTACCAAAGGGGCGTTCCGGTTCATGCTGCTCAAACGCGCATACACCAAGAGCGATTTCGAGCAGATGCTCTCTCAGACCGGTTTTGCCAAGGTCGAGATTCGCGAAAGCCTGGTGGGACTGGAGCTATCGCTGCGCAAGGCGCAGGTATAGGTGGGGCAGGCGGTTTCGCCTGCCGGACTACTTCTTCAACGTCTCTTCGTAAGCGGCCAGCGTCGGCCCTATCTTGCCGCGCGGCATCAGGCTCGGCCCCGAGGACAAGAACACTTTGCTCAGGTCGGTGTTGACGTCCACCACCAGGCCGAGGAATCCCGACTGCATCTCATCCCAGTTCTGATCGCCCCACAGGATCGTCTTGCCCGGATCCGGATTGAACTTGTTGTTCGCCGAGTTATCGTAGTGCGCGATAGTCAGAATCCGCGTGCCCTTGGGAACTGGCAACGGTTTGGCCAGCTGGTAGCCCACCTGCCAGTCGAAATTCCATTTCCCTTTAAACACTGTTTCCGCTTCGCCCGTCGGATAGGTCACGCGAACTTCGTAATCCTTGCCTCGCAGGTGCATGTGCGGCTGGATGTACACCAGCTTGGCGTTATCCACGCCCACCGTCACTTCGCTGACCACTTCGGCGTTGCTATCGCCCGCCGGGATCACCAGGTTGAACGCCGCGGGCGTCCCCGGCGACATCCAGTAGCGCGTCTTCGGCGGAGCCTTCGCGAACACCAGCCCGACCTTCGACCGGTCCGTCTGAGGCGTGCCCACCGACGTGTAGTGGATGTTGAAAATGATGTCCGAACCCTTGGGCACGAACTTGGCCGAGCCGTCTACGTCGAAGCTCTGCGCGCCCAATCCGGGATTGTACTTGCCCAGCAGATCCGTGCCGTCGCGCGCGCCGCCCATCGCTTCCGACCCTTCCTCGTACGCTTCTCCCGGCACCGCCGATGCCAGCCAGGTCGATCCCGGAGGCCGGACAATCGCCCGCATGTGATGGACCACCTTCGCGTTCCCTGGACGCATCTCTGCCGCCACCACCCACTTGTCCTCGTCGAAGTGCGCTTTCACCAGGATGTTCTGGTAGTTGATGGTCCCCGTCGCCTTCACCTGGAAGTCCTTGGGCATCTCGATGATCATGTCCGGCTTGATATTCCAGCCGTCCTCGAATTTGAGGGGCGGAGGCGCGTCCTTCAGGTTGCCCTCCGGCGCACCCGCGTCCGCCCAGGCCGAGATCGTGGCGAGCTCGTCCGCGCTCAGCCTGCGGTCGTTGGCGAAGTGGCCGTACTTCGGGTCCGCGAACCACGGCGGCATCTTTTCTGTTACCACGGCTGCCTTCATCGCTTTGGCCCACGGACGCGCTTCCGTGTAACTCAGCAGCGACATGGGCGCGATCTCGCCCGGCCTGTGGCACCCCTGGCAGTGCTTCTGGAGAATCGGAAGAACGTCTTTGTTAAACGTCGGAGTCGCGGCTAACGCCGCCACACCCATCAACAGCCCACTTACGGTCACACGAAGCATTCCGGTGCCTCCCCACTCATTTATATCATTTGCGGCTATTTCAATAGCCGCAGACACTCTTCTATCGTCTGCGCCGCGAAATCCGCCTGATCTTTCGTGATCACCAGCGGCGGGCACAGCCGGATAGTATTCGGACCCGCCCCAAGCACCAGCAAGCCCCGCTCGAAGCACATCTGGACCAGCTTATCGCGCAGGTCTCCTGCACGTTCCTTCGTCACTTGGTCACGCACCAGCTCGATCCCGATCATCAGCCCCAGCCCGCGAACATCTCCGACAATCGGGAACCGCTGCGGCAAATCGCGCAAGCGCGCCATCAGGTGTGCCCCCACGCGCGCGGCATTGTCCACCAGTTCCTGTTCCAGCAGCTCGATCGTCGCCAGCGACGCCGCCACTGCCACCGGATTGCCTCCGAAAGTAGACGCGTGCGCCCCCGGCTTCCAGGTCATCAGCTCCGCCCGCGCCACCATCGCTCCCAGTGGCAACCCGCTGGCGATACCCTTGGCCAGCGCGATCAAGTCCGGTGTCAGCCCAAAGTGCTCGCTGGCGAACATCTTCCCGGTGCGCCCCATGCCGCTTTGAACCTCGTCGGCGACGATCAGAATCGCGTGTTTGTCCGCCAGACTTCGCAGCTCGTCGAAAAACTTGCGCGGAGGCACCACGTAACCGCCTTCCCCCTGTATGGGTTCCACGAATATCGCGGCGACGTCCTGCGCCGGCACCGTGGTGCGAAACAATTCCGTCTCGATCGCCTGGACGCACTCCACCGCGCAGGAATCCGGGGTTTTCCCATAAGCGCAGCGGTAGCAATACGCGTACGGAACGTGATGCGCACCCGGCATCACCGGAAAGAACCCTTTTTGCTGGGTACTCTTACTGGCCGTCAGCGCCAGCGAGCCCATGGTTCTCCCGTGGAACGCCCCGACAAACGCCACGAACTGTCCCCGCCCCGAGTGGTAGCGAGCCAGCTTGATCGCCGCCTCGATCGCTTCGGTCCCTGAATTGCCAAAGTAAACGCGTCGTGCTCCACTTCCAACAAGCCCACCGCCAGCCGAAACCAGCGCCGCCAGCTTCTCAGCGAGAACGACCATGTTCTCGTAGTAGAAGTCCGTTCCCGACATGTGGATCAGCTTGGCAGCCTGGTCCTGGATTGCCTTTACGACCTTCGGGTGGCAGTGCCCCGTCGCGACCACGGCGATGCCTGCGGCGAAGTCCAGGAACCGGTTGCCGTCCGGGTCCTCGACTATGGCTCCCTCGCCCCGCGCGGCAACCAGCGGGTAAGACCTTGTATAAGAAGGAGATATCACTTGATCGTCGCGATCGATAATCGCCCGGGCCTTGGGCCCCGGCAAGGACGTTATGAGCTTTGGCAGCATCGTTTTAGCTCCTTCTGCATCCAACAACTTGACAATAGCACACTAAGATTATTGCATGACGATATGCTAACATGCTATAGTCTCTTCAAGAGGACGGCACGTTATGGATTTTAACCGCTTTACGGAAAAACTCCAGGAGGCTTTCCGCACGGCACAGTCCGTGGCCGCAAGCCGCGGAAACCAGCAGATTGACGTCGAGCATCTCCTTCTCGCGCTGCTCGAGCAGCAGGGCGGCCTCGCCCAGTCGATTCTCGCCCGCGCCGACGTCAAACTTGAGGACGTTCACCGCCGCCTGATCCAGGAACTCGATAAGCTCCCCAGAGTGTCCGGCTCAGCAGCGGGCATGGACCAGATCTACGTCACCGCCCGGCTCCAAAAGCTGATGACGTCGGCGGAGAACGAAGCCAAGCGCCTCAAGGACGAGTACGTTTCCATCGAGCACGTCATCCTCGCGGCAACCGACGAGAAAGTTTTCAAGGATCTGGGCATTACGCGCGACCGCCTGATGCGCGTGCTTCAGGAAGTCCGCGGATCGCAGCGCGTCACCACCCAGAATCCCGAAGCGACCTACGAAGCTCTCGAAAAGTACGGACGCGATCTGACCAAGGCAGCGGCGCAAAACAAGCTCGACCCGGTCATCGGCCGCGACGAAGAGATCCGCCGTGTGATCCAGGTCCTCTCCCGACGCACCAAGAATAACCCCGTGCTGATCGGCGAACCCGGCGTAGGCAAGACCGCCATCGTGGAAGGCCTGGCCCAGCGGATTATCCGCGGCGACGTCCCCGAGGGCCTGAAAGATAAGAAGGTAGTCTCGCTCGATATGGGCGCGCTCATCGCCGGGGCCAAGTTCCGAGGCGAATTCGAGGAGCGCCTCAAAGCCGTGCTCAAGGAAGTCCAGTCAGCCGAGGGCAAGATCATCCTGTTCATCGACGAGTTGCACACCGTCGTTGGCGCGGGCAAGGCCGAAGGCTCCATGGATGCCGGCAACCTGCTGAAACCCATGCTGGCCCGCGGCGAGCTGCACTGCATCGGCGCGACGACGCTCGACGAATACCGCAAGAACATCGAAAAGGATGCCGCTCTCGAGCGCCGTTTCCAGACCGTTCTGGTCGACCAGCCGTCGGTCGAAGACACCATTTCCATTCTTCGCGGCCTGCGCGAGCGCTACGAAGTCCACCACGGCGTCCGCATCAAGGATTCGAGCCTGGTGGCCGCGGCCATCCTCAGCAATCGCTATATCTCCGACCGGTTCCTGCCCGACAAAGCCATCGATCTGGTGGACGAAGCCGCAGCCAAGCTGCGCACCGAAATCGATTCCATGCCGGCCGAGCTCGATGAAGCCACTCGCCGTCAGATGCAGCTCGAAATCGAACGGGAAGCGCTCAAGAAGGAAACCGACCCGGCCTCGCGCGAACGCCTCTCCAAAATCGACAAGGAAGTGGGCGAGCTCAAAACCTCTACTGCCAGCCTTCGTGCCCAGTGGCAGGCCGATCAGGAAGCGCTCAAGAAGCAGCGCGAGATTCGCGCCCAAATCGACCACGTAAAAACCGAAGTCGAGCAGGCCGAGCGCGCCTACGATCTCAACAAAGCCGCCGAGCTCAAATACGGCAAGCTCACTGGCCTCGAGAAGGAACTGGAGAAGCAATCGCACGCTCCCACGCTCCTCAAAGAGGAAGTCGACGAGGAAGACATCGCCCAGGTGGTCAGCCGCTGGACCGGGATTCCGCTCTCGAAGCTCCTCGAAGGCGAGGTTCAGAAACTTCTGCACCTTCCCGAAGAGCTGCACAAACGCGTAGTTGGACAGGACGAAGCAGTCGATGCTGTGGCCGACGCGGTCATGCGCGCGCGCGGCGGTCTGAAAGACCCCAAGCGGCCCATCGGCAGCTTCATCTTCCTGGGACCCACCGGCGTCGGCAAAACCGAGCTGGCTCGTGCGCTCGCGCAATACCTGTTCGATGACGAACGCTCCCTGATCCGCATCGACATGTCGGAATATCAGGAAAAGCACACCGTATCCCGGCTCGTGGGAGCACCTCCCGGATACATCGGTTATGAAGAAGGCGGCCAGTTGACCGAAGCCGTTCGACGCCGGCCCTATTGCGTGATCCTGCTGGACGAAATCGAGAAAGCCCACAGCGACGTCTTCCACGTGCTGCTGCAACTGCTCGACGACGGACGCCTGACCGATGGCCAGGGGCGCACGGTGGATTTCAAGAACACCATCGTGATCATGACCTCGAACGCGCAGCAGGAGGACTTGCCGCGTCTGTTCCGGCCGGAATTCCTCAACCGCGTGGACGAAGTCATTAACTTCCACCGGCTGACGCAGGACGAATTGAAGAAGATCGTCGATATCCAACTGGAAACGCTGCGGACGCGGCTGGCCGAGCGCCACATCGACCTGCAGCTTACCGACGCCGCTCGCGCGCACCTGGTCACCGTGGGATATGACCCCGCCTATGGCGCGCGGCCGCTGAAACGCGCCATTCAGAAGGAAGTTGAGACGCCGCTGGCCCGAATGCTGGTGGCCGGCGAAATTCGCGACGGAAAAACGGTTCACTTGGATGTCCGCAAGGGGGCACTGGTGTTCGAAGTCGAATCGCCCAAGGCGGTCCGAGCATCTTAAGTACGAAGGTCTATAGAGAAGAGACGAATATGCCAGACGAAGAAAAAATCCAAACATTGCCTTTATTGGCCCTGAAGAACTCGGTGTTGTTTCCGGGACTTCTGATGCCCCTGGGAGTGGGCCGCAAGGCCTCCGTGGCGGCGGTGGAAACGGCCTTGGCGACCGAGGGGAAGGAAGTCATCGTCGTCGCGCAAAAGGATCCGACCGTGGAAACGCCCGGTGCGGCCGATTTGTACACCATCGGCACCCGCGCCGTGATCCGCAAGTCGGGACGCTCGCGCCCGGACCACATCGACCTTTTCGTGCAGGGCATCGAGCGCGTGGTCATCGTCAAGGTGGAAGAAAACGGCCACCTGAAGGCGCGCGTCCGGCCGCTGCCTCTGCCCGACGACTCCAGCCGCGAGCTGGAAGCTCTGGCTCTCTCCGTAGTCGAGCTGGCGTCCAAGTATGTGAACCTGATGCAAGGCCAGCCGGCGCAGGAAATCACCCAGGCGTTCGCTGCCCAAAGCGATCCGCTGCAACTCGCGTTTCTGATTGCCTCGGTCATGAACCTGGACGTCGAGAAGGAGCAATCGCTTCTCGAAACCTCGTCCCGGATCGAAGCCCTGCGCATGGTGCTGGGCTGGCTCTCGCATGAAGTGGACGTCGCCGAGCTGCGCGCCAAAGTCACCGAAAAAGCCAAATCCGAAATGTCCAAGGAGCAGCGCGATTACGTGCTGCGCCAGCAGAAGAAGGCCATCGAGCAGGAGCTCGGCGAAGGCAAGACCGACGAGGCCGAGGTGGAAACCCTGCGGGAGAAGCTGGCCAAGGCCGATCTCCCGGAGGATGTCCGCAAGGAAGCCGACCGCGAGCTGGAACGCCTGGAAAAAATCAATTCCGCGTCTCCCGAGCACAACGTGATCCGCACCTGGCTCGAATACGTGATCGAGCTGCCGTGGAAGAAGCGCAGTGACGACAATCTGGATCTGAAGCGCGCCCGCGAGGTTCTGGACGAGGACCACTACGGCATCGCCAAGGTCAAGGAGCGCATCGTCGAACAGCTCGCCGTGCTCAAGCTGAATCCGGAAGCGAAAGCCCCGATTCTGTGCTTCGTGGGCGCGCCCGGAGTCGGCAAGACGTCGTTGGGACAATCCATCGCCCGTGCTCTCGGACGCAAATTCGAGCGCATGAGCCTGGGCGGCCTGCACGATGAAGCCGAGCTGCGCGGTCATCGCCGGACCTACATCGGCGCACTGCCGGGACGCCTTATCCAGGCCATGCGACGCGCGGGATTCATGAATCCCGTGCTGATGCTGGACGAAGTCGACAAGCTCGGGCGCGATTTCCGCGGCGATCCCGCGGCCGCGTTGCTCGAGATTCTCGATCCGGAGCAGAACAAAACGTTCCGCGATAACTACCTGGACCTGCCCTTTGATCTGTCGAAGGTCTTGTTTATCACTACGGCCAATACGCTGGATACGATTCCCGCGCCGTTGCTGGACCGCATGGAGATCCTGCGCCTCTCCGGCTACAGCGAGGAAGAGAAGACTGAGATCGCGAAACGCTACCTGCTGCCCAAGCTGTTGCAGCAGACCGGCCTGACCGCCGAGCAGTGCGTCATCACTCCGGCAGCGCTCCAGAAGGTCATCGAGTCGTACACCCGGGAAGCCGGCGTGCGGCGTCTGGAACAGATGCTCGGACGCCTGATCCGCAAGGTCGCGGTCAAATTCGCCGAAGGCGAACCTGGTTCCGTCGTGGTTCACGGCGACGACGTCCCCGAAATGCTCGGTCCCGAAGCGATCCTGCCGGAGCTGGCCCGCAAGGAGCTGCCCGCGGGCGTCGCAACCGGACTCGCCTGGACCGAAACCGGCGGCGACGTGCTGTACATCGAAGCTGCGCTCCTGCCCGACGGCAAGGAGCTGACCATCACCGGCCAGCTCGGCGAAGTCATGCAGGAATCGGCCAAGACCGCTCGCAGCTATCTGTGGAGCCACGCGGCCGAATACGGATTGGATCCGAGCTTGTTCCTCAAGAGCGGTCTCCACATCCACGTCCCGGCGGGCGCCATCCCGAAAGATGGACCTTCGGCGGGCGTGACCATGACCACGGCGCTGGCCTCGCTCTACTCGGGCGTGCCGGCTCGCAGCGACACCGCCATGACCGGCGAGGTCACCCTGACCGGCTTGGTGCTGCCCATCGGCGGTCTCAAAGAGAAGGTTCTGGCGGCGCGGCGCGCGGGTATCAAACGCGTGATCGTACCGCGCGGCAACCAGAAAGATCTCCGCGATCTGCCCGAAGACGTGCGCAAGGAGATGGAGTTCATCTTCGCCGAGCGCGTGCGCGACGTCCTGACCGACATGTTCCCGGGCGCGGTCCCGGAGGTCCCGGCCAACGTAGTTCCCGCGGCTCCTCCGAAGGCGGCGTAAACCCGCGGCCGGCGGTTACCAAGTTCCGATCAAGCGTAAGATGGTGGGAAGATGATTGCCGTACGACTTCTGACGGTGGCCCTGGTGTCCCTGGGCGTCGCTCATGCTTGTGAATGCAGCGAACCTACCGTCTCGGATGCTAAGAAACGCGCCACTGTAATCTTCCGTGGCACCATTACGGCCCTGCGCCCCACGAATAAACGGTCGCCATTTGGAGTTGATACCGGGAAGGTGGCGGTGTTTCGCGTGACCCGGGTTTGGAAAGGCGAGGTCGGATCGGTTTTTGAAATGCCTGCAGTCACGGAAGATGGAGGTTGCTGGGGCTTTTCGGAGCGTTTTCTGAAGACTGCCAGCGATATTTTGGTCTACGCATTCCGCGAAGAAGGCACATACTACACGAGCATATGTAGTCGCACGCAGTTCATAAACTTTGCCGCGAAGGATTTGGAGGAACTTGGTCCAGGCCACCCCCCCAAACCATCGCAAGGGCGGTCAAATTTAAAGTAGCCCGCTACCCAAGCCGGATACCGATCTTGACACTCTCAGCGCGCCTGTGCGTAACTAGCATGAAGCTGTAAGTCAAGATGGCAGAGCTTGCGATACGCGCGCTGGGGCTGACTCGCGCTTTCACGACGGTTCGAGCCCTTGACGATCTCAACATCGACGTGCCAGCCGGTTCCGTATTCGGTTTTCTCGGCCCCAACGGCGCCGGCAAGACGACGACCATTCGGTTGCTGCTCGGCCTGATCGAACCAACCAGCGGAAGCGCTCACGTGCTCGGCTTCGATACGCGAACGCAAGGCGCCGAGATCCGAGCCCGCACCGGGGCGCTGCTCGAACACTCCGGCCTTTACGAGAGGCTCAGCGCGGAGGACAACCTGCGTTTTTATGGGCGCGTGGCGCACATGCCCAAAGCGCAGCTCGACCAGCGCATCCAAGAACTGCTGACTCATCTCGGTCTGTGGGACCGGCGCAAGGAAGCCGTGGTGAAGTGGAGTCGCGGCATGAAGCAGAAGCTGGCCATCGCCCGGCCGCTGCTGCACCGCCCCGGGCTCGTGTTTCTCGATGAACCCACCGCTGGCCTCGATCCTGTGGCCGCCGCCAGTCTGCGCGACGATCTGGCCGCGCTGGCAACACGCCAGGGCGCGACCATCTTCCTCACGACGCATAACATGGCGGAAGCCGAGAAGCTATGCAGCCTGGTGGCGGTGATTCGCCAGGGCAAGCTGCTTGCGGTCGGCAGTCCCGCCGGCCTGCGCTCGCGCGGCGGAGGCCAGCGCACCGAGATCGCCGGGCGCGGATTCTCCGACGCCATGCTCGCGGCGCTGAGGCAGCAAGCGGACGTCTCGCAGGCGTTGGTCGAGAACGGCCGGCTGGTTCTGGTTCTGAAAGACGGCGCGGGCGTTGCACCGTTCATTAGCCTGATTGTGCGCGAGGGCGGGGAAGTGCAGGAGGTCCGCAGCGGCCAAGGAAGCCTGGAAGACGTGTTCCTCACGCTGATGGAGGAAGAAAAATGAACGCCGATTTCGTTACCGTTCTATGGAAGGAATGGAAGGAGATCGTCCTGGAACGGTCCACTGGTTCCACCGGGAGCTTTCGGCCGCTCATCCTGATCGCGGTTTTCGGCATCTTCGTGCCTCTTCGCATGGGACCGGAGCGATTCTTCAGTACGGCAGGGCTTCTATTCCCCACGTTTTTCTCCACTATTGTGATTACCACCGTCATTGCCGATTCCTTTGCCGGGGAGCGGGAACGGCACACGCTCGAAACACTGCTCGCCAGCCGCCTCTCGGACCGCTCGATTCTCTTCGGCAAGATCGCCGCGTGCATGGCTTACGGCTGGTTAATCTCAATCTCCTGCATCCTGGCCGGCGCGGTCACGGTCAATATCGTGAACTGGCACGGGCAGATCCTGATGTTTCACGATGCGGCAAGTTGGCTACTCCTCTTATTGGGACCTCCTCTGTTGGGCGGCGCGGTTGCGGCGGCCGGCGTTCTGGTTTCGCTGCATTCCACAACGGTGCGGCAGGCTCAACAAACTCTGAGCGTCGCGATCGCAGTGGTGTTCATCGGGGCGATCTTCGGAAGCAGCATGCTTCCCATGGAATGGAAGACATGGTTCGCGCGGATTCTCGTTACGTGGTCCCAGGCTGAGTTGGTGTTGGCCGCGGCCGGCGTGCTCTTGGCCATCGACCTCGCGCTGCTTGCCGCGGGCATGGCCCGGTTCCAGCGTGCGAGGCTAGTCCTGGACTGACATTCACCGGGCCAGCAGACCCGGTCCGCGATTGCGATAAGCTTGTTCCCAGCTTCACCCGCGGAACATGAACTCCGACCAATGGACCATTGGCGACGGTGCTCGCGATTCCAACAACGTCGCTCCCGGCACGCTCGTGGGCTCCTACCGCATCGAATCGCCTCTGGGCGAGGGCGGGATGGGAACCGTTTACCGCGCGCTCGACACCAAGCTCAACCGTCCGGTCGCCATCAAGTTCCTGAGCGACGCTTTGGCCGACGCAGCGGCCCGCCGCCGGTTCCAGCGCGAGGCGCAGATGGCCTCGTCGCTCAACCATCCGCATATCCTGACTGTCTACGACGTCGGTGAGTTCGAGCAACGCCAGTACCTGGTGACCGAGTTCGTCGATGGCGGCACGCTCAAGGACTGGACCAACGCCGGGAAGCGAACCTGGCTGGAGATCGTGGAACTGCTCACCGGGGTTGCCGACGGGCTGGCAGCCGCGCACGGCGCCGGGATTCTGCATCGCGACATCAAGCCCGCCAATATCCTGGTCGCCAAGAACGGCTATGCGAAGCTGGCCGATTTCGGCCTGGCCAAGCTCGACCCAGCTCAAGGAGACCGTCCACCCGGAGACAACACCCGCACGATGACCGAAGGACCAACCCGTGCCGGAATGATCGTCGGGACCATTGCCTATATGTCGCCCGAGCAGGCGTCCGGCAAGCCGCTCGATGCCCGCAGCGACATCTTCTCGTTCGGGATCGTGCTCTACGAAGCGCTGGCCGGCCGGCGGCCGTTCGGCGGCGCCAGCGAACTGGAGGTCTTGAAGACCGTGATCCACGGCGCGCCCGAGCCCCTGGGCGCCGAGGTTCCGCCCGCCTTGCGAGCGATAGTTGACAAGGCCCTGGAAAAGGACCCCGCAGAGCGCTACCAAAGCATGCGCGACATGGTCGTCGATTTACGCCGCGTCGCGCGACAGGGCACTGCGGACGCAGCGGCCCTGGCTAAACCGCGCGCGAAGTTGGCCCGTCTTGCGATCCCCGCGGCGATCGTCGTGATCGTGGCAGGCGTGGGCCTGTGGGAGGGTCGGCGTCTGTCGGCTGGCCCGGACGACCCGCTCGCCAAAGCCACCTATACGCCCCTGACCGATTTCGAGGGCGCCGAAGTGGACGCGGCCATTTCGCGCGACGGGAAACTGGTCGCGTTTCTTGCCGACCGCGACGGCCGGTTTGATGCGTGGTGGGGCCAAATCGGCACGAACACGTTCCGCAATCTCACCAAGCAGGACCCGGACCCGATCGCCCGCACCAAGGTGCGCAGCGTGGGCTTCACGGCCGACAACGAGATCTGGCTGCGGGGCGGGCTCGGGAAAAGGCTCCGTTTGCTGCCGCTGACCGGTGGCGTCCCGCGCGTCTTCCTGAGCGAGAAGGCTGGTAACGCAGCGTGGTCTCCTGACGGCAAGAGCGTGGTCTATCACACCGATGAAGACGGCGATCCCATGTTCCTCGCGGACAGTAGCGGCGAAAATCCCCGCCCCCTGGTCAAACCTCAGACCCAGGTTCACAACCACTTTCCGACCTGGTCGCAGGACGGCCGCTGGATTTATTTCGTCCGTGGCGACCAGCGCTCCAACCAGATGGACCTGTGGCGCGTCGCCGCCGCCGGTGGTGAACTGGAGCGCCTGACGCAGTTCAACAGCCAGGTAGCCTATCCCGCGCCGATTGACGCCAACACCGTGCTCTTCGTGATGCCGGACAAGGATGGCTCGGGACCATGGCTGTGGGCGTTGGACGTGAATCGCAAGGCTGCGCACAGCATCAGCCAGGGCCTCAACCGGTACACCTCCGTTTCGGCCAGCGCCGACGGCCATCGATTGGTGGTGATCGCGGTTAATCCCCAGCCAAGCCTGTGGAGTGTGCCGATCTCGAACCAGCAGGCCGAGGAGCGCGACGCGAAGCCCTATCCGCTGCCGACGGCGCGAGCGTTGGCGCCCCGCTTCGGGGCTTCGTCGGATCTGTTTTATTTGTCTTCGCGCGGCGGCGGCTACGGCTTGTGGCGATTTCAAAATGGACAAGCGGCGGAGATATGGAAGGGATCTGATGGCGGGTTGCTGGAGCCTCCCGCGGTCTCGACGGACGGCCGCCGTATAGCCCTGGTGCTGAGGAAAACAGGGAAACCGCGCCTCTATACTCTCACGTCGGACGGTACCGACCTCCATGCTGTGACCGACTTGGTCGAGATCTTGGGAACGCCCGCCTGGTCGCCCGACGGCAAATGGATCGTCACTGGGGGAGCCGATACCGGCGGCGAAGGATTGTTCAAGATTCCCTCCGAAGGCGGCGCCCCCACCCGCTTGGCCTCCGGGCCGGCACGGGACCCGGTTTGGTCCCCGGACGACTCATCGATCGTGTATACGGGAGCAAATCAGGCGGCCTATTCTCCGCTCCTGGCGGTGCGGCCAGGCGGAGGTCCTGTCGAACTGCCGCCGATTAAAGTGCGGATCGAGGGAGAACGCTATCGCTTTTCGTCCGACGGCAAAGCGCTGTTTTACATGCAGGGCGCCTCGCCGGCGCAGAATTTCTTCCGGGTCAATCTGGCCACCAAAGAGATGCGTCAACTGACGAATTTCACCAACACCACGCCCATGCGGACCTTCGATATCACGCCGGACGGCAAGCAGATCGTCTTCGACCGCCTGCGGGAGAACTCGGATATCGTTTTGATCGAGCGGTAATGGTACCCCCCTCGACTTCCTGGTACTCAACACGATATGATGTGAAGCCATTGGAGGTTGTTGAATGCGATTGATTAAAGTCCTGGTAGCTCTTCTCGCTACTGTAACGTTCTTCGTGCTTCTGGCACAGACTGACGCCGACTACATGGGTTGGATGAAGGCTGCCGTCGCCAGCAAGGGTAAGGTGGCGAAGGGTATTGCGGCCAAGGATGGTCCTGGTGTCGCGACGGATGCCAAGATCATGGAGGACTCGTTCAAGGGAATCGAGGACTACTGGACCAAGAAGGGTGCAGCCGATGCCACTGGTTTTGCCAAGACGGCCCGCCAGGCGTCCGCCGACATCGCCAAAGCTGCTAAGGCTGGCGACTTCGATGCCGCCAACGCCGCGTTGACCACGCTCGGTGGTACTTGTGGCGGATGTCACATGGCCCATCGCGCCAAGGGCGACAGCGGCTTCCAGATTAAATAGATCTGGCCCCGGTCATTTTCTGATCGCGCGAACGGTCCTGCACGTTCGCGCGATCACGCACGTCTAGCGTTCTGAGCGCACAGCGCGGGGCCCGCTCAATGATTCCAAGCGAAGCTCGGGCCCCGCTGCGTTGTGCGCGACCTTTATCGGTGAAAGGAACGGCCATGCGCGCAATCGTCCTTGGACTCGCCCTTGTTTCCGCTTTCGCCTCCGCACAGGATCGCGACCGGACCTTCTACCTCACTCACACCGCCACCGTCCAGCAGTTTCACGAAGTCGCCACGGTCATCCGTACCATCGCGGACATCCAGCAGGTCGCCACCGATGACGATCAGAAGAGCGTGACGGTGCAGGCCACCGCAGGCCAGATCGCCATGGCCGAGTGGCTGTTCAACGAGCTGGATAACCCGGCGATACAGACTTCCGTGCCCCACGTCTACGGCGTTCCTGGGAGTGACGATGATATCGTGCGCCTCTTCTACATTTCCACCGCGCCCACCATACAGGACTTTCAAGAGATCTCGACGCTGGTGCGAACGATGGGGAATGTCCGTCGAGTATTTACCTACAACGCGCCCAAAGCCCTGGTGATTCGCGGAACCGCTGCCCAGGTCGGCCTGGCTGAGTGGCTGGTGAAAGAGCTTGAACCGAAGGCGTCTCCTTCCAGCGCCGAATATCGGGTTGTGCCCGGCGACCAACCGCATGACGAAAATGTGGTGCGAGTGCTGTACCTCACCCATGCTGGCAGCGTCCAGGACTTTCAGAAAACCGCCACCCAAATTCGTTCTGCGACGAACATCACGAGAATGTTCACTTACAACACCGGTAGGGCTTTGGCCGTGCGCGGCACTGCCGACCAGATCGCTCTGGCCGAGCGCCTTGCCATCGACCTGGACCATCCTTAAAGCGAGTTCGCCGCCGCGATAACCTCCGCGACTTCGCCATCGTTGAGGTACGGATGTATCGGCAGGCTGACTTCGCTCGCGCACAGTCGTCGCGCGTTTTCGTAACCGCCGGGCGCTTCAAACGGAACTTCTCGCATCGCCTGCTGGTCTGGAATCGCGATCGGATAGTGGATCGCACCAAATCCGTTGCGGCGCGCGGGCTCGATCCATATGGGAAACAGATGCCATGAGGGCTCCGCGCCTTCGGGCAGGATGGGCAGGCGGACGACTGGATTCTTGATGCCTTTGAGATATGCCGCGGCGATTTCCCGCCTCCGCGCGGTCCAGCGTTCCAGGCGCGGCAGGCACGCCCTCCTGAGAAACGCCGCCTGCAACTCATCCAGCCGGCTGTTGTACCCGATGAAGTCATGTCGATACTTTGCCGTCTGGCCATAGTCGCGCAGCGCTCGCACTCGAGCCTCGAGCGCAGCGTCGTGCATCAATATGGCTCCCCCGTCACCCATCGCCCCCAGATTCTTGGTCGGATAGAAACTGGTCGCCGCGAGGTCTCCGGCCGCCCCTATGGACTGCGCGCAGTCTTCCACCATGAGCAATCCGTGGTCATCACGCAGCCGCAGGAGCGCGCCGGGGTCCAGAGCGAATCCATACAAATGAACCGGCACGAAGAAGCGAATATCGTGTCTCTTCTTCAAGAGCTCATGGCACCGCTGCAGATCGATGAGTCCCTGATCATCGGTATCCACAAACACCGGCACCGCTCCGGTCTTGACGATCGCCAGCGTCGTCGCGAAGGCCGAGATCGGCGTCGTCAGGACACGGTCACCCGGTCCGCACCCGAGCGCCCGCAGCGAAATCTCGATCGCATCGAGGCCGCTCGCCACGCCCGCCGCATGCGGAAAGCCCCAGCGCGCGGCCAGTTCCAACTCAAACGCTCGAACCTCCTCGCCGAGAACGTACCAGCCCCCGGCCCCGACCTTTTCGAACGCCGCCAAGGCGTCGTCCCGAAGGTCCTCCCACTGGCGTCGAAAATCGTTCGCACGAATCAAGAATTACAGTGCAAACGAACCCGGAATTATCTCGAATTGGACGAAGATCCGACCGTCAGAATCACGATCTCCGGCGGCACCCCAAACCGCACTGGCATAATACTCGTGCCGATGCCCGTGGTCACGAACAGGTGACGGCCCTGCTCCACATACTCGCCGGCCACATAGCCGAGCCTCGACGTCGGAACCACTCTGCCGATGATGGGCAGGTTCACCTGCCCGCCGTGTGTATGCGCCGCCAGCGTCAGACTCACGCGCGCCGGAACCTCGGGAAAGATATCCGGATTGTGCGTGATCAACATCACCGGATCGTCACCCGTTATCTGGGCGAGCGTCCCTGCGACGTCCGGATCGCGCGTCCAGTAGTCCGCGATGCCTCCCAGCCAGATATGTCCAACATGTACGGCCCTGTTCTCCAGCACTGGAATCCCGGCGTCCGTCAGGGCCTTGCCTACGCGTTCGCCGTCATACCACCAATCGTGATTGCCCAGCACCGCGTAGACGCCCAGAGGAGCGCGCAGCTTCTTCAGCTCTTCGGCGGTCTGTTCCGGTTCCACGAAATTGCCTCCGCGAATGCCGCGCATGCCATTCGGGCCGCCGATCACGAAATCGCCCAATAACACGACCAGCGCCGGATTCTCCGCATTGGTTCGCTCGACGATGGTCCGCACCTTATCGAGGCCCACATGCGGCGAGCCGACGTGCAGATCGCTCAGCACCGCGATTCGCAGCTCGGACGGCCACCCCGGAAGCTCCATGCGGGGGTGGCGGACCACCAGCATCCCAGGCTCGATCCCGAAAGCCCACACCGCCACCAGAAAAGGCGCGACGAGAAGCGCGATGGCGACAATTCTGATCCTGATTTTGGAGCGAACCAACCCGCTAGGATAGCGAGTTCGTAGGGCAGGTCTCCAGACCTGCGGCGGGCTTCAGCCCGCCTTGGCTATCATGACCCTATGCGAACGCTCATCCTCCGCGTGACTTTGCCCGCCGTTCTCGCACTTTTAGTCGGCTGCGGCCAATCCAAACCTACCGCCGACGACGCTAAGAAATTTCTCGACGACGCCCAAGTCAAGCTCAACGATCTCGGCATCGAGGCCGGCCGCGCCGAATGGGTTCAGGAAAACTTCATAACCGACGACACCGAGGCGCTTTCCGCCGCCTCAGGGCAGCGCGTCGGCGATGAAGCGGTCCGCTTGGCCAAGGAAGCCAAGAAGTTCGACGGCGTCCAGGTGCCCGCCGATACCGCCCGCATGCTCAAGCTGCTCAAAACCGGATTCACGCTGGCGCCGCCTTCCGACCCCAAAGAAAGCGCCGAAGTGAATAAGCTGGCCGCCTCGCTCGACGCCACTTACGGCAAAGGCAAATATTGCAAGGGCGGCGGGTCGCCTGACAAAAAAGAGACGTGTCTCGACATCAACGACATCACCAAGATCATGGCCACCAGCACCAATCCGGCCGAGCTGCTGGATGTCTGGAAGGGCTGGCACACCATTTCTTTGCCCATGCGCAAGGATTTCACCCGCTTCGTCGAGCTTTCGAACAAAGGCGCTGTCGAGCTGGGCTTCAAGGATACCGGCGCGATGTGGCGCTCCAAATACGACATGCCCGCCGACGATTTCAGCAAAGAGCTCGACCGGCTGTGGGACCAGGTCCGTCCGCTCTATCTGTCACTGCACGCCTATGTGCGGACGAAGCTCCACGAAAAATATGGCAACCTGGTGCCGGAAAATGGCCCGCTGCCGGCCGATTTGATGGGCAACATCTGGGCGCAGGACTGGTCGAACGTCTACAAGCTAGTCGCGCCCGCCGGCGCCGATCCGGGCTACGACCTCACCC
>Ga0209415_10004003_pt1 | contig 27187 bp, 19 predicted proteins | sample PeaSoiSIISIP2007_FD_187696 | JGI IMG/M metagenome (GOLD analysis project Ga0209415, IMG submission 187696) | Peat soil microbial communities from Weissenstadt, Germany - SII-SIP-2007 (SPAdes) (version 2) | ecosystem: Environmental > Terrestrial > Soil > Wetlands > Peat | place: Germany... | reverse complement strand
GTGCGGCGCAGGTCCCCGCCAGTCTTGCCGACGCTTTGCCGGTTGTGAAGTCGACGACCACGTCCGCCATCTCAAGCGCGGTCTCCACATCGACCAGCCCCTCTCCTTCGGCACCAAGCCGGCCGAAGCAGCCGGCAAGCGTCAACGCGGGGTCCGCGTCCACGATGCCGACGACCGCCCGGCCCATGTGGCCCAGCGCTCCGGCGACGGCAATCTTGATAGGTGGCGTCAAGGTTCGTTTCTCCCGCGAAAATTCCGGCCGGTCAGAAAAATGGATGGCACAGTGCCCCCCCGAACGGACTTCCGCAATGGGTCTCAGCACTCATTGACGCCGACGCTCTCCGAAACGCCATGCCAGCGGCATGGTTATGAGAAATAGGAGCTAGATGTGCCCTGGCCATGGCGGGGCAATGAGACGGTCTGTCTCTCCGGGGATCGGCTCGAACCCGTCCTCGTTCCATCGTCGCGCGGCCTCGGCAATAAGCGCTTGATCGCTGGCCACGAAGTTCCACCACATCCGCACCGGCCGCTCAAGCGGCGCGCCTCCGATGACCACCAGACGCGTACCCAGAGGTCCTGCGCCGAGCACCGTACCTTGGGAAGGCTGCAGCACGACCATCTCCTGTTTCGGGACGGGCAGGCCGTCGATAAAAAAATCATCGTCCGGACTATAGACGGCCATCTCGGCGGCCAGAGGCGGTAACGCCCATGCTGTTCCGGCCGGTAACAGGACGTCCAGGTAGAGAGTTTGCGATGCCGTGCGAACCGGGCTGCTGTGGTCAAGGGCATCTCCCACCAGGACGCGAATCTGCACGCCATTGGCCAGCGTCAGTGTGGGAAGATCGGCCGCTGGCACATGTTGAAAGGAGGGGGCCATTGTTTCCAACGCGGGCGGCAAGGCCACCCATAACTGGAGACCGTGCAGGCGGCGCTCCTTGCCGCGATCGCTCTCGGGCGTCCGTTCGCTGTGCACGATGCCCCGGCCGGCGGTCATCCAGTTGATCGCCCCTGGTGTGATGAGTTGCTCCGATCCCAGGCTGTCGCGGTGCAAAATGCTGCCTTCGAAAAGATAACTCACGGTGGCCAGGCCGATATGAGGGTGGACGCCGATGTCGCTATCGGTTTCGGGGCGCAATGTCACGGGGCCGAAGTGATCGAAAAACACAAAAGGGCCGACGGCGCGCCGTGCGAGCGCCGGCAGGATCCGGCGCACCTGCAAGCTTCCAGCCAGATCGCGGACATGGCCGGTGAGACGAAGCGGTTCGAGCATTCCTGTCCTCCCTCACGCCAATTCGGAACGAATGCTGATTTCGCCCTCAAGCAGGCGATGGATCGGGCATTTGTTGGCGATCTCCAGCAACCGCTGCCGGTCCGCCTCGGTGAGATCGCCTTCCACGAACACGCGCCTGAGCATCTGATAGCGCACCTGACCGGTTTCGCTCTTCTCTTCGACATGATCGACGGTCACGCGCAAGCCGCTGACCGCGAACGACTTGCGTCGGATGTAGAGTTCCAGCGTCAGTGCGGTGCAAGCCGCCAGGGCCGAATCCAACAGATCGTGGGGGTCCGGGGCCAAATCCTCGGAGCCGAGGTCCTTGGGGATATCGGCGTTCCACACATGGCGACCATTGTTCAATGTGGTCAGCGCGCCATGCGCGCGATTCAACCGGGCTTCGATGGTCATGGGGCTCTTTCCTTTTAATGTGTTATTCGGTCGGTTCTCCCAGCCGACCATCTTCGAAATCGCGAAAGGCCTGCTGGAGTTCCTGTTCGGTGTTCATGACGAACGGGCCATATTGGGCGATGGATTCTTTGAGCGGCCGGCCGGCGATCAGCAAGGTCTTGGCGTCAACGGAGGCTTCGATGACCACGCCGTCGGCATCGTTGGTCAATACGGCCATGCGTTGCGCCGGAACCGACTGGCCGGAAATGCGGATCTCACCTCGATAGACATAGACAAAAGCGTTGTGGTCGACAGGAAGCGGTTGTGCGACACGCGAACCGGCCGGCAAGTGAAGATCCAGATAGAGCGGTGACGTGGCATCGCGTGTTACGGCTCCGGCCACACCCTGGCTGTCGCCGGCGATAACGGTCACCGCGACGCCGTCAGGCGTCACCAGCCTGGGCAACTCTCCCGCCTTGAAGTCGCGGTACCAGGGGGCCGTCATCTTGTCGCGAGCAGGCAGGTTCAGCCAAAGCTGGAATCCCTCCATCACCCCTTCTTCCTGTTCGGGGATTTCCGAATGAATCACGCCGCGCCCGGCTGTCATCCACTGCACGCCGCCGTTTTCGAGCAAACCTTCGTGCCCGGCGCTGTCGCGGTGCCGCATGCGACCGGCAATCATGTAAGTCACCGTTTCAAACCCTCGGTGCGGATGATCCGGGAAGCCGGCGATGTAGTCATTGGGGTTGTCGCTGCCAAATGCGTCGAGCATCAGAAACGGGTCTAGCCGACGTTGCAGATTTTGTGTCAAGACCCGCGTGAGGGTGACGCCGGCGCCATCGGATGTGGCCTGACCGACGATCAGACGCTCGACGCGGCGCGATCGGATGCTTGTGGGATTGTGGTCTGGCTCGGTCATCTTCTGTTCCTTTCAGACGCCGGAAGGTCGCATTTGGCGTCTCTCTAATAAGGGGATCTGATTGGAGTGATTCTAGGGTAGGGAAGGCGCTACAACAATCCAGCTTGTTGGAACATTATTGTCTCTATTTTGACAACAATAGGGCTTTGCGCCGAGACCGGGACAGGGTGCTTGGGAGAATGAACCGCTTTCCGGCCCGTCGGAGCCCTTGACCCGGTTCATTTCGCTTCGAGCGGTCCTTTTGCCTTCATTTCGGGGATTTGTGAGCGCATACAAAAATCGCTTTCGAGTCTTCAACAGGAGATGGGTGATGGACGTCGGGTTTATCGGTTTGGGCATCATGGGGCGCCCGATGGCGCTCAATCTGCTGAAGAACGGTCACGCTCTGACGGTTTGGTCGCGTCGAGACGAGTCGATGCGGCCTTTGCTCGATGCGGGCGCGCGCGGCGTGGGCAGCCCAGCCGAGGTGGCCCGTGCTGCCGAGGTCGTCTTCTCGATGGTGCCCGATGCGCCCGATGTCCGCGACGTCATGCTGGGCGCCCAGGGGGTCGGCCGCGCCGCCAAGGCCGGACTGATCGCCGTCGACATGAGCACCATTCTGCCGACGGCGGCGCGACAGATCGCTGCCGAGATGAAGGCGCTGGGCATCGAGTTTCTGGACGCGCCGGTTTCCGGCGGAGAAGGGGGGGCCAAAGCCGGGGCGCTGACGATCATGATCGGCGGCGCGGTGGAGGCTGTGGCACGGGTAAAGCCGCTCTTCGACTGTATGGGCAAAACGATCGTCCATGTTGGCGAGTCCGGGGCCGGGCAGGTGGCCAAGGCCGCCAATCAGATCATGACCGGCGTCGGTGTGCTGGTGGTCGCCGAAATGCTCAACTTTGCGCGAAAGAACGGCGTCGATCCGGCCAAGGTGCGCGAGGCGTTGATGGGCGGTTCCGCCAGTTCGAAGATTCTGGAAAATCACGGCCAACGCATGCTTGATCGCAATTTCAATCCGGGGTTCAAGTCCTGGATGCATCAGAAGGACATGAATATTGTGTTACAGACCGCGCACGACATCGGCGTGTGCCTGCCGGCGACGGCGGCGGCGGCTCAGATGTTCAATGCCATGGTTGGCGGCGGATTGGGCGAGGAAGACTCGGTGGCCATGATCAAGCTGTTGGAGCAGCTTTCCGGCGCAGGGTGATGGCGGCGCGCTCATTTGGGAAGGAGACGCCGCTCAGACAGCGAGCTGCTGGAAAGAACCACCTCGCCTCGGCTCTGCCAAAATAATCTTATCAAATTTGCGGATTTGGGATGCAAAACTAATACGTAAGTATTAGGTATACCTGCCTTTAAGGCTTATTGCACTGCGGCATTATGGGGGCGTAGTTGATGCGACAAACTACGCATTTCAACCCGCATATTCGGTGGGAGCCGTCTCTCATGTCGCTCAGCCATCTCCGGATCACTTACAAAATCCTGGTTCTCGTCGCCGTGATGGCACTGGCGACGGGCATCGTCGGTTCTATCGGCTACAGCAATGTCGGTAAGCTCGGCGTGATGGCAAAGCAAATCGATGCTGCCGACACCCTCGCCCTTAAGGCGGCGCGGGTTAATCAGATGGTCCTGACCCTCAACCGCGCCGAATACCATCTCGGCATGGACCCGTCCCCGGAAATGATCGCCCGTACCCAAGATGCCGTCATCGGATACAAGGAACGGTTCGATCAGGGCATGGCGGACTTGAAGGCCAATGCGAACGAGCAGGAAAAGGCGCTGCTGCGCAAGGCCGAGGATGACTACAAAGCCTATCTCGTCGAGTTGGAGGACACCTTCGCGACGGTGCGTCAACACGGCCGGAGCGTCGATGCGAACGAGGCGAGCAAGGCGATTGCCCTATCGGTGAACGCAAGCCGACCGAAGGCTGACCAACTCCAGGCGTCGGTCAAGGCGGTTGCCGAGCATTTCGATGCCAAGGGAACCAGGGAAGCCGAGACCGGCGCCGAGATTGCCGCCGAGGCTCAGACCATCATGATCACCGCCGCCCTGGCCGGCGTCCTGATCGGTGGCGTCGTCGGTATCCTGATCGGCCAATTCGGGATCAGCGTTCCCGTCGGCAAGGCTGTCGAGGGCCTGCGTCAGCTTGCCGGGGGCCAGCTGGACATTGAAATCTTCGGCGTCGGTCGCAAGGATGAGATCGGCGATGTCGCCATAGCGGCCCAGGTGTTCAAGGACAATGCCATCCGCGTTGCCGCCCTGCGCAAGGAGCAGGAGGAGGCCAAGGTCCGCGCCGAGGCGGACCGGCGGAACGTCATGCTGGGGATGGCCGACCAGTTTGAGAACGCCGTGATGGGCCTTGTCGAAGGGGTCTCGGCCCAGGCCACCCAGATGCAGGTGTCGTCGCAGAGCATGTCGGCTGCGGCCCAGCAGGCCCAGGCGCAGGCCACCACCGTGGCCGCCGCCGCCGAGCAGGCCACCTCCAATGTTCAGACCGTGGCCAGCGCCGCCGAGGAATTGTCTGCTTCCGTCAGCGAGATCAGCCGCCAGGTTGCCGAGGCGGCCAAGATTTCGCAAGTGGCCTCGGAGGAAACGATTCGCACCAACGAGAGGGTGCGCGGATTGGCGCAGGCCGCTGACAAGATCGGTCAAGTGGTCAAATTGATCAACGATATCGCGTCCCAGACCAACCTGTTGGCCCTGAACGCCACCATCGAGGCCGCCCGGGCCGGTGAGGCCGGCAAGGGCTTTGCCGTTGTTGCGGGCGAGGTTAAGCATCTCGCTACCCAGACCGCCAAGGCCACCGAGGAAATCGGCACCCAGATCGCAGCGGTGCAGGCGGAAACCAGCGCGACTGTCGAGGCCATCCACAGCATTGGCAAAGTGATCGAACAGGTGCGGCAGATTTCGGCGGGCATCGCCTCGGCGGTGGAGGAGCAGGGCGCCGCCACCCAGGAAATCGCCCGCAACGTCCAGCAGGCGGCGCAGGGAACTCAGGACGTGTCATCCAATATCGTCGACATCACCGACGCGGCGAGCGCCACCGGGGCGGCCTCGCGCCAGGTTCTGTCCGGGTCGGGGGAATTGGCCCGGAACTCCGAACATCTGCGCAGCGAGGTAACCCGGTTCCTCGGCAGCGTCCGCGCGGCATAGACCGGCGGGCGGCTTGATCAAGGTGACTATGGAAAACCGTCAACGGCCGATCGCGATCAGCCGGTCAACCGCGCTCAAAGTCGCCCTGTTCTATACGCTGTTGAGCGGGATGTGGATCGTCATTTCCGACGGTTTGGTGTATCTGCACGGCGGAGAAGCCTCTCAACCGGCGATGCTGAACGCCACCAAGGGGTTGGTCTTCGTTTTCATGACGGCCACCGCGCTTTACCTGTTCATGACCCGTTGGGTTCGCGAAAGTCAGCGGGAACGGGAGCTGATAAACAGCGAACAGAAAGAAACCGAACGTCAGATCCACCGTCTCAAGGACGTCTATGCGGCGCTCAGCCAAACCAATCAATGCATCGTGCGCTGCTCGAGCCGGGACGAATTGTTTCAAACGATTTGCGAAATCGCCGTTAAATTCGGTCACTTTCGCATGGCGTGGATCGGACTGGTCGATGAGGCGAAGCAAACCATCGTTCCGATTGAATGGGCGGGGGAAGGCTTCGGCTATTTGAACGGACTACGGATATCCACGGACCCGACGTCACCGTTCAACAGCGGTCCCGTCGGCCAAGCGGCAACAACAGGCTTGTCTCGCATCGCCAATGACGTTTCGACGTCATCGGAAGCGACGCCTTGCTATGCCAGGGCGTCAGAATTCGGACTGAAATCCTTGGCGGCTTTTCCTCTCTTTACCAAAGATCGCGTCATCGGAACGTTGAATCTGTGTTCTGGTGACGTTGGATTTTTCACTCAAGACCTCATCGCGCTTCTCGACGAGATGGCATTGGATATCACCCATGCCTTGGACCGATTCGAATCAGAGGCGGACCTGGCTTTTTTCAGCCATTACGACCCCATCACCAGCCTGCCCAACCGCCTTCTTGGCAAGGATCGCATGGAACGGGCCATGGTGAATGCCGACCGGAAGAGATGCAAAGCGGCCCTGCTGGACTTCGATATCGATCACTTCAAGCGCGTCAACGAGTCGCTCGGCCATTCGGTCGGCGACGCTCTTCTCAAAGCCGTGGTCGAACGGTTGCGAGGATGCATCCGTGAGACCGACACCTTCAGTCGTGTAGCCGGTAACGAATTCATGATCGCTCTTTCGGATATCCATGATCCCGAGGCGATCAATCGGGTGGTCGCTCACATCCTGGAAAAGATGATCCCCTCGTTTCGCATCGACGGACTTGAACTGTCCGTCTCGGTGTCGGTCGGGATCGCCGTTTATCCTGACGATGGGAGTGATTTTGATATGCTGCTCCGGCGGGCCGAAACCGCGATGTCGCATGCCAAGGATGCCGGTCGAAACACCTATCGGTTCTTCGCCGAACAGATGAACACGGATGCCAACGAATATCTGCGGGTCCTCAACGACCTGCGCAAAGGGCTGGAGCGCGGCGAATTCACCCTCCACTACCAACCGCAGATTTCCTTGGCCGATAACAGAGTGGTCGGTGCCGAGGCCCTGATCCGCTGGAACCACCCGGATTTGGGGTTTCTGCCACCTGGGCGGTTCATTCCCATCGCCGAAGACAGCGGGCTGATCGTCGAGATCGGCGCGTGGGTCCTTCGCGAGGCGTGTCGACAGGCGGTGATATGGCGGGAGGCCGGGCACTGCGACGTGATCGTCGCGGTCAATTTATCCGCAGTGCAGTTCCAGCGCGACGATTTGCTGGAAAGCGTCGGCCAAGCTCTCGCTCAGTCAGGTCTTCATCCATCCGGCCTTGAGTTGGAATTGACCGAGTCGATCCTCATCAAGAACACGAAGAATGTTCTATCGACGGTGAAGCGGTTGAAGGCTCTGGGGGTCAAGCTGTCCATTGACGACTTCGGGACGGGCTATTCAAGTCTCGCCTATCTCAAGCGGTTTGATTTGGACAAGCTGAAGATCGACCAATCCTTCGTCCGCGACATCGCAACGGACCCCGACAACGACATGATTGTCAAAGCGATCGTCCAGCTTGCGCGAGGACTAGGCATCAAAACAATCGCCGAGGGTGTCGAGGACGTCCAAAACCTCAATGTCATTCGACAGCATGGCTGCGACGAGGTTCAAGGCTACCATTTCGCGAAACCGATGCCCCCCGAGCAGTTCAAGGCTTTTGTCGCCGATTTCCACGCCGGCCCATCTGTCCGCCTGAGGACGGGGTGACCCGTCTTGCCGCCGGTAGGGGGTGAAATACGAGCGATGATGCCATTCGACACCGACGAGAGTCTGTTCACCCCCTTACCCCGCCCCTCTCCCCCGAGGGGAAAAAATACCAAATAAATGGGAACTGCTGGAGGGACGGGTCACTTGTTCCATTGCCGTGGCTTTCCTGCGACAATGAGGATAATGCCGGGATTTGAGGGCGCACTAGGATGAACTACAATGATTCGGTGGACGTGGCTGCTCGTCATGCCGGAGCAGCGACGAAATTGATGGATCGGTATGGCATCCCAGCCAATCCCAACAACTTTGCCATCTGGTACAATTTTGTCGCCGATTATATGCCGGAACTCACGGTGACAATCCGTGGCATGGTGGAGAGCGGACAGCCCTTTGACAGCAAGATCGCTGCGGAGCTTTATGAGCGGTTCTTCGGCATATCCCATGAGCAGGCGGAACTCCGCGAGGTTGGCTCACGAATTGGCTCCGCTATTTCCAATCTGCTGGCTGTTCTGACCAACGCCAACAAGGATGTCGCTCAATACGATGCCGCTTTGGAGACCTTCTCGTCCGAGTTGACGAGCCGATCCATGCCGACCGAACTCGTCGAGTTGGTTCGCGTCGTTCTGGACGATACCAAGTCCATGGCAACAACCAACCATCAGCTCGAAGAGCGCCTGCATGTCACGTCCGGCGAGATCACCCGTCTGCGCGATGATCTTGACCGTCTTCGTCACGAAGCCAGCACCGATCCGTTGACCGGACTGGCCAATCGCAAGATGTTTGATGTTGGCCTTCAGGAAGCTGCGCAGGAGTCTGGGGAAGATGGCAAGCGGTTATCCGTTCTGATGATCGACATAGACTTCTTCAAACAGTTCAACGACACCCATGGTCACCAAACTGGCGATCAAGTGCTGAAACTGGTGAGTCGCTCGCTGGTCGATAGCGTCAGGGAGAGCGATATCGTGGCCCGCTACGGCGGTGAGGAGTTTTCCGTGGTGTTGCGTGAGTCCGGATTGAAGGAGGCGATTGCCATTGGTGAGAAGATCCGTGCCACAGTGGCTACTCGGAAAATCACCAACCGCCGCACTGGCCAGGTCTTAGGGCAGATTACGTTGTCGGTCGGCTGCTCTGAATATGTTCGCGGTGAGTCCGTCGGCGACGTCCTTCACCGCGCCGATGAGGCGCTCTATCTGGCCAAACGCAATGGACGCAATAGGGTGATGAGCCAAGACGACGTTGTCGCTTCTGGTCTTTTGGTTTTCGACGAGACGTGACCACCGCGCGCGATACTTTTCGACATGGGCGACATATCAATGCGTTATGGCTCGACCTTAACCTGTTTCTTATAGCCTCTGCGCCGCATAGAACGGCGGGTGGTGATGACTAGCGTTTTGACCCGGTGGCGATGTCGAGCCAGACCGCCAGCAGCAAGATCGCTCCCTTGACGATCATTTGCCAAAAATTGTCGACGTCGAGCATCGACATGCCGTTGTCGAGGCTGGCCATGATCAGGGCGCCGATCAGGGCGCCGAACACGGTCCCCGAACCGCCGCGCATCGAAGTGCCGCCGATGATGCAAGAGGCGATGGCGTCCAGTTCGCCCAGGCTGCCGGCCGCGGGCGATCCCGCCGCCAGGCGCGCCGTCGTGGTGATGCCGGCGAAGGCGCACATCACCCCCATCAGGACGAAGATCAGCAATTTGACCCGCTGGACATTGACGCCCGACAGCCGGGTGGCTTCGAGATTGCCGCCGACCGCATAGATCCGGCGTCCAAACACGGTCCGGTTGGCCATCACGGTAAACAGGCCCAGGACCACCAGCAACACCAGCACCGGGATCGGCACGCCGCGATAGAAGTCGAGCGCGGTCACAAAGCCGAGGATGATCCCCCCGGTCACGATCAGCTTCGACAGATCCTGCCACAACGGCGGTACATGCAGTTGCAGTTCGGCGTGTCGGGCGCGCGACCGGAACGTCACCATCACCAGCAGGATGAATAAGATGACGCCCAACGCATTGCCGACCATAAACGGCAAATATCCCTGGCCGACCAGAACCAGATTTTCCGAGACCGGGGCGACGGTCGAGCCGTCGGTAACGCCCAACAAGATCCCGCGAAAGGCCATCAAACCGGCAAGGCCGACGATGAAGGAGGGGACGCGCAGGTAAGCGACCCAATAGCCGTTGATTAAGCCGATCACCGCCCCCAGACCGACGACGGCGGCTAGAGTAAGGGGGAGCGGCAGATGAAGCCGAACATCGAGAATGGCGGCAACGCCGCCCAGCAACCCCAGCAGGGAGCCAACCGAAAGATCGATTTCGCCCGAGATGATGATGAACACCATTCCCGATGCCAGCATGCCGGTGATCGCCATCTGCCGCAGCAGATTGGAGAAATTCCGGGTCGACAGAAAGTCGCCGTGGGTCAAAGAGGTAAACAAGGCCCAGATCAGCGCGATCGCCAGAAGCAAGGTTAGAATTTTGTAGCGCGAGAATACGTCTTTCAGGCGTTTGGTTACCGAATTCATGGTCGTTGTCTCCCGGATCCCGACCAGCCGGTCAGGCGGCATGTGGCGATTGCGCGATGGCGGCCGCCAATATTTGTTCTTGCGTGAGCGATTCGTTGATGAAATCACCCCGGAGCTGCCCTTCGCCGATCACCAGCACGCGGTCGCTGATTCCCAGAACTTCAGGAAGCTCCGAAGAGACCATGATGATCGACATGCCTTCTCTGGCGAGTTCGAACATCAATTTGTAGATCTCGTACTTGGCGCCGATATCGACGCCCCGCGTCGGTTCGTCGAGGATCAACACGCGTGGGTGCGGCAGGAGCATCTTCGAGATGACCGCTTTTTGTTGATTGCCGCCGGACAGATTGGAGATCGGCAGTGCCGGACTGCTGGCCTTGATGCCTAAGCGCTTGATCTCGCCATGCATCGCCTGCAGCTCGGTGTGTTCATCGATCAGCATCGATGGCGCAAAGCGGTTGAGGGTCGAGAGCGTGATATTGTACCCAACCGCCATGCCGGGCACGATTCCGTGATGCTTGCGGTCTTCCGGCACCATGCAGATGCCGTTGGCGACCGCCTTGAGCGGCGAGGTGATGCGGATCAGCTTGCCGTCGAGGAAGACCTCCCCCTCGCTGCGGCCGGGGTAGGCGCCGAACAAGGCGCTGACCAAGTCGGTCCGCCCGGCCCCGATCAACCCGGCGATGGCGAGGATTTCGCCCTTGCGCAGGCTGAACGAGACATTGTCGACCCTTTTGCGAAGGGGATTGTCGAGGTCGTAACAGGTGATGTTGCGGGCCTCGAAGATCACGTCGCCGATCGGATGAGGGTCGCGGGGATAGAGGTTCTTGATCTCACGGCCGACCATCATCCGGATGATGTCGTCGATCGACAACTCGGCCATTGGCGCGGACCCGATGAAGGCGCCGTCGCGGATCACCGTGACGGTGTCGGCGATCACCGCGACCTCGTCCAACTTGTGGGAGATATAGACGCACGCCGTGCCCTTAGCCCGCAGGCCGTCGATCAGGCGCAGCAGGCCGTCGATTTCGGTCTTGGTCAAGGCGGAGGAGGGCTCGTCAAGAATCAGCAGCTTGGCATTCTTGTTGAGCGCTTTGGCGATTTCGACCAACTGTTGTTGGCCACCGCCGAAATAGGATACCGGCAAGGCGACATTGATCTTGGGCAGGCCCACGTCGGCCATCAATTGCGCGGCCCGGGCATACATGGTTTCGAAATCGATCAGGCCGCCGGCCAGCGTCGGCTCGTGGCCCAGGAAGATGTTCTCGGCGACGGAAAGTTGCGGAATCAGCATCAATTCCTGGTGGATGATCACGATGCCGGCGCGCTCCGTTTCACGGATCGATGAGGCTTTGAGTTCTTCGCCTTCCCACAGAATACTTCCGGACCAGGTGCCATAGGGATAGACGGCGGAGAGAACCTTGACCAGAGTCGACTTACCGGCGCCGTTCTCGCCGCATAACGCCAGAACCTCGCCCTTGCGGACCTTGAGGTCGATGCCGTCAACGGCCGGGACGCCGGAGAATTCTTTGACGATCCCCCGCATTTCAAGCAGATATTCACCCATCATTTACACTTCTGTCTCGATGACGGTTCCACGGGCAGGCATGAAGAGGATGACAGGGCGGAACCGACGGAGCAAGGTCCCGCGACGTCACACCCGAGGTGGGGGGATGCCGAGGGTTTCCCCCCGGCACCATTGCTATTTCCCCTCGATTTGCGCTTGGGTGAAAAAGCCGTCCTTGACCAGCAGGTCGACATTTTTCTTGGTGATCGGCGTGGGCGTCAACAGCAGGGAGTCGACGTCCTTCAGGTCATTGTTGAGCTTGTTGTTGTAGGCGGGTTTCTCGCCGCGGATCAATTGCACCGACAGCTTGGCTGCTTCCGTGGCGATCAGCTTCAGCGGCTTATAGACCGATAACGTCTGGGTTCCAGCGTTGACACGCTGGATCGCCGCGAGGTCGGCATCCTGGCCCGAGACGGCAACCTTGCCGGCTAGGCCTTGCGGGACAAGCGCCTGGATGGCGCCGCCGGCGGTGGCATCGTTCGACGCGACGATGGCGTCGATTTTATTGTTGTTGGCGGTCAGGGCGTTTTCAACGATTTGCAGGGCTTCCGTGGCGCTCCATTCCTTGACCCACTGACTGCCGACGACTTTGATATCGCCTTTGTCGATCAAGGGCTGCAGGACCTTGAGTTGGCCGTTGCGCAGCAATTTCGCATTGTTGTCGGTCGGCGCCCCGCCCAACAGATAGTAGTTGCCCTTGGGTTTGACGTCGACGATGCCCTGGGCCTGGATTTGACCGACCCGCTCGTTGTCGAACGAAATATAGGCGTCGATATCCGCATTCAGAATCAGGCGGTCATAAGACACGACCTTGATATTCGCCTTTTTCGCTTCGGCGATGACGTTGGTCAGGACCCGCGAGTTGAAGGGCACGATGACAATGGCATCGACGCCTTTCGAAATAAGATTTTCGATCTGCGAAATCTGGCGTTGCTCGTTGGCATCGGCCGATTGGACGTCAACGGTGGCCCCGAGGTCTTTGGCGGCCGCGATAAAATAGTCGCGGTCGCGCGACCAGCGCTCCAGGCGCAAGTCGTCGATCGAAAAACCGATTTTTGGTGCGGCCTTGTCGGCCATCGCCGGATTTGCCGTCAGGGTGACGCCCGCGATAACGGCGGCGGCTCCGATCAGGTGTGTTAGGGAACGCAGCATTCTCTTTTTCCTTCCCTAAAATCTTAAGATTTTTTCCGGACCTCCGAGTATTCAAGATACCCGCATAAGGTGTAGTCGCTGTCTTTACCCTTTTTTCGCACCCCGAAGCTGTTTTCGCTGTTCCATCGCCGAGGTGCGCCACGATTGGGGAACTGGTCGGCATCGGTGCCACCGGAGCGCAGAAGCACGCCTGCCGCACTTGCTTTCAACCAATTCTAACATTGGTGAGCCTAGCATTCTTGAGGTACGTACCGCAATACTCTATCTGCATCGCTTTCTGACCACGTTCAGGATCGTGTTACAGGGTGTAAATTTCGCAGTGCACAATGTATTATGGCCAGTCTTCCCGACAGTGTTCGTCGTCCAAAATGAAGGAGGTGAATGGTGCTCGTTCGCCGCGTTGCCGCGCCTGTGATGTAAAAATATGATTTACGTACCTCAGAGACCATGCTACTGATTTTGGCAGTGGTAATTCGGGCATGAGGATGTACGGGCGCGGTGCGCCGGATCCTTAAGATCTTGCGGGAGGCCAGGCGGGTGGGACGAGCGACGATCCGTGATGTGGCGGCCCAGGCCGGGGTCAGCCTCGCGACCGTGGACCGGGTGCTTAATGACCGAAAAGGCGTGAGCGTTGCTACTGTTGAGCGCGTCAACGCGGCGATCGAGCGACTGGATTTTCGGCGGGACGTCTTTGCCGCCAGCTTGGCCACCAGCCGGGAATATCGATTTAAATTCATTTTGCCAGAATCGATCCACAACACTTTTATGGCCAATCTGGGCTCGCAGGTGCGCTCTGCGGTGGACCGACTTGCCGATCAGCGCATCCGCATCACGCTGGCTTCCTACCGGGAATTCGATGAAACGGATCTGTGCCGGGTCTTGGAGGGCCTTGATCCCGTCGAAACCATGGGCGTGGCCGTGGTCGCCGTCGATACGCCGGCGGTTCGCGAGGCGATCGATACGCTGGTTGACCGCGGGATCGGTGTGGTGACATTGGTGTCCGACGTCACGCCGTCGCGCCGTCTGGATTGTATCGGAATCAACAATATGGCGGCGGGACGGGTCGCCGCGTCGCTGATCGGCCGCTTTGTCGGTGGGCGGAGCGGATCGATCGCACTGATCGCCGGTTCGCTGTTGCTGAACGACCATGTCGACCGTCGCCTCGGCTTCGCTCAAACCATGCAGCGCGAATTTTCCGGCTTGCGTCTGCTGGCGGTGGCGGAGGGGCGCGATGACAGCGCGGTGACCGGTCCCCTGGTTCGCTCGCTGTTGGAGCAACATCCCGATCTGATCGGGATTTATAGCCTGGGGGCGGGCAATCGCGGCATCATCGAGGCGTTGGAGGACAGCGGGCGGCAGGGCGATATCGTGGTTGTCGCCCACGAACTGACGCAATATTCGCGGCGGGCGCTGATCTCGGGAACCTTCGACGCGATCATCCACCAAGAGACCGCCGACGAAGTGGAGAACGCTGTCCGGACGTTGAAGGCGTTCAGCGACGGTCAGGTCGGATTCAGCTCTCCCCGCATTCGTATCGATATTTTTGTCCGCGATAATTTGCCCTGAGGGCCTGCCTGGAGAGACCACGATGTTTGTTGGAATTGACGTAGGCACGTCTTCCGTCAAAGGGGTGTTGATGACAGAGACCCAACAGGTCGTCGGCAGCGCGACCGCGCCCCTGACGGTTTCGCGCCCGCATCCCGGATGGTCGGAACAAGATCCGGAAGACTGGTGGCAAGCGAGCCTGGCGGTTCTCGATCGACTGACCGCGCTGCATCCGGCGGAGATGCGCGCGGTCGAAGGCATCGGCCTGTCGGGACAGATGCATGGGGCGACGGTGCTGGACAGCGCCGATCAGGTGCTGCGGCCGGCGATTTTGTGGAACGACACCCGCTGCGCCGTGGAGTGCACCGATCTTGAAGCGGCCTTTCCCGAGATCCGCGATATCACTGGCAACATCGTCATGCCGGGGTTCACGGCGCCGAAACTGATCTGGCTGGCCCGGCACGAGCCTGAACTCTTCCAGCGGATCGCCAAAGTACTTTTGCCCAAAGATTTCGTCCGATTGAAGCTGACCGGCGATTATGTCAGCGACATGTCGGATGCGGCCGGCACCTGTTGGTTGGATGTGGGCCGGCGTGAATGGTCGGCTCCGGCGCTCGATCATTGCGGCCTGTCTCGGGAGCAGATGCCGCGCCTGGTCGAGGGGAGCGCCGTTTCCGGAACGTTGCGACCGCAACTCGCGGCGCGGTTCGGCATGGCGCGAAGTGTGGTGGTTGCCGGCGGCGGCGGCGACAACGCGGCGGCGGCGTGCGGCATCGGCGCCGTTCGTCCGGGCAACGCCTTCCTGTCGCTTGGAACTTCTGGCGTCCTGTTCGCCACGACGGCCCGGTTCGCCCCCAACACCAACGATGGCGTCCATGCGTTCTGCCATGCCCTGCCGGGGATGTGGCATCAGATGGGCGTCATTCTGGCGGCGACCGACAGCTTGCAATGGCTGTCCCGCCTGTTCGGCGTCGAGGCCCCGCACTTGACCGCCGCTCTTGGCGATCGTTTGACCGGGCCGGGAGACGTCCTGTTCCTGCCCTATCTGGGCGGCGAGCGGACCCCTCACAACGAGGCAAAACTGCGCGGCAGCTTCGCCGGCCTCGGCCACGCGACGGATCGCGACGCTTTGACGCGCGCCGTTCTGGAAGGCGTCGCCTTCGCCTTCCGCGATTGTCTGCGTGTCCTCGCGGACGCCGGCACCGAGATTCCCCGCGCCTGGGCGGTGGGCGGCGGCTCACGGTCGCGGTTGTGGCTGGAGATCATGGCGACGGTTCTCAATCGGCCGCTGGATGTGGCGGCCGAAGGTGACCTGGGGGCGGCATTCGGCGCGGCGCGGCTCGGCCTCTGTGCCGCGCGCCATGCCGATCCGACCGATGTCTGCACTCCGCCCGTCATTGCCGCAACCATCGCCCCCGATCCGGCATGGGTCGATGCCTATGACGACGCCTACGGGCGCTATCGCCGGCTTTATCCCGCGATCAAGGAGTTGGCCAACTCATGAGTACCTCATTCTTCGGCGATATCGCCCCGATCCCGTTCGAAGGCCCGGACAGCACCAATCCTCTGGCCTATCGATGGTACCAGCCGGATCGCATTGTTCTCGGCAAGCGGATGGAAGACCAACTGCGCTTCGCCGTTTGCTATTGGCACAGCTTCTGTCTGACCGGCGGCGATCCGTTCGGTTCGGGGACGCTGCAGCGGCCGTGGCAGACGATGGATGCGATGGCGGGCGCCCGCATGAAGGCGGATGTCGCCTTCGAGGCCTTTCGCTTGCTGGGTATTCCGTTTTTCACCTTCCATGATCGCGATGTCGCTCCCGAAGGAGCCACCTTCGCCGAATCGCTGCACAATTTTCGCACGATCGCCGATGTCCTCGCCCGCAAGATCGAGGACACCAAGGTTCGTCTGCTGTGGGGAACGGCCAATCTGTTTTCGCATCCGCGCTTCATGGCCGGGGCCGCGACCAATCCGGATCCGGAGATTTTCGCTTACGCGGCGGCGACGGTGAAGAATTGCCTCGACGTCACCAAACAACTGGGCGGACAGAACTACGTTCTGTGGGGTGGGCGCGAAGGATACGAGACGCTGCTGAACACCGATCTGACGCGCGAGTTGGATCAAATGGGACGCCTCTTGTCGCTGGTCGTCGACTATAAGCACAAGATCGGCTTCGAAGGCGCCATCCTGATCGAGCCGAAGCCCAAGGAGCCGACCAAGCACCAGTATGATTTCGATACCGCGACCGTCTACGGGTTCCTCAAGCGTTATGGCCTGGAACATGAGGTCAAAGTCAACATCGAAGCCAATCACGCCATGCTGGCCGGCCACACGTTCGAGCATGAAATCGCGCTCGCCCAGGCACTCGGCATTTTCGGGTCGCTCGATACCAATCGCGGCGACGGCCTGTTGGGTTGGGATACCGACCAATTCCCCAACAATGTCCAAGAGGTTGCGTTGTGGCTCTATTACGTGTTGCAGGGCGGCGGGTTCACCACCGGCGGCCTGAATTTCGACGCCAAGATCCGCCGCCAGTCGATCAGCCCCGATGATCTGCTCTATGCGCATATCGGTGGTATCGACACCTGTGCCCGTGCCCTCCTAATCGCGGCCCGCATGCAGGAAAGCGGCGAACTGGCCCGACATGTCGAGCAGCGCTACGCCAAGTGGGAAAGCCCGGAAGGTCAGGCTTTGCTGAAGGGGCCATTGTCACTGGCCGACATTGCGGCCGAGGTCGAACAGCGCAACGCCGAACCCGTCTTGACGTCGGGCCGTCAGGAATATCTGGAAAACCTGGTCAATCGCTATTTGGTATAGACAACCAAACATCGTCACCCCCGGGCTTGACCCGGGGGTCCATTTGTCCTTTCCGCTAGACAAGGATGCGTTGACGACAGATGGATTGCCGGATCAAGTCCGGCAATGACGATAAAAAGTTGATTGCCTCATGACAGACTTGCGTTGACGCTATCGGGCAAACGTCGTGCCGGACAGCCGTGGGGCAAGCCCGGGGATGGAAAACTCGGTGTGCCTTCCATCCGTTCGCAACCCGCTTTAATGTGCCGGAGCGGCCAATCCCACGAAATTCGCGAGATCGACGGTGAATTTGAAGCCGACGACAAAGGCATCTGGGATGCTCTTGGTCCGGAAGGGTTCGGCCATCTGGTCCGGATTGACGATATATTGCAGATTGGGCGACAGCCGGACGGCTGGCGTGATTTGCGCGCCATAGGCCAGTTCCATCATGACTTCCCGCGCCGGAATCGATCCGGTGCCACCGGCGGATTGGCGGGCGGCCCGGATCTGACTAAGCGCCAGATTGCTGAATTCCTGGTCGTTGATGACGAATCCCAGCGTGTCCTGGTCGCGGCCGGCGAAGGTGCCGGTCTGCAGCAACCCCAGTTCGTAGTACTGATCCTCGTTCACACGTCCCGAAACACGCGTCATGACAACGCCGAACAGGGTCAGACCGCGTTTCGAATTCGCATCGGGGCGCCAGATCATCTGATCGAACCGGAAGAATGCTCCCGAGCGGCCGTGATTGGTGGCATAGGGATTGCCGCTCAAGATCGCCTTGTTGCCTTTGGCGTCGTTCACGGGATCCGAATAGTCGGAATCGTCGTACCAGCCGCCGATCTGATAGTGCCGTGGCATGGCATCATTGGCGAAACTGGTCGCATAACCGAGTTCGAACGGTATCGTCGCGCCGGTGGCATCGGTGGTGCTGAAGTCGATGCCATTGCTTTTCGACGTCAATTTGTCATAGGGGTTCACTTCATAGGCGCCGGCATGCAGATAGAGCGTGTCGGTCAGCATCCCTTTGATGTCGCCGCCCCAACTGCTGGCCGGCCAATAGGTGAAATTGCTGTCCTTGAAGACGAAGGTCGGATTACCGCAAGCGGAATTCGACTGGAAATTGCAATAGATCGGCGAATTCAGGAAGGTGATATTGGCGACCGTGCGGCCGGCCGTGATGTCGATCCGGTCATCGAAGAGCTTCTGCTCGAGCGTCAGATTGGCCAGATGAACATCCTGGGTTCCGTAGATTTCCTGAACGGACGTGTTGTTGCCGATGGCGTCGGCGGCCAGATTGCGGCCATGGCGTTGATCGATGTCGATGTGGGCCGAACTGCCGGCGATATTGGCGATCTTGTTGAAGTCGAAATCGCCGCCGAGATGGATCTGTCCGGCGTAGTCGGTGCTGTGGCGGATGCCGCCGCTCGGGTTGGATGCGGCCTCGCCGGTGTAGTCGGCGCTGAGACTGACGCCCCGGTCGAACAGGATCTGTCCCAGGGTGCGATTGTCGTTTGGCGCCGTTTGCGCGACGGCGGAGGCGCCGGCAAACAGGCTGCCGGCGGCCAATGCCGCGGATATCAACGGGTATCTGGACATTTCATTTCTCCTTTTTTGAGAGGAAGGATGTTCAAAAATGCGGACAAACGTCCGGCCTCTGCCGCGCTTTGCGCACAGTCTTGTGGTTGCCGGCGAAAGCCGGAAGGATCGGTGGCGACCGGCGGCGCGATTTCTTAAATCGCGCCGCCGGGACCTGGGCGTTACTCTTTGGCGATCGGTTGGTTGATCACTTTTGTCGGCTGCCCGGATGTGATGGATTGAATTTCCGTATCGACGGTTTTCACGTCGTCAGACGTGGTCAGAACTTGATATTCCAGATCGAATGATTGCTTGCCATCGGGCGCCAGCGTTTTGACGCGACCCTGTTTGCGTTCGATCTGACGCGGATAGGCGTAGCTGGTGCCGGGCTCGATGCCGGAGACATAGCCTTGCTTCACGCTATCGGTGTTCTTCCACAGCGTCAGAACCGGCAATTGTTTGGTATCGAAACGAACGGCGAGTCCCCTATCCGCCGCTTTGTTGTGGATCATGGCGACGGTGCGTCCATCCTTGTCCGCGTAAGGAACCAAGTTGAACACCATCTCGTCATAGCCTTTGGTTGGTCCCAGATAGGTCTGCCAGTCCGTCAGGCCTTTCTTCGCGTAATCGTTGAACGGAGAGATTTCCTTCACCGGGGCGGCGAATTTTGCGCCTTCCTCCAGCAGAGGTGCGCCGAAGTTGCTGTGATAGATGATCTGATAGTTCCGGTCGTAGTCACTGTTGTTGGTCAATTCATCATGGATTTTGACGGCCTTCACGCCGGGCGTGACCGACAAGTCCGTCCATGTTTCGAGGGCGCTGAGCTTGAAGGTGTTTTCTTTCAGCAATCCCCTGACATGGATGGCGTGGGGCGCCGCGTCGTCGATGCTGACGACGACCTTGGAGGCGGGAGTGTTGCCGGCCCGGCCGTGCAAACTCATCAGCCTGTCGTTTTCCCGTCCGGGATGTCCCGTCCATTCGAAACCGCAACGAACCATCATTTCGTTGAATCCGTCGAGCCAGCCCAAGCCGTTGCGCATCTCCAGATTGACAAAGGCGGGATTGACGATTTCGTCGACCGGCGATTTCCAGCCGTAGCGCACATCGCCGCTTTTGATTTCGAAGATGTTCATGCCGCGGGTCGGAATCAGCGAGACCTGCAGATCCTTGGTGTCGATGGTGATCAGCGTGCTGCCTTCCTGCTTGCCGCCGTGCAGGGTTTTCTTGGTGACGCTGAAGGCCGGCGCGTCGGTCAGTCCCAGTTCTTCGCTGGTGGTTTGCCAATTGGCCTGTTCGGTATTGGTGGCGACGTCGGTCAGGACAAAATCCTTGGCGAAGACGGGCGCCGAAAACAACAAGACACTCACCGACAATATTGCTTTCTTCATGACTATCACTCCGTAGACAATTCTATTTTTTTATTTCCAGCATTTGGCTACCGGTGGATCTTAAGAAACAGGGTCTTGAATGGGCTTTTTCAGAATTCGGAGCATCGCGGTGGTGACCAGCGTTCCCGCGATCAACGCCAGGGTATAGACGCCGAGGTGGGTGACGGCGTTGGGGATCGGCAGGACGAAGATGCCGCCATGCGGGACCTTGAGTTCGGCGCCGACGGCCATGGACAAAGCCCCGGCGACGGCGGAGCCGATCATCAGGGATGGAATGACGCGGAAGGGATCGCGGGCGGCGAAGGGGATGGCGCCTTCGGTGATGAAGGCAATCCCCAGGACGGCCGCCGCGTTGCCCGCCTCATGTTCGTCACTGGTGAAGCGGTCGGCAAACAGCTTGGTGGCCAGGGCTATCCCTAAGGGCGGAGTCATGCCGGCGACCATCGCCGCCGCCATCGGGGTGTAGACCTGGCTTGCCAGAAGACCGGTGGCGAAGGCATAAGCCGCCTTGTTGACCGGTCCGCCCATGTCGAAGGCCATCATGGCGCCGATCAGGATGCCGAGGAGGATGGCGCTGCCGCCCGCCATGCTTTTCAGCCAGTCGCTCAAGACAGCGAGCAATTCGGCTACCGGCGTTCCCACCACATAGATCATCAACAGGCCGGTCAGCAGAGAGCCGAGGATCGGCAGGATCAGGACGGGTTTCAATCCTTCCAGATTGCGGTGCAGCTTGATGTGGCGGTTGAACCAGTCGGTTCCGTAACCGGCGATGAAACCGGCGGCAAGACCGCCGAGGAAGCCGGCGCCCAGGCTGGACGCCAGCATGCCGCCGACCATGCCGGGCGCGATGCCGGGACGATCGGCAATGGAATAGGCGATAAAACCGGCCAGCGCCGGGACCATCAGGGCGAAGGACGATTTGGCGCCGATCTGGAACAAGGCCCAGGCCAGGGTTCCCTTGTGGCTGTCGTCGAAGGCGTAGATGCCGCCCAGGGCGAAGGCGATGGCGATCAACAGGCCGCCGGTGACGACGAAGGGGATCATGTAGGACACGCCGGTCATCAGATGTTTGTAGACGCCGGTCCTGGCCCCTGCGCGTTGCGCTTTTTCCGCCGCGACCGTGTCGGCCAAACTGCCGCCGGCCGTGCCATAAGGCTGTGCCTCCGTCAGGGCGCGGGTCACCAACGCCTGTCCGGCGTTGATGGCGGGTTTGGTTCCGCTTTGAAAGACGCGCTTGCCGGCGAAGCGGCTGAGATTGATCTGGGTGTCGGCGGCGATGAGAACGACGTCGGCCTCGCGGATCTCCGCGTCGGTCAGCGTGTCCTGGGCGCCCACCGATCCTTGCGTCTCCACCCTGATGTGATGGCCCAAGGCCTTGGCTGCCTGTTGGAGCCCCTCGGCGGCCATGAAGGTGTGGGCGATTCCGGTGGGGCAGGAGGTGATGGCGACGATCTTTTTCTGCACCGGGGCGCTGCTGGCCGCCGTGGCGGCACCGATGCGGTCGAGGACGGCGCCGGCGTCGGCCAACACGTCGGCGAGTGCGGCGGTGATCAGCGGCAGTCCGGCAAAGCGGGGATCGTCGGTCTGACCGGGGCCGATCAGGCACAAGGCGCTGGCGCCGGTGATTTGCGCTCGTCCGAGGGGATTCAAGACACCCTCGGCGGTTCGCACTTCGATGTCGATTGTTCGCTTGCGCGCCGCGGCGGCGCTTTTCAGGGCTTCCGCGGCGAGAACACCGGCCACCGTGACATCGCCGGCGGTGATTGACGCTACCAAATCCGTCATGGTTTCCTCCTTGGCAGATCTTTTTAGTCTGCTCGGTGCAAAGTCTGTTCAGGTCAGTATGGCGATATGGACCTTTGCCGCCCGTGCCTCGATCTCGGCGCGGGAGGGCAGATTGGGGCCCGGCAGGCCGAGCTTGCCCACCGCGAAGGCGGTGGCGAGCCGGGCGATATCCTCGAGCGGCGCCTTTTCATGCAGGGCGGCGACGATGCCGGCGACCATGGCGTCGCCGGCTCCCACGGTGCTGGCGCAAGCGACGACGGGCGAGGTGGCCAGCAGGACTTGCGCGTCCGTCGCGAAGAGGGCGCCCTTTTCGCCCAGCGAAACGACGACCAAGGGGATTCCGCGCGCCACCAGGGCGCGCGCCGCGACGGCGACGCTGGCCATGTCGGGCAACGGATGGCCGATCCAGGCTTCGAGTTCGGCGCGATTGGGTTTGACGCAGTCGGGAAGATGCCGCGCCTGATCCCCCAATGCCGCGGTCAGCGGGGCGCCGCTGGTGTCGAGCAGGACGCGTGCGCCGCGCGTGGCGAGCGCGGCGATCAGTTCGCGATAGAGGCCGTCGCTGAGACCGGCCGGAACGCTGCCGCCGAGCACCACGAGGCTGTCCGATCCGGCCAATCCGAGGACGGTATCGGTCAGTTCGGATAGTTTATCGGGGGTGAGCCTGAGGCCCGGCAGATTGATGTCCGTGGTGTCGGCGTTATGCACCAGTTTGATATTGACGCGGGTGTCGCCGGTGGTTCGCGAGAAGCGATCGGTGATCCTCTTGGCGGCGAACAATGTTTTGAACACGCTGTCGTTGGCGTCGCCGAGGACGCCGGTGGCAATCACCGGAAGTCCCCAGTCGGCGAGGCAGCTGGCGACATTCACCCCTTTGCCCCCGGCGTTGAAGCGGACCGAGCGGGCGCGGTGAACCTGGCCCGGGTGCAGGTCGTCCAGCGTTATGGTCTCGTCGATCGCCGGGTTGAGGGTGACGGTGATGATCGGCTTCGTCATGGCTGGACATCCAGCGCACGGACCTGTTGGGCCGTTTCCGCCGCCAGCGCCTGGCCGGCAAGGGCCTGCAAAGCGACGTGATCGCTGTTGCGCAGCCGGGCTTTGACGGCGGGAATCTCGCGCGGCGTCATCGAAAGCTCATTGACGCCGAGACCGGCGAGCAGAGCGGCGCCGAACGGATCGCCGGCGATGCCGCCGCAGACGCCGACCCAGCGCTGGTGATGGCGGGCCCCCTCGACCGTTTGGCGGATCAGGCGCAACACCGCCGGATGCAGGCTGTCGGCTTCGGCGGCCAGTTCGGGATTCTGCCGATCGATCGCCAGCGCATATTGCGTGAGATCGTTGGTGCCGATCGAGAAAAAGTCGACATGTTTGGCCAGGATATCGGCTTCCAGGGCCGCCGCCGGCACTTCGATCATGATGCCGAGCGGAACGGCGGGCGCTCCCAAGTCGCTGCGGATGCGCTCGCAAGCGGCCCGGAGCGCGATCACTTCGCCGACCGAGGTCACCATCGGGAACATGATCGACAGATCGCCGCCGCCGGCGGCCGCCCGATAAAGCGCGCGCAGTTGGGGGTCCAAAAGGTCCGGGCGGCGCAGCAGCAAGCGCGCGCCGCGGACGCCGAGGAAGGGATTGTCCTCTCGCGGCAGATTAAGATGCGCCACCTGCTTGTCGCCGCCGATATCGAGCGCGCGGACGATCAGCGGGCGACCGTCGAGGGCGTCGATCATGCCGCGGTAGGTGGCGAATTGTTCGTCTTCGCTGGGAGTGGCACCGCGTTCGAGGAACAGGAATTCGGTGCGCATCAGGCCGACGCCTTCGCCGCCCTCCTGCAAGGCCATGGGAACCTGATCGGGCAGATTGACATTGGCGCCGATGGCCACGACATGGCCGTCGCGGGTGCGGGCGGGCAAACCGCGTTCGGCCGCTTCGGCGGCGCGACGCCGGGCGCGCTCGTCGATCCAGGCTTGGGCGGAGGCGATATCCTCGGCCGAGGGGGCGAGATAGAGGCGGCCGGTTTGACCGTCGATGATCGCCGGCATGCCGTCGGCGATCTCGGCCACGGCCGCGCCGGCGGCGACGAGCGCCGGCAAGCCCAGCGTGCGGGCCAGGATCGCCGTATGCGAGGTGGGGCCGCCCTGCGCCGTGACCAGCCCGATGACGCGGTCCTTGTCGAGGCCGGCGGTGTCGGACGGCGACAGATCCTGGGCGACGATGATGCAGGGATGGTCGGGAAGATGGGCCAGGGAACCGGTTTTGAGCGTGGGAAGCAGACGGCTCAGCACGCGGCGCCCGACATCGCGGAGATCGGCGGCACGGGCCGCCAGCACTGGATTGCCAAGGGCCGTCAGTTTCGACGCCATGCGCTCGACCGCCTGATGCCACGACCAGGCGACGCCATGGCCTTCGACCATCAATTGGCAGGTCAGCGTGATCAAATCGCTGTCGTTCAGCAATTCGCTGTGGGCCTTGAAGATCGCCGCTTCCGATGCGCCGAGGCGGCGCGTCGTATCGTCGACCAGGGCGGCGAGCTGCTGCCGGGTGAGGCTAAGGGCTTCGTGCAACTGATTTCCGCCATCGGTCAGTTGCGTCGGATCATCGGGAATTTGTTCGTCGGCGGACGCCAGCAGATGCACGATGCCGATGGCGATGCCAGGGCTGGCGCCGATGCCGGTGATGGTTCGCGGCGCGCCTGGGGGTGTCCACCCCTGCACGGGAACCGCAACGCGCGCCGCGGCCTTTGCCGCATCGGCCTTTTCCTGCGCCGAGAGACCGGTGATAACCGTGCGAAAACGGGCGAGGGCGGCTTTCGCATCCTCGCCATCGGAAGAGACGGTAATGCTGTCGCCGGCGCGTAAGCCCAGCTGCAGCAAGGCCACCAGATTGCGGGCGTCGGCGGCCTCTTGATCGTGACGGACCTGGATGCGGACGCCGGATTGACGGGCCGCTTCCACCCAGGCCGAGGCCGGCCGCGCATGCAGCCCGATCGGATAATCGATCGTCCAGCTGAAGCTGTCCGCCAGATCGGTGACCGGCGTGGCAGGGCTTGCCGGCGCGTCGTCATGGGCGAGGGCGGCGATCATCTCGCCCGCGTCGGTGGCGACGAAGAGCGTTTCCAGCCGCTTGTCATCCTGGATCAGCCGGGTGAGCCGCCTGAGAATGGTGATGTGGCTGTCTGATTGGGCGGCGATGGCGACGACCAGTTTCGCGGTCTGCCCGGGATTCCATTCGATGCCCGCGGGGATTTGCAGGACGGCGATGCCATCGCGTTTCACCAAGGCGCGATCTTCGCCCAGGCCGTGCGGTATGGAAACGCCATGGCCGAGAAAGGTGTTCGCCACCGCTTCGCGCTTGATCATGCTGGTTTCGTAACCGGGTGCGACGCATCCGGCGGCGATCAACAACTGGCATGCCTCGCGGATGGCGGCGTTTTTGTCGGCGGGTGTCGCGGCCAAGCGGATGAGTTCCTTGGCCACAAGAGTGTCGGTCGTGGACGGTGACATCATATTCTCCCGGATAGATTTTTGTGATTATGAAAACGTTTTCAAGATGGCGAGTCAAGATGAATCTGCATATTTCTGCGGTTCGTTGTTGCCAAATTCCGGCATTTGCTCAATTATATTGGGAATAATCTGATAGTTACGAGGGAACGTTTTCATGATTTTGGCGGCTCTCCGATGACGGTCGGAATCAAGGATGTCGCACGCGTGGCGGGCGTTTCGCCGGCCACCGTCTCCAGGGTGTTGGGCAATGGCGTCGTCAGCGACGCGCTTCGCCAGCAAGTCGAGGCGGCCGTCCGTGAGACCGGCTATCGTCCCAATCTGTCAGCGCGTCGATTGCGTTCGCAACATTCGCAAACCATCGGGCTGATCGTCGCCGATATCCGCAATCCGTTTTTTACGGCCGTGAGCCGCGCCGTTGAGGATGCCGCCTATCAGGCGGGACTGCGGGTGATTCTCTGCAACACCGACGAGGATCCCGAGAAAGAGGCGATGTATCTGAGGCTGATGGAAGAGGAGCGGGTGACCGGCGTGATCTTCGCCCCGACACGTCAAACCGTGGAGCATATGGCGGAGACGCCCCGGAACTTTCCGACGGTGCTGATCGATCGCGCCTGTCAACGCAGCCGCGAAGATACGGTGGTCCTCGACAACGCCGCCGCGGCCGGCGTGCTGGTCGAACATCTGTATGACCAGGGCTATCGTCGGATCGTCGGACTGTTCGGCAACGCCAGCACGACCGGCGTCGAACGGCACAGCGGCTATATGGTCGCGATGTCCCGCTTAAGGCTGACGCCCGATGCCGTTTTCATTCCTCCCAGCGCCGAAGCCGCCGAGGCCGAGATCAGGCGGCGAATGGTCGATGGGGGGGCGGTTTCGTCCCGCCCCGAAGCGGTCGTCGCCAGCAACGGCTTGCTGCTGATGGGGGTGGTGCGGGCGGCGGGAGAGGCCGGCTTGGCCATTCCTGGCGATCTGGCGGTGGCGGGGTTCGATAACGAGCGCTGGACGGAATTGGTCGGTCCCGGCATCACCGTGATCGAGCAGCCGGTCGAGACGATCGGCCGCACGGCGATGACGATGTTGCTCGAACGGCTCGACGCGCCGGAGGCGCCGATCCGCAAGGTGGTGCTGAGCGGGCGCTGTATCGTGCGGGGCTCGACGGCACGAAAAGGTTAGGGGGGTCGTGCCGTCATCGCAAGCAAAGCGACGCAATCCACATTTTGGTGAACCGTCACCCCCGGGCTTGACCCGTGGGTCCATTTGTCCTTTCCGCCAGACGAGGGCGCTCGGATGACAGATGGATTGCCGGATCAAGTCCGGCAATGACGATAAATAGTTGCATTTTTTCGTCACGACACTCCAAGTGAACCGTATTGGTCTTACGCCAAGACTTTTTGTTTCGCCTCGTCATGCTCTTTGTAATAGTTGGTCAGGCGTTCGACTTCGTTTTTCGAGCCGAGGATGACGCCGGTCCGCTG
>Ga0209415_10004002_pt1 | contig 27190 bp, 20 predicted proteins | sample PeaSoiSIISIP2007_FD_187696 | JGI IMG/M metagenome (GOLD analysis project Ga0209415, IMG submission 187696) | Peat soil microbial communities from Weissenstadt, Germany - SII-SIP-2007 (SPAdes) (version 2) | ecosystem: Environmental > Terrestrial > Soil > Wetlands > Peat | place: Germany... | reverse complement strand
GGGGTCGGGTGGGGGCGGTGTGGCTGCCATGGCAGTTAGCCACATGGTGTTAGATGTTAGTCGAATCAAGGGGTGGTTGCGGGATTGTCTGGACGGGGGCGAAGGGCCGCGTGCGGCGGCTGTTGGAGCACGGCTCCTGTGTCATGGCAGGGCCGTCGGGCTCGCCCGCCTGGTCTGCTGCCAATGGGGCTCGTCCAGGCGATGACGATCGATTACGTAGACACGCCCCCGGTTCGCGACGGAGCAGTTTCACCGTCTCGATCAGGCTGTAGATGTGGAAGGCGCGGACCAGTTCGCTCCGACCGAAGATAAAGTACCGCTGATGACCTCTGCGGCCCATGGCAAACAACCGCGGTCATCGCACCGCGCCCATGGTGAGGCCGCGAACGATGTACTTCTGCACCATCAGGCTGAGCAGCAGTTGCGGCACGGCCGCAACTATCGTTGCCGCGGCCATCTGTCCCCACAGCACCTGCTCATAGGAGATGAACTGGATTGCGCCGACCGTCACGGGGAACGTCTGGCGGCCCGCGAGCATCAGCGGATAGTTGAACGCATTCCAACTGAACATGAACCCCAGGATGACCGTGACCGAGATGCCCGGCATGCTCAGCGGCAGTATCACCCGGGTGAGAACACCCAACCAGGAACAGCCGTCGATCTTGGCCGCTTCCTGGATTTCCAAGGGGATCTCCTGGAAGAAGCTGCGCAGCATCCAGACCGTGAATGGCAGGGTGATGAGCTGATAGGCGAGGATCAGCCCGGTGTGCGTGTTGTACAGCCCGACCTGCTGATACAGCAGGTAGAGCGGGATCACGAACGCGATGAACGGCACGAACCGGAAGCTCATGAAGACGAAGGCAAGCGCGTTCTTCAGCGGGAAGGTGAAGCGGGCCAGTGCGTAGGCGGCCGGGATGCCGGCCGCGGCCGACAGCGCCACCGCGCCGATGGAGATGATCATGCTGTTCAGGAAGAACAGCGGAAAGTCCGGGCGCGTGGAGGAGTACTGTCCGTGTTGCTCCCCGATGACGAGCGCCGCGTAGTTGTCGAATGTCGGCGTGAACACGAACTTCGGCGGCACCGAGATGATGTCCCCCGGGTGCTTCAACGACGTCAGCAGGATCCAGACGAACGGAAAGACGGTCCAGAGCAGGAGCACAACCGCCCCCACCGCGATGGCGGCCTTCTGCAGGTAGCGCTGGCGAAGCATTGCCTGAGACGTCATTGCGCCGTGCTCGCCGCTGCGCGATTCCAAAGCCGCATCAGCACGGAGCTGAGAATGACAACCAGCACGAGCAGTACGATGGTCTGGGCCATGCCCTTGCCCATCTGGTACCACTGGAAGGCATATTGGTACGCCATGATCTGGAGGTTGGTGGTCGCATCGTCCGGCCCCCCCATCGTGGTCGCGTAGATCACGTCGAAGATCCTGAGCGAGTCCATCGTCCGGAAGGTGACGGCGAGCAGGATGAACGGGCTCAACAGCGGCAGGGTGATATAGCGCAGCATCGCAGCCGGGCTGGCGCCGTCGACCCGGGCAGCCTCGTACGGTTCGGTGGGCAACGCCTGCAGCGCACCCAACAGGATGAGAGAGACGAACGGCAGGTTGCCCCACGTATCGATGATGAGGATAGAGACGACCGCCCCTTGCTTGGAGCCGAACCAGTTAACCGGATCCACCCCAAGAAACGACAGCAGGTAGTTCAGGATGCCGGCATTCGTCGAGGCCATCATGATCTTCCACATCAGCGCGGTGATCACGGGCGGCATCATCAATGGCAAGAGCATCAACGCGCGCATCACCTTGCGCCCAGGGACGCGCGCATGCAGGAACAGCGCCACCGCGAGCCCCAGCCCCACCTGGACCACGACCGCCACCAGCGTGAATCCGAGGGTGAACTCAAGCGCGCGGGCGAACAGCGGCTCGCTGGTCAGGTTGACGTAGTTGTCGAACCAAATGAAGCGGAACCGATTGGGATACTGCAACCAATAGTTGGTGAGACTGTAGTACAGCCCCAGGCCAAATGGGTACACCATCCCCGCGAGGAGTACCAAAGCCGGCGCCAGCAACAGGTAAGGCAGAAACGTCTCCCACCGCCAGCGCCGGCGCCTTCGCTTGGTATTCATGGGCCTGGCGCCGCTATGGCTTGATTTCGGCCTCCTTGAGCACCTTGTCGACTTCGGCGTCCGCATTCTTGAGCGCGTCGGCCGCGGACATGCGTTGGAAGTAGATCTCCTGCAGGGCGCGCGCCCAGATGTCGCCGAGGCGTGTGCGCTCGGGCTGGGGTGTCCATGCCACCCGAGCCGTTTCAAGGTTCTTCGCGACTGTCTTGATGTAGCTGCCGCCGCCCCACGCCCCCATGATTTCCTGGACGCGCGGATCGTTCATGATCGACGCCCGCGACGGATCGTAGTTGCGATAGCCGATGGTGGCGTTGAGCAGGGTGCGCTGCGCGGTCGCCCATTCCACGAAGAGCCAGGCCGCTTCCTTGTTCTTGGCCGCCTTGTTGATCCCCAGCGCCCATGTCCAAAGGCCCGCGTATGTCTTGCCGCCCGGGCCCGCCGGGATCAGCGCGTAGCCGACCTTGCCAGCCACCTTCGACTTCGTCGGGTCTTCGTAACCGGCGGCGAAGAAGTCCGCGTCGGCGATCATGCCAGCCTGACCGGCCGTGAAGGCCTCCATCGCGTCATACCACTGCATATTGGCCCAGTTCGGCGGACCGCTCTCGCGGACCATGTTGATCCACGCCTCGGTGAACTTCACCGAGCGCGGATCGTGGAAGTTGGCGTTCAGCTTGGCGTCGAGCTCGCTCCACTGGCCATCGGTGTAAGACTTGAGGCCGCTGATGAAGCCGGTGCCCATGGACGCCACGCTCGGCGTGCCGCGAGCCACGATACCGGGGATTCCGGCGTTCTTTTTCACCAGTCGCGCTGCCTCCGCCATTTCTTCGATGGTTGTCGGCACCTTGATATTGTACTGGTCGAAGATGTCCTTGCGGTAGGCGAGGATGTAGCTCTCCTCGAGCACCGGAATGGAGTAGATCGGGCCCTCGCCGACGCCCCCGCCAATTTTCCCGCTATAGCGGTTGGCCGCGATCAGCGCCGGATAGAAGTCCTCGAGCTTGTACCAGCTCAGATCGGTCAGCTTCGGATTGTTGAGGAAGTCGTCCAGCGGCACAATCCAGTCCGCAGACACGAATTGCCAGTTCCGCATCGGGCCGGTCATGATGACCGAGAATTCCCCGCGCTGCTGCGAAAGATCGGCGGCAAGCTTGGTGAAGTATTCCGCTTCGGGCAGGATCAGGTACTCGACATTGATCCCGGTCAGGCGCCTGAACTCAGGGATGAGCGGCAGCAGCGATTCGGTAAACGGGTGCTTGTTCAACCCGATCGTGAGTGTCTGGCCGGCGGCCTGCCGCCAGTCGATCTTGGCCTGGCGGTAGTATGCAAGTGCCGCGTCGTCCTGTGCTGAGGCACTCGGGAGGCCGCCCATCGTCCAGAGCATCGCGAGCAACAGGCCGGCGAGCCATTGACGCTGTAAGCGCATGTGTTTCTCCCATTTTCCAGCAAATTGTTTTTGAGCCTCTACCGCGCTGTGGGATCGCCGGTCCGTCGTCAGAACATTTGCGACGGTTGGCAGATCTGGCTAACGGAGCCCCTGGCCCATCTGGGTGGCGAGATTAAGCCGGCCGGCGATATGCAGCAAGTGGCGCCACTGAATGGTCTGCCGCTTGATGCGGTCGCGTTAACGTTGAATGGGCGCAAAGGGTCGGATGCGGCGGTTCACGCCAGTGGACACTGCTATCACCGCTTCGGGTCGAACCCGGCGGTTCAGGCCAAGCGACTCGGCTACCCCTGCTTTGGGTCGGCAGCCAAGACCCAAACTGACCCACGACCGGGACGGCTCCTGCCGGGGGTCTGCTCCTGCGTCGTGGCGCGGCCGTCGCCCGCGCCAGCTTGTTCCGCTGCCAATGGGGCTCACCCAGACGATGATGCTGGATTCTCGGCGGATGGCGCGTTTCCGGCCAGGGTGAAAGCGCTTCAGACCCCACCAGGGGCACAGCCCCGGCCTCGCCAGAACTGCATGGCGCGCCCGCACGTCCGGCTCTATATCCGCCGCCATGCGTGTCTCCTTCCGCAAGATGCACGGCTGCGGCAACGACTTCGTCGTGTTCGACGAGCGGCCCGGCGGGCTCGGCTTCACCCCGGCGCGCGCCGCGGCGCTGGCCAACCGGCGTACCGGCATCGGTTGCGACCAGGTCATTACCATCGAACCGCCGCCGCCCGGCTCGAACGCCGACGCCTTCATGCGCATCCGCAACCCGGACGGCAGCGAAGCGGGCGCCTGCGGCAACGCCACACGGTGCGTTGCCAACCTGCTGGCCGACGAAACCGGACGCCCCCACCAGATCATCCGCACCCTCGCCGGCAACCTGCAGGCCGACGTGCTGCCGGATGGTCGCGTGCGCGTGGACATGGGCCCCGCCCTGCTCGGCTGGTCCGACATCCCCCTCGCCCGACCGATGGACACGCTGCACCTGGACCTGGCGCTCGGGCCGCTGGCCGACCCCGCCGCCGCCAGCATGGGCAACCCGCACGCCACGTTCTTCGTCCCGGACCTTGCCGCGGTGCCGGTAGGGCAATTTGGCCCGGTCCTGGAGCATGACGCGCTGTTTCCGCAGCGGGCCAATATCGGCTTCGCTCAGGTCCTGGCGCCGGACCGCATCCGGCTGCGCGTCTGGGAACGCGGCGCCGGGCTGACCCAGGCCTGCGGCTCCGGCGCCTGCGCCGCGCTGGTCAATGCCCACCGCCGCGGCCTAACCGCCCGCCGCGCCACGGTCCTGGTCGACGGCGGCGAACTCACCATCGAATGGCGCGACGACGGTCCCAAGGGAAATCGCGTCCTGATGACCGGCCCGGTCGCCACCGCCTTCACCGGCGAGGTCGTGCTCGAGGCCTGGCCCGCATGACCGTCGAAGTACTCACCTTCGGCTGCCGCCTGAACGCCTACGAGTCCGAGGTGATGCGCGCGCTCACATCCCGCGCCGATCCCAGCCCCACCTCCCACACCGATGCCGATGACGCAGCGGCGCCGACCGACACCATCATCGTCAACACCTGCGCCGTCACCGCCGAGGCCGAGCGTCAGGCGCGCCAGGCGATCCGCCGCGCCGCCCGCGAGCGCCCCAACGCACGCATCGTCGTCACCGGCTGCGCCGCCCACCTCGACCCCGCCGCATGGGCCGCGCTGCCCAACGTGGTACGCGTGCTCGGCAACCACGACAAGCTGAAGCCGGAAAGCTGGGCGCAAGATGCGCCGTCGGCGGTGTCCGACATCATGGCCGCCGGCGACACTGCCCCGCATCTTGTCACCGGCTTCGCCGGCCGCACCCGCGCTTTCGTGCAGGTGCAGCAGGGCTGCGACCACCGCTGCACCTTCTGCATCATCCCGTTCGGCCGCGGCCCCTCGCGCAGCGTGCCGATGGGGGCGGTGGTGGCGCAGGTGCGCACCCTGGTCGAAGCCGGCTACCGGGAGGTGGTGCTGACCGGAGTGGACATCGCCTCCTACGGCCTCGACCTGCCCGGCGCGCCCACCCTCGGCCAGATCGTGCGCCGGCTGCTGAGGCTGGTGCCGGACCTGCCCCGGCTGCGCATCTCCTCGCTCGACCCGGCGGCAATCGACGACGACCTGTGGCGTGTGCTCTCTGACGAGCCACGCCTGATGCCGCATTTGCACCTATCGCTGCAGGCCGGCAGCGATCTGATCCTGAAGCGAATGAAGCGGCGGCATCTGTGCGCCGATGCGCGCGCCGTGATCGACCGCGCCCGCGCTTTGCGCCCCGGCATCGCCATCGGCGCCGACCTGATCGCCGGCTTTCCCACCGAAACCGACGCACTATTCGCCGAGACCCTGGCGTTCGTCGAAACCGCCAGGCTGCCGTTCCTACACGTCTTCCCGTACAGCGAGCGCCCCGGGACACCGGCCGCGCGGATGCCGGTGGTGCCGGTGCCGCTGCGCCGCGAACGCGCGGCGCGGCTGCGCGAGGCCGGGCGCGCGGCAGCGCGGGATTTCTTCGCCGCACAGGTCGGCCGGACGATCGCGCTGCTGACCGAGAGCGGCGACACCGGACACTCGGAGCATTTCGCGCCGGTGCGATTACTCGTGCCCGCGGAGGCCGGAAGCCTGATCACGGCGCGGGTCGTCGGCGCGACGGAGGACGGATTGGTCGCTGTGAACCTCTCCCGCGAAGCGCGAGAGGTCGGCGAGCGAAGCTCGCCGGGTGAGGGTGATCGGGTCGGCACGCTGCAGCCTCACCCGGCGCCACGCGCCGACCTGCCCCACGTCGTGGGCGGGGTCTAATGGCTCTCGGCGGCTTCTTCTCGCGCCTCAAGCAAGGGCTCGCGCGCTCGACGCAGAAGCTCACCGAGGGCATCACCACGGTATTCCAGAAGCGCCGGCTGGACGACGCCGCGCTGGACGAACTGGAAGAGCTGTTGATCAGCGCCGATCTCGGCACCGAGGCCGCCGCCCGTGTCATTGCCGCATTCCGCCGTTCCCGCTTCGGCAAGGAGGTCACCGACGCAGAGGTCAAGCAGGCCCTGGCCGAGGAAATCGCCGCCATCCTGGCGCCGGTGGCCAGGCCGCTCATGCTCGACCCGGCGAAAAAGCCGCATGTCGTGCTGGTGGTCGGCGTCAACGGCACCGGCAAGACCACCACGATCGGCAAGCTGGCACTGCAATTCCGCAACGAGGGGAAACGCCCGGTGCTGGTGGCGGGCGACACGTTCCGCGCCGCGGCGGTGGAGCAATTGCAGATCTGGGGCGAACGCGTCGGCGCTCCGGTGGTGGCGGGCGGCCCCGGCGCCGATCCCGCCGGGCTGGCGTTCGACGCATTGACCCGCGCCAAGGCGGATGGCGCCGACGTGCTGTTGATCGACACCGCCGGGCGGCTGCATAACAAGGCGGCGCTGATGGAGGAGCTGCGCAAGATCATCCGCGTACTGCGCAAGCAAGACCCCACAGCGCCGCATTCCGTCCTGCTCGTGCTGGACGCGACCACCGGGCAGAACGCTGTGCAGCAGGTACGCGTGTTCAAGGAGATGGTGGACGTGACCGGCCTGGTGGTGACCAAGCTGGACGGCAGCGCACGCGGCGGCATCGTGGTGGCACTGGCGGAGACGTTCGGTCTGCCGGTCTACGCGGTGGGTGTGGGCGAGCAAGCGGCGGATCTGCGGCCGTTCGACGCAGAGGAGTTCGCGCGGGGGCTGGTCGGACTATAACGCCAACCGCCAAAATTGCGACGTACCGCTCGCCCGGCCATCGACTGCAAAGCGGCGCCTGGCCTTGATCGAATGGACGCGATTACCCCCGAGAGGGCATCATGAAGGGAGGACCCGATGAAAAGCCTCGGAACAGCACCCGGATTCCATCATGTGGCGATTCGCGCGGTGGATTTCGACGAATCGATCCGGTTTTATACCGAAGGCCTCGGGTTCCGGGTGCATTTCCCGTTCTCGATTCCGGGGCGGATCGACCGGGCGGCGTTTCTTGACGCCGGGGACGGACGGTTTGTGGAACTGTTCGGCCAGGGATCGACCGTGCAGGCCGAGGGGCGGCGGCGCCAGCCGAACGAGGAGCGGACCGAGGGCGCGCTGCTGCATTTCTGCCTGAAGGTCGCGGATACCGACGCTGCCTATGCCAACGCCATGGCGGCCGGCGCAGAATCTCGTATCGAACCGCGATCGGTACGACTGAGCGAGGATCCGCTGGTTGAGGTGCGGATCGCGTTCGTCACCGGCCCGAACGGCGAGGTGATCGAGTTCATGCAAAGCGAGCAAATGTAGCAGAGGTAGGTCGGCGTGACGTTCTGAGCTGACCCAAATTCCCCGAATAGCCCTTTCACGCTTTACCACAAGTCATATTCGTTGCGGATGCCGGCGACCGTTCCAACCGTCATGGCCGACGCCAACCGGCCGCCGCCGCGCTCCTCGCAATGACGGGGAAAGCGCCGGCCACACCAGGAAAAAGGTGCGAAGTGAGCCGCCACGCGACCCACTTCGCCCCCGGGATAACACCTGGCGCGGCCAGGCGTTGCCGGATCAGTCCTCGCCGCCATGGGCGGGAATTCCTCCTCGGCATCATCTGTCGTCCCGGGAAGTTTGGGCTTGGGTTCCGGGAAATGTGCCGCACCATGCGGCACGCCACGGACATAGCCAGCGGTTGAACCACACGCGAGTGGAAGTATCGGCTACCAATCCTGGCGTACTTTGCCCAGCGGTTTTCCGGTTCCCGGCCCGGGGCATTTTGCGAAACCGGGCAGGGAGAGTTCGCCGATTTTCCGGGTTTGTTCAGCTAGTGCCGCGGCGGCGCCCCTGGCCTGTGACAGAGGGGGTGTGCCGCATTGTGCCCTCCACATCCTCCGCCGGCTCCCAATGCAGGCGGAAGGGGCCGATCTGGACCACACTGCCCTCCGGTAACGCGACGGTGCCGACGATCCGCTTGCCATCGACAAAGGTGCCGTTGGTCGATTCAAGATCGGCGATGCTGACCGCCTCTTCCACCGCGGCGATGCGGCAATGTGCGCGCGAGACCTCGTGCGCCGCCAGCATCAACCCGCTCGACGGGGCGCGGCCGATCACCAGCGGCGCGCCGCCCAGCGCCACGCGTTGCTCCGGCTCACCCTCGCGCCTCACCACCAGCACGCGCGCGGCCGATTGCTCGATCGGTGCGTGCGAGATGCCGGTCTTGTCGATGTCGGCCTCACCACCGCCGAGCGTGGTGGCGAGCCGCGTCAGGTCCTCGGCGGCCAGAGCCAGCGCGGCGTCGAGCTCGGCGACAGCGCTCTCGGCCAGCGCCACGCGCAAGGCCCGCCCGGCGCGGCGCTCAAGCAAGCCTAACTGCAGCAGCGCCGCGACGTGGTCCCGCGTGGTCTGGAAATTCTGCCGTTGCAGCCGCAGCAATTCGGCCGCCATGTCGTCGGCGAGCAAGCCTTCGCCGCCATCCTGGGGCGGCAATCCGTACCAGTTTCCCAGCGCGATCAGCGTCAGCACACGATGCGACGGCGACAGCAGGTGGCGCCGCGCTTCGAGCCGGCGTGCGACCGACAGGCCCATCGATTCGAGCACCCGCTCCAGTGCCGCGACCCAGGCCTCGTCGCAGGCCTCGATGGCGCTGAGCAATTTGCGGCGCGTCTCGGAATCGATCTGTGCTGGTGCCCCGTGGCGGCGCGGCGCGCTGCCGGAAAGCGCCGTCGCCAGCAGCCGGCCGGCCATCTCGATCAGGTGGCCGTCGTACTTCGCCGTGAGCAATGGCGTGGGCACCACCAGTGTGCGAGCGGAAACCGGCCGGTCGGCCGGCTCGACGGTGCAGAAGCCAAGCCGGAACAGCTCGCCCAGGCGCTCGCGTACCGTGGCGTCGTCCAGCAAGAACACCTGCTTGACCATGCCGGAGAGCTCGCCCACCGGCGCGCCGGTACGTGCCCGCACACACAGGTGGCCGACCAGATGCCACTGGCCGCGGCGATGCAGATCCGGAAAAAACCTTTGCCAGGTCTCCTGGTATGCCAACAGGAAACCCACGATTTCGCGCTGGGCCTGCACCACGGAGCTCCGTCCCTGATAACCCCCGCAACGATCCTAGCGAAGCGCGCGCGGCTTGTCTCGGTTGTTGCGCGTTGACCACCGGCCGGCGGCGTCCGACCCGCCATGGATGAAACCGCGCCGGTCGCGTGAGAGCAGGAGGTTCCCTCTCCCCCTGAGGGCTTGGGCCGCGAAGCCGGCCAAGGTGGGGGAGCGGCTGATCAGAGGTGCGCGCCGACCGTGGCCCCCGGCAAGACCGTCCGGTTCTCGAGGCATGGGGATCGGTCTGCCGGCGCTTCCCGCCCGCCGCATCACGCGGACTGACCCAAGCAGCCGACATGGCTGGCAGCATCGGGGCTATGGCCGACGACGCGGAGGCCGCCGGCTTTCCAATTTTCGACCCGAGGGACTACATCGCCGGTGCGCCGGATGGGCGGCGGGAGGTTGCCGCGCTGCTCCGTCCGTCGCAATGACCAGGACACAGCGATAGTAAAACCATGACGCAAACGTAAGGAGGTACCATGTCGGTCGCAGGCAAGGTTGTGCTGATCACCGGCGCGGCACGCGGGCTGGGCTTCGAATACGCCCGCGCGTTCGGCGCCGCGGGAGCGTTGGTCGTGGCCGGCGATGTGGCGGACTGCACCGCCGCCGCCGCGGCAGCCGGCAACGGCGCGATCGGCGTGACGCTGGACGTCACCGACATGGCGTCCGCCGACGCGATGGCTGCCGCCGCGGTGCGGGTATTCGGCCGGATCGACGCCCTGATCAACAACGCCGCGTTGTATGGCTCGCTGCGCGGCGGCCGGTTCAATGCCATTGCGGAAGCCGACTGGGACGCCGCGATGGCGGTGAACGTCAAGGGCATCTGGAACTGCTGCAAGGCGGTGGTAGCGGCGATGCGTGCCGCCGGCGGCGGCTCCATCGTCAACGTCGCCTCGCTCGCCGCGACCTACGGCATGCCGTATGCGTTGCACTACACCACGTCGAAGGCGGCGGTGATCGGCCTGACGCGCGGTCTGGCGCGCGAGCTCGGCCGCGACAACATCAGGGTGAACGCGCTGGCGCCGAGCGCGGTGATGACCGAGGGCACGCAGGAGTTCTTCGCCGACAAGCTCGACCGCGCGCTGGAGACGATCCGCGCCAGCCAGGCCCTGCAACGCACGCTGATGCCGGCCGACCTGACCGGCACCGTGGGGTGGCTGATCTCCGACGAATCGCGGTTCGTCACCGGGCAGACCATCGCGGTGGATGGGGGGACGGTGATGCTGTGAACCCCCATGCCGACTCGCCAGAGGCAGGGCAATCGCGTTTCAGAACAGTGCGAGTAGCTGGGCGAGATAGCGCTCATCCCACGCTGCCCGCATGAACTAGCCGCACAGGGTCCCTTTGGAGGTGTCCTTCTGCATGATTGTGGCGCCGGGCCAAGACGCGGCGCTAACACCCAGCTCGATTATTTTGTCGATGCATACTTACTCCAGCACGCCATTGCATTTTCCCTCTGGCGTTTGACAAGGAGCTGTTAATCCGTTAACGGGACCGCCGGTGCAATCGCTGCCACGCGCAGACATCTCGTTCAGGTGGCAAAAGAGCCCTGGAAGAAGTAAGGCAGAAGAGGTGATTGATGCTGATCGGGATTGACGGCACGGGCTCGGCATATCTCGGGGCATCCAACCTTGACGGCTCGGTCCCGCCGGACGAGCGGCAGGGTTATGACACGGACATGAAAACCAGTTTCGTTCGTGAACTGGTACGAGAAAATATAGGCCAAGGAGGAAGCATGTACTTTCGGGGGCCCGCATGGAAAGGAACTGAATGTGCCGAGATCGCACACCAATGCATGTCCCATGTGAGAGCTGAAATGAAGGTTGCTGGTGATCTCGCTAGTACCGACAGCGTTATTCGCGAGGCCGACGTCGTGCTGCACGGATCTACTAGCAGAGCTTCCGTTCCGGTCGACTGCAGTAGTTACATTGGCAATATTCACCTTGCGGGATACAGCCGTGGCGGCGCTATTGCCATTGCTGTGGCGCAACAGATTCGCGCGGAATTTCCAAACGTTAGAATCCCAGTCATGGCTCTGTTCGACGCGGTCGATAGAGAATGGCACTATGGCGACCTACAAACCATCCCGGGGAACGTCGTAATCGCATATCATGCGCGTCGCAACCGCATTGTGGGATCTCGATTTTACTTCGGCAACTGTGGGACCGCTGCGGAACCTCCGTGCAAGCTGGTGCAATTGACTTTCGTAACCACCCATGGAGGAATGGGAGGGGTGCCTTGGAATGGGCCACCGCCAATTAGTGCAATTGATGAGCGATTGATGATTCATGGGTATCCATCTCAGATTCTCGCGACCGCGTACGAAATTGCTTCCGGACAAATTTACGCGACAGCAGTCGACTATTGGACCGGCCGACGATCAGCCGCCGACCCGGTCACCGACGCACTCTTGGTCGGCTCGCCATCATTCAATTCACAGACGGAAAAGCAGCAGTCCCAGCTTGTTCACAAATGGATGTGGGCAAATCTGAGGAAACACGGGATCGTTCGCTGACAAAAGGCTGCCCCGGCAACCGTCGCATCTTGATTGCAGGTGTGAGAGTGTCGGTCAAGGCCTGCAATCGCAAGGCGGATTGTTTCGAGAGGTACCAATCCCATGCCCACCATCCTGATGAGCCGGGTATCCAGCGAAACGTTCGAACCGAAGCAGTTGTGGGAAAGGCTGATGCTCGAGAGAGGCTTCCCCTCTTCCCCAATTGGTCTCAAGGACGCCTATACGGCGAGCCCCGCCACCCTGCCGGACGACGTGTCCGGTCCCGCCGCGCCTGTCGGCAAAGGCGACGAGAGTCTCGCAATCATTCGGATTGTTAACAAAGCAGGGCGACGCGTCGGGCCCTCGGGTAAGGATTTTTTTTGCGCCTCGTCGCGACAAAAAGTGCGCCGAAGCGGAAGTGTTGAAGAAGCTGGACTCCGATCCCGGGATGCGCAACGGCGGATGATCGTGGTCGTTGATACGCCTGTCTGCCGACCCTGCACAAGCATGCTGCTGGCATGGGCCAAGCTTGCTCGCCGCGCCGCGATCGATGCCTATGTGCCAGGGCAACAAAGCATGACCAGCGCCGCCATGGCGTCGCCCAAGACCACGGCGCAGATCGCCGCCATGTCGGGGGGCCCGGAGCTTCATTTGCGGATTCAAGGGCCAGAGGTCGCCTCAATAGCACAGACGATACGTCTTTGGATCCCATCGCATTCCGGGCGCAGGCCAAAACATGGTGAGCAATGGCCGGACGATGCGCGATTGCCGCCTGGCGGTGCCGCCCGACCCGCGCCCGGCACTGGAATGTCTCGCGATTGGGGGTCATTTCTGGTATGCTTACGCCACGGTCGAGTGGTATTTGACTCATATGTCAGCGTGACGGCTAGGACGCCTAATGTAATGCTCGGGAGCAGGGAAGCGGTGAGCGGCGAACGTCCAACGTCCGACATGTCAGGATAACCCATGGCGTGGTCCCGTGCCAATGCCTTAATGGCCATGACTTCGCCCCTCGGCGACGATGTGCTGATCCCGATTTCGCTCTCCGCTCAGGAGACGATCAGCCAGCCGTTCCAGTTCGACGTCAGAGCGGTTTGCCAAAAGCGCGGAGTCGACCCCAACGACTTGCTCGACAAACCGGCCTGCGTCGTGCTGCAAGACGCCGGTCAGCCGGTGCGCTATTTCCATGGCATCGTTCGGAGCCTGACCGCCGCGGGGACGGCGCGTAGCGCCGATGCGGTCGACGCCCACCAACTCTATCAATTGAGCCTGGTGCCGCGGCTGTGGTTCCTCGGCCAGACCATGGACTGCCGTGTCTATCAGAACAAATCGGCGGGCGACATCCTGAAGGCGATGTTCCAGGACGCCGGGCTGACCGACCTGTCCGGTCCGCCGTCGAGCACCACTCGCGAATACACGGTGCAATTCAACGAAAGCGACCTGACTTTCGCGACGCGGCTGATGGAGGAGGAGGGCTGGTTCTACTTCTTCCAGCACGAGGAGAAGAAGCACACGCTGGTCATCGCCAACCAGAATGTCGCCTTCCAGGACATCGATGACGCCACGTTGTTCCTGGTTGGTGGGGACGACGACACCTACAAACTACTCGACTTCAATCACGCCGCGGGCACCGCGCGCGGCAAGATGACCTACCGCGACTACGATCCGACAAAGCCCGACACACTGCTGCACAACGAGCAGCCAACCAAGCTGCAGACCGGCGGGAAAAACGCGCGCGACCATTTCCGTTGGCCAGCGGTGACCTTCGACAACAGCACGGTCGCCGACCGCACGCGATGGGAAATGCAGGCGGCCGAGGCAGCGGCGGCGTTGTATCATGGGGCCAGCCATTTCGGCGGCATGGTAGCCGGCGGAAAGTTCACGGTCGACAGCAAGCCCGCCAACCCAGACTACGACGGCAGCTATGTGGTGCGCAGCGTTTCGCACCATGCTTCGGACGACACATGGCTGACCGACGGTGGCTCTGCTCTGTATTCGAATACCTTCGTAGCGTTTCCGGTCACAGGCAAATCCGCCGTGACCTGGCGCCAGCCGCGGGTCACGCCGCGCCCGCGCATGGAGGGCATCCACACCGCATTAGTCATGGGGCCGCAGCACTCCAAGGACGCCCAGATCAAGAGCCAAAGCGGCGAGGAGATCTATACCGACGACCTCGCCCGAGTAAAGGTGCGGTTCTATTGGGACTGGCGCGGCGAATCCACCGGCGACGCGTCATGCTGGGCACGCGTCATCCAGCCCTGGGCCGGCAAGGGCTGGGGCGCCCAGTTCATCCCGCGCGTCGGCACCGAAGTGGCTGTGGCCTTCGTTGACGGCGATCCGGACCGGCCGATCGTCATCGGCGGGCTGTACAACGGCCGCGACACCCCGGTCTATGCCGACGCCGAGAAGACCAAGTCCGGCATCCGCACCCGCTCCAGCCTCTCCGGCAGCGCCAAGCAGTTCAACGAGCTCACCTTCGACGACAACGCGGGCAAAGAACTCATCTTCGTGCATGCCGAAAAGGACATGTTCACCGAGATCGAGAACAACCAGACACTGACCGTCGACAACTGCCGCATCGTCACGGTGAAAAAGGACGAGACGGTCAACATCCAGAACAACCAGACCATCACGGTGACGCAGGACCGGGCCCTCACGGTCAGCAAGGGCAACAGCACCTTCGACGTCGGCCAGGGCAACCACACCGTCACGATCGACAAGGGCAACCAAAGCGTCACGATCAGCCAGGGCAACAGCACCTTCGAAGTCAGCCAGGGCAATCACACGGAAACGATCGACAAAGGTGACTACTCGATAAAGGTGAATGCCGGGAAGATGACGATCGACGCGGCCACAGAATTCGTCCTGACGGTTGGACAGAGTTCGATCAGGCTCTCGTCCGACGGCTCTGTTACGATCAGCGGAATGCAAATCAAGTTGGCCAGCCAGTTAAGCGGCACGTTCGACGGCGGCGTGCAGCTAACTCTGAAGGGCGCCATGGTGAAGATCAACTGACATGTCGCAGACGCTGACGAAGATCGCCGGCAAGGACCTGGCCGGGCTGCGGCCGGTCGTGGCGCTGCCGGCCGGCGCCGCGGCCGCCGTGCAGGGCTGCAACCAGGTGCCGGAGGCAATCGACCGGCTGGAATCCGGCGACTTCCTGATCGAGGCCGCCCGCCTGCTCGCACACGCACTGCCGCATCGCGAGGCGGTCTGGTGGGCGTGCATGTGCGCCGCCCACACCGCGCCGCCGGATCTGCCGGACGCCGACCGCCTGGCACGCGAAGCGGCGGAGCGTTGGGTGCGCCATCCAGACGATAAGAACCGCCGCGCCGCGATGCACCAGGCCGAGGCCACCAGTTTCGAAACGCCCGAGGCCTGGGCCGCGGTGGCCGTATTCTGGTGCGGCGACACCATCGGGCCGGAGGACCAGCCGGCGGTGCCGCCGGCGCCGCACGTCGCCGGCAAGGCCGTGGCCGGTTCGGTTGTCCTGGCAGCGCTCCGCACCGATCCGAAGCGTCAGGTCCTGCGGTTGAAGCGTTTCCTGGAAAGTGGGCGTAATATCGCCGCGGGCGGCTCCGGCCGACTGCCCGCGGAGGATGCGTGATGCGGTACGAGACGATAAGACCTCTCCCGCGAAGCGGGCTTGGGCCGCGAGGCGGACCAAGGCCGCAAAGCGGATCAACACGGCGCGCAGCGCCGGGTGAGGGTGCCACAAACCGCACCGAGCAGTTTCGTGCCGCAAGGCGCACGGGTCACCCCGCACCACCCCCACCCTCATCGCTTCGCGCCTCTCCCTCTCCCGCCAAACGCGAGAGTGTTAGGATAGCCCCATGCCACTGACCTTCACGGTCCTGCGCTGCCCCGATTCCGTGCCGCCGGAGACCCGCACCATCGCCGGCGGCGAGTTTACCGTCGGCCGCGGGCCCGGCGTGGACTGGGTGCTGCCCGATCCCGAGCGGCTGCTCTCCAAGCACCATTTTGCCGTCGCCTATCGCGGCGGCGCCTGGCAGATCGCCGACACCTCGACCAACGGCACGACGCTGAACCGCGATCCCGCGCCGATTGGCCAGGCCGAGGTGCGCACGCTGCGCGACGGCGACCGGGTGAAGCTCGGCAGCTACGAAATCGAAGTGCGGCTGACCGAGGAAGCCATGCAGCAGGCCGGCATCGGCGGCATGGGCGCGGGATCCGGCAGTCATCCCCCGGGGCGCGGCGCCAGCCCGTTCGCCGACCCGTTCGCGATGGACCCGCTCGCCCCGCCGCCACCACCGCGCCGGGCCTTCGACGAGCCGCCGCAGCCGGCTTTCGGCCTGTCCACCGCGGCGCAGTTACCGAGCGATTTCGACCCGTTGGCGCCCGAACTCGGCGAGTCGCCGTTCCTCGGACCGACCCGGTCCGACCACACGTCGTCGCTTGAGGACGCGTTCCGGCCGCCAGCGACAACCGGCCAGATGCCGCTGCACACCGGCGGCAAGCTGCCGGGCGACGACCTGCTGCCGGACGACTGGGACAAGGAGCTGCTGGAGGGAATCAACCCGCAATCCGCGCCGCCGGTCCCGCCGCCGGCGGCCCGCCCCTCGGTGTCGCCGCCAAGCGTCCAACCCATGGCGCGGCCCATCCCGCAACCCGTGGCCCAACCTATTGCGCAGCCGGTGGTCCAGCCGCTGGTACAGCCTGTGGCCCAGCCCATGATGCAGCCGGCCCCACAACCGGTGGTGCAGCCTGTTGCGCAACCATTCGCGCAGTCGGTTTCCCGACCGTTCGCGCAGCCCGTCGCGCAGCCGGCTGGGCTGGACCCGTTCGCCGAGCCCGAACCTGAGCCGGCGTGGGCGGCCCGACCGCACGGGGCCGAACCGGCTGCCGCCGCGCCGGCCACGGCCCGTGCGCCCTCGCCGTTCGACGAGCCGTTCGATCTCGAGGCTGCGCCGCAACCAGCCGTGCAACCCGCCGCGGCCATGCCGGCAGCCGCACCATCAACGTCATGGCCTGCCCCTGCCCCGGCTGCTCCCCCGGCCCCGGCCCCGGCTGCTGTCCCGATCGCCGCCGCCGCCGCCGACGGCGCTTTGCTCGCCGCCTTCCTGCAAGGCGTCGGCATGACCGACGTGAAGCCGAGCGACCCCGCTGCCATGATGCGCTCGCTCGGCGAGGCGTTCCGCACCCTGGTCACCGGCCTGCGCGCGGTGCTGATCGCGCGCGCCTCGATCAAGAGCGAGTTCCGCATCGAGCAAACGATGATCCGCGCGCGCGGCAACAATCCGCTGAAGTTCTCCGCTGGCGACGACGATGCGCTCGCAGCGCTGCTCGGCACCGGGCGGCGCACCGACATGACGGCGGCGGCGGCGGTGTCGGATGCCCTGAAGGACATCAGGCTGCATGAGCTCGCCTCGATGGCGGCGATGCAGTCGGCGGTGCGCACCGTGCTGGACGGGCTCGACCCCGCCAAACTGCGCGCCCAGGCAGAGCAAGGCGGCGGACTTTCGGTCCTGCCAGCGCAAAAAAAGGCGCGCGCCTGGGACGCCTACGAGGCGTTGCACGCGCGCACCATGCAGGCGCTCGCGGACGATTTCGACAGCGTCTTTGGCAAAGCCTTCGCACGCGCTTATGAGCGGGCGCTGGACGAGGTAGCGGCGAGGGAACGATGACATACAGCCGACGCGATTTCCTGTGGTTGCCGGCAGCGCTGCTGCTGTTATCGGCGGCGCGGCTGCTGACGCATTGCAGTCCGGCACCCAAGCCGCCCCCGGTGCTGACGCTGACCATGGTTGGCGGCGCTGACCAAAACCCGGATCCCGCCGGGAAGGCCGCCCCGCTTGCGGTAAAGGTCTATCAGCTCACCGCCATCGCGAAGTTCGCCAGCAGCGATTGGACGGCGTTGACCGAAGCTGAGCAAGCGACCCTGGGCACCGACGAGGCCGCGCCCTCACAGCAATTTGTCGTGGCGCCCGGCGAGACCCAGACCCAGACGTTTACACTGAAAACCGGCGTGCAGAATATTGGCATTGTGGCGCTGTACCGGGATATCGACCACGCCCAATGGCGCGCGATGGCCCCGGCAGCCGATAGCGGGCCGACCAACCTGACGCTGACTATCGCCAAGTTGGCGATCACGCTGCAACCGACGGCGCCAAAGTAACCAGTGCATCAGTCGCGCGCTTGCGCAATGATGCGCCCGACCCGAGGGGATTTTAGCCGATGAGCTGGACCAACCGCGTGGTCTGGCAGGAAGGAATGTTCCTGCGCACGCAGCATTTCCAGCAGCAGGACCGCTGGATGGAACAGCTCGTACGGGGACGCGTGCAGGCGCTGCGGCCGCATCCGTGGGGCATTGTCGAGTACGCGCTCGACCGCGACTTGCTCACCACCGGCCGTTTCGCCGTCGCTGCGGCCGCCGGCGTGTTCGAGGACGGCACGCCGTTCGTCATTCCGGGTGAAACCAATCACCCGCCGCCGCTCGACGTGCCGGACAACGCGCGCAACGCCCTGGTGTATCTCGCGCTGCCGACGCGCCAGGCCGGCGCGGTCGAGGTCGCCGACGCCGCCACGGAAGGCCGTTACGTGGCGCATCCGTTCGAAGCGTACGACACCCATTCCGCCTCCCCTACCCCCGCCGAATTGCAGGTCGGCCGCCTGAAAATGCGCTATCTGCTCGAGAGCGACGAGCGCACCGGCTATCTCTGCCTGGCGCTCGCACGCATCACCGAGGTCACCGCGGACAAGCGCGTCGTGCTGGACGAGCGTTGGATCCCGCCGGCCCTGGTGTGTTCCGGCGTCGCACCATTGTCCGGGCTGGTCGCCGAACTGTCCGGCATGCTGAACCAGCGCGGCGAGGCCCTGGCGGCGCGGATGACCGCGCCCGGGCAAGCCGGCGTGGCGCAGGTGGCCGATTTCCTCCTCCTGCAATCGATCAATGGCTGGCAGAACGTGCTGGCACATTGGGCGGACGCCGCCAACGTGCATCCCGAGGCGCTGTACACCGCGCTGGTGCAGATGGCGGGCGAATTCGCCACCTTCCTGGAAACGCGGCGCCCCAGCGCCTACCCAGCCTATCGGCACGACGACCTGCAGCGCAGCTTTGCCCCGGTAGTGGCCGATCTGCGGCGCGCGTTGTCGGCGGTGCTGGAACAGACCGCGGTGTCGATCCCGTTGCGCGAGGCGCGCCACGGCGTGCGGGTCGGCCCGATCACCGACCGCAGCGTGCTGCGTGCGGCGAATTTTGTGCTGACCGTGCAATGCGACGTGCCGGCGGAGACGCTGCGCCGGGTGTTCCCGTCGCAGGTGAAGATCGGCGCGGTTGAGCAAATCCGCGAGCTGGTCAACGTGGCGCTGCCGGGCATTGCCGTGCGGCCGCTGCCGGTGGCGCCGCGGCAATTGCCGTTCTACGCCGGTGCCACGTATTTCGAGCTGGATCGCGGCAGTCCGCACTGGCAGCAGATGCAGAACTCCGGCGGGTTCGCCATCCACGTGTCGGGCGACTTTCCCAATCTGCGGCTCGAGCTGTGGGCGATCCGTGGATGAGAGAGACGCGGACAAGCAGCGGACGAGCACCAACAAAGGTGCGAAGGACTCCCTCCCCCCTGGTGGGGGAGGGAGCCTTCAGCCACAGCGTTCAGCCACGCTCCACCAGTGGCCGGTTAGGACCAGCGCATGAGCGACGATCCCTTCTCCGAACCCGACGACTCCGAACGTACGGTCATCCGCCCGGTGCCTGGCGGGCGCCGCCCGGCCGCGCCCGCTGCACCGCCGCAAGCGGCGGCCTCGCCCTTCGCGTCGCGGCCGGTGCAGCCGGCCGCACCAATGGCGGCGGCAGCAGCACCACTGCCGGCCGAAGGCGCCGAGACGATCAGTTTCGGCCTGAACCCACTGATCACCGCCGCCGCGCCGCTGCTGCAATTGCTCGGCCGGCTGCGCACCACCTATTCGCAGCCGAACGTTGACGAATTGCGCGAGCGCAGCATCCAGCAGGTCCGCGCCTTCGAGCGCCAGGCGCGCGACGCCGGCGTGCCGATGGAGCAATTGCGGCCGGCGCATTACGCGCTGTGCGCCAGCATCGACGACGTGGTGCTGAACACCCCCTGGGGCAGCAGCGGAAGCTGGGGAGCGCGGTCGCTGGTCTCCTCCTTCCACCAGGAAGTCCGCTCCGGTGAGCGCTTCTTCGTTCTGCTCGGGCAGATGCGGGAAAATCCGGGCACCTACTTGCCGGTGCTGGAGCTGATGTATCTGTGCCTCAGCCTCGGCTTCCAGGGCCAATACCGCCTGTCGCCGCGCGGCCCGGGTGAGCTGGAGCGGCTGCGCGAGGACCTCTACGCGATCATCGTGCGTCAGCGTGGTCAGGCGCCCGACCCGGCGCTGTCGCCTCATTGGCAGGGCGTGAATGCTCCGTACAAGCCAGCGCGCGCCGTGGTGCCGAGCTGGGTGATGGGCGCCGCCGCGCTCGTGGTGGTCGGCGGGCTGTTCGTGTGGTTCTCCTCCGGGCTTAACGCCGCCTCCGACGACACCTTCGGCCACATGCTCGCGGCGCCGCTCTCGCACATGCCGAACATCCAGCGTGCCGCCCCGGTGCGTCCGCCGCCACCGCCGCCGGTGGTGCAGCCGGAGCCGCTCTATGTGTTCCTCAAGCCGGAGATCGACCAGGGACTGGTCACCGTGCTCGGCGACCATTCGATGCCGATCGTGCGGATCCGCAACCGCGGCATGTTCCCCTCCGGCAGCGCCACCGTCGCACCGAATTACGTGCACCTGCTGGAACGCATCGGCGAGGCGCTGAAGGCGGAAAAAGGTCCGGTGGACGTGATCGGCTACACCGACAACCAGCCGATCCACACGGTACAGTTCCCGTCCAACTTCCAGTTGTCCAAGCAGCGGGCCGAGGCGGCGCGCGCCATCATCGTGAACGCGCTGGGCGATCCCGGTCGCGTCAGCGCAGAGGGACGGGCCGACGCCGATCCGATCGCCCCGAATACCACGCCGGAGGGGCGCGACGAGAACCGCCGGATCGAAGTCACGCTGCGGAGGCAGGGTTAACTATGCGCGCGCCCTTCGTCATGGCCGGTCCCCGGCCGGCCCCCCGTCATGCCGACGAAGGTCGGCATCCACGAATTTCGCCCGTTCACGAAGAAAAGTCGTGGATGCCGACCTTCTTCGGCATGACGGGGGGCAGAGGGCGGCCCACCACGGCGATACGCGCCGCCCGTGACGATGTGAAGGGCTGATCGTCAATGGGTGCGATCCTTCGCTTTCTCGGCTCCCGTTGGTTCCTGAGCTTCATCGGCGTCGTCCTGCTGTCGCTGCTGCTCTGGTGGTTCGGCCCGTTCCTGTCCTTCCTCGAAAGCTGGATCACCCGCGCCGCGGTGATCGCGGTGATGCTGCTGATCTGGCTCGGGGTGAATTTCTGGCTCGACCGCCGCCGCAGGAAGAACGACGCGGCCCTGCTCGCGGGCGTGACCGAGCAGCCGGATCCGTCCGTTGCCGCTTCGGCGGAAGAAGTCGCGGCGATGCGCGAGAAGCTGACCACCGCGCTCACCCTGCTGAAAAAAGCCTCCGGCACGCGTGGCTACCTGTACGAGCAACCCTGGTACGCCATCATCGGTCCGCCCGGCGCGGGCAAGACCACCGCCCTGCTGAATGCCGGGCTGAAATTTCCGCTCGCCGCGGAGATGGGCCAGAGCGCGGTGGCCGGCGTCGGCGGCACCCGCATGTGCGACTGGTGGTTCACCGAGGACGCGGTGCTGATCGACACCGCCGGCCGCTACACCACGCAGGATTCCGACGCCGCGGTGGACAAGGCCGGCTGGGACGCCTTTCTCGGCCTGTTGAAGCGTACTCGGGCCCGCCAGCCGCTGAACGGCGTCATGGTTGCCATTGCGCTGTCCGACATCGCCGCCGCGCCGCAACACGAACGCCTGGCGCATGCCCGCGCCATCCGCCGCCGGGTGAAGGAGCTGTCCGACCAGCTCGGCGTGAAAGTGCCGGTCTACGCACTGTTCACCAAGGCCGACCTGGTTGCCGGCTTCATGGAGTTCTTCGACGACCTGGATCGCGAGAAGCGCGGCCAGGTCTGGGGCATGACCTTCCCGCTGAACAAGTCGGAGACCGGCACCGCCGCCGCCTTCACCACCGAATTCTCCCTCCTGGTGCAGCGGCTGAACGAGCGCCTCCTCGACCGCCTCCAGGCCGAGCGCAGCCCGGACAAGCGCACCGCCATCGCCGGCTTCCCAGCGCAGGTCGCCAGCCTGCAGACGCCGCTCGCGGAATTCATCGGCGAGGCGTTCGGCGGCTCGCGGCTCGATCCGGCACCGTTCCTGCGCGGCATCTATCTCACCTCCGGCACCCAGGAAGGCACGCCGATCGACCGGCTGACCGGCGCCATGGCGCGCAGCTTCGGCATCGACGCGCAGCGCGCGCCGACCCTGCGCCCGGAGCAAGGCCGCAGCTACTTCCTGACGCGATTGCTCAAGGAGGTGATCTTCGGCGAGGCGACGCTGGTGTCGCGCGATCCGGGCGCGGTGCGGCGCAACCGGCTGGCCTATATCGGCGTCGCCACGGTCGCCGCGCTGGTGGCAGTGCTCGGCGCCGCGGCGCTGATCCAGACCCGCGCCGTCAACAGCAATGCCGTGGCGCGGTCGGATGCCGCGCTCGCTGCCTACACCAAGGCGGCGCAGGCCCTGCCGCTCGATCCGGTGGCCGACGCCAACCTGCCGGCCGTCGCGCCGGTGCTGGACATGGCGCGCGCGCTGCCCTTCGGGGTGGATGGGGAGGCGGCGAGCACACAATTCTTCCCTGGCCTCGACCAGACCGCGAAACTCGGCGAGGGCGCGCGGCAGGTCTATTTCCACGCGCTCGACAACATTTTCCTGCCGCGGCTGATCTTCCGGCTGGAAAGCCAGATGCGGCAGAACTTCAACAATCCGGCGTTCCTGTATCAGGCCACGAAGGTCTACCTGATGCTCGGCTCGGCCGGGCCGCTGGACCGCGATTCGGTGAAGACGTGGATGCACTACGACTGGCAGGCCGCCTGGCCGGGTCCCGCCGCTCAGCCATTGCGTGATTCGCTGGAACGCCATCTCGCCGCCACGCTCGACCAACCCTTGCCGAAAGTGTCGCTGGACGGCGCGCTGGTGGACGACGCGCGGCGCACCTTCAGCCGCGTGTCGCTGGCGGATCGCGTCTATGCCTCGATCCAGCGTTCGCCGCAGGCGACGGCGCTGCCGCCCTGGCGGCCGTCGGATGCGCTGGGCGCCACCGGCGTGCGCGAGTTCGTCCGCCGCTCTGGCGCGCCGATGACCGACGGCATTCCCGGGTTCTACACAATCGACGGGTTCTACAAGGTGCTGCTGCCGCAATTGCCGGCCGCCACGCGGCAGGTGGCCTCGGAAAGCTGGGTGCTGGGCAAGCAGTCGGAGATCGATCCCAACAGCCCGCAAATGTTCACCCTGCAGAATGACGTGGTGAAGCTGTACACCACCGACTACGCCAAGCAGTGGGACGCGCTGCTGAACGACATCGACGTCGAGCCGCTGACGAACCTGCAGCAGGCGGTGCAGGACCTGTATGTGTTGTCGTCACCGCAGTCGCCGATGCGCGACCTGCTGGCGAGCATCACCCGCCAGCTTACCCTGACCCAGCCGCCGCCACAGCCGGCCATTGTGGCGGGAGCGGCGGCGGGGGTTGCGCAGGCTGCCGGCGCTGCCGCCGCGAAAGCGGCGAACGGTATTTCGGCGGGACTGTTCGGTACGACGAACGGGCCCCCGCCGGAGCCGCCGGGCAAGGCGATCGAGGACCGCTATGCCCTGCTGATCGGCTTCGTCGGCAAGGGCCCTGGAGGGCGGATCGACGGCGCGCTGAAGTTGCTGAACGATCTGCAACAGCAGCTCGCCCAGGTGGCGAACGCGGGGCCGAGCGGCGCCGCCCCCCCTGCGGGCGGCGCCGACCCGGCGCAGTTGCTGCAAGCCGAGGCCGCGCAAGATCCGCAGCCGGTGCAACGCTGGCTGGTGGCGCTGGCGTTCAGCGGCAATTCGCAACGCAGCGCCGGTTCGAAAAAGGCGGCGGCGGCGGCGTTCAATGCGCCCGGCGGCCCGGCCTCGCTTTGCAGCAAGGCGGTAAGTGGGCGGTATCCGTTCACCCCCGGCTCGGCGAATGCCATCCCGCTGGACGATTTCGCCCGGCTATTCTCGCCGAACGGCATGATCAACCAGTTCTTCAACGCCCAGCTCCGGCCATTCGTCGATACCTCCGGCACGACATGGAAGGCGCAGCCGGTCGCCGGCGTGGCGCCGCCGGTCAGCCCCGGCGACCTGGCGCAGTTCCAGCGCGCCTCGGCGATCGGCGATCTGTTCTTTGCCGGCGGCGGCGCCCAGCCGAGTGTGCGCTTCGACATCACACCCCAGACACTGGATGGCGGCGCCAAGCAGGTGACGCTGGAACTCGGCGCGCAGGTGATCAATTACACCCACGGTCCGCAACGTGCGACCTCGGTAACCTGGCCCGGAGCGACCGGAATGGACAGCGCGCGGCTGGTGTTCGATCCGGCGCCGAATGGCGGCGGGGTATTGCAGGCGAGCGGCCCCTGGGCGCTGTTCCGCCTGTTCGACCAGGGCACGCTGCAGGAGGCCGGCTCCTCCGATCGCTACACGCTGACCTTCCATGTCGGCAACCGCGAGGCCAGTTTCGAAATCCGCGCCGGCTCGGTGTTGAATCCGTTCGCGCCCGGCATGCTGCACGACTTCCGATGCCCCGGATTGTAGGCATTGCAGGAGGCTCCCCCTCCCCTCGTGGGCTTGGGCCGCGAAGCGGACCAAGGTTGGGGGGAGGGGTCGGCCGGAGGTTCGCACCGACCGACCCTTCCCCCCAACCCCCTCCCACCAGGGGAGGGGGAGGATGCTCACCATGCGCGCCATGACCGCCGCGATCGCCGGGTTCTACGGCAAGCTGCCGGCACGCGGCGATTTCGTGCGTGGGGCGTTGCCACGAGACTTTACCGACAATTGGGATGCTTGGCTCGCCGCAGCCATCGCCGGCAGCCGCGAAGCCATGGGCGAGGACTGGCTGGCCGCCTTCCTGGAAGCGCCGGTCTGGCGTTTCGCGTTACCTGCCGGGCTGTGCGGCGAACGCGCGGCGCTGGGCTTGATGCTGCCCAGCGTGGACCGGGCCGGCCGCTATTACCCGCTGACCTTCGCGGCATTATACGGGACCGGCGCCGCGCCGGCCAACGACCCGGCCTGGCTGGATAACTGCGAAGCCGCCGGCCGCGCCGCGCTGGAACAGGATGCCGGGCCGGAGCAACTCAGCGCGATGCTTGGGGTGCCGGATGCGGCGGAAGACGCAGCGGCACAACCGGAAACCGCGAAGATGCAAAGCATCTGGTGGACCGACGGTGCGCCGCGCGTGCCGGCTACGCAATTCGTTTTGTCGGGGCTGCCGGATGCTTCGGTTTATGCCACAATGATCGGGGCCAAGGTGCCGGGAGCACCAACAGAGGAAAAGTCATGGGAGCCACCGTCATGAGCGCGGTTCATCTCCGCTCCTGGTCCATGTCGCATCCGGGGATGAAGCGCAAGCACAACGAGGATGCCTATGTCGATCGCCCCGACCTCGGTGTCTGGGCGGTGGCGGACGGCGCCGGCGGGCATGATGCCGGCGAAGTCGCCTCCGGCATGATCCGGGAATCGCTCGAAGCCATTCCACCCGGACTGTCCGCTCCCGAGTTGCTCTCGGAAGTGCGCGTGCGCATCGAGGCCACGCATGAGGCATTGCGCGCCGAAGCACAGCGGCGCGGCCCGGATGTCATCATCGCCTCGACCGTGGTGGTGATGCTGGCACGTAACGATCACTTCGCCTGCCTGTGGGCCGGCGATTCGCGCGCCTATCTGCTGCGGGACGGCGCATTGCAGCAGATCACCCGCGACCACAGCCTGGTTCAGGAACTGGTCGAATCGGGGGTGATCCGTCCGGAGGAGGCCGACCATCATCCGCGCGCCAACGTCATCACCCGCGCGGTCGGCGCCGAGCTGGAGGAGTTCGTGTTGGACAAGGTGAGCGGACGGATCCAGGCGGGCGATCGTTTCCTGCTGTGCAGCGACGGGTTGTGCAAGACCGTGCCCGAAGCCGAACTGGCAACGCTGCTCGCCGACAATGCCGGCGTGCCACCGCCGCAGACGCTGGTTGCCGCGGCGCTGGCATTGAACGCGTCGGACAACGTCACCGCTGTCGCGGTCGAGGCGACGGACTAGAGCATTTCCACCCTGACCGGAATCGTCGCGGCATCGCTGTCATTGCGAGGAGCGGAGCGACGAAGCAATCTCCCGCCTGGCGAGCCGCCGCCCGTCACGTGGGAGATCGCTTCGTCGCGTCGCTCCTCGCAATGACCGGGTGATGGCCGGCGTTTCCAGTCTGGGTGAGAATGCTCCAATACCGGGCACCGTAACCGGACCGTCGTTACGCCAGCCATAAGGTACCATCTGGCCATCGGTATCAAGGTCGTTGCTAGTACCCTGAGTCGTTGATACTGCGGTGCTTCAGGCCCTGCCGGCTGCTCCCGCGAGCGTCGCAGACGGACCGCAAAGCCATCGCAGAATCGGTGACACGGGGTACTAATGCCCTGTGTCACTCATAACGCGGGAGGAAAGTCGGTGGGTCGAAAGACCTGAATGCGCGTGCCGTGCCTGGCTTGGCACGGGATTCTCAGGCGGCACGAATCAGGACGGCGGGGCTGGCCGTGCTCCGGCCCCGTTCGTCAGGCATGACAGAGTTGGCAGCCCCGGGCAGCGCGCGGCCCGTCGGCGGACCGGGGCCGGCACGGGCAAAAACGCGCCACCCTGATGCGGACCACCATGATGCAGGCAACCGGGCGTGCGCGGCTTCGGCTTGCATAGCGTGTGGCGCCGCCGGCAGAGCATGCGCAACAGCCTGCGGCTGCGGCAGCGCTGCGGCCGGCGTGGCGGGCGCGCCGAAGCCAGCGACCATGCCCGGCACGATGCGTGGGTTGTCCCACCATTGCAGCCCGCACGGCGGGAGGCCGGCGCGGAACCCCTGCACACTGCCGCCAAACGCCACGATGGCGCGGGACAGCTCCGGCCA
>Ga0209415_10004001_pt1 | contig 27190 bp, 21 predicted proteins | sample PeaSoiSIISIP2007_FD_187696 | JGI IMG/M metagenome (GOLD analysis project Ga0209415, IMG submission 187696) | Peat soil microbial communities from Weissenstadt, Germany - SII-SIP-2007 (SPAdes) (version 2) | ecosystem: Environmental > Terrestrial > Soil > Wetlands > Peat | place: Germany... | reverse complement strand
CCCCCCGCCGCTGCGGGCCCGCGGCTCGCCGCCGTGCCGTCCAAGCCCGCCGAGGACAAGCTCCGGCGGGTGGAACAGAAGGCCGGCGACAAGCCCGCCGAGGACCGCCCGCGCCAGGACAACGGCGGCGCGCAGATCGTTTCCCTCGACGCCTTCCGCAAGAAGTAGCGCAACTTCGTAAGCGCATCCTCTCTCACGTCATTCCCGCCTGCGCGGGAATGACGAATTGGATGGGCTCCGCTCGTCCGGGATGACAGGTGGTCAGTGCGCCGGCGCAGCGGCGGCCGCCGGCTTGCGCACCAGGATCGCCATTAGCGCCAGGGCGGCGAACAGCACCGTCAGCAGCAGGAACACATCCGAGAACGCCAGCACCACGCCCTGCCGGTGCGCCATGCCGTAGAGCGCCTTCAGCGCCATCGCCTGCGCATCGGTGCCATAGGCCGAGAATTTGGCGGTGAGCGCGTTCAAGGTCTCGATGGCCGGCACGCGCGACCACGTGATCTGCTCGTGCAGCCGCGCAAGGTGCAGGTCCGTGCGGTCGTTGATCACCGTCTGCAGCACGGCGAGGCCCACCGCGCCGCCGAGGTTGCGCATCAGGTTGAACAGGCCCGAGGCGTTCTTCACCCGCTCGGGCGGCAGCGTGCCGAGCGAGATGTCGTTGATGGGGATGATCGACAGCATGAGCCCGACGCCGCGGAAGATCTGCGGCCACAGGAGCTCGTTGAAATCCCAGTCGGCGGTGATCCACGTCATCCACCAGGTGCCGACCGCGAACGACAGGAACCCCGCCATCAGCATCAGGCGCTTGTCGACGTAGGGCATGAGGCGGCCGGCGATGGGCGCGGTGGCGAACATGGCGAGGCCGGAGACGAACATGGTCTCGCCGATCATCAGCGCGTTGTAGCCGCGGATTTGAGCGAGATAGACGGGATAGACGTAGGTCAGGCCGTAGAGCCCGATGCCGAGCACGAACGAGAACAGCGAGCCCATCGCGAAGTTGCGGTTGGAGTAGGACGACAGATCGACGATGGGGGCGCGCGCGGTCAGCACGCGGGCGAAGAACACGACCGCCGAGATGCCGGAGACCCAGGCGAAGGTGAGCACCGTGTCGTCGCCGAACCAGTCGTTGCGCGGGCCTTCTTCCAGCACGTACTCGAGCGAGCCGAGAAAGCCCGCCATGGCGAGCAGACCGACCCAGTCGAAGGAATCAAACAGCGAATAATCGGGCTTATCGAAATCGATCAAGGCCAGCGCGGCGAGCGTGACGAGGATGCCCGGCACCACGTTGATGAAGAACAGCCAGTGCCACGACAGCGCATCCGTGAGATAGCCGCCGACCGTCGGCCCGATGGTCGGCGCCAGCGTGGCCACCAGGCCGATCAGCGGCGTGACGAGGTTCATGCGCGAGCGCGGGAAGATGAGGTAGGCGGAGGCGAACACGGTGGGGATCATGCCGCCGCCGATGAAGCCCTGGATGGCGCGCCAGACGATCATCTCCTCGATCGAGCTCGAGAACCCGCACATCAGGCTCGCGGCGGAGAAGCCGGCGGCCGAGATGGCGAACAGCACACGCGTGCCCAGCGCCCTCGACAGAAAGCCCGACAGCGGGATCATCACCACTTCGGCGATGAGGTAGGCGGTCTGCACCCAGGTGATCTCGTTGGAGCTTGCGGCCAGACCCGCCTGGATTTCGGTCAGCGACGCCGAGACGATCTGGATGTCCAGGATCGCCATGAACATGCCGAACACCATGGCGAGGAAGGCGGCGAGCCGGCGCGGATCGATGCGATCCGCGGCAGCGCCGGGGGGAGCGCTTTCAGCTCGCCGCCTCTGGGGTGCCCCGGGGGGAGGGCCGGGAGGCACCCTGTCAAATGTCGTCGTCGTGTCGGCCATGGGAATGATCCCCGCGAGCCTCGTCTCAGTCGGCGCCGCCGGCCACTTGCGCCGGCGCCTGTGCCGTCGCGGTCTTGGTGTTGACGCTGACCACGACCGACATACCGGGCCGCAACAGCTCCTGCGTCCGCAGCGTCGCCGGCACCTCGATGCGCACGGCGAGCCGCTGCACGACCTTGGTGAAGTTGCCGGTCGCGTTGTCGGGCGGCAGCAGCGAGAACACCGAGCCCGAGGCCGGCGCCACGCTGGCGACACGGCCCTTGACGTCGTGGTCGGGAAGCGCGTCGACGGAGACGGTCGCCGGCTCACCCGCGCGCACGCCCTCGAGCTGCGTCTCCTTGAAATTCGCGTCGATATAGACCTCGTGCAGCGGCACCAGGCTCGCGAGCCGCTGACCCGGCTGCACGTAGTCGCCGCTCTGCACCGCGCGGTTGCCGACGACGCCGTCGAAGGGCGCGCGGATCACGGCGAAGGACAGATCGCGCTCGGCTTTCGCCAGCGCCGTCTGGAATTGCTTGAGCGTGCGCTGCGCCTCCTCCTGCTGCGCTTTCAGCACCGCGACGTTCGCCTGCGCCACGATCACGCCGGCTTCGGCGCCCTGCACGGCGGCGACTGCCTGGTCGCGGTTGGCCTGCGCCTGCTCGAGTGCCTGACGGCTCGCGAACTCCTTGCCGGCGAGCGACTGCTGGCGCGCGAGCTCGAGCTCGGCCCGCGTCGCGCCGGCCTTGGTGGAGGCGAGCTGCGCGTTCGCCTGGGTAACGGTCGACTGCTGCGCCGCGGTCTGCTTGCCGATGCGCTCGACCGTCGCCTGCTCGATCGCCACGTTGTCGCGCGCCGTCTCGACGGCGAGCTTGTAGTCGCCGTCGTCGATGCGGGCGATGACGTCGCCGCCCTTCACCTCGGCGTTGTCGACGACGTCGACGGAGGCGATGTAGCCGGGGATCTTGGCCGCGATCGTCGCGGTGTGGGCGCCAACGTAGGCGTCGTCGGTGGAGACGACGAAGCGGCCGACGGTCCACCAGTGGTGGCCGTACCAGGAGCCGAGCGCGAGCACGAGAACGGCGCCGAGGCCGAGGATCGTCTTGCGGCCGGAGCGGCGCTCGGCCTGCGGAGCGGCAGCGGTCGCGGCTGCTGCGGGCGGCGTTTCGGCCGGCGCCGTGGCGGGATCGGGCTTGCGCGCGACGCCGGCGTCCGTACCATCGCTCGCGGTCGCCTCGCGCAGCAGCCGCGGCGCGCTGGCGGCGGCGCCTGCGGGCGGGGCCTCGGCCCGCGTTGTATCGGTCCTATCGATGGCTCGCAAAGCGCCCCTGTCGCGATGCCTGAACATGTGGCTCTCCTGGAAAAAGCCCCGAAAATGTTACCGACCGGTCTGACTGAACCGTTCGGTCGGCAGTTGACTTAGCCGTTAAATCGCCCTATGTCAATAGCGACCGAACCGTTCGGTCAAATTGTAGCAAATATGGCAACCAAGAAGGTCGGCAATGACCGCAGCCCCAGCTGCCCGCCCGTTCGTCGCCCCCGCCGGAGAGGAAAGCGCCAAGCGGCGCCAGATCATCCAGGGCGCGCGCGCGCTGTTCCTGGCGCAGGGCTTCGACGCCGCCAGCATGGAGGCGATCGCCCGCAAGGCCGGCGTCTCCAAGGGTACGCTCTACGTCTATTTCGAGAGCAAGGAGCAGCTGTTCGAGGCCATCGTCGAGGACGAGCGCGGGGCGCAAGCCGAGCAGATCTTCGCGCTCGATGCGGCCAACCACGACGTTGCCGCGGTGCTGACCAGCCTCGGCACAGCCTACGCGCGCTTCCTGTGCCAGCCGGCGGCAGCGTCGGCCCTGCGCACGGTCATCGCCATCGCCGAGCGCATGCCGGAGCTGGGGCGCAAGTTCTACGAGTTCGGTCCCAAGTGCGGCATCGAGCGCCTGGCGATCTATCTCAAGGCCCAATGCGAGGCGGGCCTGCTTGCCATCGAAGACTGCGAGATCGCGGCGGCGCAGTTCTTGGACGCCTGCCAGTCGACCATGTTCAAGCCGGTGATGTTCGGCGCCGGCGAGCCGCCGACGGAGGCGCGGGTGCAGAAGGTCGTGGGCACCGCCGTGCGGACCTTCCTCGCCGCCTACCAGGCCCGCTAGCGCCGCTGATTTCCTATTTGCCCGTGGGCGCGAAAACTTGGTTGCTTACCGGTGGCGTGGTCGGGCGCTTTATCTTGATGAACGCGTGCGCTGCCGCCGTGTGGCACGAGTTGCAAGCTGCGGTCAGCACATCGAAGGCGCGAGTAAAGCCGTTCTCGTCCTTGGCCTCGATCGCCTTTGCCAGAGCTGACAGCGGCGCATCGAGGTTCGCTTTGATCATCTCCGCTACCGGGATACCCTCGTGCGTCGGGTGCAGCCTTGTCGCGTCTTCGAGCCCTTCCTTGATCTCATCCAACTCGAAAGCGGCCAGCTCCCAGTTCCGGGCGTCGCCGGCAAACCAGAGCTTCGCGTGCCGCACCTGGGTGGCGCTCATGAACTCGCCAAAACCCGGAACATATGGCTCCGAGGCAGGCCGCTCGCCGGCACCCACAGCTCCAGCAGCGGCTAGAATGAGGACGGCGATCGGCACGAACCTCTTCATGTCTTCCTCCTTCTACCGCATGCTTGAAGAACCGCGGCCGCGCGCGTCCTTTAAGGTCTACTTTGCTACCCTGACGAGCACGCAGCCGCAGCGCACATTTTCGAGGACGCTCAGATGCACCCGTTGAGCAAAACGGCGATGATCGCCGTCATCGTGGCTGGCGCCGCGCTCGCCGCGCTGGCGGAGCACGCCGCGATGCCCGATACCGTCACCTTCCCCAGTGCCGACGGCAAGACCACCCTCACCGGCTACGTCTTCCGGCCGCAGCATGCGGGACGCGAGCGCCTTCCCGCCGTCGTCATGATGCACGGCCGCGCCGGCGCCTACTCCTCGTTGGCCAACGGCACCTACGACGCCACCACGCTGTCCAAGCGCCACAAATTCTGGGGCGAGACGCTGGCACACGAGGGCTTCATCGCCATCCTCGTCGACGGCTTCGGCCCGCGCGGTTATCCGCACGGCTTCCCCCAGCACAGCTACGGCGAGCGCCCGCCCGAGCTCGACGAGACGACCGTGCGCCCGCTCGACGCCTACGGCGCGCTCGCCTACCTGCGCTCCAGGACCGATGTCGACCCCAACGCCGTTGCGCTGCTCGGCTGGTCGAACGGCGGCAGCGCCACGCTGGCAGCCATGGCGGCCGACACGCCGGCGCTGGAGCATGCAAGCGTGCAGTCGGGCTTCCGCGGCGGACTCGCGTTCTATCCGGCGTGCGCGCTGAAAGGAAAATTCGACGGCGGCTATCTGCCCTATGCGCCGGTGCGCGTGTTCATCGGCTCGGACGACGAGGAGGTGTCGCCCAAGCGCTGCGAGGACCTGGTCGAGCAGAGCGAGATGAAGGGCGGCGACATCAAGATCTCGGTCTATCCGGGCGCCACGCACGACTTCGACGACCCGGGCACGAAGCGCTCGAGCGTGGACGCCAACGCCGAAGCCGTGAGCGACGCGGTGCCGAAGGCGCTGCGGTTCCTCGCCGAGCGGCTGCGCTAGCGGCAACGGGCGGGGCACATCTGCCAGCCTCACCAGAACTGGAAGACCGGGCCGCGGTAGCCGCCGCGACCGCGCCGGTCGTAGCCGCCACCCCACCCTCCGCCGCCGCCCCAGTAGAAGTCGTCGTAGTACTCGGGCCGCGGCTTGGGCCGCATCTCGATGCCGCCCTGCGGCTCGCCGCTGATCAGCACCACGAAGTCGGTCTGCTTGCCCGTCTCCTTGTGCGCCGGCTCGTCCGACACGATGAGCGAGGAGCCAGGCAGCACGAGCTCGGATATGCGCTCAACGACGTCCTGCGGGATCGATATGCGATCGAGAGCGGCGCTGGTGACGGCGGCATCGGTCGGCGTGGCATCGGCGGAGCGCCCCGCGTCGCGGTGCTCGGTGCGGCGGGGGCGGCGCCAGTCGTCGTCGTAGTAATTGTCGTCGCCGCGGCGGTCGCCCGCATCGTCGCCATCGCCCGCGCGACGCCCGCCGATGGAAACCACGTTCCAGCGCATCGCGTTGTTGCCGTCGGCGTAGTCGACGGCCGTAATGATATGCGTGCCGATCGGCTTATCGGGATCGCGGATGGTCACCGGGCCCTCGTAGATCGGCTCGAAGGCCTGGCGGATATAAAGTTTCTGCGTGGCGCGGCTGATGAACACAGACACCGGCGACATCTTACGCTGGGCGTCGTGGGCCTCCGCGATCAGCGCCGTCCTGGTGGCTTCGGCGGCCTTGGCGTCAGCGACGGCCTTCTCGTAGTCGTCGATCTTGGGCTGGAACTCGGCTTTCGCGGCCTCGAGCTTCGCGGTCGCGTCGGTGAGCTGGGCGGCGGCTTTGTCCTTGTCAGCCTGCGCGCGCTGCTTGGCCTGATCCGAGGTCGCCTTCGAAAGGTCGCGGTCGGCGTCGGCGACATCCTCCTCGGCGCGCTTTTTCGTCGTCTCGGCGACGCGCAGGGATTTCACGGCGCGCGCGCGGTCGGCCGATTTCTGCTTGGCGTTGAGGCGCGCGGCGTCGGCCTTCTTGGCCGCCTCGTCGGCTTGCGCAGACTTGGCCGCGATGATCGTCTGCAACTGCGCCGCGCGGTTGGCAAGCACTGGCGGCAGGTCGGCGGGAGGCGGCGCACCGAGCTTCATCTGGTCCTCGGTCTCACTCGCCGCGACCTGTTGCGACGTTTTCGTCAACACCGCGGGCGCATCGCTAACCGGCGCCGGCTTGAACAGCAGTGGGTGCGAGATGGCGACGGGGGCCACGTCGTAGCGCGACACGATCACGCGCATGCCGACCTTGGTCAGCGGGAACAGGCGCTCGGCGAACTCGTAGGGCAGGCGGATACAGCCGTGCGAGGCGGGATAGCCCGGCAGGGCGCCCGCGTGCAGGGCGACGCCGGTCCAGGTGATGCGCTGCATGAAGGGCATGGAGGCGTCGTCGTAGCGGTTGGAGTAGTGCTCCGCCTCTTTCTGCAGCACTGAGTATATGCCGACGGGCGTCTCGTAGCCGGTCTGGCCGCTGGAGACCGGCGCGTGCAAGATGGCGCCGTCCTTGTCGTAGATCGTAACCCGCTGATCCTGCAGGGAAACAAGAGCCAATAGCGGCGTGCTCATGGGCCGCGTCGCCTGCGTCGACTGCTGCTCGTCGGGATCGGACTGGGCCCGCCGCGCGGCGCTCGGATCGGCGAGGCTCATGGCCGCGAGCATGGCGAAGGCGACGACAGGGACGGCGGCGAGCCGAGCTTTGGCCGGCATGGCGGAGATCATGTCTGAACCCTTGCGATTCGTTCCGCTTGGACGCGGAAACCCTAACCCTAGCGATCGAAACCTAAACTCTGCTTACCGCCAATCCGATCCCGGGACGGTTTGCGCGCAAGTTCGGCTCAAGATGTGTCACCAACCATCACACGTGAGGTTTGCGGCCGTTTTCGGCAAGGGCTTATTTGCACGGCCAGGCGCGACGGGACCAGGATCGGGGCGCCTACTTCTTGGCGCCGTCGGCCGCCTGCGCCGGCAACCCCAGCTTCTGTTCCAGCGTCGCGATCTCGCCCTTGAGCTTCTTCTGCTCCTCGCCACGGCGCACCATCTGCATCTGGATCTTACCGATCTCCATCGCGATGTTGTTGCGCGAGGAGGCGGCTTCGGCGCCGCCCTCCTCGTACTGCTTGTCGAAGATCTTCTGCTGATCGGCGCTGTTTTCCTCCTGCAGCTGGCGCAGCCGCTCGCGCGCCTGGGCGAGCGCGACGATGTTGCCGGTCTCCTCGGGGCTGCGCGGCTGGGCGACTGCCGGGCTCGCATCCTGGCCGGGGCTCACGGCGGCAGAGCGCTGCGCCGCCGTCGGCTGGAAGTAGAACTCGCCCGTCAGCGCCGAGTGATCCCACGGCACCTGCTTGCCGCCGGTCGCCGCCAGCACATCCTTCCTGACCTCGATCATGACCGAGGTGAGGTCGCGGCCGGGCTCGTTGACGTGCTTGGCCAGCGCGGCGGTGAACGGCGAATTCTTGCCGCTGCCGTCGAGCGCCACGTTCCCGGGCTGCGTCGAATAGGCGATGAAGGTGCCGACGCCGGTATCGACCTGCGCCAGCCCCTTGCCGATGCTCATCGAGCGCGTGCCCATGGAGCGCGCGAGGTTCTGCGCGAACGGGTTGTCGCGGCAGGCGTCGAGGAACACGATGTTGGTCTTGTCCGCGCGGCCGAGCTCCATCTGCTTCATGACGAAGTCGAGGTTGACCGCGTCGAAGTCGAGATCGCGCTCGCCCTGCAGGTGCGCATCGACGGGAATGAGGTAGTTGCGGCCCGCCACCTGCAGCCCGTGCCCGGCATAGAAGAAGATGGCGACGTCGGCGTTCTCCAGCAGGTCGGCAAAATTGCGGATGCGGGTATCGAACTGCTTCTTGTCGACGTCGACGCCGAGGATGACCTCGAAGCCGGCGGCCTTCAGCGCGGCGGAGATGGCGTTGGCGTCGTTGACCGGATTGGCGAGCGCGCCGACCTCCTTGTAGGCCGAGTTGCCGACGACGAGCGCCACGCGCTTTTCGGCGGCGGCAGGGGCGGCGAGCAGGAGGGAGGCCGCGAGCGCGGCAAGGGCGGCGAGCGGGGCGCGGGACACGGCGCGGGGCATGACGCAGGACATGGGATGCACTCTCGAGCGCGACGGGTGAACGGGAACTGGCCGACCAGCTTTCAGCAGACAAGCTTGGCGGGTTTGCGGCCGTTTTAGGCACCGCTTGCGGGCACGGCCAGCGGTGCTCGGGGGCGAGGCGTCACTTGCCTTTGCCGGCCGCCAGCTTGGCGCCGCACTTCTCCATCGGCGGGGCCGTCGTCGACCAGCGGTCCTTGGTCACCGTCACCACGTAGCGGCGGCAGTGCGGGGCGGCGCCGGGCACGAAGTGGACCTCAAACAGCGCCAGCTCCGGCGTGCGCTGGCGCGGCCAGACGAAGGTCGCGGTGTCGGGCGTCTTGGCCACCGCGGTCTCGATGGCGACGCCGGCGTTGCGGTAGTCGGTGGGCGACAGCCGCGCCAGCAGCACGCGCGACAGCTGCGGATGCAGGCCGACGGCGGCGGCGCGCTTCTGGTAGGGGTCGGAGGGCTCGAACACCGGCGGCGGCAACGGCTGGGCCGGCGCCTCCGCGGGCGTTGTCTCGATGGCGGCCGTCGTCACCGCGCTCTGCGCCTCGGCGGGCGGGGGCTGCGTTTGGGGCGGCACCGGATCGCCCGCGACGGGTGGCGGTGGCGCAACCGTAATGGCGGGAGGAAGCGGCGCGGGTGCCGCCGCGGCCGCGGCCTCGAGCGGAGCCGGTCCCTGTGTCGTTCCCTGGGGGTCGATCAGCGGAGCCACGGCCGCGAGCCCGGCCGCCAGCCACGGCCGCCACGTCGCTTGATAGCTGATGAGCGCCCAGCCGCCGCCGAGCGCGAGCAGGGTGAGCATCGCTCCGCGCAGGAAGCCGATGCCGCCGAAGCGCTCCGGCGGCGGGCAGACCCGCTCGCCGGAATAGAGCTCCTGCGGCGCGAGGCCATCGTCGAAATCGTCGTCGGAGTCCGCCAAGCTGGCGCGCAGGCGCCGAGCGGGAACGGTCATGACATCCCCCCGGATATCTCGTCGCTCGTAGATATCGGTCCCCGCCGCTGCCTATGCGTCAGCACACTCGCGGCGGAAAGATGGCGGGGGGTGGGGCCCTCTAGTTATGCCGCAAAGTCGACCATCAAGAGCAAATCGGCCGGCGCCGCTAGAGCGCCCCTTTGGGGCGCGTCAGCATTGACCGGACATGTTTGGCGGCTTGCGCCTGGCAGCCGTAGAAGTGGCGGATGAGTGCCTAATTTTTTGCACCTGGAGGCAGGTGCGCAGGCACCAGAGCTTGCCCTAGGACGATGACCATTTTTGGCGTCAACAAGCTCCGCTTTAACCCCACCACCTACACAGTTGCCCGGCCGCAGATGCCGCCGGGTGGTACGGAAGGCCCGCTTGCGTATGTGTCCGCGCCCTCGGCCTGCAGAAAGTCCACCGCGCGGGCGCCGAAAGGCTGCCGGCTTTGAACATAGGATGGCGGTCGTTTGGCGCCCGCGCTCCCTCGCTCTTTGAACCCTCGGGGTCGCTCCCGCGAGGCGCCTCCAGCTGTCATCCCGGGCAAGCGAGGTGCAACCGAGCGCGACCCGGGACCCAGCACAAGGAGCGTCGGAGACACTCAAGTGATTATGGAGCTGCGCAGAGTTGCTCCTGGGTCCCGGATAGCCGTCGTCCATGCGAAGCATGGCTCCGCCATGGCCGCTCCGGCTTCCGGGTTGACAGAGAAATGCGGTCGCTATCGCTCCCCTGGCCGGGATGACAATTGGGGGCGACGCTTGCCCGCTGCCCCCGCGGCCCCCGCCGTGCTATGGCGACGTACCCAAGGATTGCGCACGGACGGACCCCCGCATGACCGCCCCCAAGACCGCCCCCACCCCCGGCAAGAAGAAGCCCACCCGCACCGAGACCGACACCTTCGGCGCAATCGAGGTCAGGAGCGACAAATACTGGGGCGCGCAGGCCGAGCGCAGCCTGTCCAACTTCAAGATCGGCTGGGAGCGCCAGCCGGCGGCAATCGTGCGCGCGCTCGGCATCGTCAAGCGCGCGGCGGCCGAGACCAACATGGGGCTCGGCCGCCTCGACGCGACGCTCGGCCATGCCATCGTGACGGCGGCGCAGGAGGTGATGGAAGGCAAGCTCGACGACCACTTCCCGCTCGTCGTGTGGCAGACGGGCTCTGGGACCCAGTCGAACATGAATGCCAACGAGGTCATCTCCAACCGCGCCATCGAGATGCTGGGCGGCGAGATGGGGTCGAAGAAGCCCGTGCACCCCAACGACCACGTCAACATGAGCCAGTCGTCGAACGACACCTACCCCACGGCGATGCACATCGCCTGCGCGGAGGAGATCGTGCACCGGCTCCTCCCGGCGCTGCAGGGCTTGCGCAATGCGTTGAACGACAAGGCGCAGGCGTGGCGGCATATCGTGAAGATCGGCCGCACGCACACGCAGGACGCCACCCCGCTGACGCTGGGGCAGGAGTTCTCCGGCTACACCGTGCAGGTCGAGAACGGCATTAAGCGCATCGAGCAGACGCTGCCCTCGCTGATGGAGCTGGCGCAGGGCGGCACCGCCGTCGGCACCGGGCTCAACGCGCCCAAGGGCTTTGCCGAGATGATCGCGCAGCGCATAGCGGCGATCACGCAGCTGCCGTTCAAGAGCGCGCCCAACAAGTTCGAGGCGCTGGCCGCGCACGACGCCATGGTCATGAGCCACGGCGCCATGACGACGACCGCGGTGGCGTTGTTCAAGATCGCCAACGACATCCGGCTGCTCGGCTCCGGCCCGCGCTCGGGGCTCGGCGAGCTGAGCCTGCCGGAGAACGAGCCCGGCTCCTCGATCATGCCGGGCAAGGTCAACCCGACCCAGTGCGAGGCGCTGACGCAGGTGTGCGTGCAGATCTTCGGCAACAACGCGGCGATCGTGTTCGCCGGCAGCCAGGGCCACTTCGAGCTCAACGTCTATAACCCAGTGATGGGCTACAACTTCCTGCAGTCGGTGCGGCTGATGGCGGATGCGGCGCGCTCGTTCACCGACAACTGCGTCGTCGGCATCGAGCCGCGCGAGGACAACATCAAGGCGGGGCTCGAGCGCTCGCTTATGCTCGTCACCGCGCTGGCGCCTAAGATCGGCTACGACGCGGCGGCCAAGATCGCCAAGACCGCGCACAAGAAGGGCACGACCCTGCGCGAGGAGGCGGTGGGCGGCGGCTACGTGACGGCGGAGGAGTTCGACCAGATCGTCGACCCGACGAAGATGCTGGGTCCGGAGTAGAGGCGGCCGATTTGACGGCTGCCGGCGCTTCGGCCAGAATGCGCACGATCGATGCGCATTGTTTATGCGCATAACCCATGCGCAGGCGGAGCGGCAGGATGCAGGAAAGCAGCAAGCCTCGGAAACGGCAGAAGAAAAAGCCCGTCAACCTGTCCATCGACGCGGAGCTGCTGGCGGAAGCCAAGGCCGCCGGCACGAACCTGTCCAGCCTGCTCGAGTGCGCGCTTACCGAGGAGCTGAAAGAGCAGCGCTGGCAAAAGTGGCGCGAGGAGAACCGCGCCGCCATCGAGGCGAGCAACGCCGAGCTCGAGCGCAATGGTCTGTGGGCCGACAAGTATCGGAACTGGTGATGCGCCGCTTTGACATTTGCCGGCTCAAGCCGCCGCAAGCGGGCGGCAGTGCGCCAGAGCTGGTCGTGATCCTGCAAAGCGACCTGCTGGCGGACTTGGACACGCGCATGGTCGCTCCGCTCGCCAAGGAGCGCGAGCTGCCTCCGATCGGAAGATTGCGGCCAACAATTACGCACCGCAGCCGCCGATACCGTGTCATCGTCGACCAGATGAACGTCGTCGGCGTTCGCGACATCGGCGAGGTCGTCGGTTCGGCCAGCTCGGCGGACTGCGAGATCGGGCGAGCCATCGACGGCGTATTCATGGGATTTTGAGATGAGCGCCAAGATCATCAATCTGCGCCGCGCGCGCAAGGCCAAGGCGAGGGCGCAAGCTGGGGCCGAGGCCGCCGAGAACCGCGCCAAGCACGGGCGCGGCAAGGCCGAGCGCGAGGCGGGCGACAAGGTGAAGTCGCTCACCCAACGCCGGCTCGACGCGCACCGGCGCTCCGAGCCCGGCCCAGCCACGGATAAGGCCACCGACACAGACGACGACGCCTCCGAGACGTGAGCCATGCCGCGCCCGCTCAAACGCTCGTTCACCATCGCCGGCCACCGCACCTCGATCTCCATCGAGGCGCCGTTCTGGGACGCGCTGCGGCAGGCGGCGGAGGCGGAGCGCACCACCGTCGCCGGGCTCGTCGCCGCGATCGACAAGGAGCGCGGCGGCTCCGGCCTGTCGAGCGCCGTGCGCGTGTGGGTGCTCGATTATTTCCGCGGCGGCGCCAGCGCCGAGAGCGCACCCGAGCGCGCCAAGCCCGGCTCGCGCTGACAGGTCAGTTGGTGCCGTTCTGCAGGGAGCGCAAAACCTGCTCGCCGACCGGCACCTGGCGCGGCGGCCGCCGCTGGCGGTAGGTGCCTTGCGGCGCCTCAGCACCGGGGGTGCCGGGGGGAAGCTCGCCGGTCGCCGGCGCGGTGCCGGGCGGGAGCACCTGCGCCTCCTGGCCGGGAACGAGCGGCACGACGTCGATGGCGCCGCTGTCCTGGCGCTGCGGCGCCTCGGGCACGACGGCGGCGGGGGCGCCGGGCTGGCCCGGCTGAGCGGATTGCTGGCCCGGCTGGACTGGTTGAGCGGACTGCTGGGGAGCCATCGTCGGCTGGTCGGGCGGCGGCGCAGACCCGGGCCGGACGCCGTAGGCTTGCGGAGCCGCCAGCGGGTAGCCGGCCGGGGGTTGCGCTACGGCGGCTGGAGGCGCCGCTTGCGGAGCGGCCTGCGGCGGCATCGCCGCGCGCGCGGCCTGATCGGCGGCAAGCGCCCGGCGGCGCTCATCGTCCTGGCGCGCACGCTCGGCGTCGAGCTTGTGCAGGCGCTCGAGCTGATCGGCGTCGAGTTCCATGCGCCGGATGGCAAGCTCGCGCTCGAGCTGATCGGCGGTGATGCGCGGCTCGATCGTCCAGGCATCCTTCAGCGGGCCGACGTAGACGACGGTGACCGCCGGCAGCGCACCCTTGCGCGGCTTATCGGCCTGCTCGACGTCGGGGGCTCTCGGCTGCACCACCCACTGGCTGTCGACGACGAGCGAGCTGAGATCGACGGTCGCCTCGACCTTGGTGGCGCCCGCCTCCGTCTGCAGCTCGAAGGGATCGAGCTTGGCCGCGCCGTCGGCGACGGCGATGGCGACCTTGCGCGGGCCGACGGCGACCGCGGTCGCTGCTATCTGCTCGCGCAGGGCCGCGACGAGCGCTTCGCCGGTGCCACCGGCGGTGCCCGACAGCACCGCCTCGGAGGTCGCCACGACCGCGAACGGCGTCGGCACGTGCGCGGCTACGTCGCCGAGCGCAAGCTCGCCGCTGCCGGTCGCGACCGCGATGAGGCCGCCGGGCGTCGCGCCGGTACCCGAGAAAGCGACCGCGAGCGATGCGGAGCCGTCCTTCGGCGCGGCGTCGCCCGCCTTCGGCGTGGTGAGATGAATGCCGTTGATGCGGAGGTCGCCAGCGAGCTTGGCGCCGCCCGGCGCACGCTCGAGCGCGGCGGTGGCCAGCACGGCTCCGCCAGCGGCGTTGCCCTCGAGTTTGGTGATCGAGATCTTGCCCGGCGCCAACGCCACCTCGAGCCGCGCGTTTTTCATGGCCATTCCCGGCGCCAGCGACAGCGCGCCGAAGGTGACTCCTAGCTTGCCTTCGACGCCGTCGAGGGCGGCGAAATCGAACTGCTGCTCGGGCCAGATGGATTTGCCGGCGGTGAGCGGCTCGGCGGCCGGAGCCGCGGCGGCGGGAGCCTGTCCCGGCGGTGCGCCCGGCGCCGGCGGCGGCGCGGCCGCGAGCCTGCGGTCGAGCGCGATGCCGAGCAAGCCCGGCAGCGAGGCCTGGTCCACATCCAGCTGCGCCGTCACGATCGCCGTGCCGCCCTCGGGGTATGCGAGCGCGAGGCTGCCGTCGACCTTGCTGCCGCCGAGCGTGAGCTTGTACGGCTTGACCTCGATGGTGCCGGCCGCGGAGACCATCTTGAGCGAGCCGACGACGGGCGAGCCGCGCAGCGTGGCGCCCGATCCGAGCCCGGCGATCGCCATGGCGTCGCCGAGATCGCGCGCCGAGACGCGCACCTCGCCGTCGAACGTGTTGGCGCCTTCGGCCGGGAGCGCGACCTGCCCGTCGTAGCCGAAGAACAGCCCCGGCGCCTTGACCGACGCGGTCGCCAGCAGACCTTGCGCCGGCGTGCCGACGGCCTTGAGGAAGATCTCGCCGGGCCGCGGCGCCGGTGGGGCCCCTGCCGACGGAGCGCGCGCCGCCAGGCTGGCGAACGCCTGCACCACATCGGTTGCCTGCATGCTGAAATCGATGTCCGCGTGTGCAGCGCGCCAACCCACCAGCCCGCCGTCGAGCCTCGCCACGGCAACGACGCGACCGCCTTCGGTCACGCCGTCGGCGCGGATGTCGGCCGCGCCCGGCGCGCGCGCGCCCAGCTCGACCGCGCCGGCAAGCCGGGCGGGCGCGAAGGTGACATAGCGCATCGCCTTCTCGGACATGTCGTCGGGCAGCTCGGCGAGGCGCACGAACGAGGTGAATGCGTCCTTGCCCGGCACCGCCAGCGTCCAGCGCAGCGCGCCGTGCGGCTGGCCCGTGACGTCGGCAACGTCGCCATCGAGCTCGACCTCGAGGCCATCGTCGGTCGCGAACTTGCACGAGCGCATCGACAGGCGCCCCTGCTCGATCGCCATGTCGAGGTCGACGTTGCGCACCGGCAGCCGCTGCGTCTTCAGCTCGGCCGTGCGCAGGCGCAGGGCGAAATCCGACTTGGCGAGATCGACCCAGCGCTGCTGCGGGGCGGCGGACGCGCTGTCCTTCTTCGCCGCATCGGACTGCGCGCCGATCAGCATGCCCTTGAGATAGCCGACCGCCGTCGGCCAAAACTGGCTCGCGTCGATCTGCTGCCCGTCGACCACGATCGCGAGCTTGGTGCGCTCGCCGCCCGCGTAGTGCACGGCGCCCGTGAGCGGCATGCCGCCGATCTCGGCGCCCGCGTCGGTAAGGTCGATGGCCTTATCGGCGAGGCCGAGCCGGCCGTAGAGCGAGAACGGGCCGTCGCTGCGCACGAGGTCGGCGACGGAGCTGTCCTTCGTCACCCAGGTGAGAAACCGCGGCAAGCTGGTGCCCCGCAGCGCAAGGTCGCCCTGGAAGGTGCGCGCGTTGGCGACGTCGGCGACCGCGCCGTCGAGCGTAAGCTTGGCGCCGCCCGGCAGGCCGGCGCGCAAATCCTTGAGCAGCAGCGCGCCGTTGCTGCGCGCGGCTTCGAGGCGGATGGCGTTGACCGCCTCGCCGCCGAGATTGGCCTGGTCGATGTCGAAGCGCACTTTGGTCTCGGCCTGCATCGGCAGCGCATCCATGATGGCGCCGACGAAGCTTTGCGCGGTATCGAGCGGAGGCTTGGTGCCCCCGGCGCCCGCGATGCGATCGAGATCGAGCCAGCGCGAGGCGAGGTTCAGCTCCACGTCGAGCGCGTCCGACCACGTCGCCTCGGCGCTGCCGGTGATGAGCTGCGGCTGACCGAGCCGCTCGAACGACAGCGTGATGGCGTCGAGCTTCAGGCCCTTGGCGTCGCCGGCGAGCGAGGCCTTGAAATCGATGCCGGCCTTTTCGGTCTTGGCGGCGCTCATCGTGCCGTCGGCAGCCGGCGCCGCGGCTTCGGCGGGGGCGGCGTCGAGGTCGAACTTCGCCGTCATCTCACCTTCGAGCCGCGGGCGCCCTTTGAGATCGATGAGGCGACCGTCGACCGCATAGGTGTTGCCGCGCTCGGCGCGGACGATCGACTTGAAGCGGATGGCGCCATCGGCATCCGTGGCACCGGTCGCGACGCGCAACTCGCGCGGGGCGCCCTGCCAGTTGGCTGAGCCGCGGAACGAGAACGGACCGTCGATCGAATCGGCCTTGAGCTCGCCGTTGAGGCCGTCGATCTGCGCGAACTCGGAGCCCTTCGGTCCCTGCAGCGCCACCATGCCGTCCTTGATCCGGACCGACTGCAGCGAGATGTCGGCCGGCACGAACGGCAGCGAGCCCGGCGCGATGGAGAGCGTGCGCCAGTTGCCGCCGCCGTCGGCATCCACCGCCAGGCGCAGCACCGGCCGCTTCAGCTCGATCTCGTTTGCCTCGAGGATACCCTTCAAGAGCGGCGGCACCGACAGCTTCATGGTGAAGCTCTCGGCGCGGAAGAACGGCTCCCCCGTCGTTGCCGCCGGATCGGCGATGCGCAGCTTGTCGAAGCGGACGTAGGGCGCGGGCAGAAGGCGCACGTTGACGTCGCCGCCGACGCGCACCTCGCGCCCGAGGATGCGGGTCGCCTCCTCCTCAAACACGCCGCGATAGCCGTTCCAGTCGATGAAATACGGCACCGCGAACAGCGCGGCGAGCGCAAGCGTCAGCAGGGCGGCGATGTATAGAAGCCCGTTGCTCATGGACCTTTCGCGGGCCGGGTTGGCGGCCGGCCCCGCTCTATCAAAATGGCAGAGCTGGAGCCAGCGGCGGCGCCGTCTCTGGAGATGCCCTCTCGCTTGTCGCTACGATCGTGTGGCGGGAGGGAGCCTAGCGCCTGCCACCAAATCAACCTGAGACTTCAGTCTAGCTTATTCGCCACCACCTGTCTGGCTCGCGACCCCGATCCCGAGCGCCGCCGCGATCGAGAAAAGTGACGCAGGTCCGGAATTCGCGGCCCGAGGGCGACGCCTGCCGCCACAATTCCCATATCTCGTGTGGGCGAGAGGCGCCCGGCGGTTGCCGCAAGAGTGCTCTTGATATAGTTGCGAACTATGGCGCAAAACCGAAAACATTTGGCGAACGCGCCGGACCCTTCCGACGACCCGCCGTTCGACCTGCCGGAGGCGGCCCCCGCGCCTGAGCCGGCGCAGTCGGTGTCGTCCCGAGCGCTGCAGGGGGCGGCCACGCCGCCCTACTTCGCCGGCCTCAATCCCGAGCAGCGCCAGGCCGTGGAGGCGCTCGACGGGCCGGTTCTGGTGCTGGCCGGCGCCGGCACCGGCAAGACGCGCGTGCTCACCACCCGCATCGCCCACGTGCTGGCCTCGCGCAAGGCCTACCCCAGCCAGCTCTTGGCCGTGACCTTCACCAACAAGGCCGCGCGCGAGATGAAGGAGCGCGTCGGCGACCTCGTCGGCGGCATCGTCGAGGGCATGCCCTGGCTCGGCACGTTCCACTCGATCGGGGTCAGGATCCTGCGTCGGCATGCCGAGCTGGTCGGCCTCAAATCCGGGTTCACCATCCTCGACACCGACGACCAGATCCGGCTCATGAAGCAGGTGATCGAGGCGGCAGGGCTCGACAAGGACCGCTGGCCCGCACGCCAGCTCGCCTCCCTCATCGACGGCTGGAAGAACCGCGGCCTCACCCCCGACAAGGTGCCGGCGGGCGAGGCCTTCGGCTTTGCCTCGGGCAAGGGCGCGCAGCTCTATGCCGCCTACCAGCAGCGCCTGAAGGAGCTCAACGCCTGCGACTTCGGCGACCTGCTTCTGGAGAACCTGCGCCTGTTCCTGGAGCACCCCGACGTGCTCGCCGACTACCAGCGCCGCTTCCGCTACATGCTCGTCGACGAGTACCAGGACACCAACATCGCACAGTACCTGTGGCTCAAGCTGCTGGCGCAGGGCTCACCCAACATCTGCTGCGTCGGCGACGACGATCAGTCGATCTACGGCTGGCGCGGCGCCGAGGTCGACAACATCCTGCGCTTCGAGAAGGACTTCCCCGGCGCCATCGTCATCCGGCTGGAGCGCAACTACCGCTCGACCGGGCACATCCTCGCCACCGCCTCGGGCCTCATCGCGGAGAACAAGGGCCGGCTCGGCAAGACGCTCTTCACCGACGGCCAGATGGGCGCCAAGGTGACGGTGACGGCGGTGTGGGACGACGAGGAGGAGGCGCGCTCCATCGGCGACGACATCGAGCTGATGCAGAAGGCCGGCCAGCGGCTGAACGAGGTCGCCATCCTGGTGCGCGCGTCGTTCCAGATGCGCGCCTTCGAAGACCGCTTCATTACGATGGGGCTGCCCTACCGCGTGATCGGCGGCCCGCGCTTCTATGAGCGCCAGGAGATCAAGGACGCCATCGCCTACCTGGAGATCACGGCCAACCCGGCAAACGACCTCAAGTTCGAGCGCATCGTCAATGTCCCCAAGCGCGGGCTCGGCGATACCTCGGTGAAGCGCCTGCACGAGCTGGCGCGGGCGCGCGGCATGCCGCTCTACCAGGCCGCGCAGATGATCGTCGAGACCGAGGAGCTGCCGGGCAAGGCGCGCACCTCGCTCTCGGCTCTCGTCGCCAGCTTCGAGCGCTGGCGCGGCCAGATCGGGCACATGCGCCATACCGAGCTCGCCGAGCTGATCCTCGATGAATCCGGCTACACGGCCATGTGGCAGGCCGACAAGAGCCCGCAGGCGCAGTCGCGGCTGGAGAACCTGAAGGAGCTCGTGCGCTTCATGCACGAGTTCGACTCGCTCGATGGCTTCCTCGAGCACGTCAGCCTGGTCATGGACGTCGATCAGGCGGGCGACGGCGAGCGCGTCTCGCTGATGACGCTGCACGCGGCCAAGGGCCTTGAGTTCGAGGCCGTGTTCCTGCCCGGCTGGGAGGAAGGGCTGTTCCCCCACCAGCGCTCGCTCGACGAGAGCGGGCAGGCGGGCCTGGAGGAGGAGCGCCGCCTCGCCTACGTCGGGCTGACGCGGGCCAAGCGCCTCGCCAAGATGTCGTTTGCGCAGAACCGCCGCAACCGCGGGCTCTACCAGTCGGCGCTGCCCTCGCGCTTCGTCGACGAGCTGCCCGCGGCCCACGTCGAGGTGCTGGAGCCCCGCATGCCGTTCGGCGGCGCCTACCAGAATTTCGCCGGGCCGTTCGGCCGCAGCCGCTTCGACGAGGCAGCGCCGTTCGCGGCGACCTACGACACGCCGGGCTGGCAGCGGGCCCAGGAGCGCACGAAGACGCGCGCGGAGTGGAGCCCGGAGAAGGCGCGCAAGGCGCGCGGGCCGGCCACGATCGAGGGCGAGCTGGTGGCCGCTTCCAGCGGCGAGCCGGCGTTCCGGCCGGGCGAGCGCGTATCGCACCAGAAGTTCGGCGCCGGCACCGTCGCCGACGTCGACGGCAACAAGCTCACGATCGACTTCGACACCGCGGGCCGCAAGCGCGTCGTCGACAGCTTCGTCGCCCGCGGGTGAAGCAACGATCGCTCGAAGGCAACGAATGCACACTCTCAGATCCGCTGCTGGGCTGATCGTCGCGACCGCGGCGTTCATGCCCCTCGGCATCACGGCGGCGTGGGCGCCGGGCAGCATCTCGCTCGACGAGGTGATGGACCAGCTCAAGGACAACGCTAAACTAGTCGACGAGGTCAGCGCCGAGCTGAAGAAGCAGGGCGTCAACGCCGCGGAAGTCAACTGCATCGGCGGCCGCTTCGGCGGCAACTGGATAAATCTCGGCGGTGCGCGAGCGATCCCTTTCGACTGTCAGATCGGCTCGCGTGCCATCGAGATCGACGGCGAGCTGCATTTTTACGATGCGGCCGGCAACGAGCTCGACATGGCAGCTGACGACACGCCGGAGAAGGCCACTAGCTTCAAGCAGCTCAATATCAATTGGCAGTGGAACTGAGCCGGCGCACCGGCTACCGCTCGCGGTCCTCGCGCGTCAGCGGCACGAACTGAACGGGCGCGATCTCCCGCCGCGTCGTGCTGCCGTCTGCGTTCTTGGTGATGACGATGAGCTGCTGGGCTAGCCGCCCCACGGGGATGACGAGGTGGCCGCCGGGCTTCAATTGTTCGACGAGCGCGGGGGGCACGTGATCGGGCGCAGCGGTCACGATGATGGCATCGAACGGCGCCTGCTCGGGCCAGCCTTTGTAGCCGTCGCCGATCCTGGTGTGCACGTTGGCGTAGCCGAGACGTTGCAGCGTCGCCGCAGCGGTGCGTCCCAGGCTCTCGACGATCTCGATGGTGTAGACATCGCGCGCCAGCTCCGCGAGCACGGCCGACTGGTAGCCGCACCCCGTTCCGATCTCCAGCACGCTGTCGCCCGGCTTGAGCTCGAGCAGGTTCGTCATCAGGGCAACGATGTAGGGCTGCGAGATGGTCTGGCCGGAGCCGATGGACAGCGGGCGGTTGCGGTAGGCCGAGCGCTTCTGCAAGGCCGGCACGAACTCGTGGCGCTTGACCTTGCCCATCGCGGCCAGCACGCGCGCATCGATCTCGCCGTGCTCGCCATGCGCGGATTCGCCCGCGACCAGCCGCGACAGCGCGACGATGTCGTCGACCATCTGCTGCCGCTCGGCGGTGCGATCATCGGCCATGGCAGCCGCGCTCGTCATCAGGACCACCAGCGAAAGTCGTAGCGCTCCCACGCCTACCAATTCCTCAATGCGACAGCACAAGCGCGGTCGACGCCTGTGGTTCCTCGCGGATGCGCGAGGGCAACGTACGCCAGAAGCTGCGTCGGTCTCTAGGCGACTTCGCGTTTGGAGGTGATGAGGTCCCACGCGATGTTGATCTGGCGGATGCGCTCCTCACGCACGCGGCGATCGTCGTCGTCGCGCGCGTGATCGGGATGCCAGCTCATGCGCAGCGCATCGACGATCTTCTTCAGCACGCCCTCGCTGACGTCCGCGTTCACGCCAAGCACGTCGTAGGCCTCGCTCGTGGTGCGCGGCAGCGTCGTCGACGGGCGGCCACCGGCGAGGCTGGCCGCGGCGCTCTCCGCGATGCGGCGGATGCGTTCCAGCTCGCGCACGAGCGCGCGGTAATGCGGCCCCGTGCTCGCCGCCGGCACGCCCTCGCGCGCGCCGCTCTCGACGTTGCCGAGGCGCTCGCGCAGGTGCTTCAATTCCGATTGCAGCACGTCGCGCAGCGGCCCCGCGCCCTTGAGCTGCGCAACCGCGGTCTCCGTCTGCACGAGGAAGGCGGCGACGGCCGCTCCGGCGTTGGACAGCTTGTGATTGGAGAAGGCGCGGTGCGGCGGCCGGCCGGGGGCTGCATCGCGGCGCAGGACGCGCGCGAGCCGCGGCGCCGATGCCAGGACGCGAACGGGCCACGCGGGTGAAAACCGGAAGTGCGCGGCTCCCGCCGCCGTTACCAGTCCGAACGCGGCGAGGAACAGCATCCAGCCGCCCGGCAGGCCGGCGGCCTTCGAGACCGGCGGCGCGCCGCCGTAGTCGCGCTCGGCGCGGACGACGGTGATCCACTCATCGCCTGCCAACGTCGCCCCGCGCGACCCGCCATAGGCCGTCTCGGCCGGCTCGATCGCGGCCTGCGGATCGGCCTTGGCCAGCAGCGTCGCCCCGCGCGTCGTCGAAAGCGATGCATCCTCGCCGGCATCGAGCCGCGCCTCGTCGACGCTGTAGGCCGGATCGGCGGAGACGAGTTGCAGCCGCGCTCCGAACTCGCCGATGGGCGCGAAGCCCTCGGGCAGCACCATATGATCGACATCGGCCAGGTGGCGGCGCCAGGGCAGGCAATCCTGCATGAACACCACGCGGCGCTCGAGGCGATCGCGGCCATGCCCGGGCGCCCCGTCAAAGCAGGTTTCGCCCGGCCCTTGCGCGTTACGCGCTGGCAGCGTGATGTTGAGGCGGCCGTCGTCGACCCAAGCTCTGCTGGCGCCCGTGTGTCCGATCGCGGCGACGACGCGCATCCAGGCGACGCCGACCCCGCCGCAGGAGATAACGAAGCGATGCACCATCAGCGTGCGGCAAGCGCTCGCCAGCGGCGGCCGGCAGGTGGTGATGGCCTCCTCGTCGCGCGTGCCGATGATGGGGTAGCTCTTGGGGATGCCGGGCCAGAGCTTGATGTGGCTGCCTTCGAGGCCACAATCGAACGGCATCACGAGGCGCTCACGGGCCTCGGCGAGGCTGCTTCCTGCAAGTGACAAGCCCGCCAGCAGCAGAATCCTAAGGACGCGACGCACCCTGGTCCCCCTCGATGACGTACGCACTGCCGCCTTGTGTTAACCCTAAGAGCGGCACGACTGTGGCGAGGAAGGGCGTTATGCACGACCGAAAAAGAGGCAGACGTTGCACGACGCGCCAAGCGAAATCACGCCGCGGTCGCGACGTCTGGCTCGTCAAAATGCTGCACGATCATTCGCCTAGTCTCGACAACCAGAAGGGTGCGTCCTAGAAGAGCCGAAGACACGCGGCCGGCTGCAATGGGGATTGCACAGGGGGCACTTCGCACACGTGTCTCGTATTTTTGTGGGGAGCCCGATCATGCCGGCAAATGCGCAGGACGCAACGGCCAACGCCGCCGGATTTTTTCCCGCCGCGTCGGGCAACGCCAGCGCATCACCCGCACCGGCGCCGGCAGCAGCGGCGCCCGCGCAGGTTTCCGGCTTCGATCAGGTCAAGCCCGAAAGCCAGCGCGGCCGCGAGCGCTTCATCCCGGTGACGCGCTTCGCCCTGCTCGACCGCCTGACCATGGCCAGCGCCTGGCCCGACGGGCAGGCGCAAGAGGCGCGCCGCTTCTTCCGCTACCTCGATCACTGGCGCCGCCAGCAATACAACGCGGAGCTGCACGAGCTCGAGGAGACTTATGAGCCCTTCAGCCCCGACAGCGACCTGCTGCTGACGCGCGCGTTCACCCCGAGCGAGCGCGCCGTCATGCAGAGGCGGGTCGTCTCCGGCATGGCGCGCATCCTCGAGCAGGCGAACTACACGCGCATCGACGCGAGCGACGTGGAGCTGATCCTGACGCGCGATTCCGCCTACGGCCTCGACCTGTTCGTCGATCTGGAAGCCTTCGAGGAGGTGCTGATCTTCTACCGCGGTGCCTCGACCAAGCGCGACCGCCGCCGCCATTGGCGCAAATTCTACCTGAAGGAGGAGTTCGACGTTCCGATCTTCCAGCGCCTGTTCCTGCTGTTCAAGCTCAAGCCCTTCGATGCGCGCGTGCGCGAGGTCATGGCCGCGCGCAAGCTCACGCGCAAGGAGGCGGAGAAGATCGTCAAGCGCACCCTTGCCGTAATGCCGCCGCAGGTGAAGGAAGAGAACATCTACATGAAGCTGTTCAAGAACATCCCGAGGAGCGATCTCGAGATGGTCTTCCCCAACACGCAAGTGCGGTTCCGCCTCTACGACAAGCTGCGCCTCGGCGCCACCGCGAGCGGCGGCTTGGGGCTCGGCGCATTCGGCGCCGCCGGCAAGATCGCACTGCTGGCGACGAACCCGTTCGCGGCCATCGGCGCGGTGTTCGGCCTCGGCGGCATCGCCTTCCGGCAGGCCGTCAACTTCATGAACCAGAAGCAGCGCTATCTCGTCGTCATGGCGCAGAACCTCTACTTCCACTCGATGGCGGACAACCGCGGCGTGATGCTGAAGCTCGCGGCGCGCGCGGCCGAGGAGGACATCAAGGAGGAGATACTGCTCTACAGCGTGCTGGCGAAGGAGAACGCGCGCAAGCAGGACATCCCCGACATCGACACCGCGATCGAGCAGTACCTGAACACGAGCTTCGGCGTCGCCGTCGACTTCGACATCCCCGACGCCCTGCGCCGCCTGACCGAGGACGGCATCGTCAGCGAGCGCCCCGACGGCGCGCTGGTCACGCTGCCGCCGAAGGAAGCGGCGCTGCACATCGACGCCAAGTGGGACCGCTTCCTCGACGAGCTGCCCGAGCCGCTCTCCGCCGAGGGCATGGAGTTCGAGGGCTCCGGGGCGGACAGCGCGTGATCGAGGCGCAAGGCGACCCGCTCGTGGCTGCGCGCACTTCGCAGTCCTGCAAGCTCTCGGCCGAGACGGCCGACTTCGGCCTTGCACGCGCGCTGGCAGGCGCACTCGAGAACCTGCTCGATCCGCCCCCCGACGCGGTCACCCAATTCGAGGCCGGCGCCGGCACGTGGCGCGTCGAGGCCTATTTCTCCGGCTGGCCCGCGCTCGAGCCGCTCGGCGCCCGGCTCGGCGGCCTCATGGGCAGCGGGCTGCCGCCGCTGCGGCTCGAAAGCGTGCCCGACCTCAACTGGGTCGCCATCTCGCAGGCGGCGCTGCCGCCGGTCGAGGCCGGCCGCTTCACGATCCACGGCACGCACGACCGCGCGCGCATTCCGCGCGGGCCCAATGCCATCCTCATCGATGCCGGCGAAGCCTTCGGCACCGCCCATCACGCGACCACGCTCGGCTGCCTCCTCGCCATCGACCGCCTGACGCGGCGGCGCGCCTTCGCCCGCGTGCTCGACCTCGGGTGCGGATCGGGCGTGCTCGCCATCGCAGCGGCGCGGGCGCTGCCGCGCGCGCAAATGCTGGCGACCGACTGCGACCCGCTTGCGGTCGCCGTGGCCGCGGCCAACGCTAAGGCCAACGGCGTGGAGAGCCGCATCGCGTTCGCCTGCGCCAGCGGCCTCGCGCACCCGTGGCTGCGCCACGCCGCGCCGTTCGACCTCGTCATAGCCAACATCCTGGCCGCGCCGCTGCGGACCCTCGCCGCCGAATTGGGACGGGCTGCAACGTGGGGCGGCATCGTCGTGCTCTCGGGGCTGCTCGAGGCGGAGGCGCCGGCCGTGGTTGCGGCCTACGGCGCTCACGGCTTCGCCGTTGTCGAGCATCGCCGCATCGCCGGCTGGGCGACGCTGACGCTGAACAAGCGTGGCTAACTCCAAGGCAAGAATTGCTCCATCGGCGCCACCCGCATAAACAGGACGCATGTTCCAGACCTTCGAAGCCCCCGCCCAGCGCGGCGCCGCCGCCCTGCGCATCAAGGAGCTGCGCCGGCTCATGGCGCAGGCGCACGTCGACGCCTATCTCGTCCCCCGCGCCGACGAGCACCAGGGCGAGTACGTGCCGGCCTGCGCCGAGCGCTTGAAGTGGCTCACGGGCTTCTCCGGCTCGGCCGGTCTCGCCATCGTTGCCAAGAAGGCGGCGGTGCTGTTCGTCGACGGCCGCTACACGGTGCAGGCGCGCGCCGAGGTCGACGCCGAGACGATGGAGGTATCGCAACTGCCGCGCGCGCGCGTCGCCGAATGGCTGATCGAGCACCTCGGCCGTGGGCAAAGCGTCGGCTACGACCCCAAGCTGCACACGGTCGGCGAGGTGGAGCGGCTTGCCGCCGCGCTTGAGGCAAAAGACATCAAGCTGCGGCCGCTGGCGCGCAACCTGGTGGACCGCCTGTGGGGGCGCCAGCGTCCCCCGCCGCCCGCGAGCCCGGTCAGCGTGCATCCGCTGAAGCTCGCGGGGAGGTCGGCGCAAGACAAGATCGCCGACATCCAGGCGAAGCTGAAAGCCGACGGGCACGACGCGGTCATCCTCACGTTGAGCGATTCCATCGCCTGGGCGTTCAACATCCGCGGTGCCGACATCCCGCACATTCCCGTCACGCTCGCATTCGCGATCATCCCGCAGACCGGCAAGCCGGAGCTCTTCGTCGCGCCTGAGAAGCTCGACACGGCCGCGCGCACGCACCTGGAAGCCTTCGCCAAGCTCAGCCCGCCCGAAGCCCTTCCCGACCGCATCAACGCGATGCGCAAGGCTGACAAGCACGTGCGCCTCGATCCCAACACCGCCGCGTTCTGGTTTGCGCGCGCGCTCGGCGGGGCGCGCCGCATCGAGCGCGGGCCCGATCCGGCCCTCGCGCTCAAGGCGGTCAAGACCGCCGCCGAGATCAAGGGCGCGCGCGCGGCGCAGTCCCGCGACGGCGCCGCCGTGGTCCGCTTCCTCGCCTGGCTCGACGCGCAAGCCCCCGGCGAGATCGACGAGATCGAGGCCGTGCGGCGATTGGAAGGCTTCCGCCGCGCGACGAACCAGCTGCGCGAGATCAGCTTCGACACCATCTCCGGCAGCGGCCCCAACGGCGCCATCGTGCACTACCGCGTCAATCCCGCGACCAACCGCAAGCTGCGCGCGGGCGAGCTGTTCCTCATCGACAGCGGGGCGCAGTATCTCGATGGCACCACCGACATCACGCGCACGGTTGCCATCGGCAAGCCGACGCCTGAGATGCGCGAGCGCTTCACGCTCGTGCTCAAGGGCCACATCGCCATTGCCGCCGCGCGCTTCCCCGAGGGCGCGCGCGGCATCGATCTCGATCCCTTGGCGCGGCGCGCATTGTGGCAGCACGGGCTCGACTATGACCACGGCACGGGGCACGGCGTCGGCAGCTACCTCTCCGTGCACGAGGGGCCGCAGTCGATCTCGAAGGCGGGACTGGCGGCGCTGCAGCCCGGCATGATCTGCTCCAACGAGCCCGGCTACTACAAGGAAGGCGCCTACGGCATCCGCATCGAGAACCTGGTGCTGGTGACGGCCGCCGAGCAGGTGGATGGCGGCGATCGTCCCATGATGGGCTTCGAGACGCTGACGCTGGCGCCCATCGACCGGCGGCTCATCGTCAAGGAGCGGTTCGATCGCGACGAGATCGCCTGGCTCGACGCCTATCACGCACGCGTTTCGGAGACGCTGTCGTCCGATCTCGACGCCGAGACGCGCCGCTGGCTCGTCGCCGCGACGGCGCCGCTGTAGCTAGAGCGTTTTCCGTTCCAATTGATCCGGTCGCTTCCCTTTACCCTCCCCTTGACGGGGAGGGTGGCGCGAAGCG
>Ga0209415_10004000_pt1 | contig 27197 bp, 20 predicted proteins | sample PeaSoiSIISIP2007_FD_187696 | JGI IMG/M metagenome (GOLD analysis project Ga0209415, IMG submission 187696) | Peat soil microbial communities from Weissenstadt, Germany - SII-SIP-2007 (SPAdes) (version 2) | ecosystem: Environmental > Terrestrial > Soil > Wetlands > Peat | place: Germany... | reverse complement strand
AAACACAGATAAGGCCCAAATCCGTGTTTATCCGTGTCCATCCGTGGTTAAGAGGATGCAAGCCCCGCCATCACTGACCCATTTACCCCTGAGCACGCATTTTCATTGACCTTCCCCCCGGCCTCGTCCTATTTTGGCCCCCACGGTTACGCGCACTTGGTTTATTGAAAGGAATCTTATGCCGGATATGAAAGAACTTTATGATGCGGTGGTCCGAGGCGATGCCAAAGCCGCTCAAACCGTCACCCAGCAGGCCCTCGCCCAAGGCGTCGACCCGCTCGTGCTCGTCAACGACTGCATGATCCCCGCCATGGATGAAGTCGGCCGCCGCTTCGAGTGCAACGAATACTTCGTCCCGGAGCTGCTCATCTCCGCGCGCGCCATGAAGGGCGCCCTCGAACTCGTCCGACCCATCCTGACCGCTCGCGGTGACAAACCGCTCGGCCGCGTCGCCATCGGCACCGTCAGGGGCGATCTGCACGACATCGGCAAAAACCTGGTGGCCTCCCTCCTCGAAGGCGGCGGCTTCGAGGTCATCGACCTCGGCGTCAATGTGACCCCCGAAAAGTTCATCGAGACCATTACCCAAAAACAGGCCAATATCGTCGCCATGTCCGCCCTCCTCACCACCACCATGCCCGCCATGAAAACCATCATCGACGGCCTTAAACAAGCCGGCGTCCGGGACAAAGTCAAGGTCCTCATCGGCGGCGCCCCCATCACTCAACAATACGCCGATGAAATCGGCGCGGACGGCTACAGCGAAAACGCCGTCGGCGCCGTGGCCCTCGCCAAGAAGGCCATGGCCGTCGGCTGAGCCGCCCGTGCATCCGCTCATCCAACTGCTCCTGGCCCAAGCGCCAGTCATCACCGACGGCGCCTGGGGAACGGAACTCCAGGCGCGCGGCCTCGCCTTGGGCGAGTTTCCGGATGCGTGGAACCTGACCCATCCGGAACAAGTGGCCGAGGTCGCCCGCGCCTACGTCCAAGCCGGCAGCCAGGTCATCCTCACTAACACCTTCGGCGCCAACCGCATCCGCCTGGCCGGCCATGCGGCCGCCGGAAAGGTGGCCGAGATTAACCGGCGCGGCGTCGAACTCTCCCGCACTGCCGCCGCCGGCCGCGCGCGGGTCTTTGCCTCCATTGGCCCGACCGGCAAACTGCTCATGAACGGCGACGTCACCCGCGACGATTTGCGCGAGGCCTTTGCCGAACAGGCCAGCGCCCTCGCCGAGGGTGGCGCCGACGCCCTAGTGGTCGAAACCATGTCCGACCTCAGTGAGGCGGCCCTGGCCATCGAGGCCGCGCGCCAGACTGGCCTGCCCGTGGTGGCCTGCATGGTCTTCGACAGCGGCAAGGACCGGGACCGCACCATGATGGGCACTACCCCCGAACAAGCCGCCCAGTCCCTCTCTAAGGCCGGCGCCGACGTCATCGGCGCTAACTGCGGCCAGGGCATCGCCGGATTCCTTGGCATCGCCCGGCGCCTCCGCGCCGCCACCGACCGCCCCTTATGGCTCAAACCCAATGCCGGCCTGCCGAGCATGGTCGACGGCCGCCCGCATTACACGACTACCCCCGAGGAATTTGCCGCCTATGTCCCCCAACTGGTCGCCCTCGGCGCCGCCTTCGTCGGAGGCTGTTGCGGCACCCGCCCTGATTTCGTCACCGCCATCCGCTCTCAACTCACCCGATGACCAGTCGAGAAAGAGTGCTCGCCCACCTCGAAGGCCGGCCCGTGGACCGCCTGCCGGTGATGCCCATCACCATGATGCTCGCCTGCGACCGCGTCGGCGCGCGCTACCGCCAGTACTGCACCGACTACCGCGTCCTCGTTGAAGCCCAGACCCGCACCTCCGAGGAATTCGGCTTCGACTACGTCAATACCATGTCCGACCCCGCCTGCGAGGCCGCCGATTGCGGCGCCACCGTCCAATACTTCGAGAACCAGCCGGTCGCACTCCTCGAAGACCAAGCCCTCCTGGCCCAAAAGACCACGCTCGCGGCGCTCAAGATTCCCGACCCCTTGGGCGGCGGGCGCATGCACAACCGCATCAAAGCCCTGGACCTCTTCCGCCAACGCCTCGGCCGCCAGAAGCTCATCGAAGGCTGGGTCGAAGGCCCCATCGCCGAGGCCGCCGACCTCCGCGGTATCAATACGATCATGCTCGATTTTTTCGATGACCCCGCTTTTGTCCGCGACCTCTTTGCCTTCGTCATCGAGATGGAACTCCGCTTCGCCCGCGCCCAACTCGAGGCCGGGGCCGACGCCATCGGCGTCGGCGATGCTGCCGCCTCCCTGGTGGGACCGCAGATCTATGAGGAGTTCGTCTGGCCCTACGAGAAAAAACTCGTCGACGGCCTCCATGCCCTCGGCGCCAAAGTGCGCCTCCATATTTGCGGCAACACCCGCAAGCTCCTCGCCGGCATGGGCAAGTTGAACTGCGACATCGTCGACCTCGACTACCCCGCTCCTCTGTCCGAAGGCCGCCACGCCATGGGCCCCAACCAGGTCCTCCTGGGCAACCTCAACCCCGTCCTCCTCCTCCTCAACGGCACCCCGGAATCCGTCACCGCCGCCATCGCCGAATGCCACCGTCAGGCCGGACCCCGCTTTATCGTCGGCGCCGGCTGCGAAGTCCCCCGCAATACGCCCCCGGCCAACCTCCACGCCCTCTGCGCCTACGCCCACGGGGGCCGTGGCCTCCGCTCATAATCTTAATCTTAATCTTAATCTTAATCTTAATCTTAATCTCTGCGCCTACGCCCGGGGGGGGCCGTGGAGCGTAGAGCGTGGAGCGTAGGAGCATGGCAGGACGCAACTGGACTGTGAAGATCGCTCCTAATCTTAATCTTAATCCTAATCTTAATCCTGCTCTCGGGCCCGGGGAGATTAAGATTAAGATTAGGATTAGGAGTGGGTGCGGGGGTGGCCACGCTCCCCTGCCCGCCGTAGCCTCGGCGTAGGCGGGACGCCCTACCTCCCCACGGCCAGCCGGAGGCAGGCCGCTTCCTGGTCGGTGCGAGCTAGCAGCAGGTCACCGGAGAGCGCGATCGGGTTCCAGGTTTTGCCATGGAACACCCTGAATCGGTGGAGTTCGTTCGGCGATTGCGCCGTCGGTTGGAGCAGAACCAACTCGCCGTTCTCGGCCATGAGCAGGAAGAGGTCGCGCACCAGGAGCCCCTGGCCGTGGCCGTAGCGCCCCTTCTCCCAAGCCTGCGAACCGTCTCTCAGGTCAAGGCAGGCCAGGACCCCGTCGTCCAAGCCGTAGAGGAACCCTTCCCGCTGCACGAGGTTGGCGAACTTCGCTTTCATCCTCTTGGTCTGCCAAACCCGCGAAGCCTTCAGCGAGCCGTCGGCGCCAGGCTCGATCTCGAGCAGTTCGCTGCCCACGCCGTAGCCGCTCGAGAACAAGACCCGGTTCGTGCCGACGACCACCGGCGCCGCCACCTGGGGTTCGCGGGTTCCCCAAGGGTATTCCCACAGCACCTGGCCCGTGCCAGGGTCGTGGGAGGTAATCTTCCTTGAGTTGAAGACCAGGATTTGGCGGCGCCCGGCCAGGGAGGCCGGAAAAGGGGAACCATAATTGACCGGCTGGCTGCCGCCGGACCAGGCGAGTTGCCCGGTGTCCTGGCGATAAGCCAGCAGAGAGCGTCCGGGGGAGCCCCCGGCGCTCACGACCACGATTTCGTCGATGGCCAGCGGCGAGCCCGAGAAACCCCACTCCGGCACGCCGCTCTGGGCGTCTTCCACGATATTGTGCGACCAAACCTGCCGGCCCGTGGCCAGGTCCAGGCAGTTGAGAATGCCGGTTGCCCCCAGTGTGAACACCCGGTTGCTTATGACCGTCGGGGTGCAGCGCGGGCCTTCGCCGGCCAGCGGGCTGTGATAACGCGCCGGCTCGGAGTGCGACCAGAGCAGGTGGCCGGTAAGCGTGTCATAACAAGTGCTGGATTCGCCCTCGGGGCGCTGCTCCTGCGTGAAGGCGCGCGCGCCCACAATCGCCCACCCGGACCAGCCGGCCCCAACGGGCTGGCGCCAGAGAACTCGAGGAGGGTTGGCCCGCCAGTCGCGCTCGAGCACAGGGCCGTCAAGCACCGCCGTGCGGTGCGGCCCCAGGAACTGCCAGAAATCGACGGCCGCAGCGGCCACCGTCCCCGGCCCGGAGACCCCGCCCCGGGCCGCAGGCGACAGGGGAACCGCTCGCGCCCAACGCCACTCGAGTACCGGCACCAGGTCCCCGCTCACTCCCCGGATGCGAAAGAGAGTCGCCGTGAGCCCGATCAGCCCCGCCAGCCCGACCGCGACCCCCAGCCTCACCCGCCAGGGCGTGCGCGAAGCCGCTAGCCACCAGACCACCAGGAGCAGGCAGGCAACCAGCCACGCGCCGAGGGTCCGCAGGTTGCGCTCCTGGAATGACCAGCCGGCGTGGGCCCGCAGCCAGACCGTCGTGCCGCCGGCCAGAACCAGGATCGATGCGGCCGGCCACCAGCGGAGCCCTTTCTTCGAGCGTGAGTCGGGCATGGAGCGTGACGATGGGCTTCAGGCAGGAAACCGTGCGGCGCGATGAATCTTCACCACCCAATTCAATCCTAAGGCCCCATCCTTGGCAACGGATAAATGTCCGGCATGGCTCGGGCCCATCGTTGCGCCGTTTATGGAGTGCGGTGGCAAGCGGAGCGCGACACCGCTTTGGCCGTGGAGTGTGCTTCGAACGGAAAGCGGCGTCGCGCTCCGCTTGCCGCCGCACTCCACAAGGCGTGCCCGACGCTTTCAATCGGGGCGCCCGGTGCGATTGCTTTGACTTGTCGTCCGCGAAAGCATACGGTTTTGCTTATGAAGTCGTTCACGGCCGTGGTGGAGAGGTGCCCGGACACGGGATTGTATGTCGGGTACGTGCCTGGTTTCGCCGGCGCACACTCGCAAGGGGACTCCCTGGATGAGCTAAAACGGAACCTGGAAGAGGTGGTTGCCATGCTGCTTGAGGACGGGGAGCCCTCTCTGGAGGCCCAGTTTGTTGGAACCCAAACCATCCAAGTAGGATAGACCATGGGCAAACTGCCGGTCCTGAAACCGCGCGAGGTCTGCCGTATTCTCGAGGCGTTGGGTTTCTCGCTGGCTCATCAGCGAGGATCGCACATGCAGTACCGGCACGCCGATGGTCGCGCAACTACGGTCCCGAATCACCCCGGCAGGGATATTTCGCCGATTCTGCTGCGCCAAATAGCCCGGGACATCGGCATGACCGCCGAGGAGTTGATCCGCCGACCATGAGCAGACTCGAGGGCAACACCCGCCGGAGCCAATGAACCCGATGAGGTCCCGATTCGGAATCGAGACACGGAAACCCAGGGCGCTGCCCTTGAGTTGGTCAAACTCCGCCACCTGCTCCCCCCCATTCACTTGCGTAAGAATGGTTTAATCCGGCTGAGGTCTTCCGCGGTCCAGTTGACGGGTTGCCCTGCCATCATATCGATTATGCCAACACTCTCATAGGAAAAGCTGCCTGACCTGATTCTCAGCAAAGCATCCACCTGAGCATCCACCGGCGCCGTCTCAACCACGATCGGCTCCCCTGGAGGAACATTGCTAATGGGCCCTGTGTACTGGAGCTGGTATCTCTGGAGCATGGATTCATCCACCGGCACCGCGCTATTCCAATAGGCATTCTCTCCGAAGGAAGGGCCTCCTTCCTGAGGAACATATTGGAGGAGCTGCACCAGAGAATTCGGTAACTCACCGGCGTTGGCCGCAACATAGAGACTCATGGCATGGCCAAGAATCACCGCCAGCCTGCTCTTGGCGTCTCGGCGCAAATCGGAGGCGATCATCTCATAGGTATTGCCGTCAGCCGAATTCGTGTGGACCACCGGGTTCCTGCGTGCTGTGATTAACCAGTTGTCCTCCCAGAGAAGCCTAAGTTCGGGAATACTTTTGTCAGGATGTTCGTTGAACCACTGTTTGAACGAATTTGCCCCTTTGGCCCAGGCGTCCGCCATTGAGGCTGAAGGACCGCTCTCGCCGCGCGGTCGCGGCAAAACAGCGTAATCACGGCGCATCTGCGCATTTTGCCCCAGCACCGATGCCAGCGCGTTGGTGGCATCATCACGCTCCCGCTGGAACCCCTGGATCTGGTCCGCCAGGGACGCCTTCTGTTGCAGGAGGAGTCGGTTTTGGCTGCGCAGGGTCGAAGCTTCATTGGCCTCGTGAATTCCCACGGCGACGGTGACGACAAGCGCAGTGGTGATAAGGACTTTTTGGAGGGCGGTCATGGCAATGGTCTTAGTTGCGGCGGTTAGTGTTGAGCTGGAGACGGCGGTTCCGGCCAGAACGGCAACGCTCGAGATGGTGGTGACGAGTGCAGCCGGCGCGGCTTGGACCGCGTTCGCAGCGATGGCCAGGGCGAGCGCGTTTGCACCGATCGTGAGGCCGCGCTTGGCGAAGAACTCGCGCAACCGCTCCACGGCGCGGCCAATGCGTTTTCTGGCTGCCTCTTCGCTTGTGCCGAGGGCCTCTCCGACTTCCCGAAGAGATTTTTTGTCGAAGTAGCGGAGCAGGACCGCAGCGCGCTCGTTGTCATCGAGCGTCTGCATGGCCTCGTCAAGCAAAGGCTCCATCTGCGTCCAATCGGTGTCTGGGGTGCTCAGGGCATTCATCTCGGTGGCGATTCGTTCGCGCGCCTGGCGCCGGGCTTCGCGGCGGACGACATCAATAGCTGTGCGCCGGGTAACTTGATAGAGCCACGCTGAGAGGATCGTGCCGCGAGCCAACCGGGGCGCCTGGCGCGCAAGGTCCGTGAAGGCGGATTGGGAGACCTCCTCGGCGAGTTGCCGGGAACCGACTTGGCGCAAGGCAGCAGAAAAGACCAGGTCGACATGGCGACGAACGATTTCCGTGAAGGCGTCCTCGGCCCCGCGTTCGGTATACCGTGCAAGCAATTGCGAGTCAGTATCGCTCATGTCATAGGTATATCGCCGCCGTCACAAAAAGCGGACAAAACAATTATTTCGTGACCGCTCCTTACCCGATCCGCAGCCAGACCGTTTTCAGGTAGGCCGGCTCGGCACGCGAGATGGGAAAATCCGGGGGCTGGGGAGCGTAGTGGCGCTGGAGTATCGGTCGGCGCGCCGCCTCGATCGGCCGCCCCACGGCGGCCAGAAATTGCTCCGGGGGCCAATCGGCGGCGTTGGTTGAAGCAAAGAGGACCCCGCCGCCCCGCAAGAGCGGCAGTGCCGCGCTGATGAGCCGACCGTAGTCCGTTTGCGCCCTGAACACGCCGGATTCCTTGGATTGGGAGAAGGTGGGAGGATCCAGGAGGATGACCGCGAAGCGCCGCGGTTTTCGACCCAAGCGCCGCAGCCAATCGAAGGCCTCGCCGTAGAGAAAATCGTGACCGCCGGCGTCGAGCTCGTTGAGCGCGAAGTTGCGCCGGCCCCAATCGAGGTATCTCTTGGAAAGATCGATGCTGGTCGCGCGCGCCCCGGCCTTCGCCGCGCACACTGAAAAACCGCAGGTGTAGGCGAAGACGTTCAGGACCTCCCCGGGACAAGGCTCGGAGATGGAGGATGAAGCGAGGTCGAATCCGGCGGCGATGTGTCCGCTCAAAAGCCGCCGCCGGTTGTCCCGCTGGTCCAGGAACAATCCCACCGAGCGGCCCTCGCCAAAACCGATCTCGAACCGCAGCCCGTTTTCACGAATGAGAAACCGTCCCGGCGGCGATTCTCCCAGGACGGCCTCGGGCGAACCCAAGTCCGGCGCCGCCCGGCGCACCTGCCGTTTCAGGATTTTGTGGCAAGCCCCGCGCGCGGAGAGCATCTTCAGCAGGCGGGCCAATTCTGCCCTTTGCGGCGCTGTGGGCGCCTCCTGGCTTTGGGAGAGCAGGTAGTCCCCAAACCGCTCGACATACCAGCCGGGCCGCTCATCCGCGGCGCCATGGACGATGCGATAGGCGTCGGTCGCCTCAGGATCGATCAGCCCCGCGCGCAAGTTGAACCGCGCGTTGTCTCCATCCTCGAACGCGCTGGGCGCGCGAAAGACGACGCTCCGTCCGGTTGCGGGGTGTTCGAACGCCAGCTCGGCGGCGTGCAGGCAAACGCGCGGCGCGGGAGTGCCCCCGTAGAGCGTGTCGCCCAGGATCGGGAAGCCTCGCTCGGCCGCGTGGACGCGAATCTGGTGCGTGCGGCCCGTCAGCGGCTCCGCCTCGACCGCATGGATTATGCCCGGCCCGCCTCGACCCAGCCCCAAACCTCCTCTGGCCTCAGCCAGGAATCGAAAACGGGTTTCGGCAACGGGCGCGCCCTCAGCCGCAGGCCGGCTCACATATCTCTCGCCCGCCCGAACCAGCGCGCTCCGGGCAACCACCTCCCGGTCGGGTACTGGCCGGTCGGTAAGCAGAAGGTACTTCTTCCTGACCGCGTGTCTGGTGAACTGCGCGGTGAGGGATCGATTCGCCAACGGACTCTTGGAAAAGACGATGAGCCCGGAGGTCTCCTTATCCAGCCGATGGATAATGGCCAGCGCCGCCCATCGCGGCTCGCGCCCCCGGAGCCAGTCATACAGACCCTCGCCCGCGTACAAACCGGGGGCGTGCGTATTGAGGCCGGCGGGTTTGTTGACCACCAGCAGATGTTCATCTTCATGGACCAGGCACGGCAGCACGGCTTATCATTGATCGCTCATCAGACCCCGGTTTGGTACGGGTCGAGTGTCGAGTGTCGAGTGTCGAGTGTCGAGTGTCGAGTGTCGAGGGAGCGAAGTGCCCCCCTCGACCCTCGCCCCTCGACCCTCGCCCGACCGCTTGACCTCTTCACCAATAATGCCACTGCCCCGTCCACACAATCCAGAGACCGAGCAGAAAATTCGTGGTCGCATGGGCCGTCATCGCATCCCCCAGCCGGTTCTTGTACAGGACCAGCCCCTGGTAGGCCACGCCGCAGAGAATGCCCGCCACCCAACGCTCCGGGTGCGCGAGGCCGAAGGCCGCGCAAGTCACCGTGAACGATAGAGCGTGAAACTGGTTGAAGGGCATGGCCTGGAACCGGGCGCTAACCAGGTAGCGATAGAGAAACGAGCGATAAAAGACCTCCTCGATCGGCGGCACCACCAGCGTCGAACCGGCTATCCGCATGACAATGCACAGCCAGGCCGCCGCCGACCCTTGGCCGAACTGCCCCCGCGGGTTCCAACCCGCCCCCGCCGGCAGCCTCGCGAGCCTCGGGTAGTGCCCATCCAGACCGACCCAGAGCGCGAAGACCACCACTCCCACCGCCAGCGCCTCCCAACTGAACTTCCAGCGCATCTCCTCGAGGCGCGGGCGCAGCTTCCAGATCAGCCACGCCCCCACCAGCGTCTTCAGAAGATAAACCCAGTACTCCGAGCCGTTGCCGAGCCGGCCCTGCAGCGCGGTCAGCCCGCCAAACACCAGCATCGGGACGACGCGGGCACTTTCGGGTGAGTCCTGGAACTTTTGGCCAACGATGCTCATCCCGAGGTATCAGCCATCCCCGAGCAGGTTTCTCAGAGCATGGCGCGCCTTCTGCTCGCGGGTACGGTCCTCCTTTGGCGGCACGAACTCCCGTTGCACAAAATCGAAGTACTCGCAATAATTGGCCAGGTGCTTCTCGGCCACCGGATCGGCACGGCCATCCCGGCATTGCTGCGCTGTGCGCGCATCATAACTCCCGCAATTCAGGCAGACCTTCAGGTCCGACCCGCAGCGAGGGCAACTCTCCGACCGTCCCGGCGCGCCAGGCAGCTTGTACTCAAGCCCGCACTTCCAACAATGTCGTGTAAATGCCATGCCGCCCAGTCTAGCGGGGTCGAGCTGGCTTTTCAACTCCGGCGCTTCAACGCCTCCTCGACCGCGCGATAGGCCTCCTCCACGGGGACGGATGCCATGCAGTGGGCCAAGGCTTGAGGGGTGCCCCGGATGCCGCGGCCATCGTAGCGGTAGTACTCGAGGTTGCGGCCTGCCACGACGGGGTTCTTTACCAGCACAAACGGGTTTCGATACGGCTGAATCGGCTTGTTCCACGTGGGCGTCTCGATGACGATCTGGCCGGGGACTTTGACCGCGGCCGCCAGATGCATGAACACAGTATCCACGCTCAGGAACACATCGCAATGCCGCAACAAAGCCGCCGCCTGGCGCAAGTCGCGGGTGGCGGGGTGCAGCACGCGCCCGCCCCCGGCCTCAGCCAGCAGCCTGGCATGCTCGCTCTGCTCCTCAGGTCCGCCGAAGAGCAGGATAGCCAGTTCGGGCCTGGCGCGCTCGAGGCGCCCCACCAGTTCCAGGTAGTGGCCCAGCGGCCACCGCCGCAGCGGCAGGTTCTTTGTGCCGCCCGAACCAACGTGCAGGCCCAGGATGGGCCGCCCGGACAGTTCCGTCGTGGCGATGAACTCCTCCGCCCAGGCCAGTTCCGCCGCCGAGAGGTAGATCTCGTAATCGTGCTCGGCCAACACCGCCTTGGCCCCCAGGCACGCCAGGCAAGCGAGGTTGTTATCTATGCTATGCCGCTCATAATCCTGCGCCACCGTCCGATTCACCAGCAGCCGGTCCAGCAGCGACCCATTGTCATACTCGTGGCTGATGCGGACCCGGGCATTAATGAAGCGGGCGACAAGCCGATAGGCGATGCGGCTTTGCGGGTAGGTGTTGATCGAGACATCGTAATGCCGGCGACGCAACTGCCAGAGGAACTTCAGCCCGCCAACTCTGCCCTCGGAAATCAGATTCTTCTGCCAGACGCCATTCAGGTGCGGGTTTCCTTCGAGCAGACCTTTGGCCCCGGGCCACATCACCAACGCATCGATACACGCGTCCGGATAGCTCGCCCGCAACTCATGCATCAGCGGCGTGGCAAACAGGGTGTCGCCAATGCCTGCCAACGAAATCACCAGTATCTTCATTTGCCCATCATCGGGAGAAACCTGCGCTACGCAGAGCCTGTCCCAAAAGCCGGCCCAAGGGAAGACTTTGTCGCAACCTCTGTTGAGGCCAGCGCCAATTCAGGAAAGGGGCGGGGACGGCTTCGTCCCCGCTTCCTGGCGGCGCGTGGGAAGAGGAACCGGGGACGAGGCCGTCCCCGCCCCGTTCTCTTGGGCGTCTAATAGCGGTAGTGCTCGGCCTTGTACGGGCCCTCGATGGGCACGCCGATGTAGCTCGCTTGCTGCTGGGTGAGCCGGGTGAGCTTGACCCCGATCTTCTCGAGGTGGAGGCGGGCGACTTCCTCATCCAGTTTCTTGGGCAGCCGATAGACGGACGGCTGGTACTTCGCGCGGTTGGCCCACAGGTCCAATTGCGCGAGGACCTGGTTGGTGAAGGAGTTGGACATCACGAAGCTGGGGTGACCTTCGGCGCAGCCCAGGTTGACCAGCCGGCCTTCGGCGAGCAGGTAAATACTGCGGTCCCCCGGGAGGTCGTAACGATCCACCTGCGGCTTGATGTTCACGCGCGACACCCCCGGCGCCGCGTTGAGGCGGTCCACCTGTATCTCGTTGTCGAAGTGACCGATGTTGCAGACAATCGCCTGGTCTTTCATCTTGAGAATATGTTCCAGCGTCAGGACGTCGCGGTTGCCCGTGCAGGTCACGTAGATGTCGGCCTTGCCGAGGGTGTCCTCGATCGTCGTGACCTCGAAGCCCTCCATCGCCGCCTGCAGCGCGTTGATCGGGTCGATCTCCGTGACGATGACCCGCGCCCCGAAGCCGCGCAGCGAGTGGGAGCTGCCTTTGCCGACATCGCCGTAGCCGCAGACACAGGCAGTCTTGCCGGCGATCATCACCCCCAGGGCGCGCTTGAGGCCGTCGGCCAGAGATTCCCGGCAACCATAGAGGTTGTCGAACTTGGACTTGGTCACCGAGTCGTTGACGTTGACCGCGGGGACCAGGAGCTGACCCGCCTCGAGCATCTGGTAAAGCCGATGCACACCGGTAGTGGTCTCTTCGCTGACGCCCTTCCATTCTTTGACCGCCTCGGTGAACCAGCCGGGGCGTTCCTTGGCGCAACGTTTCAGGAGCTGCTTGACCACCTCCTCTTCGTGGCTGCTGCCGGGGCTGTTGACCCAATCGCTCCCGTGCTCCATTTCATGACCCTTGTGCAGCAGCAGCGTGGCGTCTCCGCCGTCGTCCACCACCAGTTGCGGGCCTTTGCCGCCCGGGTGCGTCAACGCGGCCAGCGTGAAGGCCCAGTATTCCTCAAGCGATTCCCCTTTCCAGGCGAAGACGCTCACGCCGCTCCGGGCGATGGCCGCCGCCGCGTGGTCTTGCGTGCTGAAAATATTGCAGCTCGCCCAGCGCACCGACGCCCCCAGCTCGACCAGCGTCTCGATCAGCACCGCCGTCTCGATCGTCATGTGCAGCGAGCCGGAGACGCGAACCCCGTCGAACGGCCGCTGCGGGCCGTACTTCGCGCGGACCGCCATCAGCCCCGGCATTTCCTGCTCGGCGACCGAGATTTCCTTGCGGCCCCATTCGGCGAGCGTGAGGTCTCTCACCTTGTAGTCCTGCTCCGCGCCCGCCTTAACGCCCGCCCTCGCCGCTTTCTTGCCGTTGGTCTTTGTCAAAGTTGTCATGCCTGGTATTGCTCCCTTCATTTTGAGGTTCCCGTGGATTCAAGCGCCGGCCTGCGCCCGGACGGCGCCTTCCGCCGCCCGCCGGCTACCGAGCAGGGCCGCAGCCTTCCGCAAGGTCGCCGGGGCGACTGCGGCCACGGACTGCGTGGCCGCCTTGCGGAGCGCGGCGGTTTGATCCGTCAACTCCCACGTGAGGTCCGGATCGGTCTTGCCAAAATGGCCGTAATTCGTCGTCTTCGAATAAATCGGGCGGAGCAGGTTGAGCTGCTTGATAATCGCCGCCGGTTTGAACGAGAAGACCTCCCTCACGGCCCGCTCGAGTTCCACGTCCGGCACCACCCCCGTGCCGAAGGTATTGACGCACACCGAGACCGGGTCAGGGTGGCCGATGGCATAAGCGAACTGGATTTCGGCGCTCGTCGCCAGGCCCGCGGCGACGAGGTTCTTTGCCACGTAGCGGCCCATGTAAGCCGCGCTCCGATCCACTTTCGACGGGTCTTTGCCCGAGAAGGCCCCGCCGCCGTGACGGCCCATCCCCCCGTAGCTGTCCACGATGATCTTTCGCCCCGTCAACCCCGTGTCACCCTGCGGCCCGCCGACCACGAACCGGCCGGTGGGATTGACCAGGTAAGCCGTCTGCTTGTCCAGGAGTTGGGCTGGCAGCACTTTCTTGATGATTTCGTCAATGATAAATCGCTCGATGGTGCGGTGCGTCGTGTCGGCCGCGTGCTGCGTCGAAACCACCACGTTCGTAATCCGAACCGGCTGGTCGTCCACATATTGCACGGAGACCTGGCTCTTCGCATCGGGCCGCAGCCATTTCACCACCCCGCTCTTGCGCACGCGCGTCAACTCCCGCCCCAGCGTGTGCGCATACATGATGGGCGCCGGCATCAGCTCCGGCGTTTCGTTCGTGGCGTAGCCGAACATCAGCCCCTGGTCGCCGGCCCCCTGCTCCGCCGTCTTTTTCCCCACCGCCGACCGCGCGTCCACGCCCTGCGCAATGTCCGGGCTCTGCGACGTGATGGCGTTCAAAATCAGCACTCGGTCCGCATGGAACACATCGTCCTCATGCGTATAGCCGATCTCCCGGATCGCCTCCCGCGCGATCTGGTTGTAATCGAGCTTCGCCTGCGTGGTGATTTCGCCGCCTACCACGACCAGGTTGCACTTGGCGTAAGTCTCGCACGCCACCCGGCTGTGCGGGTCCTGCGCCAGGCAGGCGTCCAGCACCGCGTCGGAGATCGTATCGCAGACTTTGTCGGGATGGCCTTCGCCCACCGACTCGGAAGAAAAGATAAAGTTTTTGCTCATCGCTTTAGGCTCAACCAACCAGAGTTAAAGGTAACATATTGACGTATCAGGATAGGATGATACGACTTTTTCAAAGCCCGTCAATAGCCAAATTCCAAAAAGAATGAACCGCCGATCACGGGCGATCCCGGAACCTTGTCCCAACCTTTGTCGGGGACCTTTGTCGGGGACCTTTGTCGGGGACCTTTGTCGGGCACCTTTGTCGGGCACCTTTGTCGGGCACCTTTGTCGGGCACCTTTGGCCCAACCTTTGGCCCAACCTTTGTCGACATAGCCATCTTCCGACACAGTTTTCCGTTCGCCGGGCTCTGGACGGGCTCTATGTACCGGGGTTCCGTGTCAGAGCGCGGCGGCCCCTTCCGAGAGAGGGGCGGCGGCCCCTTCGGAGAGGGGCGGCGGAGCCGTTGGCAGAACCGGAGGTTGGGACTCACGCGGGTTCTTGCCGCGTTTGTTGCGAGGCAGAGGGCTCAGGACCACAGTGAGGTCCCGGTCGCCTGCCATTTTGGGCGGCGAGTCCGCCTGGCCGTAAGCAGCGATGTCTTTGACGAATTGGTTGACCACCTGGAAGCCGATCTCCTTGTGCGCCTTTTGGCGGCCGCGAAAACGCAGCTTCACCCGCACCTTCATGTCATCGCACAGGAATTGCACGGCGTGTTCTCGCTTGGTGGCGAGGTCGTGCGGGTCAATCGCCGGAGAGATTTGAAGCTCTTTCATTATGTTCGCCGCCTGGCGGACGTTGGAGCCTTTATTGCGTTTGGCCTCCTCGTAGAGGAATTTGCCATAATCCACGATGCGGCAAACGGGCGGCGTGGCGTTGGGCGCCACCTCGATGAGGTCCAGCCCTTTGGCTTGGGCTAACCGCAGGGCTTCATTAAGGGACATGACGCCGAGTTGCTGCTTGGCGTCGCCCACGACCCGAACTTCGCGGGCGCGGATTTTCCCGTTGCGGCGATGCAATGGTTCGCGGGAATGAAAGGAGCGGGAGGGGAAAGGGCGGCTCAATGCGGCCTCGCGGGTTGGAGGTTCTTCATGCGGAAAAACGCAGGGCGGAACTGTGATCTAATATGTGACCGGTCTTCAACAATGAATTAGCTTCGCACACACTTGCCACGCCAGGCAAGAATAAAATGCAACCGGTGGGGTCGCCGGGCGCAGGGCAGAATTCTTCGCTGCCGCGTGAAGGCGGCGTTCCGCAGCCAACCGGAACGCCGCCCCACGCGCGGGGCCGCAGCGTGGGGGGTCGAAGGAATCGTACGTGTTCCCCACGTCCAACATCCCGTTCAGCGTCACCCCGTCTAAAGTGCCGCCGCCATTATCACCTTTCGCGCGCTGCCCGGCCTGTGGACTGCCTGCCCGCCGACCTGTCCGCCGTAGCTCCGAGCGGAGGCGGAAGCGCCGGCGCCGGCGGGCGGACTCCGGACCGTGGCGCGTGGATCGACCCGTGCCGCCTCTGCCGGTGCCATCATTGGGGACTGCGGGCGCGCCTCGGCGCAGCCGGGGCCTGGCTTTGCGGCTTCATGAATTGGCCCTGCACGCTCCGCCCCCTCGCTCCACGCTCCTCGCCCCCCAGCGAACACAAAAAAAATATGGCCATGTCGGGCCTGTCACATTACGTTAGAGACCATGCAAACTCCGAATCGAGCTTCTGACCGGACCTCCGGGGCCATACTGCTGCTGGTGCTGGCGTCGGCCCTCGTAACCGCCGCCCAAGCCCAAACGGCCCTCCGCGACCGGCTGCAGGCGCTGCCCTATAAAATCGCCTACGAATGTTACGTCAATGGCAACTGGGAAATCTTTGTCATGAACGCCGACGGCTCGGACCCCGTCAACCTGACGCAGACTCCCGCGGTCCACGAGCACTATCCCCAAATCTCCCCGGACGCCACGAAGATCTGTTATGCCGTGGACGAAGGAGAAGGGCGCGAGGCGGTCCGCAGCTTGTGGGTCATGGACATCGACGGCCAGCACCGGCGCAAGTTGGCGGATCACGCGCGGGAGGCCTTCTGGCGCCCGGACAGCCAAGTCATCGGTTTCCTGCCGCAGGAATTTCCCAAGTTCAACGTGATGGATTACTCCACGACCGGGATGTCCTTTTATGATTTGGCCACGGGCAAGGTCGAGCCGCATGTCAACACCGCGAAACTCCATCACCTCTACAACCCGAGTTGGTCCGCCGACGGCAAATGGATTGTGGCAACCGTCCATGCCGGGATGGGGGTCGAGCACGCGATTCTGCTGATCGAGGCGCGCGGCACGCGCGTCATCGATCTGCATATCCCGGGCTGCCGTCCCTGTTTCAGTCCCGATGGCAGACAGGTTGCCTGGGGCGCCGAAGACCATGAGATCGGCGTGGGGTCCATCGACCTCGGGGCCGAGCAACCCGCCATCACCAAGTGGCGTGTCTGTGTGAAAGACCCCGTCAACGAAACCTATCACGTCGACTGGTCGCCCGACAGCCGTTTTCTTTGTTTCAGCCGCGGCCCGGCCAGCAAGGGCGACCCCTCCAAACCCGGCACTTTCCTCTCCGCCTGCGAGATTGTGGGAGTCTATGCCGCCGGTTGGAACTTGTGCGCCGTGTCGGCGGAGCGGGAAGAAACCCTGGATCTGAGCGCCTGTTCCCAGGCGGACTTCTGCATGTTGACCACCAACGGCTTCAGCAACAAGGAGCCCGCCTGGTTTAAACCGGCCAAACCCTGAGCCTGCCCACCATCCCGATTCAGGTTGTCGTGACGCCTTTCCCGCTCATTGGAATGACCCTCGCGCCCGCAATTGAAGCGATGACGCCTCGTTTTTTCATGGCCGCGGTGGTGGCGCTGGCGCTGGCCGGCTGCGAAAAGGCCGGCCCGAACTCGCCCCCAGAGGCCAAACCCGGCGGGACGGGGGGCGGCGCCAGGGCTGACGCCTCCCATCCGGCCGCCGTCGTGACCAAATCCGGCATCGAGATGGTCTATTTGCCGGGCGGCGAATTCATCATGGGTGACGAGCACGGCGCCCCGGACGAAGCGCCGGCGCACAAGGTCAGGGTGAGCGCGTTTTCCATGGACAAGTTCGAGGTGACTCACCGGCTGTTCGCCAAAGTCCAATTGCCCAATCCGTCTCATTGGCAGGACAATCCGAACCAGCCGGTCGAGCGGGTGCGCTGGCGCGATGCCAAGCAATACTGCAACGAGCGCTCCCTGCTCGAGGGGCTCAAACCGTGCTACAACGAGAAGACGCTCGATTGGGATTGCGACTACTCCGCCAGCGGTTACCGCCTGCCAACCGAGGCCGAGTGGGAGTACGCCTGCCGCGCCGGAACCGACAACCCGGCCGATGCCGCCCGGCCCGGCAAGCTGCGCCAGACGGCCTGGTATGCCGAAAACTCCGAGCAGAAAACCCACCCGGTCGGGCAGAAAAAGCCCAACGCCTGGGGGATTTACGACCTCTACGGCAACGTCTCCGAATGGTGCGAGGACGTGTACAGCCCGTCTTACTATAAGGAAAGCCCCGCCGCAGACCCGACCGGCCCGCCCAATACCGGCAAAGACGTCAAGCGCGTCATTCGCGGGGGCAGTTGGAAATCCAGCCCCGGCCAATGCAGCCCGACCGCTCGCCAGGGCGAGAAAACGGGCGACAGCGACGCCTGTTTTTCGACCGATTACTGCGGCTTCCGCTGTGTGCGCCGGGTCACACCCCAGGAACTGCAAGCGTTGCTGAGCCAATAGCCCCGATGATCCCCGGCTGATGCTCTTCCACACCTGGCCATTCCTGGTTTTTCTCCTGGTCGTGCTGCCGGTCTTTTTTGCTTTGCGCAAGACCCGCCTCTGGCTGCCGTGGCTGACCCTGGCCTCCTACTTTTTCTACGGCTGGTGGAATCCGTATTACCTCTGCCTGGTGTTCTACTCCACCTTGCTCGATTTTTCGCTCGTCGCGCTGATGGACCACTGTCCCCGCGGGGAACAGAAGGCGGACATCCTGTCGCGCCTGACGCGGCTCCGATTCGAGGAGCCGGTGCTCAAAGCGGCGTTTCTCGCGGCGGGCGCCGCCACGCTCGGGAGCCTCGCCCTCGCGGCTGCCGGGCCCAGAACGGTGCGGCCCAGCCTCCTGGGGCTGAGCGTGCTGCTATTGCTCATGGCGCTGGGTGCCCTCTACCGCAGCCGCAAGATCTGGCTCCTCATCAGCCTGGTCAACAACCTGGCCCTCCTGCTGTTCTTCAAATACGCCCGGTTCGTCGCTGAAAACCTCAATGCCCTCCTCTCCTGGGCGCACCTGCCGCTCAAGCTCTCCGACCCCTCCTCGCTCATGCCCTTCGGCTTCCAATACCTCCTGCCGGTCGGCATCTCCTTCTTCACCTTCCAGTCCTTGAGCTACACGATCGATTTCTATCTCGGCAACGTCCAGCGCGAGCGCAATTTCCTTCGCTTCGCCACCTTCGTCTGCTTTTTTCCGCAGTTGATGGCCGGCCCCATCGAGCGCGCGCGCCATCTCCTGCCCCAGTTCAACCAGTTTCCCCCCTTCCAGCTCCGGAACCTGACGGACGGCGCCTCGCTGTTTCTGGTTGGCCTGTTCAAGAAACTGGCGTTGGCCAACTATCTCTCGTTTTACGTCGAGCGCGTCTATGACAACCCGAGGGCCTTCGGCGCGCCGGCCCTGGCGCTCGCCACCGTGGCCTTTGGCTGGCAGATCTTCTTCGATTTCAGCGGCTACACCGACATGGCCCGCGGCGTCGCTAAACTCATGGGCTTCAATTTAATCCTCAACTTCAACAACCCCTACCTGGCCACCGGCCTGGGCGAGTTCTGGTCCCGGTGGCATATCAGCCTCTCGAGCTGGTTCCGGGATTATGTTTACATTCCGCTGGGCGGCAACCGCCATGGCCGCCTCAGCACCGCCCGCAATCTGTTCCTCACCTTTTTCATCTCCGGCATCTGGCATGGCGCGGCCTGGACCTTTGTGATCTGGGGCGCGTTGCACGGCCTGGGCGTGGTGGTCACGCGCGAACTCGAGCGCTCCGCCCGTTACCGCGAGCGCGTCCCCAAACTCCTCAAACAGGCCGCCGTGTTCCTCTTCGTCTCCTTCACCTGGATCTTTTTCCGCGCCGACTCCTTGGGCGATGCCTTGCTCATCGTCCGGCGCATTTTCACGGCGGCTTGGCACGACCCGCAGATCCCCGCCCTGATGCTCCTGCTGGTCGCCACCGTCTGGCTCTATGAGTTCCTCTACGAATCCCGCTTCCGCCTGCTGCTCCAGGCCGGCTTCGTGCGGGTGAGCATGGCGGCCTTGATGGTGATCTATCTCTGCCTCTGTGCCTCAGGCGGCGGCGCCTTCATCTATTTCCAATTCTGATATGGAGACCAACCCGCCCGCTCCGAGTCCTCGAGCTTCCGGCCCGCCCGCCGGCGCCAGCGGAACGCCGGCTTCAGCCGGCAGTTCAAACTCCGTGAGCCGCGCTCCCCTCCCTTCACCCACCGGCGCCAGCCCCGCCCAGCCGGGAGCGCCCTTCGGAGTCAACGAAATCCGTCTCAATGCCTGGCAGTGGCTCGCGGTTTTGCTCCTGGCAGGACTGGTCGCGGTGCTGACCCCCGGCCTTTGGGCGCGGGTCGAGCGCTTCCCAACCGGGCCTGATTACCGCCTCCCGTACTCCCTGAGCAAGGATTACTGGCTTTATGGCCGGCGCCTGCGCCAGGCCGCCACCCCGGACAAGGTCTTGCTCCTGGGCGACTCGGTGGTGTGGGGCGAATACGTCGCCCCGGACGGGACGCTCTCGCACTTTCTGAACCAGCAAGCCGGGGCCGCCGGCCAGTTCATCAACGCCGGCCTCAACGGCCTCTTCCCGCTCGCGCAGGAGGGATTGCTCCGATACTACGGCGGCGCCCTGCGTCACCGGAAGTTGATCCTCCAGTGCAATGTCCTTTGGATGACCAGCCCCAAGGCCGACTTGAGCGCCACCAAGGAAGAGCAATTCAATCATTCCCGGCTCGTGCCTCAATTCTGGCCGCGCATCCCTTGCTACAAGGCCGACGCCAACGAACGCCTCAGCGCGGTGGTGGAACGCGAGGTCCCCTTTATCGGCTGGGTCGGCCATCTGCAAAGCGCCTATTTCGGCCAGAAGAGCATCTTGAGCTGGACGCTCGAAGATGACGGCGGCAGCCCGCCAAGCTATCCAAACGCCTGGAAGGACCCGCTCTCGCAGATCACCTTGACGGTCCCCTGCGCCCCGGAGCCCGACCCCGACCGCGGCCCTGCCAGCCCGCGCCATAAACCGTGGTCCGGCGCCGCTCGTTTTGACTGGGTGGAACTGGACGCCTCCCTCCAATGGGCGGCCTTCCAGCGCCTGCTTGAGCTGCTCGAGCACCGGGACAACCGGGTCCTGGTCCTCCTGGGCCCCTTCAACGAGCACATGATCGTCCAGGAAAACCGGCCCGCCTTCCGCAAAACCCGCGACGGCATCGCCGCGTGGCTGGCGGACCATCGCATCCCCCATGTCGTGCCCGAAACCCTGCCCAGCGAACTGTACGCCGACGCCAGCCACCCGCTGACCGGCGGATACCAGTTGCTCGCTCAACGGCTCTACCAGGACGCGGCCTTCCGGGCCTGGCTCGAGGGGCGATAGCCGGAACCTTGGTCGGGAACCTTGGTCGGGAGCCTTTGTCCGGACCTTTGTCCGGACCTTTCCGGGTAGTGCCGGCGGTTGCCCGCCGGCACCCCCACAGACCCGTACTAGCGGATTTCCACGCATACGGTTCCTCGGGTTACGGCTTCGCTGCGAAGATGGAATGTACGACGCGCGCTTCGGGGAGGTAGAAGAAGCTCAGCAGCCGGTTCATCCGGTCCCAAGGCATCCCTTCCGGGTCGCCTCGGCGTGCCAGCCAGTACCGCCACACCCGAATCACTTCCTGCCGATACCGCTGTAGGGCGGCGATGTTGCCCGTGATACCGAAATACCCAAAGTGTCCTTTGAGCTTCCGTCCCAGGCTCTCCACCTGTATCCGCAGCGGCTCGTGCAGGTTTTTCCGACACCATTGGCTCACGCGCTTAAGACTGCGGCCAAACCGCTTCCGGGACGTCTTGCGCCGTATCACCCATCGTCCTTCCCGGCTCTTGCCCCAGTAATGGGTAAAGCCCAGAAAGTCGAAGGTTCCGGCGTTCGACCCGTCCGCTTTAGGCGGCTCGGCGGGGTCCGCTGGGCGCCCAAAGGGCACCAGGCGGGTCTTTGCCGCGTGCAGGCTCAGTCCGTACTTCTCGAACCGCTGGAAGAGTACTCGATAGACTTTGTCCGCGTCCTCTTTGCTCTCGAATCCGAGGATAAAGTCGTCGGCAAACCGCACCAGAAAGGTTCGCCCTTTCATGCGCGGCTTGACGCTTTCCACATACCAGCAGTCCAGCACGTAATGCAGGTAGATGTTCGCCAGTAACGGCGAAATCACCCCTCCCTGCGGCGTGCCGTCCTCCGGGTAGCTGAGTTGCCCCCGGTCCAGCACTCCCGCGTGGAGCCATTTGCCAATGAGTCGGCGTATGACGCCATCTCGCACCCGCAGGTCGAGACACCCTCCCAAGCACGCGTGTTTGAGCGTGTCGAAATACTTCCGAACATCCACGTCCAGAATCCAGGCTATCCGCTGGGTGGTGCTTTGGCTCCATATACAACTCAGGGCTTCGTGGGCCGAGCGGCCAGGCCGGAACCCATACGAGAAGTACTTGAAGTCTTGCTCGTAAATGGGTTCCAGCAGCATGACCACCGCCCGCTGAAGCACTTTGTCTTCAATGGTCGGCATGCCGATGGGCCGGGTTTCCTTGCCGTCGCCCTTGGGGATTTGCACCCGTTTGACCGGCGGCGCGACATAGCTCCCGCTCTTGGCCCGGTTGAGCAGACTCAGCAGGTTCTTTTCCAAGTCCTTGCCGTAGTCAGCCCATTTCTGGCCATCAATTCCAGGAGCACTGTCCGGTTTGACCCGCTCATAGGCGGCCTTTAGCCATTCCACGTCCAGATAGTGGTTCAGCGACGTGAACACCTCGTGCGGGCGTTCTCGCGCTACTTGCGCTATCCGTTGTTGTACCGTGAACACGTTTTCTAATCTCGGTGTATCAGTCATGTTTCCCAACAACAGTTCCGTAACCCGACCGCTTCCTTCCCTACTCCCCGGCTCGGACGGGACTCCTTCGCCGGCTTTCCGTCGGTACTATGCAGCGGCTAAGACGACCGTGGTCGCCCACCCGGCACTCCGCTTTTTCGGCGTTGCGCCGCGTGGCCTTGAGTTGACTTCGCTGGTTCGTTCACCTGGGCCGGGAAGTCCGCAGCCCAAGCGCCTGGGTGTTGTTCACCGGTTTCACCCGCTCCGGTCTTTGGTCTCAAGGAGACCTGCGGCTCTCCCAGGTTCCCAGGGAACCCCAATGTGCCTCTGCTCTGTTCTCAGACTCCGGCCGAGCCTTGATGCCTAGCCTTCGCGGCATCTCGGTGCTGCCCCCCGGTCCGACAAGAAGGAGGGCCTCAGCGATCCTAAGTCTTTCGGAGCTCAATCGCAGAGCCTCAGCACTGGCTGTTTACGCTTCGTGCCGCCATCACTGACGACTACGCAAAACTCGCTTCCGGGGGTGGCCAGCTTTCCCGGGTGGGATTCCAGTGTACCCACTGAGTTCCGTTGGACGGTTTCGGCCTTGCGGCTTCCTCCGCCCCTGAGCTTAACCTGGCGCGATGTCGGGACCTTTGTCGGAACCTTTGTCGGAACCTTTGTCGGGCACCCTCGTCGGGCACCTTTGTCGGGCACCTTTGTCGCAACCCTTGTCGCAAGCAGTCCTCCTCTTTGCTTTCGCGGCCTGGCCATTCTCGCTTCGGCGCCCCGCTGCCGCCCCGCGCGCGGGGCAGCGTCCCGAACCCGGTCGGAACGCCGCATTTATGCGGCAGGGCCCCAAAGCAAGAATTGCTGACCTTTTGCTTGCATTCAGGGCAGATCTGTTCATCATGCCAACACCGAAGCCGAATTCTCTCGCAAACCAGCGAAGCATAAGCCTTCGATAACTCAGAAACATGGGCCTGCGGCAGCAGAACGGTCTGTTGGCAAATCGAAGCCCGGAAAGGCAATTCCGGCTTCCCTCGGGGGAACCCCTTACTCCTAAACGCCCGAACTCGACGGTGCCTGCGGGGTTTATCGCGGCCAGGAGGCGCAGAAGAGGGTCGCCCAGGCGCGGCAAGCCTGGTTTTCCTGCTGGATGGAGACGCCATGGCGCGTGGGGACGATCACGACGGAACCGTGCCCCTACGCACACTCACAGCCGCGCGCCCATTGTTGGCGAACACCGCATTGGCCCACTTCGGCCGTACAGTATAGCTATTTCCAAGGTAAGTACCGCCGTAACTTGCAACCAAATACCAAGCCTATGAGCTATAGACGACCGATGATCGCTGTTCGAACCGTGTCCAAAACCACCAACCTGCGCACCGGGCGCTTCATCGGACTGTTGAAATGCGGGTTCGCTGCGTGTGTCGGCGCCTGCGTGTGCCTGTCCCAGCCTGCCCTTGGGCAATCTCCGTCGGCGGACAGCTTCAATCCGGGCGCGGACGGTGACGTGAATTCACTGGCGGTGCAGATGGACGGGAAGATTCTCGTCGGCGGGAGCTTCTCCTTCCTGGGCGGGTCGGCGCGCAACACCATTGGGCGGCTTAACGCGGACGGGACCTTGGACAGCGCATTTAATCCGGGCGCGGCCAACGTCGTGAATTCACTGGCGGTGCAGGCGGACGGAAAGATCCTCGTGGGCGGGAACTTCTCCACCCTGGGCGGGCAGCCGCGGAACTGCATTGGGCGGCTTAATGCGGACGGGACGTTGGACACCGCATTCAATCCGGGCGCAGAAGGCCCCGTGGAATCATTGGCAGTGCAGGCAGACGGGAAGATCCTCGTGGGCTGGTATTTCTCCTTCCTGGTGGGCGGGCATCCGCGCAACTCCATCTGGCGGCTTAATGCGGACGGGACGTTGGACACCGCATTCAATCCGGGCGCGGACAACTGGGTGGACTCATTGGCGCTGCAGGCGGACGGGAAGATTCTGGTGGGCGGGTTATTCTCCACCCTGGGCGGGCAGACGCGGAACTGCATTGGGCGGCTCAATGCGGACGGGACGTTGGACACTGCATTCAATCCGGGCGCGGACCTCGAGGTGGATTCATTGGCGGTGCAGGCAGATGGGAAGATTCTGGTGGGCGGGGAGTTCTCCACCCTGGGCGGGCAGCCGCGGAACTACATTGGGCGGCTCAATGCGGACGGGAGCCTAGACAGCGCATTCAATCCGGGCGCGGACAGCTGGGTGGAGTCATTGGCGCTGCAGGCGGACGGGAAGATTCTGGTGGGCGGGAATTTCTATACCCTGGGCGGGCAGGCGCGCAACAGCATTGGGCGGCTCAATGCGGACGGGACCTTGGACAGCGCATTCAACCCGGGCGCGGACGGCACTGTGTATTCATTGGCGGTGCAGGCGGACGGGAAGATTCTGGTGGGCGGGGATTTCCACACTCTCGGCGGGCAGGCGCGGAGCTATCTTGGGCGGCTGAACAACACGGAGCCCGCGACCCAGAGCCTGAGCTTTGACGCCTCGACCATCACCTGGATGCGCGGCGGCGCCAGCCCCGAGGTCTGGCGCACAACCTTTGAGGCGACGACTAACGGCGCCGACTGGATCGCCCTCGGCGGGGGCTCGCGCATCTCCGGCGGCTGGCAGGTGGCAGCCCCTTCCGTGCCCCCAGCCAGCACCCTGCGGGTAAGGGGCTTCGTAAGCGGAGGTGGAAACAACGGCTCCCAGTGGTTTGTGGAGACCGTTTACGGGAGACCTGTTTTCGTTTTCCAGCCGGCAAGCCAGACGAACAATGCCGGCTCGACGGCTACCATGGGCTCGGCGGCGCTGGGCTCCGAGCCCATTGACTTCCAATGGCTCAAGAATGGTACGGCGCTGGCGGACGGAGGAAACATTGCGGGGGCATCGACAGCGGTGGTGACGCTCACCAACGTCTCGGGCAGCGACGCCGGCGGCTACAGTGTTGTGGTGAGCAACGCCTTCGGCAGCCTCACAAGCCTGCTCGCCACGCTAACGGTAGTGGACCCGGTCATCGTCGTTCAGCCCGCGGGCCAACGCCGTGATGCGGGTCAGGGGGCCGCTTTCAGTGTAACCGCGGTGGGAACGCGGCCGTTCGGATATCAGTGGGAAAGGGATGGACTGGCCTTGGCCGGAGCCACCGGGCCTTCGCTGACTCTGACGAACCTCCAGGCCGGCGAGGCTGGGAGCTACAGCGTCGTAGTGAGCAACCAGTACGGCAGCGCGACCAGCGCAGCGGCCCTGTTGACAGTAAACCTGGCCACGCTGGACACCGAGTTCAACGCCGGAGCGAACGGGGAGGTGGACTGCCTCGTAGCGCAAGCAGACGGGAAGATTCTGGTCGGCGGGGCAACCCTCACCCTGGGCGGGCAGACGCGCAACTCCATTGGGCGGCTTAATGCCGATGGGACGTTGGACAGCGGCTTCAGCCCTCAGACCGACGGTTCGCTGTACTCCCTGGCCGTGCAGGAGGACGGGCTGGTTCTCGTCGGGGGCGCGTTCACTGCGGTGGCCGGGCAGCCGCGCTACTGCATCGGCCGACTGAATGCAGACGGAACGCTGGACGCCGGCTTCAATCCTGGAGCCGACGATGACGTGACCCAACTGGCGGTAGCTGCGGACGGGAAGATCGTGGTCGCCGGGCGCTTCTCCGTGCTCGGCTGGCAGGAGCACCTCCGGGTTGGGCTGCTGAATCCGGACGGGACGGTGGACAGCGGGTTCGACGCTGCGGCGTATGGAAGCGGCCCGGACGCGGACGTCACCGCACTGGCGCTGCAACCGGACGGCAAGATTCTACTGGCAGGCTGGTTTCAAAACGGGAATGCGAACTACCTCGCACGCCTCTCTCTGGATGGCCTCCCTGACAGCTCGTTCGACCCTTGGGTGGAGGGGGAGGTGGATTGCCTGGCAATGCAAGCAGACGGAAAGATTCTCGTCGGCGGTTCGGGCATGATGCTCGGCGGGCAGGTGGCGTGCAACTGGCTCGGACGGCTTAACGCGGACGGGACGCTGGACAGCACGTTTAAACCGGGCCTGGCAGGGGATAATGCGTCTGTGTACTCGCTGGCCTTGCAGGTGGACGGGAACATCCTGGTGGGTGGCCGGTTTAGCGGACTGCACGGGCAGCCGCGCAACAACATTGCGCGGCTGAATCCCGATGGGACGTTGGACAGCAATTTCGCCCCGGATGCAGACTCCGGCGTCTCTTCCCTCGCGCTACAGGGAGACGGTAAGATCCTGGTGGGCGGGTCTTTTGCCACTCTGGACAGCCAGCCATGCAGCAACCTTGGGCGGCTGAACAACACCGAGCCTGCGACCCAGAGCCTCAGTTTCGACGCCTCGACCATCACTTGGCTGCGGGGCGGCGCCAGCCCGGAAGTCTGGCGGACGACATTCGACTTCTCGACCGACGGCGCCGCCTGGACCAGGCTTGGGGCCGGCACACGCATTCCGGCCGGCTGGCAACTCAAGGGCGTGTCGCCGCCTTCCAATAGCGGCGCGGTCCGCGCGCGTGGTTATGTCGTCGGAGGCCAATACGGAGCTTCGAGTTGGTTTGTGGAGAGCGACATCCAAATTACGAATGCAGTGGTTGTGAACACGCCGCCAGCGATCCTGGTGAAGGACAGCAGCTTCGGCTTCAACTCCAACCGCTTCGCCTTCAACCTGACCGGGAGCCCCGGGCAGGTCGTGATCGTCGAGGCCTCGACGAACCTCCTGAACTGGACCTCCACGGCCACCAACACCATCGGCGCCGCCCCGATTTACTACACCGAACCATACTCTGCCCAATTCCGCCACAGATTCTACCGGCTGCGGGTCGGACCCTAGAAAGGAAAAGCACGCCTGCCATTATCACTAACTTCGATTATGAGAACCAGTCACTTGCCCTGCCAAGCGACGCGCCATGCGTTGCGTCATTCCTTGCCGCATGTCTGGCTTTGTCTTGTGGCTGCCCACCTGCCCGTGGCGGTCTTTGGCCAGGCAGACTATTCCACTCCCTATACGTTCGTTACCGTGGCGGGACTTGCTGGAAGCGGTGGAAGCGCCGATGGCACGCGTGGCAACGCGCGGTTCTCTGGCCCCAGCGACGTGGCGGTGGACCGTGCGGGCAACGTGTACGTTGCGGACCACGGTAACCATACGATTCGTAAAATCACTCCGGACGGAGCCGTGACGACCCTAGCCCGCATATTTCATAGCCCACCCGACCTCCCCCGCTTCCGAGGATTTTTTGGAGACAAATCGGG
>Ga0209415_10003999_pt1 | contig 27204 bp, 31 predicted proteins | sample PeaSoiSIISIP2007_FD_187696 | JGI IMG/M metagenome (GOLD analysis project Ga0209415, IMG submission 187696) | Peat soil microbial communities from Weissenstadt, Germany - SII-SIP-2007 (SPAdes) (version 2) | ecosystem: Environmental > Terrestrial > Soil > Wetlands > Peat | place: Germany... | reverse complement strand
TACCGGGTCGAGCGTGAGTTCGGACTTTGCACCAGCAGCGCTTGGCTTTGCGGCAGCGGCGGGCGCCGCCGCTGCGGTCGCGGTGGCGGCACGCTCGGCGTCGGTTTCGACGCGGTCCTTGGCGGCCTTTTCCAAGGCCTTCATCAACAGGCTCATTTGGCCGCGCCTCGGGACGGTACTCCAGGAGCGGTTTCGGTCGGCTTGTCAGTCTGCTTCGGCAGGAACTGCTGGAAGTACTTGAGATCGTCGCTTTCGAGCGACGGACTGGTGATTATCGTTGCGCGCAGGAAGATCACCAGCTCCGATTTGGTGAGTTGATCATTGCGCGCGCTGAAAATCTCGCTCAGTCCCGACAGGAAACTGGATCCCGACAAGCTCCCGGCGCCCGGCACCGAATTTTTGTTGTACTGGGCACTGTCCGTCATGAGACCGCCGAGAACTGCGGTCTGCCCGCTCACCAGATGCAATACGGATTCCATTTCTCGAATCTGTATTTCCGGCACCTTGTTGGTAATGCACGTCTGTTGGAATGTAGCCGCTCCCGTCTGGATATTGCTGCAGAGGCTGGGGTTCGGGTCGTTGACGAAGTCCTTGATGCGCGTAATGGTCGGCCGGACAGTGAGCATCACCTGGCCGTTATCGTTGATCTGGGTTGTCATGCTCATCACCATGCCGACCGGCACAGTTTGGGGCGTCGTAGTAAAGGTTGTTTGCGCAGCAACGTTTGATGAGACAACCGTATTGGCCTGGATCGTAAAATAAACGTCGTTGTCGACGACCTTGAGCAGCGCGGTTTGATTGTTGAGCGCCATCAGCTTGGGGCTCGACAATACTCGGGTATTGCCGAACTGATTGAGCATCTGGATGGTACTGGCGATGTTGCCGATGCGCGAGGTCGGGTTCGCGTAGCCGATCGTCATGCTGCCGGGGAAACCGCCGCTGGGGGTGATGGTGCTGATCAACGATTGCGTGAAGTTGATGCCGCCGCTTGTGGCGAGCCGGCTCCAGTCGATTCCACCCTGGTAGGCATCGGACAGCGTAACTTCCGCGATCGTCGCTTCGATCAGCACCTGGCGTCGCGCGATTTGGGTGACGCTGTCCAGGTAATGCTGAACCAGCGCGTGCTGCTTGTCGGTCGCGAACACGCTGACCGTGCCTGCCGCCGAGTTGACGATGATGTTTTCGCGTACGTCACCCGGCAGAGGCAATGGTGCAGCCTGGCCGCCGAACGCGCTCTGGAACAACTGTGGCGCCGCCTGGCCTGCTCGCGCAACGGCCTCGGCCTGCTGCAGGCGTTCATCGCGAGCCGCGCGCTGAGACTCGGCGCGCTCGGCGCGCTGCTCGGCGCTCAGGGTTTGACTCCGGGTCGAGACCAGAATGGCGCGAATATTCTCGCGCAGCGTTTCCCAGAAGTTATTGTTCGAGACCGTCCTGACAACGGTGTTGGACGCATTGAGCTGGGCGCCGCCGGCACCGCCGGCGGGAGGGGCGCTCCCGCCGCCACCAGCGCCGGTACTGGGACCCTGGATTTGTCCCGATACACCGATGGTCGACGTAACATCACGCGTCATGTTCACGTAATTGACTCTGTAGGTCTTCATATACGCAGTGTCGGGCGAGACGATGATCGTATTGCCCTCGATGCGGTAACGCAGATCGACTTGTTTGGACAAGCGATCAAGGATTGCCGGCAGCGTTTGATTGATCGCGTTCAGGCTGACGAGCCCGTGCAAGTCGGGATGGATGTCGATGTTCTGCTTGGTGTCGCGCGCGAGCGCAAGCAGCAGTTCCTTCACCGGCACCTCGTTTACCACTACGCTGTAGGTCGGCGGCTTGATCGCCGGCTTGGGTTCCGGCACGAAAGCGCTGATTCGTGCCGGCGGCGGTACATCCGCCAGCGTTGGATTTGCGGCGGGCGTCGTGACGTGTCCTTCGGATTGCGGCAGCACCGAGCGTTTGTAGCAACCGGCAAGCAGCAGCGCCGCCATCGCGCATGCAATCAGTGTTGCGTGGCGACGCACGCGGGTATTTTCGCAACAGCCGGGCCGAGCTGTGCCACGACCCGCGTGGCCGAGCGCTTGGTGTGCAACCATGGGCTTGGTTCCCCCCCCTGTTGAAAAAGACGCCGCGAATAACGTGCCGGTATCGCGACCAGCTCGTCTCAGGAGGACTGGTGTTGAGCGATCTCGGTGCGTATGCCTTGGACCGTGCGCAATATCGGACTGTAGGCTTTCAACGGCGCCGGTAGTTTGGCCAGCGCTTCAAGCGCGCTGCGGCGGTCATTGAAAGAACCGTACAATACGGTCAGCGACGGTTTCCGTTTCGCTACCGTACGGTACACAAAAATGTCATCAATTTCAACATATTTGCTAATGACATTGAGGTGATGCTTTAGCTGCTGGGGGTCGCCCGCGCCGAGCAGCTGGATGCTGTAGGTATTTTTATCCTGCTCGGCCAGCCAGGTTTCGGTCGTCGCGAGCCGTGTATCCAGCAAATCGGGGCCGTTTGCGCCTTCATGTGGGTTTGCACTAACTACCTGTTTTTCAAGCTTATTGATTGGCTGTGCGGGTGCTGGCGCCGGTTTTTCCTGGGCCGCTGCCGCAGTCGCCCCGGATGTCGTCGTGTCAGTTGCTGTTGCTTGCTTAGAGGCAGGGTTGTGCGGCGCAGCAACTGGGGCAACAGGGTTGCTGTTACTGGCTTCGGGCGTAACCGACGGCGCAACAGCAGCAGGGACCGGCGCGGATTCGGTCACAGCCGGCCTCCCGGTGGTGGTTGCGGCGGACTCGCGCGCCGGTAGACTTTCGGCCTGGTAGGTTTCGAACAGCACATAGAGCGCGATGCCGAGGCCGGCACCGATTGCAAACAGGGACAGTGCGAAGCCGAGCTTGAGCCGGGGCTGCGGCGGCTCGTAGCTGCTGAATTCGCTGTCGCGCACCGCGGCTTTGACGTGCTTCAGCTTGATGGTGTGGGTGTTCTCGGAAAAGGCGGCGAGCAGCGCTTTGTCGGCGATCAGATTGATACGCCGCGTGAGCCCGTCCGACGCTTTGGCAATGGCGTTTATGATCGCGGGCGGAAACAGGTCCGGACCGCGGTAGCCGGCGGCGCGCAAGCGAAAGTTAAGGTAATCGCGGATCTCATCCGGCTTGAGTGGACTCAATCGAAAGCTGTGAGTGATGCGCTCGCGCAGCTGGCGGATTTGCGGCTGGCGCAGATTGTCCTCGAGCTCGGGCTGGCCGAACAGCACGATCTGCAGCAGCTTGCTGTGCGCGGTTTCGAGGTTCGACAGCAGCCGGATTTCCTCGAGCGTCGCGATCGGTATGCTTTGCGATTCCTCGACGAACATCACCACCTGCTTGTCCTGGGAATGGCGCTCGAGGAGGTGGTTGTGCAGCATCTGCATGACTTCGAGATGGCCGGCGTCGCGCGGCGGTTTCAACTGCAGCTCGAGTGCGATTGCGTGCAGGATTTCCTCGGGCGAGACGCCGGGATTGGCGAGATAGACCGTCTCGACGTTCACCGGCAGCCGCGATTGCAGCATGCTGCACAACATGGTCTTGCCGCTGCCGACCTCGCCGGTGACCTTGATGATGCCTTCGCCCTGGCCGATGGCGTAGAGCAGCGCTTCGAGGATGGGGCCGCGGTTGCCACCGCTGTAGAAAAATTCGGTGTTGGGTGTGATACGAAACGGCGGCTGAGTGAGCCCGAAATGGCTGTAGTACATCAGTTAGCTCGCGTCATTCGATTCATTGGCCCGCTTGCAAAGTGTTTCCATATTGCCGGCAGCATGCTGGCTCACGCCGAGGGGGTCTGCGGTTCACCCGGCGTGCCGTAATTCTGCATGCGGCTGTACAGCGTGGTGCGATGGATGCCCAGCAGCTTGGCCGCCTGCGACAGATTGCCCTGCGTGATCAGCAGCGCCGCTTCGACGTAGCCCTTTTCCCACTCTTGCAGGGTGAGATCGAGATTGAAGTTCTTCTGCATCTGCAGGTGTTTCTTGGCTGCTTCCAGCACCGACTTGAAATCATGGCCCATCGGCAGTCCCGGCAGGTCGAGCTCCATGCTTTCCATGTCGAGCTCGGCCTGCAGCTGCTCGGCATTGACCTGCTGACCGGCGTATTTGGTGGTCAGCCGAATCACGATATTACGCAGCTCGCGCACATTGCCGGGAAAGCTGTATTGGAGCCATAGATCCTTCGCCTTGGCGTCGAGATCAAACGCTTTGACCGCCGCCTGGCGTGCGTAGAAATCGCGGAAATGATCGAGCAGCAGGCGCTTGTCCTCGCCCAGGTCGCGCAATGACGGCATGCTTATGGTGAATACGGACAACCGGTGGTAGAGGTCGGCGCGGAAACGGCTGTTGCGGATTTCCTGCCGCATGTCGCGGTTGGTGGCGGCGATGACACGTGCGTTGCTGACGCGGCTTTGCGTTTCGCCGACGCGCTGATATTCACCGTTTTCGAGCACACGCAGCAGCTTTGCCTGCAGCTCGAGCGGCAGTTCGCCGATTTCATCGAGGAATAGCGTCGAATCCTTGGCGTCCTCGAAATAACCCGACCGCGACGTGGTGGCACCGGTGAACGATCCCTTGCTGTAGCCAAACAGCGTAGGCTCGACCAGGTTCGGTGAGATTGCGGCGCAGTTCAATGCCAGGAATGGTTTGGACGCGCGCTGGCTTTGGTGGTGCAAAGCGGCCGCGATCAGCTCCTTGCCGCTGCCCGATTCGCCTTCGATCAGCACCGGAAAGGGCGCGTTCGCGTACTGGGTGATCTGCTGGCGCAGCTTCTCGATCAGCAGGCTCTTGCCGATCAGGCCCACATCGCCGGCCTGGGCGGTAATCTCGGCGTCGCGGATCTGCAGCGCCTTGAGCAGCAGCTCCTTGATTTTCTCCGGCTCACACGGCTTGGCGATGAACTCGATCGCGCCCAGGGTGCGTGCGTGTCGCGCATTGGTTTCGTCGTTCTGTCCCGACAGCACCAGGATCTTGATGCTCGGCGAATAGGCGATCAATTCGTTGATCAGCTTGAAGCCCTCGTCCGGGCGATGCGGCGTCGGCGGCAGGCCGAGGTCGATCAGCGCCAGTTGCGGTGGGTTGTCGAGCTGGCGCAGCAGGCTTTTGACCTGCGCGCGCGATTCGGCGACGAAAGCGTTGAAATCGCGACTGAGCACGAAGTTCAGCGTGTCGCTGATCAGCGGATCGTCATCGACGATCAGCAGATCCGGCTTGCCCTGTGGTTTGTCCAAATGGCTCCCTCTGAACCTAACTTACTATTTTGCCAGATAGTTTTCCCGCCTGATAGCCTGGTCCGGCGCACTCTCGATGCAACGCAGAAATGCCTCCTCCAAGTCGAGGTTTGCGTATCGTTGGCGCAACGCGTCAGGCGTGCCGGCAAAGCGCAGTTTGCCCGCATGCATCACGGCCATGCGGTCGCAGATCTCGGCCACGTCAGCGAGCGCGTGCGAAGTGAACAGGACCGTGCGCGCCTGCTGCTTCATCTCGCGCAGCCGCGCCTTGAGCAGCGCGCGCGCTTTGGGGTCGAGACCGCTGGTCGGCTCATCGAATACATAGAGATCCTTGCGGGAGAGGATGCATGCCACGAGCCCGAGCTTTTGCGTCATGCCCTTGGAGTAGGCGCGTACCGGCAGACTGAGCGCCGCGAGGTCAAGATCGAGCGCATGCAACATATGCTCGGCCGCTTTGCGGTCATAGCTGGTCGCCTGCATTTCGAGCACGTAGCGGATGAAATCCTCCCCGGTCAGGTAATAGGGCGGATTGAAGCGCTCGGGCAGAAACGCGAGCCGCCGGCGCGCAGTAGTCAGGCGGTGCGGCGTGCCGAAAATCTCGATGCTGCCGCCGTTGGTGCCGCAAAAATCAAGCAGGCATTTGAGCAGTGTGGTCTTGCCGGCGCCGTTCACGCCGACCAGGCCGAAAAACTCGCCGCTCGCGACTTCGAAAGACACCTCGTGCAGCGCAGCCACTCGGCCATAGTTTTTGGCAACCCCGGAGAAACGCAGTGCGGTTTCGGACATGGTTTAGGGACGCAACATGGGTGCCGTAATCTTATAGCATTAGGCGTGGTACTGGCGCGCGGTAGAATAACGAACCGCTTGCTACACCCGCCGTATATCATGCCCCACGCCGATACACCAATGCTGCAGCAGTTGAGCAATAACAGCGCGCCATACCGCGATCCGCTGACCAGCCTCGACTGGCCGGCGCTTGACACCCGCAGCTACTGGCTGCCGCCGCGGGCAATCTCGATATGCTGCCTGCCCGAATTTGCGACCTTGAACGGCGACGTCAAGCGCCGCTTGTCGCAGTACGAATTCATCAATGTAATTCTGTGCGGGCTATGGCTCGAGAGCATTTTCATCGACCGCCTCGGCAGCGCGCTCGCCGGCGGATTGAGCGCGGCGGAGCGAACCTTTCTGTTGCACGAAATCCGCGAGGAAGCCGGCCACAGCCTGATGTTCCTCAAGCTGATCGAAGCGAGCGGCCTGCCGATGCCGGAGCGCGCCTGGCGGCGGCCGCGGTTGACCGATGCCGCCGGCCGGCTGTTGCCGGTGACGGGGCCGTTGTTCTGGCTCGCCACCGCGCTCGGCGAGGACATTCCCGACAAGTTCAACCGCTATTTGCGTCAACACGGCAGCGGCGAGGTCAACCCGCTGATCCGCCAGATGTGCACGCTGCACATCGTCGACGAAGCGCGGCACGTTGCCTATGCGCGCGAACAGCTCGAAATGCACCTCACACGGACCGGTTCGCTGCACCGTAGCTGCCTCAACGTCGCGCTCAACTTGCTGCTGCGGCAATTCGTGCTGCGCTTTTACTGCCCGCCGGCGCAATTCTACGAGCTGGCGGGCCTGACGCGCGGCGCGTGGTGGCGGCGTGCGGCGCGCGCCAACCCGCAGCGTCGTGAATTCATACGCGAACGCATGGCGCCGACGCTGCGCATGCTCGAGCACTACGGCTTCGCCGTCAGGCCGTTTTGAGCGTTGCAGCCAGGTTGTATTGCCGCTGCCAGCCGAGTTCGACCAGCGCGCGCCGGCAGTTGAGCGTCAGCGAGTGCGACAAACCGTTGATCCATGCCGGCTCGCCGCCCCAGCCATAGAATTTCCAGGCGAGCTTCAAGCCGGCGCGCGCCGCCGTCAGCGGCAACGGCAGCGACACCTTGTGACGGCGCCTGATCAGCTCGCGGTAGGTAATGTTTTCCTCGACCGCGAGGTTGAACGGACCGCTGACATCGCGTTCCAGACACAGCAGAATTGCGGCGGCGACATCGTCTTCGTGCACGCACTGGAACAGCGGGTGCGGCCGCGGCAGGCGCAGGTAGAACGGCTGCCGCAGCAGCGATTTCAGCAGCGGCTGCGCATGCGGGCCGAGAACCACATGCGGCCGCAATCGGGCGCAGCGGGGGAATTCGATCGCGAGCATGGTTTCGAGCAGCGCCTTGTGCTTGCCGTAGAGAAAATCGGGCAGCGGCCGGAACGGCGCATCCTCGGCGAGATGGATGCCGCTGCCATAAACCGCCGCGCTCGACAGGTGGACCAGGCGGGCAATACCTGCCGCCCGCGCGGCGTGGAACGCGCGCATGCTGCCAGTGACGTTGATCTCGAACATCTGGTCCGGGCTCATGCGGCCGCGCAGCACCACGAACGCGAGATGCACCAATGCATCGTGGCCGCGCATCAATTGCCCGAGCCGGGGGGCGCGGACGTCGACGCTATGGCCCGCGAATTTCGGGTGCTTGAAATGCGGCGGCTCAAGGTCGATGCCGGTTACGCGCTCGACCTCGCGCGCCGCGCACAGCTTCGGCAGCAATGCGCGCGCCAGATGCGATGAAGAGCCGGTGACGAAGACTTTCATTGCCGGATCGAGAAGTCAGGATTGAGGATCTAGTAAGGCAGGATCTTCATGCTTGTCCCTCGCTCCGCATTTCGAGCCCCTCGCTCCTCGTAAATGCCGGCATGACGTGGCGCGCGATGCAGTGCATCGACTCGCGAATGACATCGGTGCCAAGCGCGCCGGCGCCGATCGCGCACAGCAAATTAGTCACGCCCGCAGCTTGATATTTGCGCAGCCTGGCCATGCATTCATCGGGATCGCCGACCACCGCCATGCCGAAGGTATCGAGCAGACCGAACGTAACACCGAGTTTCATCAACTGGCGGAAACGCCCAAGCTCGTGGATCTGCTCGTAGCTCGGATACAGCTTCTCCAGCACCGGCAATGTAGCCCGGAACAATTCCTGATAGAACCACTTGAACGCGGTTTCGGCAAGCTGGCGCGCACGCTCGCCGTCTTCAAGGCACAACATGCCGACGGTCATGCCGATGCGCGGCAGCGCGGCATCGCTCCAAGCGCGCCGGAAGCGGCCGATGTCGTGCTTGACCATGAACCACGGCTTGAAAGGTCCCGCCAGCACGCCGAGCTTGCGGCGAGCCGCCCATGTGTAGGTGTCCGGGCTCACCGCCGCTGTCCACAGCGGAGGATGCGGCGCTTGCAGCGGATGCGGCACGACGTCGAGCGCGTCGCACTGGAAGTTCGCGCCGTGATATGTGACCGGCCGGCGCGCGAAGCTGGCGAGGATGATGTCGAGCGCCTCGTCGACGCGCGCGCGGCTTTGTTCGATCGGTACGCCGAATGCTGCATATTCGGCCGGGGCAAACCCGCGCCCGACGCCGACTTCGAGCCGGCCGCCGCTCAGGACGTCGAGCGTGGCGATGCGCTCGGCGACATGCAGCGGATGATGCAGCGGCAGCGGAATCACCGCGTGGCCGAGGCGGATACGGCGCGTGCGCTGGGCTGCTGCGGCGAGCACCAGCTCCGGTTTCGAGCAGTGCGAATAGCCGCGCGAGAAATGATGCTCGACCAGCCATGCGCAATTGAAACCAAGCGCGTCGCCGAGTTCGATTTCGGCCAGCACGTCGGCATACGCCCGTGCCTCGCCGCGCGCGAGCTGGGGCGGTTGCGCAATTTCGTGGAACAGGTCGAAGTGCATGGCGGCGGGCACAAGAACTCCTCTGCTATATGATGCCAGCGTGCACCTGGAACGCCAATCCGCGTTGATTGAGATAATTGCGCCAACTGTTTAAAATCCACCATTTCGCGGCAGGGCCTCTCCGATCGTGGCAACTGATAATCTCGTGGAAATCAGCGGCGTGGGTTATGCGTATGACCGCCGCCACCCGGTTCTTACCGGCATTGACATGGCCATACCGCGCGGCAAGGTGGTGGCGATCATGGGCATCAGCGGTTCGGGCAAGACCACGTTGCTGCGGTTGATCGGGGGCGCGTTGCAGCCGACGCAGGGGTACGTGAAAGTGGACGGGCAGCTGACGCACGAACTCGACCGCGAAGGACTGTATCGGATGCGCCGGCGCATGGGTTTGCTGTTCCAGTTCGGCGCGTTGTTCACCGATCTGTCGGTGTTCGACAACGTGGCGTTCCAGATGCGCGAGCATACGGACCTGCCCGAGGCGATGATCCACGACATGGTAATGATGAAGCTGGAGGCGGTTGGTCTGCGCGGCGCGCATCGGCTGATGCCATCGGAGCTTTCCGGCGGCATGGCGCGGCGCGTGGCGCTGGCGCGCGCGATCGCGCTCGACCCGATGCTGATCATGTATGACGAGCCGTTTACCGGCCTTGATCCGATATCGCTGGGGGTGATCCGCAACCTGGTGAGGAAACTCAACGACGCGCTCGGATCGACCTCGATCGTGGTCACCCACGACGTGCAGGAAGCACTCGATATCGTCGATTACGTTTACTACCTGTCGGAAGGCGTAATGGTTGCGCACGGTACTCCCGCTCAGATGCGCGCATCGCAAGAACCGCTGGTGCACCAGTTCGTGTGGGGCGAGGCGGACGGCCCGGTCGCGTTCCAATACCCGAGCCGGGCTTACAGCGAGGAGCTCGAGCTTGTTTAATCGCGGGAACATCATCAATGTCCGCACTGTCGGCCACCACACGATCGACAGCGTGTTGCGGCTGGGCTATGCCACGCGCTTTTTCGCGCTGACGCTGCTGCACTCGGGGACCAGTTTTCGTCGTCTGCACCTTATCATCCGGGAGCTTTACTTTACCGGCGTGCTGTCGATGATCATTATTCTGGTTTCCGGATTGTTCGTCGGCATGGTGCTCGGCTTCCAGGGCTATCAGACGCTCAAGACCTACGGTTCTGAATCCGCGCTCGGGGTGCTGGTGGCCCTGTCGCTGGTGCGCGAACTGGGGCCGGTGGTGTCGGCGCTGCTGTTTGCGAGCCGCGCCGGCTCGGCCATGACCGCCGAGATCGGCTTGATGAAGACCACCGAGCAGCTGTCGGCGATGGAAATGATGGCGGTGGACCCGATTGCAAGGGTGGTGGCGCCGCGCTTCTGGGCAGGCGTGATCTCGATGCCGCTCTTGGCGGCGATGTTCAGCGCCATGGGCGTATACGGCGGCTACCTGATCGGCGTGGTGCTGATCGGCGTCGACGAAGGCTCGTTCTGGTCGCAAATGCAGAGCGCCGTGGATTTCCGCGAAGACATAGTGAACGGCGTAATCAAGAGTATCGTATTCGGCATCGCCGTGACCTGGATCGCGCTGTTCGAGGGCTATGATGCGCCGCCGACGGCGGAAGGCGTTTCCGGAGCCACCACACGCACCGTGGTCACGTCATCGCTGGCGATTCTCGGCCTGGATTTCATCTTAACCGCATTCATGTTTCGGGGGATTTAATGGAACGCTCGACACTCGATCTCTGGGTCGGCTTGTTCATGGTCGCGGGTCTCGGTGCGCTGACGATACTCGCGCTCAAGGTCGGCAACATGGGGAGCTTCGGCGGCACCGAAACCTACCAGCTATCCGCCGAATTCACCAATATCGGCGGGCTCAAGCCGCGCGCGGCGGTGAAAAGCTCAGGTGTCGTCGTCGGTCGCGTGGCTGAAATCACTTTCGACAACGAGAAATTTCTGGCCAAAGTGAGCATGACTATCGACAAGCGCTATAAATTTCCGAAGGACACGTCGGCAGCGATCCTGACCGCCGGCCTGCTCGGCGAGCAATATATCGGGCTGGAGGGCGGAGCTGATGAGGCAATGCTGGCCAACGGCGGTACTATTACGCTTACACAATCGGCGGTCGTGCTCGAAAAGCTGATCAGCCAGTTCATGTACAGCAAGGCGTCCGAGGGCGGTTCCGCCAAATGAGACTCCCCAGGCATAAAGGAACTACGAGACGGGAAGGAGCAGCGATGAACAAACTGATAGTCGGTTTATTTCTCGGCATGTTGATGGCGGCGCCCACATTGCCGCAGGCGCAGGACATGGCGCCGGACGCGCTCGCGAAAAAAGTTACCGACGAGGTGCTCGAGGTGCTTCGCGCCGACAAGGATATCAAGGCGGGTAACACCAGGAAAATCCTCGATCTGGTGGAAGCCAAGGTGCTGCCGCATTTCAACTTCACGCGCATGACCCGGCTCGCGGTCGGCGCACCGTGGCGCCAGGCCACCAGCGCGCAACAGCAGAGCCTGACCGGCGAATTCCGCATGCTGCTCGTGAACACCTACACCAGCGCGTTTGCCCAGTATCGCGATCAGGCCATCGTGTACCGGCCGCTCAAGCTGCAGCCTGGCGACAGCGAGGTGGTAGTGCGCTCGTCGATCAAGCAATCCGGCGGCGCCGATCCAATCGACGTCAATTACAGCATGGAAAAGACCGATCAGGGCTGGAAGGTTTATGACGTCACTATTGCGGGCGTGAGCCTGGTGCAGAACTACCGCAGCACCTTCAATACCGAGATCCAGAAGGGCGGGATCGACGGCTTGATCGCGACGCTGTCGACCAAGAACAAGACGCTGTCCCAGCAGCAGTCCGCCAGGAAATGATCGAACAAGACGGCAACCAGCTGCGCCTGCGCGGCGCGCTCACCATCGCCAATGCGGCAGCGCTATGCGCAGCCGGCAAACAGCAATTCGGCGACGGTGACATGGTGGTCGATCTCGCGGCGGTTACCGATGTCGATTCCACCGCGCTGAGCCTGCTGTTCGAATGGCAGCGCGAGGCACGGCGCCGCGGCCACGGCATCTCGTTTCGAAACTTGCCGAATAGCCTGAAAAGCCTGGCGGCGCTCTACGGCGTCGCCGATCTGGTCGCCGGCAACGCGTGAGTCGTAAGGCGTCAGGCGTGAGGCGCGATTGATTCATCGCGCTACTCCCGCTTTATTCCTCACCCCTCGTTTTCCACTTCATCGATGGTTCCCGCGATCCAAGTTGAACATGTCGTCAAACGCTACGGCCAGGTGCAGGCGCTGGCCGGCCTCAGCCTCGACATCGCGCCAGGCGAGTTTTTCGGCCTGCTCGGTCCCAACGGCGCCGGCAAGACCACGCTCATCAGCATTCTCGCGGGTTTGAGCATCGCCACCAGCGGTCGTGCGCGCGTGATGGGTTTCGACGTCGTCGAACAGTACCGCGATGCGCGGCTCGCGCTCGGCGTGGTGCCGCAGGAGCTCGTGTTCGACCCGTTTTTCACCGTGCGCGAGGCGCTGGAAATCCAGTCCGGCTACTTCGGCATTCGCGACAACCGCGCCTGGATCGACGAGCTGCTGCATCATCTCGACCTGGGTGAAAAAGCCGAGACCAACATGCGCCAGCTCTCGGGCGGCATGAAGCGCCGCGTGCTGGTGGCGCAGGCGCTCGTGCACAAGCCGCCGGTGATCGTGCTCGACGAGCCGACCGCCGGCGTCGACGTCGAGCTGCGCCACGCGCTGTGGCAGTTCATTCGCGGGCTTAACCGGGACGGCCACACCATCGTGCTCACCACGCATTACCTCGAGGAAGCCGAGGCCTTGTGCGGGCGCATTGCGATGCTCAAGCAGGGCGAGATCGTCGCCAACGACACGACGCGCAATCTGCTCACGCGCATCTCCGGGTGCAGCGTCAAGCTCAAGCTCGTGCCGCACGCACTGCCGGCGGCGCTCAAACCGCTGCTCGCGCAGGAAAGCGAAGCCGGATTCCGGCTCGCGCTGCGCCATTACGAAGAGGTCGAGCACGTGATGGCGGCACTGCGCGAGGCGGGCGCCAAAGTGCAGGAAATGGAAGTGCAGCCTCCCGACCTCGAGGACGTTTTCGTGAAAATCATGAATAAAAATTGAGCATGACCGGGTTCTACACATTGTTCTACAAGGAATGGCTGCGCTTCTGGAAAGTCAGCGTGCAGACGGTGCTCGCGCCGGTGCTGACCGCGCTCCTGTTCCTGCTGGTGTTCGGGCACACGCTGCGCAACACGCTCGAGCCTTATCCCGGCGTCGGCTATAGCGCGTTCCTGGTGCCGGGACTGGCGATGATGTCGGTGCTGCAGAACTCGTTCGCGAACTCCGGCTCGAGCCTGATGCAGTCGAAGATGACCGGCAACATCGTGTTCGTGCTGCTGCCGCCGCTGTCGCCCCGCGAGTTTTTCTTCGCCTATCTGCTGGCGGCGGTGGCGCGCGGCCTCATCTGCGGCGCGGGGGTGCTGGTGTTTACGGTATGGTTCGTCGACCTGCGTTTCGCGCACCCGCAGTGGATACTCATTTTCGCGGCGCTCGGCAGCTGCATCATGGGCGTGCTCGGCATCATCGCCGGCATCCAGTCCGAGAAAATCGACCAGCTCTCGGCGTTCCAGAACTTCGTCATCCTGCCGCTCACGTTTCTGTCGGGCGTGTTCTATTCGATCCATTCGCTGCCGCCGTTCTGGCAGGGCCTGTCGCACCTGAACCCGTTTTTTTACATGGTCGACGGGTTCCGCTACGGGTTCTTCGGCGTCGGGGACGTATCGCCGTGGGTGAGCGCTGCAATTGTGGCCGCGTGTTTGTTGGCTTTATCATGGCTGACGCTGTGGCTCATCAAAACCGGTTATAAATTGAGGCACTGAATGATTCAGCCCGGGCAGGTCAAGTCATACATCGAGCAGGGGCTCGAATGCGAATTCGTGCGCGTCGACGGCGACGGCCATCACTTCGAGGCGGTCATCGTGAGCGCGGCATTCCGCGGCAGGAACAAGGTGCAGCAGCACCAGCTCGTCTATCGCGCGCTCGGCGACCGCATGCACGAGGAAATCCATGCCTTATCGATGCAAACCTACACGCCCGAGGACTGGGCCAGGAAATAATCGCCAGCCGCCGGTCCATGGATAAATTGATCATCGAAGGCGGCGTGCCGCTCGCCGGCGAAGCGCGGATTTCCGGCGCCAAGAACGCCGCGCTGCCGATTCTGTGCGCGGCCATCCTGAGCAGCGAACCGCTGCGCATCTCCAACGTTCCGCATTTGCGCGACGTGACGACCATGCTCGAGCTGCTCGCACAGATGGGGATTGCGGTATCGGTCGACGACAAGCTCGGTGTCGGGCTCAATGCTGCGGCGCTCGGTAATCCCGTCGCGTCATACGATCTGGTCAAGACCATGCGCGCATCCGTGCTGGTGCTGGGTCCGCTGCTCGCGAGATGCGGCGAAGCGCGCGTGTCGTTGCCCGGCGGCTGCGCGATCGGTTTGCGGCCGGTCGATCAGCACATCAAGGCGCTGCAGGCGATGGGCGCGACCATCGCCATCGAGCACGGCTACATGCATGCGAGCGCCCGGCGGCTCAAGGGTGCGCGCATCAGCATGGATCTGGTGACCGTCACCGGCACCGAAAACGTGATGATGGCGGCGACCCTGGCTGCCGGCGAAACCGTCATCGAGAATGCCGCGCGCGAGCCGGAAGTCGTCGATCTTGCCAATTGTCTCAATGCCATGGGCGCCAGGGTCAGCGGCGCGGGCAGCGACGTGATCACGGTCAACGGCGTGCCGCAGCTCAAGGCGGCGAGCCATCGCGTGATGCCGGACCGCATCGAAACCGGAACTTTTCTCGCGGCGGCTGCAGCAACCGGCGGCGCGATCAGGCTTGTCGGCACGCGCGCGGGCATACTCGAAGCGGTGATCGATAAACTGCGCGAAGCCGGGGCGCAGATCGAGTCGGGCGAGGACTGGATCAGCGTGCGCGCAAACGGCGCGCTCACCGCGGTCAATCTGCGCACCGCGCCGTATCCGGCATTTCCGACCGACATGCAGGCGCAGTTCGTGGCGTTGAACAGCGTCGCGCGCGGCACGGCGCTGATCACCGAAACCATCTTCGAGAACCGCTTCATGCATGTGCAGGAATTGCGCCGCCTCGGCGCGCGTATCGAGGTCGAGGGCAATACCGCGGTGGTTAGTGGCGTCGACCATCTCGACGGCGCCACCGTGATGGCGACCGATCTGCGCGCATCGGCGAGCCTGGTGCTGGCCGGTCTTATTGCGCGCGGCGAGACCACTATCGACCGCGTTTACCACCTCGACCGCGGCTACGAATCGATCGAGGAAAAACTCGCCAAGCTCGGCGCGCGCATCCGGCGCGTGCATTGAAAGACCCGTGTTAGACTAAGTTCACGAAACATCTCGGGCGCGCCATGCCATCAGACAACATCGTTGAAATCAGCAAGCTGCGCTTCGGGTATGCGGACCGCGAGTTGCTGAAAGACATCAGCCTTACGATACCGCGCGGGAATGTAGTCGGCATCATGGGCGCGAGCGGCTGCGGCAAGTCGACGCTGCTGCGCCTGATCGGCGGCCAACTGATCCCTTCGGGTGGCTACGTCAGGGTCGACGGCCAGGTCGTGCACGAGCTGAGCCGCGATGCGCTTTACCGGCTGCGGCGCAAGATGGGAATGCAATTCCAGATGGGCGGGCTGTTCACGGACCTGTCGGTGTTCGAAAACATCGCGTTCCAGATGCGCGAGCACACCGATCTCCCCGAGAGCATGATCCGGGACCTCGTGTTGATGAAGCTGGCCGCCGTGGGCCTGCGCGGCGCGGCGCAGCTGATGCCGGCGGAGCTTTCGGGCGGCATGGCGCGTCGCGTCGGGCTCGCGCGTGCGATCGCGCTCGACCCGATGCTGATCATGTACGACGAGCCGTTCTCGGGGCTCGACCCGATTTCGTGCAACGTAATCGGCAATCTGATCCGGCGTCTCAACGATGCGCTGGGAGCGACTTCGATAGTCGTCTCGTACGATGCGGTTGAATCCATGAAAGTCATCGATCACGTTTATCTGATATCCGACGGCGTGATCGCCGCTGCCGGGCCGGCGGCGGAAATGCGCGTTTCCCGGGATCCCTTCGTGCGCCAGTTTCTCGATGGCGCGCATGATGGGCCGGTGCCTTTTCACTATCCTCACGATCCTTACCTAGCCGATCTCGACCTGGGCTCGGTCTCGGCGGAACGCGAGACGAGAGGCGAGAGGCGAGAGGCGTGAACCCGGCAACGATCGCGCGCCATCCGCTTTTGCGCTTCATCCCCGCCCCTCACGCCGGCGCCGTAGTTCCTGGCGTTCTTTGCGGTAAAATGATTTTTTCTTGTTGCGGCGCACAGCATGTCCGGCATCGCCATCGCTCTTTCCAAGGGGCGCATCCTTGATGAAACCCTGCCGCTCCTCAAGGCGGCAGGCATTGTCGCGTCCGAAGATCCCGACACCTCGCGCAAGCTGATCATCGCGACGTCGCGAGCCAATGTGCGGCTCATCATCGTGCGCGCGACAGACGTGCCGACTTATGTGCAATATGGCGCCGCCGAACTCGGCGTCGCCGGCGGCGACGTGCTCGCCGAGCACAGCGGCAACGGCGTGTATCAGCCGCTCGATCTCAAAATCGCGCGCTGCCGGCTCATGGTCGCGGTGCGCAAGGGCTATGATTACGAGCAGGCGGTGCGTTCGGGCGCGCGGCTGCGCGTCGCCACCAAATACCTGCAAACCGCGCGCGAGCACTTCGCGGCAAAAGGCGTGCATGTCGACCTGATCAAGCTCTACGGCTCGATGGAACTCGCGCCGCTGACCGGGCTGGCGGATGCGATCGTCGACCTCGTCAGCACCGGCAACACATTGAAAGCCAACAACCTGGTCGCGGTCGAGGAGATCGCGCCGATCAGCGCGCGCCTGATCGTCAACCAGGCCGCATACAAACTCAAGCGCGCCGCCATCCAGCCGTTGCTCGATGCCTTAAGCAGGGCCGTGCAGTGATCGCGCTGAAACGGCTCAGCTCAGGCGCAGCCGACTTTGAAGCGCGATTTTCCGCGTTGCTCGCATTCGAGACGGCGCAAGATCCCGCAATCGACGCCGCGGTCGTTGCAATACTCGACGATGTAAAAAAACGCGGCGATTCCGCGGTGCTCGACTATACGCGGCGTTTCGACCGCGTCGAAGCTTCGTCGGTCGCGAAGCTCGAGTGCACGCGCGATGAGATGCAGCACGCGCTGACAGCGCTGCCGGCAGCGCGCCGCAACGCGCTCGAGCAGGCGGCGGCGCGCGTGCGCGCCTATCACGAAAAACAACTCGCGCAGTCGTGGAGCTACACCGACGAGGACGGCACACGCCTGGGCCAGCAGGTGACGGCACTCGACCGTGTCGGGATCTACGTGCCGGGCGGCAAGGCGGCATATCCGTCGTCAGTGCTCATGAATGCGCTGCCGGCGAAAGTGGCCGGCGTGCGCGAAATCGTGATGGTGGTGCCGACGCCCGGCGGTGAAAAAAACCAGCTGGTCCTGGCGGCGGCGGCGCTTGCCGGTGTCGACCGCGCGTTTGCGATCGGAGGCGCACAGGCAGTCGGCGCATTAGCCTACGGAACCCAGTCCGTGCCGCAGGTCGACAAAATCGTGGGCCCCGGCAACGCCTATGTCGCCGCCGCCAAGCGCCGCGTATTCGGCGTGGTCGGCATCGACATGGTGGCGGGACCGTCCGAGATCGTGGTGGTGTGCGACGGCAGTACCGACCCTGACTGGATGGCGATGGATCTGTTTGCGCAGGCCGAGCATGACGAACTCGCGCAGGCGGTAATGCTTTCTCCGGACGCGAAATTCATCGACCGGGTCGCCGCCAGCATCGAGCGCCAGTTCGCCGACATGCCACGCCGCGATGTGATCAAGGCCGCGCTCGAAAATCGCGGCGCGTTGATCGAAGTACGCGACCTCGAAGAAGCGTGCGCGCTCGTCAACCGTATCGCGCCCGAACACCTCGAACTCGCGGTCGCCGATCCCGAGGCGCTGCTCGGGAAAGTCCGTCACGCCGGCGCGATATTTCTCGGCAGCTACACGTCGGAAGCGCTCGGCGACTACTGCGCCGGTCCCAACCACGTGCTGCCGACCTCGCGTACCGCGCGTTTTTCTTCGCCGCTCGGCGTCTACGACTTCCAGAAGCGTTCGAGTGTGATCGCGGTGTCGAAGCAGGGCGCGGTCAAGCTGGGCGCGATTGCCGCCGAGCTCGCGCGCGGCGAAGGGCTGCCGGCGCATGCCAAGTCGGCCGAATACCGGATGAAATAATTGCGGAAACCGCCGATGGACGCCGATTGCTTTAAAGAATCTCCATCCGCGTCCATCGGCGTTTATCTGCGGTTACGATTTAGTCAGATTTTTCCGAATTGATGGCAAAGACGCCAGAAGACATCATCCGCGACGAGATCCGCGTTTTACGCGGGTATCACGTGCCCGATCCTGCGGGCATGGTCAAGCTCGACGCGATGGAAAACCCGTACCGGCTGCCGCCAGAGCTGTGCAGCGAAATCGCTGCGCGTGTCGCGGGTGCCGCGCTCAACCGCTACCCCGATTCCGGCGCACGCGAACTGAAGACGCGGCTGCGCGCCGCGATGCAAATCCCGGCCGACATGCAGCTCGTGCTCGGCAACGGCTCGGACGAGTTGATCCAGATGCTCGCTCTCGCGGCTGCCAGGCCGGGCGCAGTGATGCTCGGGCTCGAGCCGTCGTTCGTGATGTTCCGGTTGATCGCAACCTTTGCCGGCATGCGCTATGTCGGCGTGCCGCTCACCGCTGATTTCACCATCGCTGCCGCCAAAACCATCGCGGCGATCGAGCAGCACCAGCCGGCGCTGGTATTTATTGCCTATCCCAACAACCCGAGCGGCAACCTGTTCGATGCCGATGTAATGGCGCGCATCATCAATGCCGCGCCGGGTATCGTTGTCGTCGACGAGGCTTACCACGCATTCGCCGGCCGCACGTTCATGCCGCGGCTCGCCGAATTTCCGAACCTGCTGGTAATGCGCACCGCGTCCAAGCTCGGGCTGGCAGGCCTGCGGCTCGGTCTGCTCGCCGGACGCAGCGCGTGGCTGGATCACATCGACAAAGTGCGTTTACCGTATAATGTGAACGTGCTGACGCAGCTTGTTGCGGCCGAAGTGTTGCAGCACCGGGAGGTGCTGGAAACGCAGGCGGCGGCGATCCGCACCGAGCGCACGCGGATGCTGACTGAACTGCGGCGCTTGCCCGGAGTCGAAGCTTATGCGAGCGATGCCAACTTCATATTGTTCAAGGTGGCCAAAGCGGACCAGGTCTTCAGCGGACTCAAGGAGCGCGGGGTTCTGATCAAGAGCCTTGATGGCGCACACCCGCTGCTCGCGGATTGCCTGCGCACGACGGTCGGCACCCCTGACGAAAATACCCGGTTTCTGGACGCCCTGGCGGCGGCCCTCGACTCCTGACCGCCGATAAGCGCTTTCTCCCATACCGACCTGCCCGACATGACCATGCGCACAGCAGAAGTCAAACGCGATACCAAGGAAACGCGGACCCGCGTCAAGCTCAACCTTGACGGCGGGGGCGCGGGCAAGCTCGACACCGGCGTGCCGTTCCTCGATCACATGCTCGACCAGGTCGCGCGCCACGGCGCGTTCGACCTTGAAATTTCGGCCAAGGGCGATCTGCATATCGACGCGCACCATACAGTCGAGGACATCGGCATCACGCTCGGCCAGGCGTTCGCGCAGGCGCTGGGCGACAAGCAGGGCATCCGCCGTTACGGTCACGCTTACGTGCCGCTCGACGAGGCGCTGTCGCGCGCGGTGGTCGACGTGTCGGGACGCCCCGGGCTCGATTTCAAAATCGATTTCGTGCGTGCGCGCATCGGCGAGTTCGACGTCGACCTGGTGCACGAGTTTTTTCAGGGCTTCACCAATCACGCGCTGGTCACGCTGCATGTCGACAACCTCAAAGGCGACAACGCGCACCATCAGGCCGAAACCGCGTTCAAGGCTTTTGGGCGCGCTCTGCGTATGGCAGTCGAGCTCGATCCGCGAGTAAAGGGCGTGCCTTCGACCAAGGGCACGCTATAAGTGAACAGGGAATAGGGAACGGGGAATCGTAAGACCATTCACTATTCACCATTCACCTTTCACCATTCACCTTTCGCCAGTTGCCGTTTTCACATGCCAGACATCGCCGTCATCGATTACGGGATGGGCAACCTGCACTCGGTCGCGAAAGCGATCGAGCACGCGGCCCCCGGCCTTAAGGTCGCGGTGACCAGCGATCCTGCGCTGGTGGCGCGCGCAGCGCGCGTGGTGTTTCCCGGCCAGGGCGCGATGCCAGATTGCATGCGCGAAATGGACGCGCGCGGGCTGCGTCAGGCCGTGCTGGACGCGGCTTACGGTAAGCCTTTCCTCGGCATCTGCATCGGATTGCAAATGTTGTTCGAGCGCAGCGAGGAGGGCGACGTTGCGGGATTGAGCGTGCTGCCGGGCTGGGTGCGGCGTTTTCGTTTTTCCAACTCCATGGTCGATGCCGCTGGGGCACGCTTGAAGGTGCCGCACATGGGCTGGAACCGGGTGCGCCAGGCCGCTGCACACCCGCTGTGGCGCGGCATAACCGACGGCAGCTGGTTTTATTTCGTCCACAGCTATTACGTTGAAGCCGCCGGTTCGAACGAATATCCTTACCCGTTTACATGCGCGATCGCCCGCGACAATGTGGTGGCAGTGCAGTTTCACCCGGAAAAAAGCCAGAAAGCCGGGTTGCAGCTGCTCGCAAATTTCGCGCAGTGGCAACCGGCAACGCTGCTCGCCCGCCCGCGGCAGGCGGCGGCGGTAGGGGCCGGTTGAAGCGCTATGCTAATCGGCGCGGCGTGTAGTATCATGAAATCAGCAGCCCTCTCCCCGGCCTTTACCTTTAATCCCCGCTTTCGCTCAACGCCCGGTTCCCTCTCAACCGCTCCGCACGCAGGACCACCGCGAGCTTTTCAGGACAGCCTGTAACTCGTAACCGCAGCATGCTGATCATTCCGGCGATTGATCTCAAGGACGGCAAGTGCGTACGCCTGAAGCAGGGCGTAATGAAGGATGCCACTGTTTTTTCGGAAGACCCCGGCGCGATGGCCGCACACTGGGTCAAACAGGGTGCGCGCCGCCTGCACGTGGTGGATCTCAACGGCGCTGCTGCCGGCAAGCCGAGGAACGAAAGCGCGATCAAGACCATCGTCGATGCAGTCGGCAGCCAGATACCGGTTCAACTCGGCGGCGGCATCCGCGACCTCGACACCATCGAGCGCTATCTCGACAGCGGCATCAGCTACGTGATCATCGGCACCGCCGCGGTCAAGACACCGGGCTTTCTGCACGACGCGTGCACAGCGTTCACCGGCCACGTGATGGTCGCGCTCGATGCCAAGGACGGCAAGGTCGCGGTCGACGGCTGGTCGAAGATGACCGGCCACGACGTGATCGATCTCGCGAAGAAGTTCGAGGATTACGGCACCGAGGCGATCATCTACACCGACATCGGCCGTGACGGCATGCTGACCGGCGTCAACATCAAAGCCACGGTCGAGCTCGCGCGCCAGCTGACGGTGCCTATCATCGCGAGCGGCGGCATTACCGACCTCGACGACGTCAAGGCGCTGTGCAAAATCGAATCCGAAGGCATCATCGGCGCGATCACCGGCCGCGCCGTGTATCAGGGCACGCTCAATTTCGCCGCGGCGCAGAAGCTCGCTGACAAACTATCAAAACCCAAAGCGGCGAAGGGTGAAAAGTAAAGGGCAACTCTATGCCTGAACTTTCGCCCTTCGTTCTTGCCTCTTCAGTTCCAGTAGGCCTCGCCAAGCGCATCATCCCATGTCTCGACGTTAATGCCGGGCGTGTCGTCAAGGGTGTCAACTTCGTGGGCCTGCGCGACGCCGGCGATCCGGTCGAAGTCGCCGCGCGCTACGACGAGCAGGGCGCCGACGAGCTCACGTTTCTCGACATCACCGCCAGCAGCGACGGCCGCGACCTGATACTGCCCATCGTCGAAGCGGTCGCGGCGCAGGTGTTCATCCCGCTTACCGTCGGCGGCGGCGTGCGTTCGGTGGCTGACGTGCAGCGTTTGCTCAATGCCGGCGCCGACAAAGTGAGCATCAATACCGCGGCGGTGCAAAACCCGCAGCTGGTTGCCGATGCGACCGGCCATTACGGCTCGCAGTGCATCGTGGTCGCCATCGACGCGAAGCGCGTGTCCGGATCCGATCCGTTGCGCTGGGAGGTCTACACCCACGGCGGCCGCACGCCGTCCGGGCTCGATGCGCTCGAATGGGGACGCCGGGTGCAGCAGCTCGGCGCGGGTGAGATACTGCTCACCAGCATGGATCGCGACGGCACACGCCAGGGATTCGATCTGGAGCTCACGCGCGCGTTTTCGGACGCGCTCGACATCCCGGTAATTGCCAGCGGCGGCGCCGGCAATCTCGAGCATCTGGTCGACGGCATCGTGCAGGGACACGCCGATGCGGTGCTCGCCGCCAGCATTTTCCACTACGGCGAATACACCGTACAGCAGGCGAAACAGCTGATGGCCGAACGCGGCATCGAAGTCAGGCTTTAGGTGCGGGTTTCGAGTTTCGGGTTTCGAGTTAAACTCGTATGATGTTCAACCTGATACCTGCTGTCGCACCATCAAACTCAAGCTTTCGGAATGAATGAACACTGGCTCAACAAGGTAAACTGGGCGCAGGACGGCCTGGTGCCGGCGGTCGCGCAGGAAGCGGCAAGCGGACGCGTGCTGACGCTCGCCTGGATGAACCGCGAGGCGCTCAAGAAAACGGTGCAGACCGGCGAAGCGCACTACTGGTCGCGCTCGCGCAAGAAGATCTGGCGCAAGGGCGAGGAATCAGGCCATGTGCAAAAGGTGAAAAGCATCCACCTCGACTGCGACGAAGACGTGATCCTGCTCGAAGTCGAGCAGACGGGCGGCATCGCCTGTCACACCGGCCGGCACAGCTGCTTTTTTCAGAAGCTCGTCGGCGGCGTGTGGGTGGAAACCGATCCGGTGCTGAAGGACCCGAGCGGGATCTACAAGAAATGATAGACACCACGATACTGCGGCGCTTGTCGAAGATCATCGCCGCGCACAAACAGTCCGACCCGGCGAGTTCGTACGTCGCCAGCCTGTTCGGCAAGGGGCATGAGGCGATCCTGAAGAAAATCGCCGAGGAATCGGCCGAAACGCTGCTCGCCTCGAAAGACGGTGATAAACTGCACATCGTGCGCGAAACCGCCGATCTGTGGTTTCACTGCCTGGTGCTGCTGGCATGGCACGGGTTGACGAGCGATGACGTATTGTCGGAGCTGCGGCGGCGCGAAGGCATTTCCGGAATCGACGAAAAGGCGTCCCGCAAGCAGCGATAGCGGGCGTTTCAGGCTAGAGGAGTAGGAACATGGGCTCAATCAGTATCTGGCATTGGCTGATCGTGTTGCTGGTCGTGGTGCTGATTTTCGGTACCAAGAAACTGCGCAATATCGGCGCTGATATCGGCGGCGCGGTGAAAGGCTTCAAGGAAGGCATGAAGTCGGAAGAGGAAAAAGCGCAGACAAGGGCCGAAATCTCCCCCGCCGCCGGCCAGACCATCGAAGGCGAAGCCAAGAAGGAAACGCCATCAAAAACGTGAGGCGAGAGGCGTGAGGCGAGAGGGGGAAAAGCCGAAGCTGTGCGCTTCTCACCCTTCACTCTTCACCCTTCATCCTTCCCTTCATGTTTGACGTCGGATTCTCCGAGATTGTTGTTATCGCGATCGTCGCGCTGATCGTGATCGGGCCGGAGCGCCTGCCGAAAGTAGCGCGCACGCTCGGCCACCTGTTCGGGCGCATGCAACGATACGTCAATGACGTCAAGGCCGACATCTCGCGCGAGATGGAGCTCGATGAGCTGCGCAAGCTGCAGAGCAGCGTGGAAGACGCGGCACGGTCGATCGAGCAAACGGTGAACAAGGAAATCAGCACCACCGAATCGCAGTTGAACAGCATCGCCGCGTCGGCCACGGATGTTACGCCGATGCCGTCCGCGCCGGCCGCCGAGAACGCGCCGGACGCCGCGGCCGCATCGACCCCGCAGCTCGAGCTCGGGCTTGACGCCTCGAATCATGAGGCGGCGCGCAAGCAAGCCTGACCCACAGCGCGCGCAACCGCGCGGCACAGCCGATGAGCACACAGGACACTTTCATATCCCATTTGATGGAGCTGCGCGATCGCCTCTTGCGCTGCATCCTCGCGATTGCGATCGTCTTCATCTGCCTGTTTCCGTGGGCGAAGGATCTTTATGCGCTGCTCGCCAGGCCGTTGCTCGCCGCGCTGCCGCAAGGCGGCCAGATGATCGCGACCGATGTCGTCGGCGTGTTCCTGGTGCCGATCAAAGTGGCGGCGCTGGTCGCGTTCGTCGCTACGCTGCCCTACGTGCTGTATCAGATATGGGCGTTCGTCGCGCCCGGCCTGTATGCGCACGAGAAACGGCTGGTGCTGCCGCTGGTGATCTCGAGCACGGTTCTGTTCCTCGCCGGCATGGCGTTCGCCTATTTCCTGATATTCCCGCTGGCATTCAAGGTGCTCGCGTCGTTCGCGCCGGAAGGCGTGGCGTGGATGACCGACATCGACAAATACTTCAGCTTCGTGCTCAGCATGTTCATTGTCTTCGGAGTCACCTTCGAGATCCCGGTCGCAGTCGTGCTGCTCGTGCGCATGGGCGTGGTCAACGTCGACAAGTTGAAGGAAATCCGTCCGTACGTGATCGTCGGCGCGTTCGTGATCGGCGCGATCTTCACGCCGCCCGATCCGGTTTCGCAACTGATGCTGGCGGTGCCGTTATGGCTGCTCTACGAACTCGGAATCATGGTCGCCGGAGCGCTAATCAAGACCAAGCCGGCGGCTGATGAAGCCACGCCGCTGCATGACGCCGGGAGCGGGCGCGAGCCCGCTAAAATCGAAGCCGGGCAGAAGAAGGACTAGCGCCGCTCCAGCTTGTTTCTACCAACGCAGGCGCGTCGCTTGCCGGCGATGTTCTGGCCGCCGGGGACAATCAAGTTTGCCGCAATTAGTTGGAACGGCACCAGCGGCTATTTGTCGTCGCGCTTGGGCTTGGGCCGCTTGCCGACGCTGACTTTGAGTTCGAGGCTGCTTTTGTCGCGCACGACCTTGAGCGTTGCCATGGTGCCGGGCTTGAGCGCAGAAATCAGATTGAGCGTGCTTGCGTCATCGGTCACCGGCCTGTTTTCGACCTCGACCAGCACGTCGCCCGGTTTGATCCCCGCCTTGTCGGCGGGGCTTCCGTTCAGCACCGCCGTTACCAACACGCCGCTGACTTTGGGCAGATTGAGCGAATCCGCAATCTCGGGGGTCATGCTTTGCATGCCGATGCCGATATAGCCGCGCGTCACGGTGCCGGACTCGATGATCTGCTCCATCACCTGCTTCGCCAGGCTCGACGGAATCGCGAAGCCGATGCCGACCGTAAAACCGGTGTCCTGACCTTGAGGCCTGTTGCCGGCGGGAGTGTAGATCGCAGTGTTGATGCCAAGCAGGTTGCCGTTGACGTCGACCAGCGCGCCGCCGGAATTGCCGGGGTTGATTGCCGCGTCGGTCTGGATGAAGTTCTCGAACGTGTTGATGCCAAGGTGGCTGCGGCCAAGCGCGCTGATGATGCCCTGGGTCACGGCCTGGCCGACGCCGAACGGATTGCCGATCGCGAGCACGATATCGCCGACGCGCGCCTGCTCGGATTGCGCGAACGCGATCGCCGGCATGTTCTTGAGGTCGACCTTCAGCACCGCGATATCGGTTTCCGGATCGGTGCCGACGACACGCGCCTTGGCGCGGCGGGTGTCGGCGAGCGCGACCTCGATTTCATCCGCGGCCTCGACCACGTGGTGGTTGGTGAGTATGTAGCCCTTGTCGCTGACGATCACGCCCGAGCCCAGGCTCGAGGTGCGCCGGGTTTGCGCGTCGAACTGGTCGCCGAAAAAATAGCGGAACACCGGGTCGTCCATGAACGGCTGACGCGGCACCTTGGTCTGCTTGCTGGTGTAGATGTTGACCACCGTCGGCATGGCTTTTCTGGCGGCGTCGCTGAACGATGCCGGGCGGCGGGCAGGCGCTTCGACCGGCGTTTCCCTGGTGGTGACGACATCGACGCTGGGACGCGCGCGCCATGACAGCAGGTCGGGACGCAGCGTCGACACCACGAACAGGACGCCGAGGCAGATTGTGGTGGTCTGGGCGAAGATGAGCCAAAGTCTGCGCATGCCGAAGGACGTATGGATAAACGGAATGAAATGATTATTGCCCAAACGGGCGGCAGGGGGAAGCGCGGGCGCCCGCGTAAACACGCGCAACCCATTGAGCGTAATGGATTTATTCACGTTTTGCTTAAGTTTTGCCGCAGCCTTCGCTAAAATAGCGTTCTTTTGTCCTATCGCCAGCGGGGATATTCCATGTCGGATCAGGAAGTGGATAAAGGCAAGCGCGGGTTTCTGGTCGCAGCTACGAGCGTCGTCGGGGGAATTGCGACGGGAGCGACAGCGGTGCCGTTTGTCGGCAGCATGTTTCCATCGGAGCGCGCCAAGGCCGCCGGCGCGCCGGTCGAAGTCGACATCAGTGCGCTTAAGCCGGGTGAGATGTGGATCGTCGAATGGCGCGGCAAGCCGGTATGGGTCATACGCCGCACGCCGGAAATGCTCGCGGACATCAAGAAGGACGACAGCGTTGTTGCCGACCCCAAATCCGAGGTGCCGCATCAGCCCAAATACGCGGAGAACGAGTACCGCTCGATCAAGCCCGAGCTTGCCGTGATCGAAGGCGTTTGCACGCATTTGGGCTGTTCGCCGCAACTGAAGCCGGCCGACGCCAAAGGCGACATGGGGATGGCGTGGAACGGCGGCTTCTACTGCCCGTGCCACGGTTCCAAATTCGATTTTGCCGGGCGTGTGTACAAAGGGGTTCCGGCGCCGACCAATCTGCGGGTGCCGCCGTACAAGTTTGTCGGCGACGACAAGATCATCATCGGCGACGATACCAAGGGGGCATGACGATGGCCGCCATGGAAAAACAGCCCGTCACAATCACCGGCGCAGGTCCATTCAACGGCATGTTGAGC
>Ga0209415_10003998_pt1 | contig 27205 bp, 23 predicted proteins | sample PeaSoiSIISIP2007_FD_187696 | JGI IMG/M metagenome (GOLD analysis project Ga0209415, IMG submission 187696) | Peat soil microbial communities from Weissenstadt, Germany - SII-SIP-2007 (SPAdes) (version 2) | ecosystem: Environmental > Terrestrial > Soil > Wetlands > Peat | place: Germany... | reverse complement strand
TGAGACCTAAGCGGCACGACTGAAGTCATGCCCTGACGCTTATCGGCTAACAAAAGTCAATTTTGCAAGAGGCTCCCAGTCTTGCGCACAATTCACCACGCAACGCGCACAATGAAGAGATGAGGGAAATCCCTCTGAACGACCCAATCCGACCTGGATTGGAAGGGTCAAAACCGCGTACCCCCACCCCCTCCCCCTGTGGAAATCGCATTTTACCCCTCGAAAAATCCTCTAACCCACAACAAATCAACCATTTGTAAATATTACATAGTTACCAATCAGTAAACAGAGAGGCTCGTTTTTGGCCGTTTTTTACCCCAAAAACCACGATTTTGGCCTCAAAATCGCCCTCTTTTGCCAATTTCAAGCCCTCAAAACGCAGTTCTGCGTCAATCTCGACAGAGTTTCCCCAAGTGACGCCAGCATTGAAATTGCCTTGGTTGATTCCTCTCTCCGTTACTTTTCAAGGATCAGAAGGCGTTGTTTTGCCTGCCACTCCTGATTCGGCAACTTTCCCGCATCGGCTTCAATGAAGTGATGGTAGTAGGTGGCAGCTGCCGCGTTCTGGTGCAGTGCATCGTAAGAAATGGCCCAGAGAAAGTAGGATGAGGCAACTTCGGGGAGAAATTTTGAGCGCTGGGTGAGGGCGTGGAGGGTAACAGAGGGCTGCGCGGTCTTGGAGGCGGCAAAGGCCAGTCCGCTCCAGGCATCGGCATTGTTTGGGGCCAACTGGGTGACTTTGTTGAAGACTGCAAAGGCTTCAGGGTACTTGAGCAGACGAATGAGGTTCTGTCCGTGATCGACGAGCAGTTCTGGATCTGCGGGGCTGGCTGCAAGCAGGGCAATGTAGAGGCGATCAGAGGCTGCGGCGTCACCGGACTCGACCAGCATCTCGGCCAGCATGCGGGTGATGGCGGCATCCGTGGGGTGGGCGTCGTGCAGTTTCTGGATCAGCGGCAGGGCCTCTGCCTTGTTCTGAGCAGCCAGGACGGTGGCCAGTTGCGCGGTAAGCGGCGGATCGTCTGGGGATTGCAGCAGAGCCCCGCGCAGCAGGGTTTCGGCCTCGGGATACTGCTTGTGGGCAATCAGCAGATGAGCCAGACCAGCGTTGGCAGGCGCGGATTTTGGGTCGCTGGCGAGCAAACGACGGTAGGCCTTTTCGGCAGCACCGAGTTCGCCTGCCTGTTCGGCCAAAGAGGCGGCCAAAAGGGTATCGGCAGGGGTTTCCGGGGAGAGCTTGAGGGCTTCAAGCAAGTCGTCGGAAGCCTCGGTGGTATCACCCAGCTTTCCAGCGGCGGGCCGGTCGATCTCTGCCAAAGCGCGCCAGGCGCGAGCTTTGAGGGGCGCACCGTCCGTGCCGGCGTCGAGCGTGGTTGCGACGGCCAGTTCCGGGCGGGCATCCTCAATGTTGCCCTGCCGAGCGAGGAGAAGGCCGAGAGAGAGATGGGCCTCGAAGGAGCGTGGATTGGCCTGAACGGAGCGGCGATAGAGGGCAGTGGCATCGTCCACACGGTTCTGCGCGTCAGCCACGTAGGCCGCGTCGAACAGGGCCTTGGCATCATCGGGGTGGGCGACGAGCCACGGAGTCAGAATGGATGCGGCGGTCTTCCAGTCGGCTTTGACGATGGCGGCTTCTGCGTCGACCACCTGCGGGGAGATCGGCGCGGCGATGGAAGCACGATCCTCTTTGTCCGCAGCGGGAGTTTGAGCGAATCCGGCAAGCGGGAGGGCCAGCGCGCAAAGGAGAACGATGAAAAACGCGGAACGAAGCACAAATTACCTCTGTCTACAGTTTACCGGGCGGGCGTCAGACCGGGGGCGAATGGCTGCCGTGGATGAGACGCGCGGAAGTGAGGAAGGAAATCGAAAGCTCGTTGAACGCTGAAAATCCCGCCTTCCCGCAGTCCGCATTTGTGCTGCGCCCCGGCAAGAACTATACTCAGTTCCCGTACGGTCTCCGGCGAGCTGGCCTTTGAGAGCGGCTTTTCTCCGGCAAGGAGTTTTTATGGCTACTACCTTAGCAATTCACGACTCGGATCTGGATTTTGATCACGGCGGCTTCGATTCCGTTGCTTTTGCTGCGCGAACGCTGGAAAACTGGCAGACGCTGGCTTCGGTCATCGATCACACTCTGCTGAAAGCGGATGCGACGCGGGATCAGGTGGAAAACCTCTGCGACGAAGCGATGCGCTACCGCTTTGCCTGCGCGATGGTGAACCCTGTCTGGGTACCGACGGCGGTTGGAGTGCTCTCGGGAACAGGCGTTCCGGTCGGAGTGGTGATTGGATTCCCACTGGGAGCGACGCTGGTCTCGACGCTGCGCCAGGAAGCTGCGGCGCTTACCCGCCTGGGTGCGCGCGAACTGGATATGGTCCTGCCCATCGGCCACCTCAAAAGCGGAAACTATCAGGCGGTCCATCACACTATTCAGGCGGTTTCCTCGGTCGCGCACCATCGCGGCGCGCTGGTCAAGGTGATTTTGGAGACGGCTCTGCTGACGATGGAAGAGAAGCTGCGTGCCGCCGAGATTGCCATTCAGGCCGGTGCGGACTTCATCAAAACCTCGACCGGCTTTGCCCCCAGTGGAGCTACCCCGGCCGACGTGGCTCTGATGCGCGGCGTAGCCGGAGCGCGCTGCGGCGTGAAGGCCTCGGGCGGGATTCGCACCCTGGCCGACGTGCGCACCCTGCTGGAAGCCGGCGCAAACCGCATCGGCGCATCGGCATCGGTGGCCATTGTTCGCGAATTGGGAGCGGAGTAACAATCAAGTAACTCGACTTCCTCACGGTTTTGGTCTGCAATACCGCCGTTTCAAGCGCAGAAATGTTTTTTCTGCGCCTGAAACGGCGGTTTGATATAGGAGCATACCCGGCCAATCTGAGAAAAATCGTGGCCAGATTTTTCTTGCCTACACTGGATGCAGAGCAGACTCTCCGGAACCCAATCTTCGATCAGAACCTCCGGCCTGACTTTCCTCGATCAGGCTTTTGTAGAAGGCCACAGTAAGGCCCAGAACGCGGCTATTGACGTAGTGCTCGATGATCCACGCGCGCGCGGCCAGCCCCATGCGGAGGCGACGCTCGGGATTGCGGATCAGTTTGAGCACGGCTTCACTGATGGCGACCGGATAACCAGGGGGGATGAGCAACCCAGTCACCTCCGGCAGTACTGAATCGCAGGAGCCGGTTGATTCAGTGGTGATCACCGGAAGGCCTGAGGCTGCGGCTTCCAACACAGCGTTGGGAAAACCCTCCCGCCAAGTGGGCAGAACCATCAGGTCCATGGCGTGATAATAGGGCGCTACGTCGGCGACCATTCCCGTCACATGAATGCGGGGGTGAGACTCAATACGAGAGCGAAGAGAACTGCCCAGCGCATCCTCGGCAAGATCGAACCATCCGACCAGCAGCAGATGCGTTTCCGGTTCCGCTTTGAGGATCGAGTCGAAGGCTTGAATCAGCTCGGGCAGACCTTTATCGCGGGTCAGACGTCCAACAAAGCCGACCACAGGGACCTCACAGGGCAGTCCGAGGCGGTCGCGCACCTGATTCGATCCGGGCACATAGTGCTCGACATCGACGCCGTTGCTGCTTCCTTCACCCAGAAGTTTCATCTTCTCTGCGGGCGCAATGCCCAGCAGGATCGCCTCAGCGCGCAGGCTGGCGCTATTGCAGAGCACGGAGTGGGCGCATCCGGCGGCCAGTCGTTCGGCGGCGCGCAGGATGCGGTGCTTGAGGCCGTCAGATGTCTGTAGCTTGAGTCCGCGCAGCATATAAACGCGCGCAGGCACACCGGCGAGCTTGGCGGCAATGGAGCCTAGCAGACCAGCCTTGGGCGTGCTGAATTCGGTCAGGTCGGGCCTCAGCCGCATCAGAAGCCACCATAGTCTGATCAACGAGACAATATCCTTGATCGGTGAAATCTGGCGTTCGATGGGAATTGCAACGGCCTCAACCCCTTCGTTGGCGGCGGTGCGGTCCAGCAATTCCCCAGGACTGGATACCAGCGTGACGCGAAACCCGGCCTCACGCAAAGTGCGCAGACGACCGATCAGGACCATACAGGTTTGCGGATGAGTGATGCCCACGACGATGTGCGGCGACCGAACGGTCCGGGAACATTGACGAGAAACAAATGCGCCATAAACGATATTGCGCGCAAAGCGCAACAATCCTGCGAGAGTATTTTCCACACTGCGTTTGAACACGCGCCCCCCAAGGACTTCGGCGTCCCGATCCGAAGCCGGAAACGGAGACGCAAAAAGGAAACGTGCTCGGCGGCGCGGGAGCCCGTGCTTTCTGAACCAACTGCCGGGGCATCGATCAGCCCGGCCGGTTCACCCCCGTTCTTCGCCTTTACCGCTTCCTCGTGACAACGCAGCTTGAGACTTCCAACAAGTAGGTCTCAGCAGAAAGGGACCCAAAACAGTATTCACAGGAAACAACCATTCCCGTAATGCTGTCAAGGAAGAAATACTCTTCTGGAAAAATATCTCTTAATTACCTGTGGAAAAGTGAATTTTAGATTAAACTCACTCTAATTGCAGGGAGGCATGCCTACGGCGACCCCACCAAAAATCCTTTTGCTGATCCCGCATCTGGGCGGAGGGGGCGCGGAACAGGTCATGACGCTGTTGGCGCGGGAGCTGTCGCATCAGAAGTACGAACTGCATCTAGGGCTGATTACGCAGGAAAAACGCGGCGAAGAGGCGCTTCCCCCCTGGGTGACAGTTCATGCGCTGGGCGCTGCCCGTGTGCGCAGCGGGTTGTTGCCTTTATTGCATCTGGTGCGGCAACTGAAGCCCGAAGTGATTCTGTCAGGCATGGCGCATCTGAACTTTCTGGTTCTGCTTTTGCGACCATTTTTCCCTCGCGGAACCCAGGTGCTGGTGCGGCAGAATGCGACTGTCTCGGCGGCACTGTCGTTCGGAGACCTGCCATTTTATACGCGTTTTCTTTACCGGCGGCTCTATCGCCATGCCGACCGGATCATCTGCCAAACGCGGGCCATGGCCGATGACTTGGCCTTTGAATTGGGCGTCGCTAGGGAACGCATTGTGGTGCTGGCTAATCCGGTGGATCTGGAAGGAATTCTGGCGGCGGAGCGCGATCCGGTGCGATGGTGCGGCGAGGGGCCACATCTGCTGGCAATCGGGCGACTGTCGCGGGAAAAAGGCTTCGATCTGCTGTTGGAATCGCTGTCTGCGGTGCAGCATCGCTTCCCTTCTGCGGATTTGACCATTCTTGGGGCTGGACCGGAGGAGCAGGCGCTGAAGGAGCTGAGCCGTACGCTTGGCCTGGAGGCAGTGGTGCGCTTTGCCGGCCAGGTGGAGCGGCCTTACGGATTTTTTCCCGGAGCAACGCTACTGGTGCTTTCTTCGCGCCATGAGGGAATGCCGAACGTGCTGCTGGAAGCGGCAGCGGCTGGGTTGCCGATGGTGGCATTACCTGCTTCAGGCGGAGTGCGGGAACTGCTGGAGGGGCGTCCCGGTGCCTGGCTCGCCGAAGAAATCTCCGCATCGGCGCTGACAGAGGCGCTGCTGAGAGCTTTGGAGTCGCTGAAGCCCGGTGAGCGATTCCATCTTCCCTCCTCACCGCTGAATCAAGAATCGATCGAGACATCCGTCGAAGTTCACGGATAGTTTTGAAGTTTTATGATTGTCGTAATCTTGCCCAACTCCGTTTCGCCCTATTTTTACAGATTATACTTTCCTTCTTGACAGGTATATACGGCGTGTTGTTTCCTGTGAGGACTGTTTTATCTCACCTCGGGTGGGAGACCTGGATTTAAGAGTCTCCTTCTGCGTTGTCGCGAGGGGAGCTGCCAAGACGAAGTTCGGGAGTCAACGCGCAGAGATCATCATTCTGGCGTTGTGGAAGCACCGGCTCCCGCGACCGTTGAGCATCTTTCCCGTCTGCGTTGACTGGCTGCATCTAGCCAAGACGCAAAGTCCTCAAAGGAGGGGATCGTGCTCAAACGCAAAATGGATTCGGCTTTGGCCGGATTGTTGCTTACCTGTTCAGTTCCGTTGCTGGGATTCTCCGCGATCATCGCCAAACTGGAGTCCGCGCCGAGAGCAAATGATCGTCCCAAACGCACCAACCGCGCATTGCGGCGGCGGGCCGTCAGTAGACCGCGCGCGGCCGATGAGTTTCGCTCCGAACGTGCCATCCAGGCTTATGAAGATTTGATCGATGCCACCCTGATGGAGCGGCAGGCATGAGGCACGCGGCACTGCTGATTCCAGGCCTGGATCGGATTGGCGGAGCGGAACGGCAGACTATCCTGCTGGGCAAAGGGCTGCTCAAACGCGGCTGGCGGGTCAGTGTCATCGCGCTTTCCGGCTCTGGTGGCAGCGCGGCCGAGGAATTAGTCAACGCGGGCGCGGGCTTTCTGAGCCTGGGGATGCGCAAGGGACTGGCTGACCCTCGGGGCTGGTTTCGGCTCCACCGCTGGATGAAACGGGAAGCGCCGGAGGTGGTTCACGCTCACCTGCCTCACGCGGCGTGGATGGCCCGCTGGTCGCGACTGATTGCGCCGGTGCGCGTGGTCGTCGATACGGTTCATAGCTGCTCGACGGGAACCGTGGGACGGCGCTTGGGCTATCGATGGAGTCGTTGGCTGCCGGACCGTGTGACCGTCGTCAGTCACGGCGTCGCCGATGCCTATCAAGCGGCCGGAATGGTGAACCCGGGCAATCTTACGGTGCTGCCCAACGGCGTGGATCGGGAACTGCTGCATCCAGATGAGGCAATGCGTGCGAAGGTACGCAATGCACTGGCGCTGGACAGGGAGTTTCTTTGGTTTGCCGCTGGGCGGTTGGAACCGGTCAAGGATTACCCTGCCCTGCTGGCGGCCTTTGCTTTGCTGCCTCAAAAAGCGCGCTTGGTCATTGCTGGAGCGGGACCGCTGCAAGATGAGTTGATCCAGCTTGCAGAACGTTTGTGCATCGAGTTGAGAGTTGCGTTTCTGGGCTTTGAACCGAATGTGCGACGCTGGTTGCAGGCGGCGGATGGATTCGTTCTTTCCTCGCGCACCGAGGGGCTGCCCATGGTGCTTCTGGAGGCGGCGGCCTGTGGTTTGCCCGCTGTCGCTACAGATATTCCCGGTACACGCGAGGTGGTCGAGGACGACGTAACAGGCTTTTTGGCGCAGGCGGGCGATGCCTCTGCGCTGACCGAAAAAATGAGCGCGCTGATGCTGGCATCCCGCGAAGAACGCAGGACCATGGGGGAGCAGGCAATGCAACGGGTGAGCGAGCGGTTCAGTCTGGACGCTGTGCTGGACCAATGGGAGGCGCTCTATGGCGAGTTGCTCGAACACAATCCAATGCCGCGTCGATGGGGTCGTTCGGTGCCATCCGGCGATTCCAGGATTCCGCGCACAGAGCAGGAGTTACAAACCGAAACGCAACCATCTCACTGATGCGTTCAATTCAGCGCTTGGCTGTCCGCGCATGACGCTGCACGCGCGTCATGCGCTTTTTCAACCTGGAGGCCCGCACGCGCAGCAGTGCCAGCAACTCATAAGCACGTTCGTTCAGATTCAGCCGCTCTGGTTGCAGTTCGGCCAGTACGCGGTCCACGGAGGTGAATTGAGAAGAGTGACGCTCAAGAAAGTTTCGCAGCAGGAGTAAATCGGCACGGCTAAGGGAGTATGGGTGCAGGCAGATGGTCCAAAGACCACTGCGCTTGAAAACCGGTGCCCAAAGCTGCTGCGGAATCCAGATCATACCGCCGCGCACGAAGGGTGTGCGCGCAAATCCATCGGAAAGCACCTTGATTCCCTCACAGCGCAGCGCGCGCAGAGTGGCGCGATCAAAGCCGTGGCGCGGAGCTACCCATAGCTTGGGGTTGAGTCCGTGACCACGAAGGATTCCCAACCCGGCACGAATCCAGTCACGCTGCACGGACTCCGGAACTCCAGAAAATTCGGTTTGAGTGTGCAACGGCAACAGGGATCTGCCGGAACTCCGACAGAGATGATGATAGCCGTGCAGTGCGATAGAGGCTCCGGCGGACTCGAGCACCTGCATCTGCGGCCAGAACTCCAGATTGGTCGGCTCAACCGCCAGTTGAGGATCGTGATTATCGGGAACTACGGCCAGAATTGGGCGGATTCCGAACTCTTCAATCAGGCTTAGACAGCGTAACCACTGCTCTCGCCCTTGAGTCGGACAAAGATCGTCAAATCGAAGCAGATATTGCGCGGGATTGGGAATCAATGGCAACCTCCAGCATTCAAATTCACAGTTGCTTGCAGCTATTCGGTTGAAGCCCTGGGCAGCACCTTCCAGGTCCAGTACCCCAGAAAGAGAAAAGTGCCCACTGTCCACAGCGAAGTGGCCAGCGCGATGCCGGCCACGCCAAACCAGCGCATAAGGAGCAGGTTCAGCACAATATCCAGTGCCAGATTCAGCATTCCGCAATAGAAAATCAGATCGGTACGCCGCATGGCCACCAGGAACCTGTAAAAAACGCGGCTGGAAACAAAAAATGGAATCTGAATCGCGTACATTGCCAGCACTGGCGTGACAACTACCGTATCGTGCGCCCCAAAGACCCCGTGCTGGAAGGCGGTACGGATCAGCAGACGTGCGCCGACGATCAACAGCAGCGCGATGGGCGTGGAAACCAGCGCCGTGAGCCGCACCCATGTGCGTAGCGTATGACGGCAGCCGGCCCAGTCGCGATGAGCGATCATACTGGAGAAGTAAGGCACCACGGCCGTGGAAACCGCGCCCGCGCCCAGCGTGAGCACCACGCTGACAAAGCGGTTGGCATAGACCAGCGCAGAGACACTGCCGGGCGCAAGCATAGCGGCCATCGACTGATCGACAAGCAAACCACCAGAGGCAACGACGCTGCTAAGCAGCATGGGGCCATATTGGAGCGCCACCTCACGCGTGGCCTGATTCATCCCATGCCAGCGCAGGCGAAAGCGGTAGCCGTGCGCGTCCATCATCCAAGCCACGATTCCAGTGTGAATAACCGAGCCAGCCAGCAGCGCGTAGACCATCGCCCAAATGCCGAGGCGTTGCCCCATCGTCAGCGCGCCAACGATGATGGCCAACGAAATCACAATGGGTGCCAACGCGGGCAGGGCGAAGCGCTCGAAGGTATTCAGCACGGCAGTGCAGTTGGTGGCGATGCCGGTGATCAGCACAATGGGCAGCAGCGCATAGAAAATGTGAATCGAGAGTTCGAGCTTGGCTGCGGGAAAGTGCGAGGCGATCAACGGAAAGAACAGGTGAGCACCCAGCGCCATGAGCAACGAAACAGCGGCCAGCAGCAGGCAAATCCACAGCATCGAACTGGAGAGAAGTTGCTGCGCGCGGTCGTGGCCTTCATGCTCGCGCACTCGGATGAGGGTCGGCACCAGCGCCTGATTCATGGACTCGGAGATCAGGTTGATGAGCAGGCCGGGAATAAGCATGGCCACCAGAAAGGCATCCATCGCATCCGAGCGGCCATAAACCCCAGCCACAGCAACTTCCTTGAAGGTGGCCACCAGTTTGACCAGAACACCGACCGCCGTCACCGAGGCCGCCGCTCGCAGAATGCGGCGATTGACGCTGCTGCCGCGGAAGTGGCGCGTGATCGGATTCGCGATTTCGATAACAGAGAGCATGGATTGGGAAGCCACTCAACTCAAGCCGCAAGTCTACAACAACGCGTCCGCGGTTGCAGCAACTTCCATTCTTTGCGCGGAAGTCGGAAAGCAAGCGGCAAGGCGGGCAGGCTGTTGGGCGGCCAGGCGCGCGGCGAGTGCAATGAGAGCCAGCAGCAGCCAGGTTGTGCGGCTCTGTTCCAGCGCGGAGACCATTGCGGCCATCAGCCAAACGGTGAGTGAGGTGCCCAGTGCAAGCCGCAGCGGGCCGCGCATCCGCGCAACAAACCACACGGCCAGGGCCACAATGACGGAGGCCAGCAGCAACGCGCAGAGTCCGCCGGTAACGGCCAACGTCAGCGGCGTATTGTGTGCGGTATCCACGGGGGCCAGGCCGGAGGCGCTGACGAACGAGCCAGCGCCAGTGCCAATCAATGGAGTTTTGGTGAAGGCGTGCCAGCCGATAGCCCAGATATTGGTGCGGTCGTTGAGATTGCCACCCTGGGCCTGCTCGCCAATAGTGGCCAACCGCGCCAGACTCTCGTGGGGAATGACAAACCAGAGAGCCGCACCCACAACGGGCAAGGCAAATACGCCGACAAGCACTCGGCGGCCATGCCCCCGGCCTAGCAAAACCGCGCTGCCAATGAGCGCGACCACAGCAGCCAGAAAGCCTCCACGCGAAGCGGTCAGCAGCACAGCGAAGAGGCCCAGCGGCAAATAGCCCAGTGCCAGAACGCGCCACCACCAGCGCGATTCACCGTCAAAGAGCAAGGCGGCCAGCGGGAAACCGAGGTCGAGAAAGCGCGCAAGGTCGTTGGGGTCCATGCCCTCGGCGGTATAGCGAATCTGCTGCGCGGCAATCGCGGCGGGAGAGGCGAAGTTGGCCAGCGTGAGCAGGGCAAGCAGCCAGGAACCGGCCACGTAGGCCCGTAGCAGCGCGCGCAGGTCAGAGGGGGTCTCGGCCAGTTCCCAGACCAGCCAGACCACCATCATCTCCTGAAAGTAGCCGCGAATTCTATCCAGAGTAACCTGCGGCTCGATGGTCCAGAAATAGGAGCAGCAGAACCAGAGATAGAAAGCCAGCACAGCCCACTGCATCGGCCCCGGAGTGCGCAGGCGGCCCATTTGAAGCACGGCGGGAATGGCCACCAACAGCAACAGAATTCCGCTGAGGCGCGCCGCGTTGCCCAGAGGCTCGCCCAGATCAAGCGAGTACTCCCAGGGAATCGCAAAGGAGAACAGCAGCAACAGATACCAGGCGATGCGGCGCATATTACCCCATTCAGCGAAGATTTGCGTGAATACCGATCTCTTCAGCAACGGCATGAAGACGCTTATCTCTGGTCCACAAACGGGGATTTGGGGCCAGCAGGCACGAAGCAATCAGGTGCGCATCCGTCAGGCCAATCCCCCTGCAGTAGAGGGATCGCGCTTCAATCATCCGCCGCACTTCGGCATTTTGCGCCACCTGTGTACGAGGCATCAGATCCAGCGTTGCCAGCGTCAATGCTCGATCTCGCAATGATCCCAAAGCCAGTTCACCGATAACAAAAGGATGCATCACAATATCTTTCCGATTGAGAAGCCAGCTCATCTGCTCTTCTTCCGCGCGAAGATGATCGATCCAGATGGTGGTGTCGGCTAAAACCATTGCTATTCCACCCTGCGGCGAGGAATATACTCCAGTTCCGGCATGGTTCCTCCCAATGCAGCCATTCGGCGGGAGGCTTCCAACTCGATAAGTGATTTGAGGGCTGCGCGAACGAGGGCCGTTTTTTCCGAGATTCCCGTATACTCCTGCGCCGTGCTGACCAGGTCGTCGTCAAGAGTAATTGTTGTTCTCATAGAGCCTCCAAGCATCAATTATAGCATCATTTGATGTCGTAATCATATGCGCGCCCGTCCATTGTGCTCTCTCCAAGCAACCTGATATTTGTTGCAAAAGCGACAATCCCCCCCCTGGATACGAAGCTGATCTACCGAACTATTGGGTTGTGGTGGTCGTTGTCGTCGTCGTGCCGGTACTGCTGCCTGTTGTTGTTCCTGAAGTGTCGCCTGTGCTTGTACCAGTCGTCGTTCCAGAGCTTGGGCCTATAGTTTTCGAAGACGAGTTGGAGACGGCTGTTGAAGTGGTCTTGGTGGAGTGCCACTGCGAGTAGACCAACCCAGCATAGATGCTGACTCCAACCGCCGATTGCAGCGCCGACTCCAGCGTCTTGTTCCACAGTTCTTTGGCTGTCGAGTGGGGGACGTAGAGAATATCGCGGTCGTGAACCAGTTGGTCGGGGTCCTGGCCATGCATCAGGCGCTTCAGATTGAGGGTGGTCAGCGTCCGGCCGCCCTTCTGCTCACGAATCAGAATGGCCTTGTCGGCGGCGGCGTTGGTGCTGGTGCCCCAGGCCAGCGAGAGCGCCTGTACCACGGTCAGCCCCTGCGCCGGATCGACCGGAAAGCCTCCGGGGCGCAGCACATCGCCGACGACGTAGATCAGCCCGGCGCGGCTGACGAGCACGGTATCGCCCGGCACCAGTTCAGGGTTGTGGTCGGCGCCACCGTCGGCACCATTCGGGTCCAGCACCACTGGATGCGGGGTATTCGGATCGCCGCGATGATAAATGTTCACCAGCCGTCCCGCGCTGGGTGCCATGCCGGAGGAGGCGGAAATCAGGTCCAGCAGACGATGGTGCAGCGTATAGGGATAAACGCCGGGACGGGCAACCTCGCCGAGCACACTCACATCCTGACCAGCCCAGGCGGTCACCAGCACGGAGACCTGCGGATGCAGCAGCATTCCACGGGCGATGAGAGCGGCCTCGATGGCGTGGACCGCGCCCTGCTCGTCGAGTCCGCCGATCTGCACTTCGTGGACCATAGGCAGCGTGACGGTTCCTGCGCTGGAAACGCGCACCTGGGAATGAAACTCCGGGGTGCGGTACTCGCTGATATCCAGAGCATCGCCGGGACTGATCAGTGAGGGCATGGGAGAGGAGGCTGTGGATGCGCCGAGCGGCTGGCCGAGTTGATTGGCGGCTGCGGCATAGTTCCAGACCGAGGGCGAGTTCTTGGGGTCGGGAGCAATCTTCGGCTGGGGCGTGGGCGGTAAGTGGCCCACGCCGGCAGGCAGGCCGGAGGTGGTGGGGGTAGGTGCCTGCGCGCTGGCCGCAGCACCGAAAAGTAGCGCGGCGAGCAACAAAAGAGTCGCACGAGAAGCGGAGGAACGAAGCGATTCGAGCAAGAGCGCACCTCCCACTGCCAGCCAGAGGCTGACAAAGAGCGTGATGGCCAGATAGAGCACGGGATCGGGAGCAACAGGCTTGGCGGGCTGGCGAGCATAGTCCACGACGGTAATGCTGGATACGTGAATGCCGGCCATCAGCCCCGATTCGTCGAGTTTCTGCTGCAAACGAAGGTAGAGATCCTGACTGGAGTTGGCCTCTTGGCGCATGACCTCGTATTCGGTGGCAGCCTGATTGAGCTTCATGCCCTCACCGGTGAGTTGGTCGAGTTTGGCGCGGAGCAACTGCTCGCGGTCGGCTGCGGTCTTCCAGGCGCTCTCGAAGCTGCCGACGAGTTTGACGTCTTCGGTCTGCTTCTGGCGTTCCAGTTCCTGCAAAAGGCTGTGAATCTCAAGAACGCGGGGGAAGTTGGGACCGTGTTCCAGGCTGAGCTGGGCCTGCTCCTGATCGAGATCGCTGCGGCGGGCACGCAACTGTTCAAGCAGCGCTGTGGGAAAGTTACCGGCCTGGGCCTGCAAAGCGGGATCAGAGGCAAGCACCAGTTCTGGATCGCCGGAGGAGGCGGCGCGGAACTCGGCCTCGCGCAGAATGCGGTCGGTGGTGGCAGCAACCAACTGGCGGCCCAGTTCGTCGATCTCGATCAGAACGGAACTGTGCTGCGTCTCGCCGCTCTGGCCCGTCGAGAGCGTCTCCGGAGTGCTCAGAATGCCGTGCAGGCTTTGAAACGCTGCCAACTTCTGGCGGTCGTGTTCGACGCGGGTTTTGAGCTCCAGCAACTGGGCGGCGAGCCAGACCGAAGCCTGCTGCGTGGACTGGGTGCGGGAATCGACCTCCTGCTGGTCGTAGGCGCGAATCAACTCATTGACCACTGCGGCGGAAAGCGCGGCATCCTTGGAGCGGAAGCGAATCTGAATCACCAGCGTACGCGGAACGGTCTGCACGTGCAGCCGCTTCTCAAAACGCTCGATAAGATAGGCTTTGGCTTCAACAGAAGGCTCTTCCGGCTTGAATCCCGGAAAGCGCTGAGAAATATTTCGCATAAAACCAGGCTGCTGGTAAAGCTTGAGGCCGGTGATGACGCGCCAGGCAAGCCGATCACTGCGAAAAACTGTCGCCAGCGTCTCGAGTTGCAGCGGGGCAGCTAGAACGGAGGCGGCAACCGCCGACTCGGTGGTCTGAAGGTTCAGAGAGGAGTCCGGAGCCGCGCCCAGAGAGATTTTCGCCGAAGCCTCATATTGATTGGGTGTGATCAGGCAATAAATCAGGCAGAGCAACAGCATTCCACCGATGATCGCCGCAACCAGCAGACGGCGACACCAGAGAATTTGTGACAGTCCGCGCAGTGAGATTGAAGAACTGAACTTTCCGGCATTCCCACCGGAATCGAGGGGAAATTCATACGGAGGTTGAGAATCGTCTGGCAAGCGAAGGGAACCTCAGTCCCGAAGGCTTAACGGAAGCGGCTTTTCGTTTCGCGCCGAAAAGTGATCCGCAAGCAAATACCCGCCAGTGTGCTTGAAAGAATGCAATTCGTCAATAGCCCTGCAAGAACACGGGAACAATGCCCGAAAATGAGACAGTCGGGGAACCGACGCGACTGTGGAAAAGGTAGACAGAAATTCTTAGAAAATCCCAATTTAGAACACTTCGATGAGGAAATTCCAATAACCGGAATTGCGGACGCCCTTATCCACAAAAACCCTCCCCTATGCCGTTGACCCTGCCCCTCAGGCTCCGTAGAGTCAAATATTGGAAGGCTGTACTTCACGCTCGTCTATGCGGAGGCGGTCTGACCACAGAGTGGCCTAGCGCGACCGACCACGGACCCGGAGTGAAGATGCTGAAACTGAAAAAGATCCAAATCCTCGGCTTTAAAAGCTTTTGTGACCGCACGGAGTTGACCGTCGGTGGTACGGGCCTGGCCGTGGTGGTGGGGCCGAACGGGTGCGGCAAGTCGAACATTCTGGACGGCGTGAGCTGGGTTTTGGGCGAGCAGAGCGCGAAAACCTTGCGCGGCACGCACATGATGGACGTGATTTTTGCCGGCACACGGGACCGCAAGGCGCTGGGCATGGCCGAAGTGACGCTGACCATGGTCGATCCAGAGGCCTACGAAGGGCCGATTCCGGTCGAGCCAGAGGTGCAGATCGATCACAACGGTCCGACCGACTGGGATGAGAACGAGATACGCCGCCAGCGCGCCGCCGAGGCCGAGGAGATCATCGCCAACGAGCAGCCAGGCCAGGTTCTCGACGAAGACAGCACAGAAGAGTCCGCCCCTCCGCTGATGGCGGGCACCACCGGCCCTCAAGCGGTCGTGCTGAAGATTCGTCGCCGCAAGTTCCATCGCACCCCGCAGAAGGGCGAGATCGTGATTACGCGCCGCCTCTTCCGGACCGGCGAAAGCGAATATCTGCTGAATGGCAAGCTCTGCCGCCTGCGCGATATTCAGGATATTTTCATGGGCACCGGCCTTGGGCCGGAGAGCTACGCGATCATCGGCCAAGAGCGCATCGGGCAACTCCTCAGCTCCAAGCCGCACGACCGCCGCGCCATCATCGAGGAAGCGGCAGGCATCACGCGCTTCAAAACCAAGAAGCGGCTCGCGGAGTTGCGCCTGGAGAGCGCCAAGCAGAATCTGGCGCGCGTCGACGACATCTTCGAGGAAATCACGCGGCAGATGAACAGCCTGAAGCGGCAGGCCTCGAAGGCCGAGCGTTTTGCCGCGGTGCGTGACGAGTTGCGTGGGCGACTGCGCGTGGTGTTGGCCAGCCGCATGGCGCAAATGGATGCCCAGCAGGCCGCGCTGGACGCGGAGATTCTGGCGCTGTCCGAGCGGATCAACGGTTCGGCGACGGAGATCGAGGAGCAGGAAGCCAGCCAGCATCAGCTCACCGAGCGCGGCTACGAACTCGAGCGCGAGGGCCAGGAGGCGCAAACGCAAGCCAATACTTCGGCGGTTGAGTTGGAGCGGGCTGCGGCGCGGGAACGCTCGAACGTGGAGCGGGTCAGCGACCTGGAAACGCGCATTGCGGCTGCGGGTACAGAATTGGATACGACGCGGACGCAGTTGGCCGGCATTGCCGAGGAACGTACGCAGCAGCATGCATTTCTGCAAACGGCCGCCGATGAGTCGAAAGCCTTCCGCCAGCAGGTGGAGGCGCGGCAGCAGGCGGCGCGCACAGCCGCTGAAGAGGTCTTCAGCGCCGAGCGGCATTTGGAATCCAGCCGCCGCCACGCCATGCACCTGCTGACGCTTTCCGGCAACGCGCGCAACCACACAGCGCAGGCCGAGGAGAGCTTGGCTGCTCTGGAACGCGAGGCCGAGCGACTGGAAGCCGAGATGGGCCAGGCACGCAACGAGATGGAAACGCTGGGCGTGGAAAACGGCCAGGCGCGTTCGCGTTTTGAGTCGGCCACCGAGTCGCTGAAGCGGCTGGAGAGCGAGATCGCGGCCCTGCGCAGCCAGTTGCAGGCCCGGCGCGCCGAAGAGAGTGCCCTGCGTGTGCGCATCAACAAACTGCGCGGCGAGCAGGCTTCCGTTGCAGGGCGGCGCGATTCGCTGGAGGCGCTGATTCGTAATCACAGCTACTCGACCGATACGGTACGCAAGCTGCTGAAGCCGGGAGCGCTGGGTCAGGGCGTTGCGCCGGTAGGCACACTCGCCGATTTCCTCGAAGTCAGCGGCGAGCATGAAGGCGTAGTGGACGAGTTCCTGCGCGAAGAGTTGAACTACGTGGTGGTCAAGGATTGGGGCGCGGCGGAACAGGGCGTGCGTGTGCTCAAATCCGGCGTGGATGGACGCGCGACCTTCCTGATTCATCCCACCCACGCGGAGGGCAGCGTAGCAGTGGACGGAAGCGGCGCTCTCAGCGCTCCCGGCGTGATTCCCCTCAAGGATACGGTGCGTGTACTGAATGGCTTTGGCCACTCGCTGGAGTCGATTCTGCCCAAGCTGCGCAACGGCTATATCGTCGAAGATCCGGCGCAGGCACCTGTGCTGGCGGCCCAGCACAAAAACGCATTCTTCCTCACCCCAGAGGGCGAGTGCTTTCATAACGCCACAGTGACCGGCGGCAAGCCGGCCAGCGAAGGCCCCTTGGCCATCAAGCGCGATCTGCGCGAGACCGAAGCCAAGCTGGGCAAGCTGGAAGTGGATCTTTCGCTGTCCGAGACCGAAGTGCAGACGCTGACCCGCACCATCGAGGAGTTGACCGCGCAACTGGAATCCACCAGCGAGGAGCGTCGTCAGGCGGAGACGGAAACCGCCAATCAGGGCGCGGCTCTGAAGCAGATGGAAGCCGAGGCGCAGCGCGTCGAGCGGCGCTTGCAGGAGTGGTCCACGCAGGCCGCGCGCAACAAGGACGCGCGCGAAGCAAAATATCAAGTGATCGAGCAAAAGCGCGAGGAGACGCAGAAACTGGAGACGGAGCATCGCACAGCCGAGGCCGCTCTGGATGAGTTGCAGGCGCAGTTGGCGCTGCTGCGGCAGACGCGCGAGTCCATGCAGCAGGAAGCGGCGCAGGTCACAGCGGAACTGGCTGGGCTGGAAGAGCGGCGCAGAGGCGCGGAGGCCGCGTTCCAGCGCATTGATCGCCTTCATGCCGATTTGGAACGCCGCGTCCTTTCCATCGAGCAGCAACGCACCGCTGCCGAAGCAGAACGCGAGCAGCGCATCCGCGAAAGCGCCGAGTTGGTCGAGCGCGAGAAGCAGTTGACGGCGCAGAAGGCCGAGGCTCTGGCTCTCTCACAGACCTTGTCGGCGCAGGCACAGGCGCTGCGTCAGCAGTTGGCAGCGATGGAAACGCAGTTGAAAAACGGTCGCGCCGCGCTGGATCAATTGCGAGAGGATCGCTCCGCAAAATCCACCGAAGTGGCCAAGCTGCGCGCGGACCTGGAGCATCTCGAAGCGAGTTGCCTGACGGAAGTCAACGTCGAAGCCGCCGTGCTGCGCGCCGACGCGGAGATCGCGCACATTGCCGACGAAGCGCTCACAACCGAAGAGGAAACCTGCCGCGCTTTGCGTGCCCGCATCGAGCAAATGGGGCCTGTCAATATGATGGCCCTGGACGAGTACAAGGAGACCGCAGAACGCCACGGATTCTTGGAGACCCAGCGCAAGGATCTCATGGAATCGATCACCAATACCCAGGATACGATCAAGGAGATCGATCAGATTTCACGCACCAAATTCGATGAGGCCTTCGCGCGCATCAACGAGAACTTCGCGCAGGTCTTTACGCGGCTCTTCCACGGTGGTCAAGCCTTCCTGCGGCTCACCGACTCGGAAAATCAGGCCGAGAGCGGACTGGAAATCGTCGCCTCGCCTCCGGGCAAGAAGCTGCAGAACGTGCTTCTTCTCTCCGGCGGTGAGAAGGCTCTGACCGCGCTGGCATTGCTGGTAGGCATCTTCCAGTTCCAGCCCAGCCCCTTCTGCGTGCTGGACGAAGTCGATGCCGCGCTCGACGAAACCAACGTCGGACGCCTCGCCGACCTGCTGCATTCATTGAGCAAGGAGACGCAGTTCCTCATCGTCACCCACTCCAAGCGCATGATGCACTCCGCCGATCTGATCTACGGCGTCACCATGCAGGAGCCTGGCGTTTCCAAGTTGGTCAGCGTCCGGCTGAGTAACCCGGAGTTACAACGAGCTACCGCATAAGTCGCTCATCAAGTGTAGTGTCTCAAGCAGATAGTCGTTGATTCGTTTTGAAGGGTACAGGCTTTAGCCCGAACATAAAACCTGAAAAATGAAGAGAGCTTTACAGGCTGCGGAAAAACTCTATATGGGACCACAGAACTCGCTCTTTTACGGGTTTTGTAACAGAACAGTTAGCGAGCCCCTGTTTATTGATCCGGCCCAGAAGTATTGCTACGTAGCGGCATAACACACGTCTTTTTGCCCGAAGTAGTTTTCGACGCGGCCGGGTTGTTTCTCAATACTGCGCGGAGCGCCGATAGCGGTTCGCGTGAGAGCGATCTTATTCCTTGCCGGAGCGACTTTGGTCTCATGCTGTTTCTGATCAGCGTTGAGCAACTCGTCAGGGTTCAGTTCCAGCGAGTAGCTGGGCGAATAGAAGATCGCGATCTTGTCCGCGTTTCCCACAAGCCACTTCTTCACCGCCTTTGAGTGATGTACCTGCAGATTGTCCAGAACGAGGAAGATTCTCTTCTCTCGGCTTGGCGTGTCCGCAAGGCGTAAGTCAGTTTCAACTGGTCCGGTGTACGGTCCTGAATGAGTGCTGAATCTTCTTCTCTTGCTCGGCGCTCAACTGCCGACCGCTACCAACCGGGCGCCCGCCGCGCTTGACCTTGACCGCGCTCCAGCCGCCCCGACGAAAAGCCTTGTGCGCCTCAACCACGGTATGGGTGGACACTTCGCATTGCTGCGCGACTTGGCGTACCGCTATTCCAGCCTCGCGCAACTTGACGGCCCGGCGACGGCGCTCGTTCAATACTGCATCTGCAAACCCCGTGAATCGATCCTCTCCATGTCTATAAAGTCGGCGGAGTACCTTCAAATGTTACATATAATATGGGCCGGATCAGTAAGAGCCTGTTTACGATCTTCTTCTGAGCAGGAGGATGAGGAAGGCGAGGTGAACGAACTGCAAGCTGGTATTCAGTTTGCGTTCGCAGTTCTTCCACAGTCTTCGGCACTTTTCCAGCCACCCGAGGGTAAGAGACCGCTCGCCCCAAAATCATCAGAAGGATAGACCCCATGCCTTGAAAATCCATAGCCTAAAAAACCAAAAATGCTTGACCTCCAACAGAGAATCTCAGAAATACCGTCACCCACATGCATTTGTGAATAACTACCTTGATGACCACGGCAGATCAGGTCCAAAGATCATAAACAGGCGCTTAGGTTTCCCAGTTTCTGTGGTTTGATTGCTTTCTGTTGTCGGGACTAATAACCTGCAAAGATTAGAAAGTGAAGACAGCGAATCACGCGAATGCTGGTTTCAGGCCGACCCTGCGGGGCGGCTGTGACACGGGGGCTTGCAGTCCAGAGGTTGCGCTACGCTTCACCCCGGCTACTCTCATACCGTCCCTGCGGGATGCATTCGCGCTTCTGTTCGCAATGGCGACTTCCGGGAAAGATACTTCACGGTCGATTTTTTGAGTTTTCTCCGGTGCCCAAAAGCGCGGGACCGCGGAAACGCATTGCGGTTGGAGTAAGTATCCTCCGGCAAAGCCCTTTTAATTACCCACAAGTATGCTCCGTTGGAGACGTATAGTCAGAAGAGATTCGGCCTCAAGCATGGTACTTTTCAGCAGTTCATGTTTAGCGGTGAACTTCCACTTCCCACGCCTTTTTTCCGCGCGGGACAAGCCGAAAGCCGCTAGCCCACCGCAGGTGGCCGCACCACAGGTAGATAGAATAGAAGTATGCCTATTCCCGAGCGACTCAATCCGACCTTTGCTTATGCTGCCCCCGCCCCGTCCGACCCGGTCGAGCAGGCCCGTCAGCGCCTCATCGTCGCTCTCGATGTGCCGGACGCGGCCGCCGCCAATGAACTTGTCGCCCATCTTGAGAACACAGTGACTTGGTTCAAAGTCGGCCTGGAACTCTTCACGGCCGCCGGTCCAGCGGTGATCGAGCCTCTGGTCCGCCGCGGACATTCGGTCTTTCTCGACCTCAAATTCCACGACATTCCCAATACCGTCGCCGGTGCCGTCCGTTCCGCCGCGGCTCTCGGCGTCCGGCTCATCACGCTGCACGCCGTCGGTGGCCCTGCCATGCTATCGGCGGCCCGCGCTGCTCTGGAAGGCATTGAGAATCCCCCCGAGTTGCTCGCCGTCACCGTGCTCACCAGCATGGATAGCTCCCAACTCAACTCCGTGGGCATGGATCGCTCCCCCGCCGATCAAGTCGAGTTGATGGCCCGTATGGGACTGGCCGCCGGTCTGCGCGGCTTTGTCTGCTCCGCCCAAGAGGTCGCCACCCTGCGCGCCCTTACCGGCCCGGAAGGCGTTCTGGTGGTTCCCGGCATCCGTCCCGCTGGAGCTGACATCGCCGACCAGAAGCGTATCGCCCCCCCCGCCGACGCCCTTCGCCAAGGTGCCAGCTACCTCGTCGTTGGCCGTCCCATCACACAGGCCTCCGACCCAGCCGATGCCGCTGACGCCATACTCCGCCAGATGGCCGAGGCGCTGTAGGCCAAGCATTTTCTCCTCTTTGCGCCTGCGATCCCCTTCAGAAGAGCGTTGAGGCGCAGTGTTGGTCGCGCTCGTTGATGCAGACAGGGAAAAATCGAAGCTCAATTTGACGCGTCTGCCTCAGGTAACCTATCTTGGCAGCCATGAAGACCATCGTTTGCTTGGTTCTTTTCTTGACGATTACCACTCGAGCGTTGCTGGCACAGACGAAAGCGCCCACTGCGGCAATCCCTTCAGGAATCCATATTAGGACGACTTCTGAAACTGCGGAGAAACTGCTGATTCACAAAGAACCCCTCGCTTGTCCGCATTGCGAAATGTGTGCTCGTATCATGGCCACCGTCGTCGTGGCAGTCGATATTGATGAAGATGGGAATGTTGTGTTTGCAAAAACAGTTTCCGGTCCTCAAATGTTGCTGAAACCTGCCCTAAAGGCGGTTCGGAAGTACAAATACAAGCCCTACCTTGTCAATGGAAAAGCGGTTGCCTCCGAAACAGCAGTAAAGGTCGTTATTGATACGGCTCGTGATTGCCCATACAATTGAGCGCGCTTTCCGGCATCCTCGAATTGAAACCGATCATAGGCAATCCAGCCCTCCGCGGGACCGGTTAAACTAGAAGCATGGCGGATATTCAGCGCAGAAAAACTCCTACAGTGAAAATTGGCCCAGTGCGAGTCGGCTGGGAGGTTCCCGTCGTCGTTCAGTCGATGACCAACACCGATACAGCCGATGTTGTCGGCACCATCGAGCAGGTTGCGGCCCTGGCCCGCGCCGGCTCCGAGCTAGTGCGCGTGACGGTCAACAACGAGGAGGCCGCCAAGGCCGTCCCGCAGATTGTCGAAGGCCTGGACAAGATGGGCCTGCGCGTCCCCATCGTCGGCGACTTCCACTACAACGGCCACCTGCTGCTCGAACAATATCCCGATACGGCTCAGGCTCTGGCCAAGTACCGCATCAATCCCGGCAACGTCTCGGTGGGCCGCAAGAACGACAACAACTTCCGCATCATGATCGAATGCGCCATTGAGCACCACAAGCCGGTTCGCATCGGCGTGAACTGGGGATCGCTCGACCAGTCGCTACTGACCCGCATGATGGACGAGAACAACCGCTCCGCCCAGCCTGTCCCCGCGCGCGATGTGATGATGGAAGCCATGGTGGTCAGCGCCCTTGAATCAGCCCGCGCCGCCGAGCATTACGGACTCGGCCACGACCAAATCATCCTCTCGGCCAAAGTCTCCGGTGTGCGTGACCTGATCGATGTCTATACCAACCTGGCCACTCGCTGCGATTACGTTCTGCACCTGGGCCTGACCGAAGCCGGTATGGGTGCCAAGGGCCTGATCGCCTCCACCGCAGGACTCGCTCCGCTGCTGCTGGCCGGTATCGGCGATACCATCCGCGTCAGCCTGACCCCCAAGCCCGGCGGCGACCGCACGGAAGAGGTTTTGGCCGCACAGCAGGTCTTGCAGTCGCTCTCCATTCGCAGCTTTATGCCGCAAGTGACGAGTTGCCCCGGATGCGGCCGCACCACCAGCACCTACTTTCAGGAGTTGGCCGAGCAGATTCAGGACTATCTCCGCGCTTCTATGCCTGAGTGGCGCAAAAAGTATCCCGGCGTCGAGGAACTCAAGCTGGCCGTCATGGGCTGCATCGTCAACGGTCCCGGCGAGTCCAAGCATGCCAACTTAGGCATCAGCCTCCCCGGTACCTTCGAAGACCCCAAAGCCCCCGTCTACATCGACGGCAAGTTATCGACGACTTTGCGCGGCGATGGTATTGTGGCTGAATTCAAGCAGATCCTCGATAAGTACGTTGAAAGCCACTACGGACAGAGCGTGTAACACAACTCATTTGCGGAGCTATAACACCTGTTATAGCTCCGCAAACGGATTCTCGATGCGCAGCCCCTCGATCACCTGCCCATGCTGCATATCTTCCGTATAGATTGTCTCGCATCCCGCCCGCAATGCCGCAGCCAGAATCTGTGAGTTGTAGATGCGGTATCCATGCCTTCGTGATAACTTTACGGCTGATTGATGAGTCTCTGCCGTCAATGGAATTGCACGGTCACAGAGCGCATTGATCGGCTCCAGGCACTGGACCACTCGATCCCATGCCATTTTCTGCCTGCGCGCGGCCACATCGACAAATTCATTCAGCACTTGAACTCTGCCATTCCGCCCAAACTCAGTATCCGCTCGGCCATTTCTGTCCGCGCATCGATGGCCGATCCCGCTCGAACGGTTAGCGCGTAAATCAAGATGTTCGTATCGAAGAACGCCTTATTGGTCATAAAGCTCGTCCCGATTGAAGACGTAATCGGTCGGCACCGCAATCCGCAGCTTGCGAATCGCTTCCAGTGCATCCTGACGCCTTCGGTCGCGGCAGATCTCGAACTGGTTCTCCCCAGTCACCGTCAACTGCATCTCTTCGCCGGGCTTCAGGTTCAGTTTCTCCACCACATCGGCTGGAATGCGTACCCCCAGACAGTTTCCCCACTTCGCTAGCCTCATATTGCACCTGCCGTGGATATACATTTTCGTTCGTGTATCTATTGTGTACGGATACTATTTCCCGCCAGAGAATAATGTGCAAAAAATGAAAACGGCGAATGCCGAAGCACCCACCGTCTCGTCTCAATCTCTGTCAACGCCACTCTGAAGGTGCTGCCGGGCAGCTCGAAGACCGCGCAGGGCGAGAGCTGTCCATCGCGATAGCGGTAGTACCGCCGCTGCTTGGGTTCAATCACCCAAATCGCCTCAATGTCCATCCCTACATCTCCATCGGAATCGCATAGGAAAGCATCAAAATTCCACAGGGCAACACCTTGCTCTCTGTGAGATGGATGTTTTGCCGACGCCCCTCAGAGAGTAGAGGCGTCCCGCTCCCCAACAGAACAGGCATCACGATCACATCCACGGCATCGACGAACCCGGCATCCAACAGGCTACGAAACAACACGCCGCCGCCCATGAGCCAGATGTCTTTGCCTTGCTGGTTCTTCAGCGCGGATATCGCATCTGAAACGCCGTTGCTCACAAGCATCACTCCGGGGCAATCCTCCGGCTTCAGCGTACGCGATACCACGACCCAGCGATGACCAGTATCAGGCCATTGAGCGGCCCTCACGCGAGCCACCTCATAGGTGCGTCGCCCCATCAACAGCGTATCGAACTGTGCATGAATCAAAGCGAAATCAATTGCAGAATCGGGTACAATCCAGTCGTGCTCACCATTGGGTCCGGCAATGAACCCATCCAGGCTCATCGCCGCGCCGTAGCGCAAACGTCGCATGGTCTCCTCCGTAGCGGGTCGGGTGCCCTTCTCTGCCTCCCGCAGATTCGTGATCTGCATTGACTCTACGCTGCGACCGAAAAGATCAATCCACCAGCGCAGCAATCTCCGTCAGCGCCACGCTGAAGGTACTGCTGGGTAGCTTGAAGATCGCGCAGGGCGAAAGCTGCCCATCGCGATAGCGGTAGTACCGCCGCTGTTTGGGTTCGATCACCCAGATTGCCTCAATGCCCATCCGCTCATAGTCGGCCAGCTTTTCGAGTGTGCGGGTCATTGAATCTTCAGGCGAAAGAATCTCAAAGACCGCCAGCGGCGCATGAGTCACAATCTGCTCTCGCGGCGCATTGCGGCTGAGCAGCGTCACGTCGGGTACGCGGAAATTCTCTGCGCTGGTCTGGACGCGCAGTTCGGGACGGCAGATGATGCCCAATTCCTTCTCGCGGACAAAAAAATACTGCGCCAGAATGATCTGCCACGTCGCATGATCCAATTCGCCCACAGCGCGCTCCTCCAGAACCCCGGCCACGAACTCGCAGTCCGGGTCGGTGCTGGTCTTCAGGTACTCCTCGACGGAAATCAGGGTCGCGGTCGTAGCCATGCGGGTGGGCCTCCGTGTGATTTATTGTACGCCGGAAGCAAAAATCACCCCTCCTCCGCCTCCCGCAGCTTGGCAATCACCGTAAAGTCTTCCAGCGTCGTGGTATCGCCCTTGATCTCTCCGTGCGTGGCCAGTTCCCGCAGCAGTCGCCGCATGATCTTGCCGCTGCGGGTCTTGGGCAAGGCCTCGGTAAAGCGAATATCATCGGGGCGGGCCAGCGAACCAATCTCCTTCGAGACCCACTTGCGCAGTTCGTCCTTCAGCGCCTCGGTTGGCTGGTTGCCGCTCTCCAGCGAGACAAACGCAGAGATCGCCTGCCCCTTCAGCTCGTCCGGTCTGCCCACCACCGCAGCCTCGGCCACCTTGGGGTGCGCCACCAGCGCCGACTCTACTTCCATGGTTCCCAGCCGGTGCCCGCTCACGTTGATCACGTCGTCCACGCGGCCCATCAGCCAGAAGTACCCGTCCGCGTCCTGGCGCGCGCCGTCGCCGGTAAAATAGCAGCCGGGTACGTCGCTCCAGTAGGTCTTCTGGTAGCGTTCCGCATCGCCGTAGACGGTGCGCGCCATGGACGGCCAAGGCTTGCGCACCACCAGCAGGCCGCCGCTGCCCGCCGGAACCGGCGCGCCCTCCTTGGTCACCACCTCGGCCTGAATCCCAAAGAAGGGCCGCGTCGCCGACCCCGGTTTGGCCGCCACAGCCCCTGGAACTGGCGCAATCATGATCGCCCCCGTCTCCGTCTGCCACCAAGTATCCACAATCGGGCAGCGATTGTGTCCAATCTTCTCCCGATACCACATCCACGCCTCGGGATTAATTGGCTCACCTACCGTTCCGAGGAGTCGAAGTGATCGGAGATCATGCTTCTCCACGTGCTGCTCGCCCCACTTGATGAAGGCGCGAATCGCCGTCGGCGCGGTATAGAAGATGGTGACTTTGTGATCGTCGATGATCTTCCAGAAGCGCGAGAAGTCCGGCCAGTTTGGCGCGCCCTCGTACATCAGCACCGTCGCCCCGTTCTGCAGCGGCCCATACACCACGTACGAGTGACCGGTCACCCACCCAATATCCGCCGTACACCAGTAAATATCCTCGTCGCGCAGGTCGAAAATATATTTCGAAGTCAGATAAGTCTGCACCGAATAGCCGCCCGTGGTATGCACCAGGCCCTTCGGTTTGCCCGTCGTCCCCGAGGTATACAGAATGTACAGCGGGTCCTCGGAATCCAGCTCTTCCGCAGGGCACTCTGGCGCAGCCTTGGCCATCAGATCGTGCCACCAGTGATCGCGGCCCTCCACCATGGTGACCGCGCTGCCCGAACGCTGATACACCACCACATGCTTCACCGTTGGGCAGGCGTTCATCGCCTCATCCACCGTGCGTTTCAGCGGGATCTCGTTGCCTCGCCGATAACTTGTATCCTGCGTTAAGATCGCCACGCACGACGAGTCATTCACCCGGTCCGCAATCGCATTGGCCGCAAAGCCGCCGAAGATCACCGAGTGCACCGCCCCGATGCGCGCGCAGGCCAGCAGTGCAATCGCCAGTTCTGGCGTCATGCCCATATACACGGCCACGCGGTCGCCCTTCCGGATGCCCAGACCTTTCAGCGCGTTGGCGAACTTCTGCACCTCGACGTGTAACTCGGCATAACTCAGCCGCCGAATCTCGCCCGGCTCGCCCTCCCAGATCAGCGCCGTCTTCTGCCGCCGCGCGCCTAGCGCATGACGATCCACGCAGTTATAGCTCAGATTGAGCTTGCCGCCCACAAACCACTTCGCCCAGGGCAGATTCCAGTCCAACACACGGTCCCAGCGCCGGAACCAGTGCAAATCCTCAGCCACGCCTGCCCAGAAACTTTCCGGATCGTCGATGGATTGTTTGTAGAGCGCCTCATACTGCGCCAGGCTCTGGATATGCGCCTTGGCGCTGAACTCTTCGGAAGGCGGAAAGACGCGATACTCGCGCAGCGTCGAGTCCAAATCCTGATTGGTGGCCGCGTTGGCCACCACGGAAACAGGTACTGTTGTCATAAGAGGCGTCCTTTGGGGAGAAATTCAGCCTTGCACGCCAGAGCTTCCCGACCATTGCGCCGGAAAGAATCCGCGTGTTCGTCACTTTACTGATTCAGGGCCATAAACGGCAAGCTTGTTTGAGGCCCAAAAAGGGCGATTTTGAGGTCAAAATCGAGGTTTTTGGGGGCAAAAACGGGCCAAAAACGGGGTTCTCTGTTTACTTTTCAGTCACTATGTAAAATTTACAAAGTGTTGATTCCTTGGGCGTTATTTAATTTTTCA
>Ga0209415_10003997_pt1 | contig 27213 bp, 23 predicted proteins | sample PeaSoiSIISIP2007_FD_187696 | JGI IMG/M metagenome (GOLD analysis project Ga0209415, IMG submission 187696) | Peat soil microbial communities from Weissenstadt, Germany - SII-SIP-2007 (SPAdes) (version 2) | ecosystem: Environmental > Terrestrial > Soil > Wetlands > Peat | place: Germany... | reverse complement strand
AATCCCACCCTTGCAAAGAACGCAAGGATGGGGCACCCCCGGTCGGGGTTATGCCAGTGAGATCAAAACCCCAAGGCAGGGCCACCCGCCGAGAACAACCCCACTCAAGCCAAAAGACGGCTTGAATGGGCCACCGGCCAAAGTTGGACGATGCAAGCGCATCAGCGCGGCGAGAAGAACCCTATTGCGGTTTGTCTTTTTTGCGGCTTAGGCGGCGGTGAATGTCGGGCCAGAACTCTTTCAGTTCGTTGGCCACGCCATCCCAGATGAGCTGGGTGCCGAAAATGCCGGCGGTGTTCGACAGACTGCGATCCTGGACGGGATGATAGACCGAAGCCAGTTCGGCGGCGGCCATGTTGCCGATGACTTCGGAATAATTCGGTTGGCCGAGACCGGAATCGGCGCGGGTAATGAGCAGGCGGCTTAGAGCATAGCCCGTGCGCCGCAAGAACCCTCCTTTACCTATTTGAAAGTAGCGGGGATCCTGGTGGAGCAGAGAAGGGAAAACCGCCTCGGTCATGAAGTTGCCAACGGTGTTGTCAGCGAAGGCGGTGGCGTAGCGCCGGGTGTAACCGGCGAGGCCCTGTTTGTAGGATGGCTCGCTGTTCTGCGCCTGGCCAATGCCGGCAACGATTGCGGCGAAGGGAAATTCGACCGGGTCCAGCGAGTCTTTTGCCGTGAGTCTAAATTTGCCGCCGACGGTGAGGCGCGGAACACGTTCGGCGTTTTCCACGGTCAGATAGTTTGGCAGAGTCCAGAAAATTCGATCGTTCACTGGACTTATGCTGGGCTCGGGACGCTGGCTGCTGGGAGCGCTTGGGGTTTGTTGGTCTGGCGGTTGAGCGGTCTGTGCAGATGCCGCCTGCGGCGACGCACCTGCCGTCGTCGAGGACGCCGGCTGGGCTGCTGTGCTGGCAGTGAGCGACAGGATGGCGAGACCAATTGTTCCAACCGCCCATGCCCGCTGGGTTTTCTCCATCGTGCCCCCACTCTTTCCTCGCGGGCGGGGGGTACGGCGGTCAGCAAATTCCGCTGGCTATCCGTTCGCGTTTTCGTATCGCCTATGAGCTGGGCGAAGCGCCCAGCCTTGGGGGGAGTGTACCGCATAAACGCGGGTTTGCAGCGCTTTTCTCTCGTCCTATGTGTTAGGACGCTAACGTCTGGTGGTTTGCTTGACGGACCGTGGGTTGTATTCATAGAATCCGCTGCGAATCCTGCTCTAGAAGAATCATGCCCAAGAAAATTGATGCGGTGGCGGCGGAGCGAGGCCTGTCCCGGCGGAAGTTTGGACAAGAGGCTGCCTTGGCTGGAGTGGCGGCGGTTTTGGGCGTCGGCTCGGTTGGGGCGGAGGCAACGAGCGCGCCTGTAGAGCATGATCTCGCAGGCAAGGACGAGGTCGAGGCCAGGTTTCAGCGCGTCATCCTACAATACGGCGAGCGCCTGTCGGACGAAGAAAAGACGCGCATCCGGAAAATCCTGGCATACAACGAAAGACTGCTCCAACCCATTCGCAGCTTTCCCCTGGAGAATGGTCAGTCTCCGGCTACCGGGTTGAAACTGTATCCCGATCCGGCGCGCCTGGCGGGCGAAGGCCACCATGCTCCAGCCGAATTCAAGAAGAGCGACAGAAAGAGCTAAGACTTGCTCAGCGACGACGTTCTCTATCTTCCGATCCGGCAACTGGCCGAGCGTATTCGCCGGCGGACACTTTCGCCGGTGGAACTAACCGAGGCCTACCTGGAGCGCAGCGAGCGGCTGGGGCCGAAGCTGAATGCGTACGTCACCTTGACCCCGGAATTGGCGCTGCGGCAAGCGGCGGCGGCGGAGCAGGAGATCGCCAAAGGACACTATCGCGGGCCTCTGCATGGAATCCCATATGCGGCCAAAGATTTGGTGGCGGTGAAGGGATATCCCACGACCTGGGGGGCGCGGCCGTTTGCCAAGCGGGAATTCGACTACAACGCGACCGTGATCGAGCGGCTCAACCAGGCCGGGGCGGTCCTGATTGGCAAGGCGGCGATGATCGAGCTGGCGGGAGGGCTGGGCTATGAATCGGGGGACGCCGCGCTGACCGGGCCGTGCAGGAATCCGTGGAACACGGACTACTGGACTTGTGGATCTTCGAGCGGCTCGGGGGCGATTGTGTCGGCGGCGCTGGCGGTGTGGGCTTTGGGCTCGGATACGCGCGGCTCCATCATTTGCCCGTCGGCGTGGTGCGGTATTTCCGGGATGCGGCCCAGTTTCGGGCGGGTGAGCCGCCATGGGGCGATGGCGATCGCTTACTCCATGGACAAGCTCGGGCCGATGGCGCGCACCGCGGAAGACTGCGGGCTAATTCTCTCGGTGATTGCGGGGCATGATCCCGAGGATCATGATTCGCTGCCGGAGTCCGTGGCGGCGTTCCCCTACCCGGCGGATTCAGCATCAGCCACGCCTTTGCGCGTGGGACGGCTGACCAACGTTTGGAACGATGCAGAGCCCGGTTTAAATCAGGTTGTGGACGGTGCGCTGAGAGTGATGGAAAAGGCGGGAGCGAAAGTTTCCGACGTAGAGGTGCCCGATGGTCCCTACGAGTCGGCGGCAGAACTGACGATTCTGATGGAAGCCACGGCGGCGTTTCAGGACTTGATCCATTCCGGGCGATGCGCCGAGTTAAGCGATCCGCTGGGCCGCATCAACGGCTATGCCAGCGAACAGTTTTCGGCAGCGGAGTACATGCAGGTGCAGCGGGTGCGCACCCAACTGCAACAAAGAATCGATGCCCTGTTTGACGACTTCGACGTGCTGGCGGCGGCGGGCCAGTCTTCCGGGGCGTCTCCCCTGAAGGCGGCACCGGATGCCGGTTTGGATGAACCCATTGAGCAGCGGGCGCCCGACGGCATTTCCAGCCTGTGCGGACTGCCGGCGATTACGGTGCCCTGCGGATTGAATAAGGACAAACTGCCACTCGGAATTCAGTTTGTGGGGCGAGCCTTGAACGATCATGGGGTGATTGAAGCGGCCCGCACCTTTCAGGCGCACACGGATTGGCACAAACAGCGGCCACCCCTTAGCTAGGCTGGCTGGCCCATTCCAGGACTGGCTCGTTGGTCACGCAACTCTAAACGCGGGTTCACCACTAGAAGATCTATTAACAGCCCAGGCGTCGGACTGAAAATAGATTTCCGGTTTGGGCTCAAACGTTGTATATTGTATACCGCTCATGGAGATTCTACGCCAGGCCCGCCTCAGGGCCCCCTCGAAGGAAACCGCCGGAGTGGTTGTGAGTTCTTTTGGAAAACAGAATAGATCAGCGCCGATCACAGCGGCGTTTCCGCGAAGACGTGGTTTTTTGTCCTCATCCTGCTTTGCGCTGACGGTCCTGATCTCTATGTTGACCCCGTTAGCGTTGTTTTCTGCGATGGCGGCCCAGAACAGTTCCCCTTCGGTGCAAGCGCCCACGCCGGCGCAGCGGATCGATCTTTCGCCCGCCCAGTATCGCGAATTGTCAGCGGGGGCTCGGCTCTCGGGACAGTCGAACATGTCGCTGGATTTCCTGGACAACGATCACGTGCTGCTCAGCTTCAACCCGAAAAAGTTGTTTGTCCGGCTTCCGGAATGCCCGCCCACGCATGACGACCATCTGGAACGAGCGGTGGTCTTCCAGGTGTCCACGGGAAAAGTGGTGAAGCAGACGGATTGGTATCTGCACGATCACCGGCCTTATCTTTGGCCGCTGGGCTCAGGGCGAATGCTGCTGCGGAGGCTGAACAACCTCTATGGGGTCGATTCCGATCTGCAGGAGAAGCGGTTGTACAGTTCGCCCACAGATCTGCTTTGGGTCAGCGTAACCCCGGACGGCAAGCAGATCATCGTGGAGACAGCGGACCAAACGCCGAAGCATGACACGGCGCCGACTCCGGCTAAAACCCGAGTCACGATTGCCTTTCTGGATGCTGATTCGCTGCAGGTGGTGCGAGCCATCAAGTTGGGCGAACCCATCCACCTGGAGTCCACGAGCACGGGTTTTGCCAGCACCAGCGTAAGTCTTGCCGGCAAGGTTTGGCAGGTCCAGTTCGGACCGGCGGCGCGCGAGCGCAGAGACATCGCACGGGTAAGGTCGCAACGTGCTCCCGATATTTTGTACACCAGCAACAACACCTTGTTAATCGGGCGCGATTCGCAGAGCGGGGCCGGGTATAGCGTCAGCGCATTTACGGTGACCGGCAATCGGCTGTGGCGGCAGCATTGGGAGCGACGCTCGTACGATCCCACCATCAAGCGCAGTGAGGACGGCACCCGGTTTGCCCTCAGCGGCGTGAGTGTCGTTGATGCAAAACCACCGGGCTCGCCGAATGAGACTACGGGGGAGACGCAAGGCGGAGTGGAACAGAATATCCAAGTCTTTGACGCGACCAGCGGAGACCACGTACTTACGGTGAACGCGGCGCCGGTGGTGGTCAAGGGGCAAAATTTTTCGCTTTCGCCGGATGGGCGGCGATTGGCAGCGGTTCATGAATCGACGATCGAAATTTATGATCTGCCGCCGATGTCGCCAGAGGAATTGGCGAAATACACCGCGGTAAAGGCGGACGTGCCGGGACTCTACATTCCGCCGGAAGCGGCAAAGCAGCGGGCGGCCCAAGGGTCGGATTTCACCGCGGACAACAACGGATTCGGACCAGATTCTGAACCAGCCGTGGGATCCAAGCCCGGGTCTCAAACTCAAGCAGAATCTGCGGCCCCGGCGGCGGGAACATCCCCAGCCGACGATCTGCAGGCTGGGGTTCCGACGTTCAAAACCGGGACCCAGGTTGTGTCGCTGGACGTTGTGGTGACGGATCTTAAGGGCCACACCGTGAAAAGCGTTCCACAGACGGATTTCGTGGTGAAAGAGGACGGTAAACCGCAGAGCGTCCGCTACTTCAGCGAGGTCGACAAGACGGATGCTGTTCCCGCGGTTGCTCCCGCGGTGCAACCCGAGACCGTGGCCAAAGCGCCACCGGCGGCTCCCAATATCTTCGACAATCGGGCTCCAGCTCCGGAGGACAGTGCAGTTACCGTCCTTTTGTACGACGAGCTCAACACCCAGATGCAGGACCAACAGCGTGCCAAGATGGAGCTGCTCAAGTTTCTGGCGAACAAACCGAAAGGCGCACGCTTTGCGCTCTGCGTGCTTTCCGAGTCACTGCAAATGGTGCAGGGCTTTACTCCCGATGAAGCTCTGTTGGCCAAGGCGGTTAGAGCGCACAAGGGATCGCTGGCTTACACCTCCATGTTGAACCAGGACGCGCAGGATCAGCAGGCTATCGGCTGGCTGGAACAGGGAGCGAGTGGAGTATCTCAGCGGGGTGGCAGCGCAGCCTCGGCACAAGGCATGCGAGATACGGTGGCCATATTGGAGCAAGAAAGAACTGACCGCCGGGCCTACGACCTGGAAAAACGAATCTGGCTCACGATGGATGCTTTCACCCAGATGGCCCGCTATCTTTCCGCCATCCCCGGACGCAAGAGCTTAATCTGGCTTTCCGGCTCCTTCCCCCTGGGCATTTTTCCCGGCATCGATTTCGAGACTCCCTCCTCCAGGAATGACAGTTACACGGGACAGGTCAAGCAGGCGGCAAATCTTCTGGCTGAGTCCCACGTGGCCGTGTATCCCGTGGACGTGAAGGGGTTGACCGCCTACGCGATGACCCCGGATTCATTCACCGGCAGCCAGGACTCTACCCAGCCCTCGCTGGCTCCGCCGACCAGCGGGGCCACCACTGAGCAACGATTCACCGAGCTGGCGAATCTGAATGCCCCCGGCGGCCTTGGCGCCAACCTGCCCGGAGGGGACTCTCCTTTCATGGAGCAAGCGTCGGAGCATGGCATCATGGACCAGATCGCGGCCGACACCGGCGGCAAGGCTTTTTACAACTCCAACGGCATTTCGCAAGCGATGACCGTGGTCATGGACCAGGAAGCCAACTACTACTCGCTTGCCTACACTCCAACGAACCGAAAATATGACGGCAAGTTCAGGAAAATCCGCATCTCGCTGGCGTCGCCGGACAAGAAATTGCACCTCGCCTATCGCACCGGTTACTTTGCGGTGGACCCGGATGCGCCGGACAATCCCTCGCGAGATGCCGCCAAGGGTTTCGGGCTGGCGGCCATGCAGCACGGCTCACCCGAGTCCCACCAACTGCTCTTCAAGGCCCGCGTTGTTCCCGTCGGCAAACCCCGTATGGTGGAAAGCACCGCCGTAGTAGCATCCGGGAAATCAAGAAAGGAGAAGAGCCGTTCGGGAGATTCCCCTTCGCCCGGGCCGGTCGAGATGCAACGCTAACGCCATTGACTACGCGGTCGCGCCTTCGCAGTTGCGCTTTGATGTCACGGTGGACGGGCTCCGGCATGGCGTCTTCAACTTCATGGTGACGTCGTTCGATGGGGACGGTGCGCTGCGCAGCAGCATTGTCAGCCGGGCCACGACCGATCTGAAACAGGACGGATACAAGGAAATCCTGCAGGGCGGGCTGCGCTTGCACCAGGAGGTCGATGTCCCGGTCAAGTCAGCCTCGCTGCGGATGGGAGTGCAGGACGCGGTCAGCGGGCATATGGGAACGATTGAAGCCGGCTTGCCGATCAAAGCGCCGCCCGGAGTCGAGCAAGGTTCGACCCGCCATCTGCCCGAGATTGAGCCGGACTAGCGAGAGTTCCATTTCCGGAGAGCACTTTCGTGCCGGTTGACGCCGCACCGCCTTCCGTACTAATGTGCAATTACACCGGAAAGGAGGTGGTCCGATGACAAGTTCTGATGGTCATTGTTGTAGCTGTGTAAGACCAGGTGAGGTGGCTGAGACTTAGAGCGGTCGCTCTAAGAACTTCGCAACTCGACCGGTGATTCAGGATTGATTCCGCCCGGCCATAGGTCAGGCCGGGGCTTCGATTGAAAGACCCGGAGTTCGCCGAAGGGGCCACGTTTAGAGTGACCACCTCTTGGTCAATCCAAAGCAGTCCACCGGGGCGGCCCGCGTGCTTTACGGTGCGCGGGCCGTTCTGTCTTCGGCTCACGGACAGCCCGACCAACGAGCGGCAAGTCCGGCTATAATGGCACCCCGCGCTGCGTTGCTGGTGGAACCCGCGACAGCGGCGAGCCACGGGAACTGTCCGCCGGAGTTAATTCGATGAAACCGGCCACCTTGCTGATCCTGTTTGTTCTGCTCTCTCCTTTTTGTTTCTCTCAGGATATCCAAGTGCGGGAGGAGGCTGTGCGTCTGTTGGAGCGGGCCGATGCGGTCAGTTCGCCGGCTAATTTGCCCAATCTGGAGCGCATAGACACATTCCGGGTATTCGGCGCGGACTCAACCCAGGAAGGCACCTTCACCCGCGTCGTGATCCAGGGCACGGGACGCCGTGAGGAATATAGCTTCGGCAACTACCATCTGGTGAATGTCTTCACCCCGGGACAGATGGCGGTCGCGGGCTCACCGCGGATCGCTCCTCCAGAAATCGTCCGCCTGATGCGGCTCACCCCGATCGCAATGGTCCGCTTCGATCATGAAGACGTGATCCACAACATTGCCGACCGGGAGGTGGACGGCCGCCCGGCTCACTGCATCGAATTCGACACCACTGCTGGAGAAAAAAGTCAGAGCAATGAATTGTGTCTAGACTCCGCCAATGGAACACTGCTCTCAGAGAAGCTGGGGAATGATTTCACCGAGAATAGCGATTTCTTTTCCTTTGCCGGGGCGCTTTTCCCGGGGAAGATCAACTACTCCAGCGGGGGCGTTCTAAAGATGCAGATCACCCAGACCATGGCGCCTCTGACCGATGCGACTCCGAACGTGCTGGCGGCGCCACCCGACGCCCAGATACGCAAAATGTGCAGGACCTACCGCCGTGCCTTTGGCGTTTCGATGCCGCAGCCAAAACCAGGAAATGGAGGCGAGAATACGGATGTGGTGCTGCGTGGAATGATCTGGGGGGATGGAAGAATCCACGATGCAGTGGTGCAAGACTCCCGGCGGCCTGATCTGAACGCCGAGGCGCTAAGCGTGATTCAGCAGTGGGTGTTCACGCCGGCGCTTTGCAATGGCGCTCCCAATCAAACCGAGGCCAGTTTCGAACTGCACTTTCAGGGGCGATAGGCAGGGGTTACCTGTTGGCTCTTTCCAGCCCTAGACGAACTACTTCCGCGGTGTCCTCGGGCAGGGGAAGCCGCTTCACTTCTTCGGGCGTGAACCAGCGCGCTTCTTCGGCATCGCAGGCGGCCTGTAAATCGCCGTCGACTCGCCGGCACAGGAAATCGACCAAGACATAGTGATAGCGTACCCGGCCATCCTGGTCGCGCATCAGCCGGTCATAAACCCCGAGCAGCTCGACCGGTTCGACCGTCAGGCTGGTCTCTTCGCGGGCTTCGCGCGCAGCGGCCTCACGCACGGTTTCACCCACTTCCAGCACGCCGCCGGGAATGGACCATTCGCCGGCCAGGGGAGGATGCCCACGCTTCACCAGCACCACGCGGCCGTTTTCAACGATGATGGCCCCCACCCCCACCAACGGCGTCTCGGGATATTCACGTCTCATCGTTTTCACGCTTCAGGCTTTTCACTTCTCATCTTGGGGAAGAGCGTGCAGTCGCCGGATCACTGCGAAGGACGGCTGCACGTTCGGGTGATTCTAAACAAAGGCCGTGTTTCACAAATGGGAATTGTCAAGAAAAATCCACCGCGGTGCAAAACGTGGCTGGCACCGGAGGACTATAATTTTGCTTTCGCTTCACATTAGACCACATAGTCACGAACCCTTCCCCACCGCTCCTGCTGTTCTTCGAGCTGTTTGGCGGCGGGCCGGAAACCGTAGTTTCCAACCGGAATGAAAGGAGTCTCCCCCATGTTTACCCGTATTGTGGAATGCCATGTGAAACCCGACAAGAAGGACGAGCTCAGCAACCGGCTGCGCCAGGAAGTGCTGCCCATCATGCAAAAACAGCCAGGTTTCGTCGAGCTGTTCGGCCTGGTCTCGGAAAGCGACCGCGAGCGCCTGGTGACTGTGAGCTTCTGGAAGAGCAAAGAAGACGCGGATCGTTACCATCGCGAAAACTACACCCGCATTATGGAGGCAGTGCGCCCGCTGCTGAAGCGTGATCCAACCATCGAGCTCTTCACGGTGGACACTTCCACGACGCACCGCATCGCTGCCGGCAAGGCGGCCTGATCGCTTGTGCCCTGGCCCGTCCCCTGAGGCGGACCGGGGCTTTTCACCGCTTGGATTTCCGCCAGCCTCCAGAGCCTGCCCATAAAACTAAGGCCCGCATCCTGTACCCTCATGTTCTGCGTGGTTAGAATGGATCTCATGGGGCTTGAGGAATACAAACGCAAACGCCGCTTCGAGGAGACTCCTGAGCCTCCGCCCAAGTTGGAGAAAAAATCTGGCCACCGTTTTGTGGTGCAGAAGCACCGCGCCACCCGGCTGCACTACGACTTCCGCCTGGAAATGGAGGGCGTGCTCAAGTCCTGGGCCGTCCCGAAAGGACCGTCGCTCGACCCTGCCGACAAGCGCCTAGCCATGCAGGTGGAAGATCATCCGGTTTCTTATTTTGATTTTGAAGGCACCATCCCCGAGGGCAACTACGGCGCCGGAACCGTGATGGTGTGGGACGTCGGCACCTGGCAGCCGCTTTCGCCGGTGCCGGTCAAAGGCAAATTTGTTCCCGGAAGCGACGCCGAAGCCGCAGCCATGTTGCAGAAAGGGGATTTCAAGATTCGACTGCAGGGCAAGCGGCTGAAGGGCGATTTCGCGCTGATTCACATGCGCTCGCGGCGTCCCGGAACTAAGGGCACGGAGTGGCTGCTGATCAAGAAACAGGACGATGCCGTGGTCGAAGGTTATGACATCGACCAGTACGACTCCTCTGTGCTTACCGGCCGCACCATGGCGCAAATCAGCGGCGACAAGGATTCGGCGGAATGGACCAGCAGTCCTCCCGTGTCTCGCGGAAAAGTGAAAGCTGCGTGGCTGGCGGAGACGCTGGCCAAGCTGGACAAAAAGAAGAGAAAGGTGCGAAACACAGAGGGATCAGGGGACACAGGGGATGGCAAGGGAAAAAGACGAGTTGCGAGGAAGTCCTTGGCTTCGTCCACGGACCTAGACAGGACCTTCCCTGTGCCCACAGTGTCCGCTGCGGCTGAATTGGAAGGCGCAATCAAGAAGCCCATGCCGGAAGCTATCCATCCCATGATGGCGACTCCCAGCGACAAACCGTTCGACGATCCCGCATGGCTGTTTGAGATCAAGTGGGATGGGTACCGCGCATCCGCATTCCTCGAGCAGGGAAAAGTGCGTCTGGTCTCGCGCAATCAAAACGACCTCACCGGCCGCTTTCCCGAATTGCTCGATTTGCCTCGGTTGGTGAACGGAAAGACTGCAATCCTCGACGGAGAAGTTGTGGCTCTCGATGAAACCGGCCGCTCCTCGTTCAGCCTCATACAGCAACGCACCGGCATTGGCCGTCACGGTCGCCAGGGTCCCACCACGCCGGGAATCGACGTCCTCTACTACGTCTTCGACCTGCTCTACCACGACGGATACGACTTGCGCCGGGTTCCGCTTGAGCAGCGCAAGGAGTTGCTCGCAAGCATCATCCACGCCGGAGGCCCGCTGAGATACTCCGACCACTTTCCCGGCGGCATCTCGCTATTCGCCGCCGCCAAGCAACAAGGGCTGGAAGGAATTCTGGCCAAGCGCCGCGCCAGCTTTTACCAGGAACGCCGCAGCCCGGACTGGCTCAAGCTCAAGATTACGCAAACTGTCGATTGCGTCATCGGCGGGTACACCGACCCGGAAGGCGCCCGCCAGCATTTTGGGGCGCTGGTGCTGGGGCTCTACAACCAGAAGAAGCAGCTGGTCCACGTGGGCCAGGCCGGCACCGGCTTCGATCAAAAGAAACTTCAGGAAATCTCGCAGCTGCTCAAGCAGCGTGGGACGAAACGCAGTCCGTTCCACGGCGAGGTGGACGCGCGCAACGTCCATTGGGTGAAGCCGGAACTCGTGGCCGAGATCAAATTTTCTGAGTGGACCCACGAAACCGCGGACGGAGGATTAAAGCTGCGGGCGCCGGTATTCATGGGCCTGCGGGAGGACAAGGATCCTAGCGAGTGCACCTTCGCAGATCAGACCGAGGTGGCGTCCCCGGAGAGTGAGTCGTAGACGTCTACTTCACATCCTTCATCGCCAGCATGGAGCCATAGTCCCGCCCCGACGGTTCCACGGCGCGAGCGATGACTCCATCGAAGGCGTCTCGCAGCTCCGGGTACTTCGCCAGCAGCGCCTTCATCACCGCCATGTTGTTCTGGTAGGTCTGCGCAGTGTTGGAGACGTCGGCGGATTGGTACTTCACCACCACGTCGAAAGCGTCGCCCACGGCTACGGGAAACAGCGCGGTCAGTTGGAACGTCTTGCCGCTGTCCACCAAATTGGAGGGAGGCAGGTCGGCGGGCTTTACGCTCTGCGCTTCGTCGTACAATTTGTCGGTGACCTGGGTGCTCATAAAAGGCACCGGCACCAGCAGGTCACGAGCTTCCAGATAATACATCCAGGCGTCGTGGTTTTTGGCTTTGGCCTTGAAATCACGCGCCCGGTCGGCAAACCAGTTGCCGTCGTGCCCGGCGACCTGCGAGGCTTTGATGTAGAGTCCGGCCAGCTTCCACGCATTTCCCTGCTGCTCGAGAACGTAGGAGACGGTGTAGGGACCCTTGGCGGTACTCACGTCCTGGGTGATGACGCCATAAGTTCCCGGCGGCAGGTTGGGAATTTCAAACACCGCACTGTCGGCGGTCTGGCCGTTGGGTCCGAACACTCCACACAAAAATTCGGCATGCTCCAGGGGCGCAGCGTTCGTGGTTTGGAGCAGAAATGGCGGACGCGGAACCGGCTTCGCTCCGGAAAAATTGCTTTGATTGTCCTTGATCGCAGTTTCGATGCCGGAGAAGTCCGACGCTACACCGGCAATGGCGTTTTGCCGCAGCGTAGCCGCGTCGCCACGAGCTACCATGTCAAAGTAGGTCTGCGCCGTATTGACCAGGGCAATCTTGATGGCTGCGTCCATATCGCTCGCGTTCAAACAGGTCTGAGCGTGGGTAGAGCCGGCGGAAGCAATCGCCAGTAGCAGCAACCCGGCGATTCTGAGAACCAGGTTCCGTGGCTGGTTGGAAAAAGCCCTCATAGCGATGAGATTACGCTCCTGTCTTGTTTGAACGCACACGCCCACAATTACAAGAGTCTATCATTGCGGAATGCCGGCCTCCATTCGGGCGGAACAGCACCGGCTTGAGTTCGCAGCGGGATGGCGCGTTCCCCAACCTCATGCTAATTGCGCGCACCCGCGCCCTGTGGTACCGTCCCCTTGATTCGTACTTCCACCCGAGGAGTCACCTATGGCCGGCTGGATTTTCCTGGGCATTCTGCTTGTCATCGCCTTCCTGCTCATCGGGATTTATAACAGCCTAGTGCAGCTGCGCGTGCGCTGTGACTCCGCATGGTCCGACATCGATGTGCAGCTCAAGCGGCGCCACGACCTGATCCCCAACCTGGTTGAGACGGTGAAAGGCTATGCCGCGCATGAGAAAGGCACGTTCGAGAACATCGCCAAATTCCGTTCGCAAGCGATGCAGGCTACCTCGCCGGCTGACAAGGCCGTGGCGGAGAACCAGCTGAGCGGCGCGCTCAAGAGCTTGTTTGCAGTGGCGGAGAATTATCCTGAACTGAAAGCCTCCGAAGAGTTCACCCAGCTGCAAGGCTCGCTGAGCCAGACCGAAGACACGATTCAGAACTCGCGCCGCTACTACAACGCCGTGGTGCGCGATTTGAACACCAAGATTCAGTCTTTCCCGTCAAATATTCTTGCCGGGATGTTCGGCTTCCAGCCGCGGCAGTTCTTTGAAATCGGCGAGGCTGCGGACCGCGAGCCGGTTGCGGTAAAGTTTTGAAAATGTGCGTGGAGCGATGGTTGCGGCATTCGGCGGACGCCAGACGTGCTCTTATCATCGTTGTTTGCCTTCTCGCTTGCGCCGCGCCACTCTCCGCCCGCAGCTGGCGCATCGCTGATTTCCAGGACAATATCTCAGTCGCGACCGACGGCTCAACCTCCGTCCACGAAAGCATTACGGTTGTGTTTATTGGCCAGTTTCAAGGAATCCATCGCACCATTCCCATCGAATACCCCGGACCGAGAGGCACCAACTACACCCTGTTTCTCAACGTCATCGGAGTCACCGACGAGAACGGCCAGAAGCTCAAATACGAATCGCATATCTCGGGCGATTATCGCGATCTGAAGATTTACGTCCCCGGCGCCGAGGACACCACGCGCACCGTGGTGATTGATTACACCCTGCGCAATGCGGTGCGCTACTTCGACGATCACGACGAGTTCTACTGGAACGTAACCGGCAACGACTGGCCGGTTCCAATCGATCATGCCACGGCGTTTGTCAGCTTCCCCGCGGCTGCCGCAGACTCGCTGCGGGCGCAGGCGTTTACCGGCGTCTACGGATCGAAGTCAGGTGAAGCGACTGCCGATGTAAAGGGTTCCGACGTTTCTTTCGAAACCACGAACCCGTTGCCCATGCGCGGCGGGATGACCATCGACGTATTCATCCCTAAAGGCATTCTCCAAGAGCCCGGCGGGTTCACTCGGGCCATGTGGTTTTTGGGAAGTAATCCCATTGCCTTCTTGCCCCTCGTCACATTTGGAGTGATGTTCATGCTGTGGTGGTACAAGGGACGCGATCCTGATCCGGGCGTCTCGGTCGCGCCCATGTACGAACCGCCTCCCGGACTGACTCCGGCCGAGGCCGGCACGCTGCTGGAGGACACGACTCATCCCCGCGACATCACCTCAACGCTGATCGACCTGGCGGTTCGCGGATATATCAAGATTGAAGAGACCGTGGATCAGGGCTTGCTCTTTCATCACAAGGACTACATTTTCCATTTGCTGAAGCCGCACGATCAGTGGAAGGACCTAGCGCCGCATGAGCAAGTGATGCTGGAGAACGTCTACGCCGGCGGCGGAACGGAGACGCGGCTTTCCAGCCTGAAGAACCACTTCTATACGGCGATCCCAGTGATCCGCGAAGACATCATGTCGGCGCTGCGGCGGAAGGGCATGTATCTGCTCGACCCGGAGTCGGCGAATGCCTACAGCATTACCGCCGGCATTGTCATTGTCACGGCATTCGTTGCCCTGCAATTATGGAAATTCAGCGGGTTCAGTTCCATCTCACTGATGATCGGATGCGGCATCGTATCAGCGATCATCTGGTGGCTGTTTGCACGCCAGATGACTGCCAAGACGGTGCTGGGCGGACGCACGCGGGTGGCGGTGCTGGGCTTCCAGGAATTCATGAACCGCGTGGACGCCGACCGGATCAAGCGCATGCCTCCGGATACGTTCGAAAAGTTCTTGCCTTACGCCATGGCTCTGGGCGTGGAACACCACTGGGCGCAGGCGTTCGCCGGAATTGTGAAAGACCCGCCCAGTTGGTACTCCTCGCCGAACGGCATGGTCGGATTCAATCCCCTGTTCTTTTCCAGCTCCATGCACAGCATGGCTAACGACATGGGCCAGGTGTTCGTCTCCGCGCCGCGAGCCAGTTCGACGGGGTCTGGTTTTGGGGGCGGAGGCTTCAGCAGTGGTGGCGGATTTTCCGGCGGGGGGTTCGGCGGAGGGGGCGGAGGAGCGTTTTAGCCATCCGCCGTCAGCGGTTGGCCGTCAGCCAAAGCTCTGCCCTCCTCCCGAAGCGAAGGGTGTTCCACGCGGAACGCAGCGCGCGACGCGGCATGCGCATAGCTCTATCGCATCTTCTTCCGCCGCAGCAACTCCGCGCTCTGCTCGGCGGCTTCCTTCACTAACAGGCCCATTTTCGGGTGGGTAGGCTCTAAGTCCACGGCGATGCCGTGCTCGCGCAGCGTCTCGGAAGTCACCGGACCGATGGAAGCGACCAGGGTGCGATTCACCGCACGGACCAACTGGTCACGCAATTTCATCTCTTCGGCGATTTGAAGCAGGTGGTGGAGCTGCACCGACGAGGTGAACAGAACGACATCGATCTGGTTCTGGGTGAGAGCAGTGACCGCTTCGCGCAAGGGACCGGTATCTTCGGGGAGCTGCCAGCGGTAGACGTGGACGGGAAAAACTTCGGCGCCCCGCTGGGCGAGTCCAGCATACAGCTCAGGACTGGGGACCCCGTGCTCCTGCACGGCGACGCGCTGGCCTGGGAGGGGAATCTTCTCCGGATTTTGATCGAGGACCTGCAGAATCTCGCGCCAGGTGTTCGGTTCGGGAACGGTCAGGGCAATGGGCACGCCCAGCTCGCGCAGGACGGCCACGGGCTTGGGACCGCGGGCCACAACCCGGGTGCGGCTAAGCGCAGCAACAAATTGCTCGCGCGAACAGATGGGTTCCACGGCTTGGGCAAGAGCCCGGGTGCCCACGCCGGTCATGAATATCACGGCAGCAAAGTGATCTTGAAGCAGGTCGGAGGCAAATTTCAGTTCGCCGGCGTTGGAGTCGTCGGGAACCTCGCGCGTGGAAGGCGCGACCAGCGCATGGCCTCCATTGTTTTCGATGAGCTGGGCGATCTCCTTCGCGCGGCGGCTTTCGAGAGAGAGCACCCGCAGCCGGTTGAAACCTTCGCTGGGCATGAAAGTCTCCTGGCTGAAGATAGTACGCGATTTGCGTGCGGCGGGTTCATGGGGACGATTGGAAAAACCGTCAGGCGATTGGCTTAGCGGCAGAATGAGACCTTCCCGTCCCCTTGACGTCAAGCCCGTTGCGAAATCGCCTGAAATTTTTGCAGCCCCGGAAGTGGCGCGGCATACGGCGAGTAAGATCCTTTTCCGTGGCGCAAGACATCCAGGCAATCTGTGTCCAAAGCGTGCGGAACGTGCTTCTGCATGATGTTCAATGCCGCATGGCGGGGCAGGCCGTCGCGGTAGGGGCGCTTTTCGGTGATCGCCTGATAGGTGTCGGCCACGCAGATGATGCGAGCCGTCAGCGGCAATTCGTCGGCGGCAATTCCGTCGGGGTAACCGGTGCCATCGAGACGCTCATGATGAGCTGAGGCGACAAAAGCCAGATGCTCGAATCCGGAGATGGTTTGCAGGATAAGCCGGGTGTACACGGGATGCATCTTCATGATTTTCCATTCCTCGTCGGTCAGCGGACCGGGTTTCTCCAGAATGGCATTGGAAACGCTGAGTTTGCCGATATCGTGCAGCAAGGCGGCGCGGCGCACCAAAGTGATGGTGTGAGCGGAAAGCCCCAAGCCCTCGGCGATTTCGACCGTCGCCCGCGCGACTCCTACCGAGTGGTTGTAGGTATAGGGCGATTTAGTATCGATCACTTCCGCGAAGGCCTGGCAGATGTCGTCAATGCGTTGCGGCGAGGCTGGAATGGCAACGCCCGGCTCCATTTGCAGAGCGTATTCGCGGGCGTCCTTCGAGCGGACCCGCAACCACAAGGAGTCGTCGTTCTTCAGAGAGCGGACGACGCGGGCAATTTCCGGGTCGAACCAGGTCCCGCTGCGCTGGGAGATCACTTGCACGGCTTCGGAAGGACTGCGCTGGGAGGCAAAGACCTCCAGCGTCTGGCTTACGTTGATGATGCGCGCCAGCAGAGGGATTTCGTTTCCCTTGCGGCCATCAGGATAGCCGGCGCCGTTCCAATGCTCGTCGAGGCTGCGAATGGCCTGGGCGGTGGCCTCACTCATGCCAATCTGGCGGACAATCTCCGCGCCGCGCTCGCAGCGCGCCCCGATCACTTCCGCGTTGTTGCGTTTCTGCTGCAACCCAACTTCGACCGACTTCACCAGCCGCCGCGCAAAAGACTGGCCGGGCAAAACGTTGCGCATGAGATAGCGCAGGCCGGAAAGGCTAGGCTTGGTCCAGTCTTCAAACTTCACTTCGCGCTTGGCTTTGATTTCGTCCGAACCGAGAATCTGGTGCATGCGCGCGGCATTGGTGCTGCACCCGGAATCCTTGAGCAGCAGCGCATAGTAGAGGTCGCAGCATTCTTGGGGCCCCAGGCGAAGCTCTTCGGCAATCCGCATTCCAATGATGCAGCCACGGATGGCGTGGCCCATCGGCTGGCCTTCGGTAAGGTCGAGCGCGGCGGAGAGCGCCGAGACTACCTCCGACAAGCGAATGGTACCTGGGTTGGGGACAGTCAGCATCGACGTAGCCGGCCAGGGGAATCCAGCGTGCATAGTCTGGCCGCACAAATGAAAATCTACAAATTACGCAGGTGATCTGGGGTTGGGTACTTTCAGCACTAGCGGTTCGGAGCGCGATTGTGGTTCTGCATCTCCCGGTTGAGACTCCTACAATACACCGCACTCCAGTAACAGGTTTCGCGCGCACGGGTAACTGACGGACGATTCGTTCCATGGGTCTACCGGCGGCGGCAACTTCCTTTTCGCTAATTTTGAGAAGTGAGCGCGCCATTTGAAATGCTGCGATGGCATGAGGCCTGCCGCGACAGGGGCAGGGCAAAGATCAGGCGCCGCTTGTGGCAGTTTGGTATTCTTCGCGGGAAGGCGTCGTCGTCCTCTCCTGCTTCAGCGCCGCAAAGCAATCCTCATCCAGTCCCTCTGGAACTTGCTTCTGCATGATGCTGAACACTTCTTCGAGTGGCAAACCGCCACGGTAAGGGCGCTTTTCGGAGAGCGCCGCAAAATTATCGGCAACAGCAATAATGCGGGCGGTCAGCGGGAGGTCCGCGGCGGCGAGGCAGTCCGGATAACCCTTTCCATCCAGCCGCTCATGATGCGCTGCGGCGACGAAAGCAAGATGCTTGAATCCGGAAATGGTTTCCAGAATCACCCGCGTGTACACCGGATGCATTTTCATAATTTCCCACTCCGCGTCGGTCAGCTTGCCCGGCTTCTCCAGGATGGAGTTGGAGACGCTGAGCTTGCCGATGTCATGCAACAACGCCGCGCGGCGCACCATAGTGACGGTCTGCGGCGCCAGGCCCAATCCCTCGGCAATTTCATGAGCCGCGCCGGCAACTCCCATGGAGTGATTGAATGTATATGGAGACTTGGCGTCAATCACCTCGGCGAACGCGTGGCATAGTTCGTCAATCCGCTCCGGGGTGGCCGGTACGCCGATGCCCGGCTCCATTTCCACGACAAATGTGCGGGCCTGGTGCGAGGTTACTCTGCCCCAAAGATTTTCGTCGTTTTCCAACGACTGAACGATGCGCACAATTTCGGGATCAAACCAGGAGCCACCGCGTTCGGAGATCACTCTAGTCGCCACCCTGATCCCGGAGCGTGAGGTAAAAACATCCAGCGTTTGGCTTACATTCAGAATGCGGGCCAGCAGCGGAATTTCCTGCTCCTTGAGGCCTTCGGGATAACCAGCGCCGTTCCAGTGCTCATCCAAGCTGCGAATGGCCTGGGCCGTGGCCTCACTCATGCCGATCTTGCGGACAATGGCCGCGCCGCGCTCACAGCGCGTGCCGATCATCTCCGCATTGTTGCGTTTCTGTTGCAGACCAAGTTCAACCGATTTCACCAGCCGCCGCGTAAAAGACTGGCCCGTCAGCACGTTGCGCAAAAGATAGCGCAGGCCGGAAAGGCTGGGCTTGGTCCAATCTTCGAACTTCACCTCGCGCTTGGCCTTGATGTCGTCCGATCCCAAAATCTGGTGCATGCGCGCAGAATTGCTGCTGCAGCCGGAGTCCTTGAGCAGGAGTGCATAGTAGAGGTCGGAACACTCGGTCGGACTTAGTCGAAGTTCTTCGGCAATCCGCATTCCGATGATGCAACTGCGAATGGCATGACCCATCAGTTGTCCCTCGGTGAGGTCCAGCGCGGTGGATAGCGCTGACACTACATCGGACAAGCGGATCGTACCCGGAGTTGGTGCGTTCTGCATCGCCAGTCAAAATGGACGTATGAAAATTAAAAAACACAGGGAGCGCAAATAGTCTGGCTCAACACCGCGCGGGTCAACAAATTACCTCGGTGCCATACGTTCTGGCACTCTTGGGTCATACGGCCCGTTGCAATTTTCATGCCGCTCGGCTGAGGCCATGATGAAACACCTATACCCACCGCGAACCGGGGTAATTAGCACGCGATTCGATTCTTTGGGACAATCTGCCAACAATTTCAGTCTTGTAATTCTTTGAAATGAGGCAGCGCATGGGCTCGAAATCTTGCAAGGCTTTTATCGGTGTAAAGTGTTTGTCGGCTCTGATTTGCTTGGTGATGGCAACAGCGGCCTTGGCGCAAACTGGGGGCGCGCTGGACAACGGAATCAGCGGCCGGGCTACTTCGCTCGGCGGCGCCACGGTGGCCTCGGTCACCAGCCCGCTGGAGGCGATGCAAGGCAATCCGGCTGGGCTTAGCGGGCTGACGGGGCGATCGCTGGAACTGGATGCCACCAGCCTTTTTGCCACGGGAAACTTTACCAACTCAGTTTCGAATACCGGGAGCATCGTGACCTCGGCGGGGACAGTTCCCTATGGCGGCTTTTCCATGCCCCTGTTCTCGAAACGCCTGACCCTGGGCGTCTCGGTCGCGCCAGACACGCTGATGACCGCCAACTGGAGATACATGGATCCTCCGGGCGGCTTAGGCGGGACCAGCTACGGTTTGCAGCAAAATAAATCAGCGATGATCACGTTGCGGTCGGCGGCGGGTTTGTCGTACGTGGTGAACCGGAAGCTCTCGATCGGCGGCACGTTTGGAGCGATATATGACAAAAACACATTGATCGCGCCGTACATTTTTCAGTCGCAACCGGTTCTGGCGGGCGCTAAAACCCTGCTGGATCTGCACACTGATGGCGTAGGCTACAACGGCAGTTTCGGCGCGCTCATCACGCCCAGCAGCAAGCTGCAAATCGGGTTGTCGTACAGGATGAGCACCAGCATTCATACCCACGGCGATGCCTCAGGAGATGCCGGGGCGCAATTCGCAACTCTCCACGTCAATGAGCCGGCAACATTCCGCTACAGTGCCGAGGTAGACACCAAGTTTCCGCAGGCCTTCTCCGGCGGAATCTCGTGGCAGGTAGTTCCGCGCATGCGCCTGAATTTACAGGGCGATTGGATTGACTGGAGCCATTCTTTCAACCAACTTCCCGTCAAATTGACTAATGGAACAAACACCACGATTAACGGCTTGGTCGGCGGCAATTCCATGCAGGATGTGATCCCGCTGCAATGGCGCAACCAAGGCGTGTTCAGCGTCGGGGTGGAATCTCCAGTGGGAGAGCACCTGGCGTTCCGCGGCGGCTATTCTTACGCCACCGATCCAGTGCCTTCGGCGACTTTGACACCGATGACCGCAGCCATCCTGCAGAATACGATTGGCACAGGAGTGGGCTACAGCCGCGGCCACTACAGCCTCGATCTGGCTTATCAGGTGCAACTGCCGACGACTCAGAGCGTGGGACAAAGCTCCTTGAAATCGGGAGAATACAACAACAGTCGCGTCGAGGTCGCGGTGCACTCCGTTACTTTGAGTAACGTCGTTCGCTTCTAGCGCGTTTGCGCACTGCCAAGTTGATGTAGCGCGGCCTAGCAAGGAACAACCCGGAATAATGGCAGCGAGAGCCTCTGGTTCCATCACTGCTAGCCAGAGCTAGTCCATCTCAAACGCCAGGTATTGCAGCTGACCTCCGCGCTCGATTTGTAGCACCACGGGCTGCCCGCCTTTGAGCTGCCGGGTCAGAGTGCGGAGTTGCTCCGCCGAATCAACTGGCGTCGTGTTCAGGCTATGGATGATGTCGCCGGTGGTAAGGCCCGTCTCGGGCACAATGAGATCGGCGGCGCGTCCGACCACGACCACACCGGAAGCGATGCGGAGGTCGGTGACCATGGATCGCAACTGATCGGTCAAGTCAATGGCAAGAATACCTAGACGTGGGATCAAACTCTTCTCGGGATCGACTGCGTCCATGAGCTGGTCCATGCGATCCCGGTGCTCGATGGCCGGGATATAGAGTGTCTTGCTCTCCTGGCCGCGCAACACTTCGAGCTTGAGCACCTGATCGAGGGGATGCAGATATAAAGCTGCGCTGAATGCGGACAAGGTTGCGGTGCGCCGGCCGTCAGCCGCGAGAACGATGTCCTGTATCTTCAAGCCAGCGGCTTCGGCGGGGCCGCCAGAAACCACGTCGGAGATGATCACGCCCCAGGACCGCGGCAGATCGAGGCCTTCCGCCAAATCAGGGGTAATGGTTTGTGCCACCGCGCCGATTTCGACCCGGTGTACATGACCGTACTTGCGCAGGCTGTGATAAACGAAATTCACGATGCGGGCGGGGATGGCAAAACCCAATCCCTCGCTGCCGCCGCTCTCGCTGAGAATGAAAGTGTTCAAACCGATGACGTAACCCTCGGTGTCTACTAGGGGTCCGCCGCTGTTGCCGGGATTGATGGGGGCGTCAGTCTGGATGTAGACCATGGGTTTGTCGGGATCAGGTTGACGGGCACCCGAGCTCACAACTCCCATGGTGACGGAATTCTGCAGGCCTTCCGGACTGCCGATCGCAACCACGAGTTCGCCCTCACGGGCGCGCCGCTCCGTCGACAACGCAGCGGTCGGCAGATTCGTCTCTTCAATTTTCAGCAGGGCGAGATCACTGTCTTTGTGGACGCCTAACAAGCGGGCATCCACGATGCGGCGTTTGCCCACCGGCACATCATTGGCGGAATCACCTGGCAATGGCAGGGCAACTCGGATGCGTTGCGCCCCCTCGACGACATGGGCGTTGGTCATGATGTAGCCGTTGGGATCGACGATGATGCCCGAGCCCAGGGCATGCTGGCGAACGATGAGCGCAGTTTCCGTGTGACTGTTATCATTCGCCGGCCCGTAGCCCGAAACCAGGATCTGCACCACGGCGGGAGAAACCTTGGCGACCAGGCCCTCCAGTGCGGAGTTCAGTTGCCGGAGGACAGACGGAGACTCAGGAGGCCGCTCGGAGTTCGTGGCAGACGCAGATGGCGCTTGCGCCTTGTGCAATTTTCCGTCTGGCGCAGTCGGATTGGGAGGCGCTTGCTGCCCCAGCAGGGGAAAGGCAAGACAGAGGACGATCGCTGGAAAACGGACACGAAAGAGAGCTGACGAAAGTGTCATAGGCAAACAAATCCTTGTCGCTGGCTAAAACCGTGAGTGCTACGGTTTTGATGCCCAAATATTGTATCTAGGCGGAAGAAATGCGCTTGGCAAGGCTTGAGGAAGAAGGCGGTAGTCGCCTGCAAAGCTCGGCCTTGCTTTGGAATGCTCCCTCGCGGCTGGGCATTCCCGGCTAGACTTTCGGCGTGCCGAGGGGAGGGGAACCTACCTCCTACCCGTAACTTAGGAGTCACCCGGCTTTTGCGGGGGGTAGCATCCGTGGTATAACCGGCGCTAAGCAGATTGCAGGAACTCCATGGGGAGATTGCCGCATGGGACTGGCTTTTGCACGCAGGACTGGCCAGGAGTCAGGAGGCTTTGTGTCCGAACAACGGACGGGGAAACGGTTTCCCCTGGAACTTCCGATCAAGATTCACAAAGCAGAAGACGGTGGAGAGCACGTCGGAGTCACGGGTGATTTGAGTGCCGCTGGGGTTTACATCCGAGCCGACGCGTCGCTCGATGTGGGCTCGAACGTGGAGTTTGAGATCACTCTGCCGCCGGAAGTGACCGGGGCCAAGGAAAACGTAGTCGTACAATGCCGCGGGCGGGTGGTGCGCACGGACGAGCCCGGGAGCGAGGGTTCTGGGGAATCGCGCGGAGTGGCCTGCGTGATTGACTCTTATGATTTCGTCCGCCACTAGGGACGAGGGACAGACACGATGCTCAAATTGATTTTGGCTGATAACCAGGCCATCTTTCGCGCGGGGATTGCCAAGGTGCTGGCGGTTGAGGACGAGATGCGCATCGTGGCCCAGGCGCAGACGCCGGAGCAGATGTTCATGGCTCTGGACAAGTTTCGCGCCGCGGTGCTGATCGTGGCCGGGGGATTCCACAGCGACTTCAATGCCGTGCTGCAGGCGGCCCTCCGCAACAAGACGCGTCTGGTGGTGCTGGCGGATACCGGCGAAAGCGCGCAACGCTACATGACGGCGGGAGCCCACGGCGTGGTGTACCGCAATGTGACCAGCGCGGCGTTGGTGGACTGCGTGCGCAAAGTGGCGCGCGGCGAAAATTGGGTGCAGGATATCGCCGTGCCCAGCGAACTCACTGAGAACGATATGGTCGGCTTGCGGGTGCGCGATCGCCTGACGGCTAAGGAACTGAGGATCGTGGCCCTGATAGTGCAGGGATATAAGAACAAGGAGATCGCCTCCCAGCTAGGGACTACCGAACAGGTGATCAAGAATTATTTGCGCAACGTGTATGACAAGATCGGGGTATCCGATCGGCTGGAGTTGGCACTGTTCACGATTCATCACCGGATTCTGAACGAAGCTGCGGCCGCGACGGCGGCGGGAGTGGTGCCGGTCGCTGGGCCTGGGGCGGGAGCCGCGGGGTAGAACATGCCGAATTTTGATAGCCGCCCTTGCGGGCGGCTTTTTTTTGCTCAGTACTGCGGCCATTCGCATTACGATCTTTCGCATCACGATCATCGTTTCTTTGAATTGGACTTCGGTGCATCGCTGTGGCACATTGAAAGTGATTTACTCTCTCTGTTTTGAAGAGTGAGTGGACTTCGTAGTTCATCTCTTATCCACGTTTTGATGTTGTTCCTTTCCTGACCTCGTGGTCACCCCAAAAACCCAAGCGACGCCGCAGTGTGCGCTGAAGGTGTCGCTACATCCAGATCAGGAGGCTACGTATGAACGTAATTCGCAAATTTTCCATGCTTCGAGCCCTGGCGCTGATGGTGATGGCGCTGGGTCTTTCAAACAGTGTGGCCGCGGCGCAAACAGCGGTTGGTTCTTTCAAATTGCCGATGGAGGCCCACTGGGAGCGAGCGGTGTTGCCGGCGGGAGAGTATTCGTTCAAGGTTGAAACCGAGGCCGGCTTCACCCTGGTGACGGTGCGGTCCGAGGACGGGAAATGGGGTGCCATGTTTCCGGTCCGGTTTCAAACGCAAACTCCCGACTCCGAGGACCGAGGCCTGGTGCTCACGCGCCGGGGTGAGGATTTTTTCGTCACCTCTCTGCAGTTGGGTGACCTTGGACTAGTCCTTGGCTACAACATACCCAAGACTGTAGAAGCTCGTTCCATTGCCGCACTTACCCGAGCACCCGGCGCAACTGTCCTGGCTCACTGAATCGGCCGGTTCGACCTGGAACCTTGACGTAGTAAGTGGGGAGCGGGCGGCTAGCCCGCTCCCTGCTGTTTTTGAGCGTGTGCAAAGGTTCGGCTACACTGGCGTGTTTCATCTCGGAGTGCTCGATGTCATGCAGTTCTGCGGGCGGGTTTACTCCGTCTTTGAGTTGCTTCTGACTTCTTCGCTGAGCACAATCGCTTCCGCAATTTCCTTCATGGGCCTGCGTTTTTGCCGGCTCTGCCGTTGCAGCGCGAGAAAAGCCTGTTCTTCGCTGAGGCCCAAGTCGCGTTGCAGAATGCCTTTGGCACGTTCCACCAATTTGCGGGTGGCCAGTTGCTGCGAGAGATTGGAATTTTCCGATTCCAGCCGCGCCATCTCAATTTCTGCGCCCACTAGAAAACCCACCGTGGAAATCAGGCGAATCTCACGCCGGGCATAGACATGAGTCTGGCGATGCTGCAGATTCATGACTCCGACCAGCCGGCCACGGGAAAGCAGCGGTACCGACAGGAAGGCCTCGTAGCTGTCCTCGGGTAGTTCGTTAAAGAATTGGAATCGCGGGTCCTTGGAGGCATCTTTCGACAGGGCCACGGGCTCCCGGTGCTCGGCAACCCAACCCGTGATTCCCTGCCCTACGCCCAGCTTCAGGCGGTCCAACAGATCCTCGTGTGGATTCTTGGAGGCGCTCAATACCAATTCATCTCCGGCAAGAACGTATATGAAACAGGAGTCGCAGTTTACGAGTGCGGTGGCGAATTCTAAAACGCGAGACAGGACTTCGTGCAACTGATCGGCGGCCGCAATCCGGCTGCCGATCTCGTGCAACACCTCAGCATGCGAATCGTCAATGGAAGATAAAGGGCCCATGTTGTAGACGCTACGTCATCCCTTTCAGAGGTGTCCAATTGCAATTTTTGATGGAAGGGATAAGAGAAAAATAAAAAGAATCTAGGCGCCAGGGCCCGGCGTCGTCCTGCATCTGCCGCGCCTCTTGGTCGGCCTTGCCGGGCTATAGAATCTTTTCCGCCACCGACTTGGCCTGAGTAAAGAGGTAGAGGTACTCGGGACCGCCGGCCTTGGAATCCGTGCCGGACATATTGAACCCGCCGAAGGGGTGCGCACCCACCATCGCACCAGTGCATTTGCGGTTGAAGTAGAGATTGCCGACGTGGAAGTCACGGATCGCGCGCTCGATCTTGTCGCGCGACGAGGTGTATACGGCTCCCGTCAAGCCGAATTCGGTGTCATTGGCGATTTCTAGCGCGTGGTCGTAATTCCTCGACTTGATCACAGCCAGCACGGGGCCGAAGATCTCTTCCTGCTCCAGCTTGGATTTTGGCTGGATATCGGCAAACACCGTGGGCTGGAGAAAGTAGCCTTCGCCGGCGCCTGGCACACGGGCGCCGCCAGTGATCAGGCGTCCGTCTTTCTTCCCGTATTCGATGTATTTGAGGATCGACTGCAGCGAACCCTCATTGATCACGGCGCCAAGGTTGGCGTTCTCCGCGGGATCGCCCACAGTGAGCGTTTCCACCCTCGCCTTGAGCTGCTCTAAAAAGGGGTCATAAATGCGTTCGTCCACGATGGCGCGGGAGCAGGCTGAGCACTTCTGGCCCTGGAAGCCAAAAGCGGAAGCGGCCACGCCCTCGACGGCGGAGTCAATGTCGGCATCGGCGTCGACGATGATGGCGTCTTTGCCGCCCATCTCGAGGATGGTGCGCTTGATCCACATCTGGCCGGGAACCACCTGGGCGGCACGCCGGTTGATATCGAGGCCCACTTCGCGCGAACCGGTGAAAGCAATGAAGCGCGTCTTGGGATGGCCGACCAGGGCATTGCCGAAAGTTGCACCCGCGCCGGGACAGAAGTTGACCACGCCTTCCGGGAGACCGGCCTCCTCGAGCACTTCGACAAATTTTGCGGCGATGGTAGGCGAGTCGCTTGACGGTTTCAGCACAACCGTATTGCCGCACACAATCGCCGCCGCAGTCATGCCTGCCATGATGGCTGCGGGGAAGTTCCACGGCGGGATGACCGCGCCCACTCCCAAGGGAATGTAGAGGAGAGAGCCGCGTTCGCCAGGCAGGTGGATAGGAGGCTTGGTTCGAGACAAGCGTAATACCTCGCGGGCGTAGAACTCGAGGAAATCGATGGTCTCCGCAAGATCCGCGTCCGCCTCCGCCCAATTCTTGCTGACTTCGAAGACCAGCCACGCGCACAACTCAAATTTGCGTTGGCGCAGCAAATCCGCCGCCCGGAAGATGATGCCGGCGCGCTCCTCAAGGGGAGTACGGCTCCACGATTCAAAAGCGTGCAGCGCGGCTTGCATGGCGGGCTCCACGTGCTCCTGCCCCGCCTTCTGGTGCAGGCCGACCAGCTGTGACGCCTGAGCCGGATTGATGGACCTGATTTTCTCCTGAGTCCTTAGCCGCTTCCCGCCGATGACCAGGTCGTACTCGCGGCCGAGTTCGCTCCGAACCTTCTCGATGGCCGCGCGCATCTTACGAGCCGCATGTTCAGAGCTGAATGCAGTGGAAGGCTCATTGACGAAGGGCGCTTCGTGAAGGTGAAGCCGGGCAGGAGCTTCCGTGGTTGCCATGAATATACCTCAACAGATATGAGATCGAGTTTCGGATGCGCAGAGTAAGCTTAATTCTAGCACCGCAGATTCGGACAGGCGCGTCCCGTCACTGCACTCGGCTACTACTTGCTTCTAGGTCCGCGAGGCAGAGTTCTTAGGCTGTGATCTTCTTGATTGTTGACGGCTTGAAACGCGTGGCCATACTTATGCCGATCCTACTGAATGACGGAAAGTGGAGTTTCGCAACTTGCGCCTCAGAAGGCTACAAACTAACTCACTTAGATTTGCCGAGGTCGGCGAGCACAGGATATGACGTTGGTGGAATAACAGTATGTTCCTTGGGGGGCTTGCCGGCCTTCATCGCCTGCGCGAGCATTTCC
>Ga0209415_10003996_pt1 | contig 27215 bp, 28 predicted proteins | sample PeaSoiSIISIP2007_FD_187696 | JGI IMG/M metagenome (GOLD analysis project Ga0209415, IMG submission 187696) | Peat soil microbial communities from Weissenstadt, Germany - SII-SIP-2007 (SPAdes) (version 2) | ecosystem: Environmental > Terrestrial > Soil > Wetlands > Peat | place: Germany... | reverse complement strand
TCGAACACGTCGAGCCCCGCGCCGGCGATCGAGCCGGCGGCGAGCAGGCGGGTCAGCGCCGCCTCGTCGACGATATTGCCGCGCGACGTGTTGACGATGTAGGCGTGCGGCGGCATCAGCGCGAGACGCCGCGGCGACAGCAGATGGAAGGTGGCCGGCGTGCGCGGGCAATGGATCGAGATCACGTCCATGCGCGCCATCATCTGATCGAGGCTTTCCCAATAGGTCGCTTCGAGTTCGGCCTCGATGTCGGGATGCACCCGCTTGCGGTTGTGGTAGTGGATCGCCAGCCCGAAGCCGCGCGCGCGCCGCGCCACCGCCTGGCCGATGCGACCCATCCCCACGATCCCCAGCCGCTTGCCCCAGATGCGGTGGCCGAGCATGAAGGTCGGCGACCAGCCGCGCCACTTGCCGGAGCGCGCCAGCCGCTCGCCCTCGGCCAGCCGCCGCGGCACCGCCAGGATCAGCGCCATGGTCATGTCGGCCGTGTCCTCGGTGAGCACGTCGGGCGTGTTGGTCACGGGGATTCCCCGCTCGCGCGCCGCGGCGAGGTCGATGTGGTCGACGCCGGCGCCGAAATTGGCGAACAGTTTGAGATTGGGTCCGGCCTGCGCGATCAGCGCCGCGTCGATGCGGTCGGTGACCGTCGGCACCAGCACTTCGGCGAGCTTCACCGCCTCCGCCAGCTCGTCCTTGGTCATCGCGTGGTCGTCGTGATTGAGCCGCGCGTCGAACAATTCCATCATGCGCGTCTCGATGGAATCGGGAAGCTTGCGCGTGACGATCACCAGCGGCTTCTTGCCCGCCATCGACGCTCTCCGCAGCCTGCCGTTCTCCCGCTGGTCGAGGCTCTATCAAGCAAGGTCGCGCTTGTCCAGTGCGACGCGCCGCCCGGCTTGGCGCCGGACGGCATCGCCGTCGCAACCTTGACCCGCCATTGCCCGGCTGGCATTACTTCGCCACGAACGCGATGAAGCATTTTCCCGCCCACCTCGCGCTGCCCCTTCTCTGCCTTTTTCTTGCGCTGGCGCCGGCCGCTCGGGCCGCGCCCCAGGGCGTCGAAGGGAGCGGCCTGCCGCTGCCCCGGTTCGTCAGCTTGCGCACCGACGAGGCCAATCTGCGCAGCGGTCCCGGCACGCGCTATCCGGTGGACTGGGTCTACAGCCGTCGCGACCTGCCGGTCGAGGTGATCGCCGAGTTCGACACCTGGCGCAAGATTCGCGACTGGCAGGGCACCGAGGGCTGGGTGCACGAGACCTTCCTCTCGTCCAAGCGCACCGTGGTCGTCACCGGCGTGCGTCGCCGTCTGCGCGCCGATCCGGACGACCAGTCACCGGCGGTCGCCCTGCTCGAGCCCGAGGTGGTCGGCCGGCTGATCACCTGCCCGCACGCGCAGAACTTCTGCAAGATCGAAGTGGACAGTTTCCTGGGCTGGCTGCGGCGCGACGAATTCTGGGGCGTCTACCCCGGCGAATTCATCGAATAGTCGCAACGGGAGGCGGGAGCGCGGTCTAGGGAGTGTCGGCGGTCACCGGACGCAGGATCGGACGGATTTCGTCCTCCTGCAACGCGGCGACGACGCGCAAATGATCCTCCCAGCTCTCGACGAATTCGGCGATGGCCTGGTGCAGACAGTCGCCCAGGCTCAGATCCATGCGCGCCGCCAGGGCTTCGAGGCGCTGTCGCGCCTCGTCGGACAGCGTCACCGTCAACTCGGACATCAAGTCCCCCACACTCACCGGAAGGGCCAAGCCGTCCCCGCCAAGAAAACATCGTAATTTAGCCGCAGTTTTAGCGCAAGGCTTTGTGAAGACTTAGAGATTCGAACCGGGCCGGAATCGGGGATGCGGCGCCCGCCGACCCAACATATGGTATACGATACAAAATGAACCCCAAGCACTCCGGTCAACCGGGCACGTTGCGCATCGTGCCCGGCGATCGGCCAAGCCTTGTGTCGACCGTGAAGAGCTCCTCGTTCCGCCTTCCCAGGCTGTCCTGGCGCGCCTTGTTTGGGCGCAAGGCGAAGCCTGAGCCGGGGCCCAAGGCGCCGCGCGAGCGCGGCCCGCGCAAGCCGCGCCGCTTCCGTTCCTGGCCGATTCGGCTCGTGGGCATCGGCGGCGCGCTGGCGATCTGGGGCCTGATCGCGGTGGGCGCGATCTTCGCCGTCTACTCCTACGATCTGCCCGACCTCTCGAACCTTACCTCGACCACGCGTCGGCCGAGCGTGACCTTGCTGTCCGCCGACGGCGAAACGATCGCCGCCTATGGCGACGTCTATGGCGAGCCGGTCACGCTCAAGGATCTGCCGAAATTTCTGCCCGAGGCGGTGGTCGCCACCGAGGACCGGCACTTCTACAGCCATTTCGGTCTCGATCCGATCGGGCTGGTGCGCGCGCTGCTGGTGGATCTGCGCGCCGGCCATGTGGTGCAGGGCGGTTCCACCATCACCCAGCAGCTCGCCAAGAACCTGTTCCTCACGCCCGAGCGCAGCCTGAAGCGCAAGGTGCAGGAGCTGGTGCTGGCGCTGAAGCTCGAGCACCGCTTCAGCAAGGAACAGATCCTCACGCTCTATCTCAACCGCGTCTATCTCGGTAACGGCACCTGGGGTGTCGACGCGGCGGCGCGGCGCTATTTCGGCAAGCCGGCGACGCGCCTCGATCTCTATCAGTCGGCGCTGATCGCCGGCCTGCTCAAGGCGCCCTCGCGCTACAACCCGATCAACGACCCCGATCTGTCGCGCGAGCGCACCGCCCAGGTGCTCGACAACATGGAGGCGGTCGGCAACATCGCGCACGACGAGGTACAGCGCGCGCTGGCCGGCGGCCCGGCCGGGGTCAAGGCCGCTTCGCTCGCCGGGCGCTATTTCGCCGACTGGGTGCGCACGGGCATCGACCAGTACGTCAAGGGCGATCAGGACATGGTGGTGCGCACCACCCTCGACATGGCGCTCGAGCGCAAGGCGGAGGCCCTGCTCGAAACGATGCTCGCCGGGCCAGGCGCCAAGGCCGGCGTGACCCAGGGCGCGGTGGTGGTGATGCGACCCGACGGCGCGGTGCGCGCCATGGTGGGCGGACGCAGCTATGCCGACAGCCAGTTCAATCGCGCGGTCCAGGGGCTGCGCCAGCCCGGATCGTCGTTCAAACCGTTTCTCTACCTCGCGGCGCTCGAAGCCGGCTGGAAGCCCACCGACCCGATCGCCGACACCCCGATCACCAACGGCGACTACCAACCCGAGGATTACGGCCAGGAGTACGAGGGCACCATCACGCTCGAGCGCGCCTTCGCCAAGTCGAGCAACGTCGCCGCGGTGCGCCTGATCGAGCGGGTCGGCCCGGCGCGCGTCGCCGCCGTGGCGCGCCGGCTCGGCATTCTCGACACGCTGCATGCCGACGCCTCGCTCGCGCTCGGCACCAGCGAGACCAGCCCGCTGGCGATGACCGCCGCCTATGCCAGCTTCGCCAACGCCGGCAACGGCGTCTTCCCCTATGGCATCGCCGCCATCGACGATCGCCAGGGCAACGCGGTGTTCCGCCGCGAAGGCGAAGGCGCCGGCCGCGTGGTGGCGCCGGCCGAACTCGCCGCCATGGACGGGATGATGCAGGCGGTGATCGCCGAGGGCACCGGCAAGAAGGCCGCGCTCGACCGGCCGGCCGCGGGCAAGACCGGCACCACCCAGGATTACCGCGACGCCTGGTTCCTCGGCTTCACCGCCGACTACGTCGCCGGCGTGTGGCTGGGCAACGACGACGACTCGCCTACGCGGCGCGTCACCGGCGGCTCGCTGCCGGCCGAACTGTGGCGCCAGGTGATGCTCGCCGCCAACAAGGGCCTGCCGCCGCGCCCGCTGCCGGGCAGCGCGCTCGAGGCATCGGCGCAGGCGCCGGCCGCGCCGGCGACGGAGAGCGGGGCGCGCGGCGCGCGCGGCGCGCCGGGACCGGCGGGCGCGGGCAGCAGCGAATCCTTCGGCACCTTCATCCACAACATGATGAAGTTCTTCGGCGGCTGACCCGCCTCTTCGTGCGATTGCGCTTTGTCGGCCGCGCTGTCAGGCTGACCGGCCGAAGCGCGCGGAGGGATCATGGCCGAGTACACGCTCTATTGCGATGCCGTCTCGGGCAATTGCTACAAGGTGGCGCTGATGCTGGCGCTGGCGGGATGCGACTGGCGGGCCGAATTCGTCGATTTTCTGGCCGGCACCACGCGCGGCGAGAACTACCGCGCCACCGTCAACGAACTCGGCGAAATTCCGGTGCTCGAACACGCGGGCCGCAAGCTCACCCAGAGCGGCGCCATCCTCACCTACCTCGCCCAGCGCACCGGCAAATTCGGCGGCCAGAGCGAGGACGAGAAGCTCGAAATCCTGCGCTGGATCCTGTTCGACAACCACAAGTTCACCAGCTACTTCGCCACGCTGCGCTTCCTGGTGGGCATCCAGAAGGGCGGCGAGACGCAAGTCACCGAGTTCCTGCGCGCCCGCGCGCTCGGCGCCTGGGGAATCGTCGAGAAGCATCTCGCGGCGCGGCCGTTCGTCATCGGCGCCGCGCCGACCATCGCCGACTTCTCGCTGGCCGGCTATGTCTACTATCCCGAGGAGACCGGCATCGACCGCGCCAAGTTCCCCAACATCGCCGCCTGGGCGAAGCGCATTGCCGAGCTTCCCGGCTGGAAGCCCCCCTACGAGATGATGCCGCGCAAGGCGGGCTAGCCCCAATTTCGATTTTGGCGCGCTCCGCGCGCAAATACCTTTGTCGGCGAAGCCGACAGACGCGCTGGCCGCCGCAGGCAAGACTAGGCCGCTCAGCCGTAGCGCTGCAGCTCGGCTCCGTGCCGGTCGAGCCAGGCGCGCGCGGCCGCGTGCTCCGGCATCAACCGCTCCACCGTGCGCCAGAATGTCGGTCCGTGATGGAGATGGACCAGGTGCGCGATCTCGTGCGCCACCACGTAGTCCAGCACCGCGTCGGGCGCCAGGATCAGTCGCCACGAGAAGGACAGCGCGCCCTTGTGGCTGCAGCTGCCCCAGCGGGCGCGCGGATCGCGGATGGAAACGCGGCCGATCTTGCGCCCGACGTCGGCGGCCAGCGCCTCGGCGCGCCGCGTCACGCGCTCGCGCGCGCGACGCTTGAGCCAGTCGGTCAGGCGCCGGGCGAAACCTTCGCGGTCGCCGCCGACGCGGATCGTCCGCGCGTCGAGCTGCACCCGCGCCGGCAAGTCGGGTTCCCAGCGAAGCAGGTGGACGACCCCGCCGAGCGGCACTTCCGCGCCGGCAGCGAACGCGACCCTGGGCGGCAGCTCGTCGATGCGCGCGCGCAGCCAGGCGGCGTTGTCGAGCGCGAATTCCCGTCCCTCGCGCAGCGCCGCGCGCGGCGGCAGCACCAGTACCGCCTCGCCCCGGCGCGGATCGACGCGGATGCGCACGCGCCGGGCGCGCCGCGTCCGCTTCACTACCAGGGGCACGCCGGAAATCGTGATGACCTCGCTCATGGCGCTCGCTCGTGCGACTTCGTCGCGTCCGTCCGGATGATTCCGCCAAACTGTCGCGGTCGAACTATTTCGGCCAAGTGACGATGTGGTGGTCGAGGATGTCGGCGGCGCGCTCGGCGATGGCCCGGCCGCGCACCGAAATCCCCGCGCTGTGCACGGTGTCGCGATCGCCCGAGACCAGGTGATGCCACCAGGCCAGGTCGCCGCCCTCGGCGAGAACCCGATAGGCGCAGGTCGAGGGCAGCCAGCGCAGCTTCTTGATCGTGTCGGGCGTCAGCCGCACGCAGTCGGGCACCTTCTCGCGGCGGTGCGCATAGTCGGTGCAGCGGCAAGTGCCTAGGTCGAGCAGGCGGCAAGCGACATTGGTGTACTGGACATGGCGCGGCTTCTCGTATTGCAGCTTGTGCAGGCAGCACTTGCCGCAGCCGTCGCACAGCGACTCCCACTCGGCTTGCGTCATCTGCGACAGCCGCTTTCTGCGCCAGAAGGGCTCGTCGGATGAAGGGGCGGGCTTGGTGACCATGCAACGCTCTCGGCCGCGAGACTAGCCCGCGCCCTGCCGCGGCGCCAGTGCCGCCTCGCTCAGACGGCGTCGATCAGGTGCAGGAACGAGCCCATGACGCTTCCCTGCGCCTGTCCCATCGGCGGCAGTGGGCGGCCGCGCGCGTCGTCGACGTGGAACAATCTCGCTCCTCCGGCGCGCGTCTCGGTGGCGTAATGGAATTCGTGGGCGCGGTAGCGCGTGCCGGCCTTGCCGAGCGGCGTGTCGAGCGCGAGCGCGCAGCCGCGGTAGCCGAGATGCAGCTTGCGGGTCTTGAAACTGGTGGCGAGCGGCAGCAGGGCCGCCATGCGGTGCTCGACGCCCGCGGCGTCCTCCAGCGTCTCGCCCAGCACCATCGCGCCGCCGCATTCGCCAAAGACGGCGGCGCCCTCCTGGGCCCGCGCGCGCAACCCAGCGAGGAACCGCGCGGCGAACGCAAGTCGCGCGGCATGCAGCTCGGGATAGCCGCCGGGCAGGTAGACCGCGTCGGCATCGTCGCGCGGCGCCTCGTCGGCCAGCGGCGCGAAGAAGGAAAGCTCGGCCCCGGCGCGGCGCCAGCCCTTGAGCACCTCGGGATAGGCGAAGGCGAAGGCGTCGTCGCGCGCCACGGCGATGCGGCTCCCCAGCGGAGGCAGTGGCGGGCCCGCCTCGACGGTTCCCGTTCTCGTCGGACGCGCGAGTGCGATCAGCGCGTCGATGTCGAGATGCGTCTCCACCGCGCGCGCCATCGCGCCGATGCGCGCCTCGATGTTATCGGTCTCGCGCGCCTGCACCAGCCCGAGATGCCGCTCGGGCAAAGCGAGCGCCGGATCGCGCGGCAGCCAGCCGAGGATCGGCAGATCGGGCAGGGCGGCGGCGCAGGCTTCCTCGATCGCCGCGCGATGCAGATCGCCGCCGACGCGATTGAACACCGCCGCCGCGATCTTGACGTCGGCGCGATGGGTGACGAAGCCGCGCAACAGCGCCGCCGCCGATCCCGCCTGGCGGGCGGCATCGACCACCAGCACCACCGGCCAGCGGGTGAGCGCCGCGATCTCGGCGGTCGATCCGCAGGTCTGGCCCGGTGGCACCGGCGCGCCGTCGAACAGGCCCATCACGCCCTCGCACACGATCATCTGCGCCTTGGCCAGCGTTTGGATGCGTTCGACCAGCGTGATCGTGCGCATGGCCCAGGAATCGAGGTTCGTGCAGGCGCGTCCCGAGGCGGCGGCGAGGAATTGGGGATCGATATAGTCGGGGCCGACCTTGGCGGCGGCGACGGCGATGCCGCGATCGGCGAGCGCGCGCAGCAGCCCCATCGCGACCACGGTTTTGCCGCTGCCGGTGGCGGGCGCCGCGATGATCAATCCTCTGCCCTCGCCAGTTGTCATGCCTGCCCTATTTCCACTTCGTCAAGGCGCGCCGCCACGAATCACATGATTTGCGCGCGAAGCGCGCAGGGTCGGGCGCCGCGACGATGATGCCGGCCCCGGTCACCTGCGTCTCACAGCAACTTGCGCACGCCGTCGGCGACCTGCGCGGCGGTGATCTCGCCAGCGAGAATGGCGCGGAAGCGTCCGTCGCGGTCCATCAGGTAGACGATCGAACTGTGGTCCATGCTGTAGGACCCGCCGGCCTCCGGGTGCTTCGCGGCAAAGACATGGTATTCGCGCTCCACCTTCTGCACCGCATCCGGCGCGCCCGTGAGGCCGACCAGGTCGGGGGCGAAGTTCGCCACATAGTCGGCCAGCGCCTTCGGCGTGTCGCGCTCGGGATCGACCGTGATGAAGATCGGCGCCACCTGCTTGCGCTCGTCGGGCGAAAGCTGGTCGAGCGCGCGGCCGATCACGCCCAGCGTGGTCGGGCACACGTCCGGGCAATAGGTGTAGCCGAAATACACCACCATCACGCGGCCGCGGAAATCGGCTTCGGTGACCGCGCGTCCCCGCTGGTCGATCAGCGCGAACGGCCCGCCGATCGCCGGAGCCCCGGCGCGCATCGCGGCGATGCGCGGCAGCGCCACGATCGCCACGACCGCGACCGCCGCCAGCGCGAAGGCGATCAGCGGCAGCCAGCGGCGGAGCCAGGATTTTGCTTGCGGGGAACGGTCGGTCATGCGGCGCTCGTCGTCCACTCGTGCGTTGCCGTTATTTAGTGTCGGGCCGGAACCAATCCAAATGGTGCCGCAGACGCACCACTTCGCCCACCACCAGCATCGCCGGCGGCTCGACTTGGGCGCGTTTGGCCGCCGCCGCGATGGCGGCGAGCGGCGCCTCCACCACCTTCTGCCGCGCCGTGGCGGCGCGCGAGATCACCGCGGCCGGCTCCGAGGCTGCGCGGCCGGCCGCGATCAATCGCCGCGCGATCTCGTCGAGATGGGCCAGCGCCATGTAGAACACCAGCACCGGGATCGCGCCGGCCAGCTTGCCCCAGTCCACCTCTTCCGGCACCTCGCCGGTCGAGTCGTAGCCGGTGATGAAGGCCACCGCCACGTTGGCGCCGCGCGCGGTGGCGGGAATGCCGGCATAGGCCAGCCCGCCCACGCCGGCGGTGATGCCGGGCACGACGCGGAAGGGAATTCCGGCGGTCGCCAGCGCCAGCGCCTCCTCGGCGCCGCGCCCGAACACGAACGGGTCGCCGCCCTTGAGGCGCAGCACGCGCTTGCCTGCGTAGGCGAGCGCGATCAGCCGCTCGGAAATGTCGGGCTGCTTGGCCGAGGGCCGCCCGCCGCGCTTGCCGGCGTAGTGGCGCTCGGAATCGGCCCGCGCCAGCGCGAGGATGCGCTCGTCCACCAGCGCATCGTAGACCACCGCATCGGCATGGCGTAGCGCGTGCAGCGCCAGCAGCGACAGCAGGCCGGGCTCGCCCGGTCCCGCGCCCACCAGCCAGACATGGCCGGGGCGGAATTCGGGCAGCGAGTCGGGCAGGTCCATGGCGGCGACTATAGCGGGTGAATGCGCGCTTGGCACCGCAAGCGCCCCCACCCGCTCGTTTCACTCGCTTCCCTCCCCCGCTCGCGGGGGAGGGTTAGGGTGGGGGGCCGGTTTCCGTGAGGCGAGGGTATGTATAGGCTTACGGGATGGACAAGCCGTTGCGCAAGGGCTGGACCACCGGAGCCTGCGCCGCCGCCGCCGCGCGCGCCGCCTGGTCGGCGCTCAATGGGCAGGGCTTTCCCGATCCGGTGCGCATCGACCTACCGCGCGGCGTGAGCGCCGATCTCGCGCTTGCCCGCCGCGAAACCGGCGAGGACTGGGCGTGCGCAGGCATCGTCAAGGACGCCGGCGACGATCCCGACGTCACCCATGGCGCCGAGATCGTCGTCACGGTCGAGCGCGCGCCGCCCAGCGCCGGGCTTTCGTTCCGCGCGGGTGAGGGTGTCGGCACCGTGACGCTTCCCGGCCTCACGCTCCCGGTCGGCGAGCCTTCGATCAATCCCGGTCCGCGCGCCCAGATCGCGGCGAACATGGCGGCCGTGGCGACGCCGGTCGATGCCCGCGTCACCATCGCCATCCCCGGCGGCGCGGCGCTGGCCGCGCGCACCATGAACGGCAGGCTCGGCATCAAGGGTGGGCTCTCGATTCTGGGCACCACCGGCGTCGTGCTGCCCTATTCCTGCGCAGCGTGGATTCATTCGATCCACCGCGGCATCGATGTCGCCCGCGCGCTCGGGCTGGCGCACATCGCCGGCGCCACGGGCCGCACCTCGGAAGATTCCGTGCGCAAGCTTTACCGTCTCGACGAGCAGGCGCTGATCGACATGGGCGATTTCGTCGGACCGCTGCTCAAATATCTGCGCCGCCATCCGGTCGCGCGGCTGACCATCGCCGGCGGCTTCGGCAAGCTCGCCAAGCTCGCCGCCGGCGCGCTCGATTTGCATTCGAAGTCGAGCGCGGTCGATACCGCCTTCCTGGCGCGGCTGCTCGCTGGCCTAGGCGCGCCGGGTGCGCTGGTCGAGCGCGCCGCCGCGTGCGGCTCGGCGGGGCAGGTGCTCGAACTGGCGCGCGACCTTCCGCTCGCCGACGCGGTGGCGCGCGCCGCCCGCGAAACCGCGCTGGCCACACTGGCCGGCGACGTCGCCGTGGACATCGTCCTATTCGATCGCGCCGGAGAATTGATCGGCCATGCCGGCTAGGATTCTCATCCTCGGCGGAACCGGCGAGGCCGCCGCGTTGGCGCATCGCCTCGCCCGCGAGCAGCCGGACGCGATCGTCGTCACCTCGCTGGCGGGGCGGTTGTCGGCGCCGCCCGACCTTCCCGGCATCGTCCGGGTCGGCGGCTTCGGCGGCGTGGAAGGGCTGATCGATTATCTGCGCGACAATCATATCAATCGCGTGATCGACGCCACCCATCCCTTCGCCGCCGCCATTTCGGCCCATGCCGGACTGGCCTGCGCCGCGCTCGAAATACCGCTCGAACGCATCGCGCGGCCGATGTGGCGGCGGCACCATGGGGACCGCTGGCACTGGGCCCGCGACACGGCGATGGCGGCGCGCATGGCCTCGGCGCTGGGTCGGCGCGTGTTCCTCACAATCGGCGCGCAGGAACTCGCCCCCTTCGCCGCGCGCGGCGGCCCGTTCTATCTGGTACGGCTGATCGAAGCGCCCGAGAGCCGGCTGCCGTTCCGGCACTACGCGCTGGTGCTCGGGCGCGGCCCGTTCGCGCTGGAAGAGGAGCGGACCCTGCTCGCGGCTTTCGAGATCGACCTTGTGGTCAGCAAGGCCTCGGGCGGCAAGGCCACCGAAGCCAAGATCGAAGCCGCGCGCGCATTGGGCATTCCGGTCATTCTCGTGCGGAGGCCTACGGGGATCGATTTAGCGTCACCCCGCCCCTGACCCCTCCCCATCGAGGGGAGGGGAGAGAAAAAGGTGATCCCCTCCCCCTTGTGGGGAGGGTTAGGGTGGGGGTTCGGAACGGGTGGACAAACGAATGCTGCGCTATAGAATTTTCGTAATGTACGGGTTTCTTTTTATCTCGGCATGGCTGTTTGTCATTGGGACAATCCTGCTCGTCAGTACCGTGCGCGACATTATTGTGGGCTCTAGCCGGCCGCATTTGTGGCTGTCTACGCTTTTTTGTCTGGTGTTCATCGGGATTTCTCTCGCCATAGGCATAGTGGCGCGCATTGTGCTGAAACGGACACGGCAGGCGCTGAAGGCGAGTCAAGAATAGGGACGTGACGGCATTGCCTGCTCTCGCGTTCGCGCGCGCCGCCGCCGCACACTTATTCCAGGCGCATGAGTCCTCACCCTCCCGCGCGCTTCGCGCGGGTCCCTCCCTCTCCCGCTCGCGGGAGAGGGTTGGGGTGAGGGGACTTGCATCGCAAATCGCGCCCCTCAGTGCATCCTTGGCGCCTTGAGGAAGCTCTGGCGGTCGGCCGAGGTCACCGCCGCCTGTAGGCGGGCGCGGGCGCGCGCCAGCGTGAGCGGCACCGTCGCGCCGGCATTGCCCCGCGCCCAGATCGCCCGCCACAGCGTGATCAGGTCGCCGACCTCGGTGTCGCCCACCGCCACGATGCGGTCGCCGGCGCGGATGTCGGCCTTGTCCGCCGGCCCGCCGGGCGAGACGCGCTGCACCACCACGGCGCCCTCGCCATCGCCGCAATAGATGCCGAGCCACGGACGCGGCGGCGCCGACGAGCGGCCGCGCGACAGAAGATCGCCCATGATCGGCGTGAGCAGTTCCACCGGCACGGCCATGTTGAGGTCGACCGACTCGCCGTCCGACGCCGTCTGCTGCACCACCAGCGAGCCGATGCCGAGCAGCTTGCCGTCGGCGCCGATCAAGGCGCCGCCGCCCCAGAACGGGTGCGCCGGGCCGGTGAACAGCGGACGCTCCAGCATGTATTCCCAGAAGCCGGCGAAGGGGCGCCGCGCCACCACCTGCACCTGGATCGAATGCGTCCGCCCGCCGGCGCCGGCGAACACCGCCTCGGCGCCCGGCTCGACCGCAGCCGAGTCGCCCAGCTCCAAATGCGGCAGATCGAGCCGGCCGAGCGCCTGCACCAGGCCGAATCCGGTCGGCTGATCGATCGCCAGCACGTGGCCCTGCGCCACGCCGCCGGCCGCGCTCGTCAGCCACACCGTCTCGGCCTCGGTGACCAGATAGCCGATGGTCAGCACCAGACCCTTGGCCCCGATCAGCACCCCGTTGCCGGCGCGCTCGGTGCCCAGGATCGGCGCGGTGAAGGCGTCGGGCGGAACCGTCGCCTTGACCGTCACCACCGCGCGCAGGGCGCGCTCGAGATCGTAGGCGCAGCGCGCCGGGTCCGGCTGCAATCGTGCGGGGATTTTCCAATCCGCCTCGGCCATGGCGCGAGTCTGCCGCAGGTAAGGAGTGGGATGCAATCGCGCCGCGCGGGTGCTATCCTTTCGCCTTGCGGTCCGGGACAGGGAAGCCGGTGATTCCGGCGCTGCCCCCGCAACTGTGACGGGTGAGGCTGCGGCACGTTGCCACTGGTCCGAACGGGGATTGGGAAGGCGCGGCGGCCGGCGAACCCCGAGCCAGGAGACCTCCCCGGACGCGCTTGGCCTTCAAGTCCTCGGAGGGAGGATCGCGTGCCCGATGCCGCCGCCGCGTCCGCAGCGGAATCCCGATCGCCGCCGGCGTGCTTGGCTCCGCTCACGCTTGTTCTGGGCGGCGCGCGTTCGGGCAAGAGCGCTTATGCCGAGTCGCTGCTGGCGCACCATCCGGCGCCGGTCTATTTGGCCACCGCCCAGCCCGGCGATGCCGAGATGGCGGCGCGCATCCGTGCGCATCGCGCGCGGCGCGGCCCGGCCTGGAGCACGATCGAGGCGCCGCTCGAATTGGCCGAGGTGTTGGGCGCCGCCGCGGCGCCCGGAAGTGCGGTCCTGGTCGATTGCCTGACGCTATGGCTGTCGAACCTGATGGGCGGCGGCCGCGACGTCGAGGCCGAAATCGACCGCCTCGGCGCCACCTTGCCGCATCTGCGCGCGCCCACCGTGATGGTTGCCAACGAGGTGGGTCTCGGCATCGTGCCCGACAACGTCCATGCACGCGCATTCCGCGACCATGCCGGGCAGCTCAATCAGCATGTGGCGCGGCTCTGCCAGCGCGTGGTGTTCGTCGCCGCCGGCCTGCCGCTGGTGCTCAAGGACGAGCGGCGATGAGGCGGATTCCCGTCACCGTGGTCACCGGATTCCTCGGCGCGGGCAAGACCACGCTGGTGCGCCACCTGCTCGAGCGTGCCGGCGGACGGCGCATCGCGCTGATCGTCAACGAATTCGGCGAGCAGGGCATCGATGGCTCGCTGCTCGCCGCCTGCGACCTGCCCGGGTGCGGCCCCGAAGACATCGTCGAACTCGCCAATGGCTGTCTGTGCTGCACCGTGGCCGACGAGTTCCTGCCGACCATGGAAAGGCTGCTGGAGCGCGACAATCCGCCCGAGCATATCGTGATCGAGACCTCGGGCCTGGCGCTGCCCAAGCCGCTGGTCAAGGCGTTCGATTGGCCGACCATGCGCCCGCGCGTCACCGTCGACGGCGTGGTGGTGGTGGTCGACGGGCCCGCCTTCGCGGCCGGCAAGTTCGCCTCCTCGCCCGAGGAGATGGCGCGGCCCGGCCACGACAATCCGGTCGAGGAAACCTTCGTCGAGCAGCTCGCCTGCGCCGATCTGGTGCTGCTCAACAAGGTCGATCTGCTCACGCCCGCCGCGCTGCCCGGGATCGAAGCCGATCTGCATGCGCGCCTGCGGCCGGGCGTGAAGCTGGTCGCCACGCGCCACGGCGCGGCGGATGCCCGCATCCTGCTCGGCATCGGCGCGGCGGCCGAAGACGATCTCGACGCGCGCCCGGCGCTGCACGACGCGATCGCCGGCCACGACCACGACGATTTCGAAAGCTTCGCCCTGCCGCTGGCCGCGGTCGCCGACCCGGACGGCGCGATCGCGCGGCTCAAACAGGTGATCGTCGCGCACGATATCTTGCGGCTCAAGGGCTTCCTCGCCGTCGCCGGCAAGGATCTGCGTCACGTCGTGCAGGCGGTGGGCGCGCGCATCGCCGGCTACTACGACCGGCCGTGGGGCGCGGACGAGGTGCGCGCCGGGCGGCTGGTGGTGATCGGCCGCAAGGGGCTGGCCAAAGACGCGTTGTCAGCGGCGATCGCGGCCGCGGTCGCGGGCTGACGATGGCCGAGCGGTCGCGTGACGCGCGGAGCGAGGCCTAGAAGCGATGCATCTGCTCGCCACCGCGCCGGGCACGGTCTCGGACGGAACCGCAGCGATCGATCTCGGTCAGACGCCGGGCGAGATCGTGGTGCTTTCGGCCGCCGACAGCGAGCTTTCCTGCCTCGCCCACGCGCTGACCGGCGTGCCGGGCGTCACCCTGCGGCTGGCCAATCTGATGCGCCTTGCGCATCCGATGTCGGTCGATCTCCATGTCGAATCGGTGGTGCGCAAGGCGCGCTTGGTGGTGGTGCGTCTGCTCGGCGGGCGTGGCTACTGGGGCTATGGCGTCGAGCAGGTCGCTGCCGTGTGCCGCGAAGCCGGAATCCCCGTCGCCTTCCTGCCGGGCGACGACCAGCCCGATGCCGATCTGGCCGCGCGCTCTTCGGTCTCGCCCGAGGCTTCGCACCGGCTGTGGCAATATCTGGTACAGGGCGGCCCCGCCAATGCCGGGCAGTTCCTGCGCTTCGCCGCCACGCTCGTCGGCCGCGACCTCGACTGGCGCGAGCCGGCGCCGCTGCCGCAAGCCGGTTTGTTCCCGCCGGGCACGTCCCTCGCCGAGCTGCGCGCGCGGTGGTGCGCGAACAGGCCACTGGCCGCGCTGGCGGTCTATCGCGCGCTGGTCCAGGCCGGCGATACGCGGGCCATCGAGTCGTTGATCGCGGCGCTCGAAGCGCGCGGCATGAACGTACTCCCGGTATTCGTCGCCAGTCTCAAGGACCCGGTGGCGGCGGCGACGCTCACCGAACTTCTCGCCGCGCATCCGCCCGATGTCGCGCTGACCACCACCGCCTTCGCCGTGGCCAGTCCCGGCGGCTTCGCCGCCAGCTCGAATAATGGGCGCGGAGCGCCCGGCAACGCCGCCGGCTCGCCGTTCGCCGCCGCCGACTGTCCGGTGATCCAGACGATCTTCGCCGGCAGCGACGAACCGACCTGGCGCGCCAGCGCCGCCGGGCTGGGCCCGCGCGACATCGCCATGAACTTGGCCCTGCCCGAGGTCGACGGGCGCATCATCGCGCGCGCGGTCGCGTTCAAGGAAGCGGCGCGGCGCGACGCCGCCACCGAGTGCGACATCGTCGCCCTGCGACCGGTTCCCGACCGGGTCGACTTCGTGGCCGATCTGGCGCTCGCCTGGGCGCGACTGCGCCGCAAGCCCGAAGCCGAGCGGCGCGTGGCGATCGTGCTCGCCAACTATCCCAATCGCGACGGGCGCATCGGCAACGGCGTCGGGCTCGACGTGCCGGCGAGTGTCGTCGATGCGCTGCGCGCGCTGGCCGGCGCCGGCTATCGCGTCGAGAGCATTCCCGCCGACGGGCGGGCGCTGATGGCGGCGCTGCTCGCCGGGCCGACCAACGCGCTTGCCGGGCGCAACGCGCGCGCGGTGAGCGAGTCGATCCTGCTCACCGACTATCTCGCGTTCTTCCAGTCGCTTCCGGCGAGCGTGCAATCCGCCGTGACCGCGCGCTGGGGCAAGGCCGAGGACGATCCGCATTTCGTGCCCGGCGAGCTGCATTGCGGCGACTTTTTCCTTTCCGCGCTGCGCTTCGGCAACCTGGTCGTCGCGGTGCAGCCGGCGCGCGGCTATCACATCGATCCGGCGGCCAGCTATCACGATCCGGCGCTGGTGCCGCCGCACAACTATCTCGCGTTCCATGCCTGGCTGCGCGAACAGTTCCGCGCCGACGCGATCGTGCAGATGGGCAAGCACGGCAATCTGGAATGGCTGCCGGGCAAGGGCACGGCGCTTTCGAATGGATGCTTTCCCGAGGCGGCGCTCGGGCCGATGCCGCACCTCTATCCGTTCATCGTCAACGATCCGGGCGAGGGCAGCCAAGCCAAGCGCCGCGCCCAGGCGGTGGTGGTCGACCACCTCACGCCGCCGCTGACGCGCGCCGGCAGCTACGGACCGCTGGCGCGGCTCGAGCGGCTGGTCGACGAATATTACGAGGCCGCCACCCTCGACCCGCGCCGGCTCAAGCCGCTGAAGGACGAGCTGGTGGCGCTGTTGCGCACCACCGGGCTCGACGAGGATTGCGGCATCGGTTCCGACGAACCGATCCCGTCCGCGCTCAAGAAACTCGACAACCATCTGTGCGAACTCAAGGAGCTGCAGATCAAGGACGGGCTACATGTGTTCGGAACCTCGCCCGTGGGTACGGCCCAGGTCGATCTGCTGGTGGCGATCGCGCGCACGCCGCGCGGGTCCGCGCCCGAACAAGAGTCGCTGCTTCGGGCGCTGGCCCGCGATCTCGGCCTCGGCTTCGATCCGCTCGATTGCGTGCTCGGCGAGGCCTGGACGGGTCCGCATCCGGCGGCGCTTGCCGCTCCCCAGCCCTGGCGCACCCACGGCGACACGGTCGAGCGGCTCGAAACGCTCGCAGTCGCGCTGGTATCCGGCGCCCGCCCGCCCGCGCCCGAATGGAAGCGCGCGACCGCGGTGCTCGACTGGATCGCGGGAACGCTGCGTCCCGCCATCGCCGCCTCGGGAGCGGCCGAGACGGAGTCGCTGCTGCGCGGCCTGGCGGGGCGTTTTGTGCCCCCCGGTCCCTCCGGCGCGCCCAGCCGCGGCCGGCCCGAAGTCCTGCCCACCGGGCGCAATTTCTACTCGGTCGATTCCCGTGCCCTGCCCACGCCCGCGGCCTGGCAGCTCGGCTGGAAGTCGGCCGCGTTGCTGCTCGAACGCCATGTGCAGGACCACGGCACCTATCCCGCCGCCATCGCGCTCTCCGCCTGGGGCACGAGCTGCATGCGCACCGGCGGCGACGACATCGCCCAGGCGTTGGCGCTGATCGGCGCGCGGCCGCGCTGGGACGAATCCTCGCGCCGGGTCGTCGGCTTCGAGATTCTGCCCGCCTCCATGCTCGACCGGCCGCGCATCGACGTCACGCTGCGCGTCTCGGGCTTCTTCCGCGACGCCTTCCCGGCGCTGATCGACCTGTTCGATTCGGCGGTGCGCGCGGTGGCCGCGCTCGACGAGGCGGACGAAATCAATCCGCTGGCGGCGCGGGTGCGCGCCGATGCGCGGGCCATGGTCGCTTCCGGACTCGAGGCGCGCGAAGCGCAGCGACGCGCCGGGTTCCGCGTGTTCGGATCGAAGCCGGGCGCCTATGGCGCGGGATTGCAGGCGTTGATCGACGAAAAGGGATGGGACGGCGCCGCCGATCTCGCGCGCGCCTACCTCGCCTGGGGCGGCTATGCCTATGGCGCGGGCGCGCAGGGCGAGGCGCAAAGCGCATTGTTCGAGGCGCGGCTCACCGGCGTCGATACGGTGGTGCACAACCAGGACAATCGCGAGCACGATCTGCTCGATTCCGACGACTACTATCAGTTCGAGGGCGGTCTGGCGGCCGCGGTGCAGACGCTCTCGGGAACGGCGCCCGCGGTCTATCACCTCGACCACGCGCTGCCCGAGCGGCCGCGCGTGCGCACGCTCGCCGAGGAGATTGCCCGCGTGGTGCGCGCGCGCGCCGTCAATCCGAAATGGATCGCGGGCGCGATGCGCCACGGCTACAAGGGCGCCTTCGAGATGGCGGCCACGCTCGATTATCTGTTCGCCTTCGCCGCCACCACCGGCGCGGTCAAGGACCGCCATTTCGAGGCGCTTTACGACGCCTATCTCGGCGACGAGAGCGTGCGCGACTTCATCGCTTCGGCCAACCCGGCGGCGCTCGCCGAAATGCGGGCGCGTTTCGACGAGGCGATCGCGCGCGGCCTGTGGCGGCCGCGGCGGAACGACCTTGGCAATGGCGCCGATCGGACTCAAATCAATGAAAAGGATTGATTATTTAGTCCTTCTGGGTTAATCTAGCTTTGCAGCTAGCTGATTGGAATCGTGATGCGCGAGATCGGTGCCTTCGCGGCGAAAAACACGCTTTCGGCGCTGCTCGATCAAGTCGAGCGCGGGGAGGAGTTCGTCATCACCAAGCGTGGTCGCCCCGTGGCGCGGCTCATGCCCATCGCTCACGGACATGATAAGGAAGCGGCGCGCGAAGCGGCACGCGACCTGCGCGCGCTGGCACGGGAACTCAATCTCGGTCCTTTCGACTGGGAAGAGTGGAAAGCCTATCGCGACGAAGGCCGTCGCTAAGTCGTGGCGATCGCGGCGGACTTCGTTCTCGATGCGTCGGTGGCACTGTCCTGGTTCTTGCCGGGAGAGCAGCCGGCGATCGATCTCCTCCACCGGGCGACCGAATCGAGCGTCGTCGTTCCGGGTCTGTGGCCGCTCGAGGTCGCCAACGTTCTGCTGACCGCCGAACGCCGCCGGCGCATCGATTCGTCGACACGACAACGCATCCTGTCGGACTATGCGCGGCTTCCCCTGACAGTCGACAATGAAACCGCGAATCGCGCCTGGACCGACATACTCAAGCTTGCTACGGCACACGGCCTGAGCGTCTACGACGCTTGCTATCTCGAACTCGCGCGGCGCCACGACCTGCCCTTGGCGACCCTTGACGGAAAGATCGCGGAAGTCGGTCGCGCCATCGGCATCGAGATATTGGGGAGATGACTGTGTCGGGAATGTCCGAGGACCCAGCGCGCCACAAGGAAAAGATGGCGAAGAAAAAGGCCGTGCGCGACCGCATTATGGCGAAAAAGAATGTCGAGAAGGGCCTGCTCATCGTCCACACCGGCACCGGCAAGGGCAAGTCCACCGCGGCCTTCGGCATGGCGCTGCGCTGCCTCGGGCATTCCAAGCGGGTGGGCGTGGTCCAGTTCATCAAGGGCGTCTGGGACACGGCCGAGCGGCGCGTGCTCACGGGCTTCGGCGATCTGGTCGCGTTCAAGGCGATGGGCGAGGGCTTCACCTGGGAGACTCAGGACCGCGAGCGCGACGTGGCCGCCGCCGCGCGCGCCTGGGCCGAGGCCGCGCGCATGCTCGCCGACCCCGATTTCGCCATGGTCATCCTCGATGAGTTGAACGTGGCGCTGCGTTATGGCTATGTCGCGCTCGAACCGGTGCTGGCCTCGGTGGCGGCGCGGCCCGCTGCGCAGCATGTGGTGATCACCGGCCGCGGCGCACCCGATTCGCTGCTCGCCGCCGCAGATCTGGCGACCGAGATGACCCTGCTCAAGCACCCGTTCCGCGACGGGGTGAAGGCCCAACCGGGAGTGGAGTATTGAGATGAAAATGAAGCTCCTCGCCACCCTTGCCCTTGGCGCCGCCGCGGCGCTGTCGCTGCCCGCGCTTCCGGCCCGTGCCCAGGTCGACCAGCAGCAGACCGTCAACCGCGCGCTCGGCACGGTCGAGCGGCTGCGCAGCGACCAGCGCTGGAAAACCTCGTTCGATCCCTACCTGGCCAAGGCGCGCGCCGTGCTCGTGGTTCCCGACCTGTACAAGGCCGGCTTCGTCGTCGGCGGCCAGTTCGGCAACGGCGTGCTGCTGGTGCGCGGCAAGGACCGCAACTTCAGCTACCCGGCCTTCTACGCGTTGTCGGGCGGCAGCCTTGGCCTGCAGATCGGCGCCGAGGACGTCTCGATCGTGTTCCTGATCATGAGCGACAAGGGCCTCGACGCGGTGCTCAAGAACGAGTTCAAGATCGGCGGCGAGGCGCAGGTGGCGCTGCTCATCGTCGGCGGCGGCGAGGAGGTCAACACCACCACCAACATGGACATCGACATCCGCGCCTACGCCTTCGGCGCCGTGGGATTTTTCGGCAGCCTGTCGCTCGAAGGCGCGGTCATCTCGCCGCGCGATTCCTGGAACCAGGCGTATTACGGCAAGCCGGTCGCCGCCCGCGCCGTGGTGCTGAACAATGCCGCTTCCAATCCCGAAGCCGACCGGCTGCGCGACTTCCTTGCCCATTAGCGGGCCTATGCCCGCGGTGCCCATTAGCGGGCCTATGCCCGCGGTGCCCATGAGCGGGCCTGCGCCCGCCGTGCCCATCAGCGGGCCTGCGCCCGCCGTGCCCATCAGCGGGCCTGCGCCCGCCCTGATGGTCCAGGGCACCGGCTCGAACGTCGGCAAGTCGTTGGTGGTCGCCGGATTGTGCCGCGCCTTCGCCAGGCGCGGCCTCAAGGTGGCGCCGTTCAAGCCGCAGAACATGTCCAACAACGCCGCCGTGGCCGCCGACGGCGGCGAGATCGGCCGCGCCCAGGCGCTGCAGGCGCGCGCCGCCCGGGTCGCTGCCACCCGGCACATGAACCCGGTACTGCTCAAGCCCGAGGGCGAGGGCAGCGCGCAGCTCGTGGTGCAGGGCAGGCGCGAATTGAGCCTCGGCGCCGCCGCCTTCCACGAGAAGAAGCCGTCATTGCTGCCGCGCGTGCTCGAAAGCTACGGCATCGTTAGCCAGGGGCGCGATCTGGTCCTGGTCGAGGGCGCGGGCAGTCCGGCCGAGATCAACCTGCGCGCCGGCGACATCGCCAACATGGGCTTCGCGAGCGCGGCGAACGTTCCGGTAGTGCTGGTGGCCGACATCGACCGCGGCGGCGTGCTGGCGGCGCTGGTCGGCACGCATGCGCTGCTCGATTTCGCCGACCGCATGCGCATCAAGGGGTTCATCGTCAACAAGTTCCGCGGCGACGCCGACCTGTTCGCGCCCGCGCTCGAGCAGATCGCCGGGCGCACCGGCTGGCGAAGCTTCGGCATCCTGCCCTGGTTCGAAGGCGCGGCCAGATTGCCGGCGGAAGATTCAGTTGCGCTCATTCGCACTCAATCCGTCACCCCCGCGAAAGCGGGGGTCCAGAATCCAATTCGCATCGCCATTCCGCGCCTCCCGCGCATCGCCAACTTCGACGATTTCGATCCGCTCGCCGCCGAGCCGGACGTGCGCCTCGAGTTCGTCGCCCCCGGCAACCCGATTCCGGCCGATGCCGATCTGGTGATCCTGCCCGGCTCCAAGGCGACGATCGCCGATCTCGCGGCCTTGCGCGCCCAGGGCTGGGACATCGATCTGCTCGCGCACCATCGCCGCGGCGGTCGCATTCTCGGCATCTGCGCCGGCTATCAGATGCTGGGGAAAAGCGTTTCCGATCCCGGCGGCGTCGAAGGCCCGCCCGCAACCGTGCCGGGACTCGCGCTCCTCGACGTCGCCACCACCATGGCGGCCGAGAAGACGCTGCGCCCCGTCAGCGGCGCGGCGCTTGGCATGCGGATCGCCGGTTACGAGATGCATATGGGCGCGACGACCGGCCCCGACACAGCGCGCCCGATGGTTGTGCTGGATGAAGGCCACCCCTCACCCCGACCCTCTCCCTCAAGGGGAGAGGGCGAAGAACTTGAAGCCGGATTCCCTCCCCCCTTGAGGGGGAGGGATAGGGTGGGGGGTAATACTCGCCCCGAAGGCGCCATCTCGCGCGACGGGTTGGTGATGGGCTGCACCGTGCATGGGTTGTTCGCCGCCGACGGCTTCCGCCGCTGGTTCCTGGCAACGCTCCGCCCGGGCCGCGAATCGGGCCTCGCCTACGAGACGATGGTCGAAGACACGCTCGATGCGCTCGCCGCCCATCTCGAAGCGCATCTCGATCTCGACGCCCTGCTCGCCGTGGCGCGGGGGGAAGCTTCGGTTTCGCGGGCGGGGTGAGAAGAATTCGCCCAGTTGCTTGAAAATCGACCTGTAATGTGATATCACACGCAATGTGAGAGCGGTTCTCGACACCGACGTCATCGTCGCCGCGATGCGCAGTCCGTCGGGGGCGTCGGCCGCGCTTCTGGTGGCCGCGCGGAAGGAAGCCGTCACGCTGATCGCCAATGTGCCTCTGGTGATCGAGTATGAAGCGACCTGCCGTCTGGCGGAGCACCGATTGGCGGCCGGGCTCAGCGACGCGGAAGTGGCGATCTTCCTCGATGCGATTGCGGCCATGATCGAACCCGTAGAGACCTATTTCCTTTGGCGCCCCCGGTTGCGCGACCCAGGCGATGAAATGGTTCTAGAGGCCGCGATCAACGGCCAAGCCGACGTGATCGTCACTTTCAACCGGCGCGACTTCGGGGGTGTTCCCGAAGGTTTCGGAATCGCCATCGAACGGCCTGCCGAGACACTAAGGAGACCGCGACGATGACCAACCAGACCACCTACCCTCTGCGCCTGCCGCGCTCGGTGCGGGCAGAGGTCGAACGCCTGGCGAAGGAGGACGGGGTGAGCATCAACCAGTTCGTTGCCACCGCCGTCGCCGAGAAGGTTGCAGCCCTGAACACCGCCGATTTCTTCGCGATCCGCAAGTCGCGCGCCGACTTTACCGCCTTCGATCGCATCATTCGGCGTAAAGGCGGCGAGCCGCCGCGCCCGGGCGACGAGATCGGGCGCCCGAAGCGCCCTAAGCCTCCAGCTGGATCAACCCGATCACGAGGCCGATATCGAGCAGGCAGGCCACCGCCAGCATGAAAAGGGAAGCGCGGATGTCGGCTGCCGTGGCGCGCGCCCGCCCGGCCCCGATCCAGCCGGTATTCACCAGCTCGCCGCCATAGCGCCGGGGTCCGGCCAAGGCGAGATCGAGCGCGCCGGCCATCGCCGCCTCGGGCCAGCCGGAATTGGGCGAGGCGTGGTGGCCATGGTCGCGCCACATGGTGCGCCAGGCGAGCCTGGGCCGGCCGCGCGGCACGAACACCGAAGCGATCACCAGCAGGAACGCCGCGATGCGCGCCGGGATCAGCATCATCGCGTCGTCGAGCCGCGCCGCCACCGTGCCGAAGGCAAGGTAGCGCTCCGAGCGGTGGCCCATCATGCTGTCGAGCGTGTTCACGGTCTTGCAGGCCAGCATGCCAGGAAAGCCGAACAGCACATACCAGAACACCGGCCCCACCACCCCATCGGCGAAGCTCTCGGCGCAGGATTCGATCGCCGCGCGCGCCACCCCGTGCTCGTCCAGGCTCATCGGGTCGCGCCCGACGATGCGCGCCACCGCCACGCGCCCGCCGGCCAGCCCCTCCTTGCTCAGCGCCCGGGCCACCGAGCGCACATGGAAGAACAGGCTCTGCTGGGCGAGCATCATCCACACCAGGGCGAGTTCCACCGCCCAGCCCCACGCCCAGCGCCGGCGCAGCTCGGTCACGGCCACGCCGATCGCCACGGCGCCGAGGGTCATGCCGGCGGCCACCAGCGCGCCCCTGAACAGCCGGGTGCGCTGGCCGCGGCGTTCGCGGTTGAGCTTGCGTTCGAACCACGCGGCCAGGCCGCCGATGATCGCCACCGGATGCGGCAGCGCGCGCCACAAGAGCGGCGGATCGCCGAGCAGCGCGTCGAGGATCAGCGCCGCCAGCAGGATCACGAGCGGATGGACCGGCCCCCCGCCGGCCTTGAGCGGAAACATGGCGGCGAGCATGGACTTGCGGCGCTCGATTCGTCAAATGATCGGCAGGCGGGCGGGGCCCAAGACAAACCCTCCCCGCCGCCCTATAGTGCCCTCCCGCCGCCCGGAGGCCGTGACCAGGCGGCTCACGCGACGCCCAGAGGCAAGGACCAGGCGCGATGAACCAAGCTCCTTCCGTGATGATCTGCGGCCATGGCAGCCGCGACCCCGAGGCGGTGGCGGAGTTCAACGCGCTGGTCGAGGCGCTGCGCCGCCGCCTGCCGGATCGCGCGGTCGAGGGCGGCTTCCTCGAATTCGCGCGCCCGACCATCGCCGAGGGGCTGGATACGCTCGCTGCCGCCGGCGCGCGCAATATCGTCGCGCTGCCCGGCATGCTGTTCGCGGCGGGCCACGTCAAGAACGACATCCCCTGGGAGGTCAACAGCTTCCACGCCGCGCATCCCGAGATTGCGGTGACGCTCGCGCGCGATCTGGCGATCGAACCCAAGCTGCTGCGCGCCGCCGAAGCACGCATCGCGGCGGCCGAAACGACTTCGACGCGCGGCATCGCGCGCACGGATACGCTGCTGCTCGCGGTCGGGCGCGGCACCAACGATCCCGACGCCAACTCCAACATCGCCAAGGTGGCGCGCCTGCTGTGGGAGGGGATGGGCTTCGGCTGGGCCGAAAGCGCCTTCTCGGGCGTGGCCGCGCCGCTGGTCGATGCGGCGCTGGATCAAGCGGCCAAGCTCGGCTTCGCGCGCATCGTGGTGTTCCCCTATTTCCTGTTCACCGGCATCCTGGTGAAGCGCATCTACGCGCTCACCGACGCGGCCGCGGCTCGCCATCCCGGCATCGAATTCCTCAAGGCGCGCTACCTCGCCGACCATCCGCTGGTGCTCGACACCTTCCTCGAACGACTCGACGAGGCCGAGCACGGCAGCCCGGCGATGAACTGCCAGTTCTGCAAGTACCGCGAGCAGATGGTGGGCTACGAGGGCGATGTCGGCGCGGTCCAGGCCGGGCATCACCACCATGTGCGCGGCATCGGCACCGACGCGGATCACGCACCCGATCGCGGTCACGACCACGGGCACGATCGCGCGCACGACCACGATCGCGCGCACGGCCACCGCCATCGTGGCCGCGCACGCCGCCTGTGAGCGCACCGTGATCCAGGAGCACGACGCCGCCGCGATCTATCGCCGCTCCTTCGCCATCATCCGCGCCGAGGCGGATCTGTCGCGCTTCGCCGGGCCGATGGAGGCCGTGGCGCTGCGCGTGATCCATGCCTGCGGCATGCCCGAGATCGCGCCCGACCTGGTCTTCTCGCCCGGCGCGGCCGAGGCGGGACGCGCGGCGCTCGCCAAGGGCGCGACGATCCTCGCCGATTCCTCGATGGTGGCGCACGGCATCGTGCCGACCCATCTGCCCCTGGCCAACAAGGTGATCTGCACGCTGCACGATCCGCGCACCGCGCCGCGCGCCGCGCGCCTGCGCCGCACCCGCTCGGCCTCCGCGGTCGATCTGTGGGACGAATGGCTGGCGGGTTCGATGGTGGCGATCGGCAACGCGCCGACCGCGCTGTTCCGCCTGCTCGAACGAATCGCCGAGGGTGCGCCGCGACCGGCGCTGGTGCTCGGCTTCGCGGTCGGATTCGTCGGCGCCGCCGAGGCCAAGCAGGCGCTGGTCGAGTCGGATCTGCCGCACATCGCGCTGCGCGGCCGGCGCGGCGGTTCCGGCATGGCGGCGGCCGCGGTCAACGCGCTGGGCGGCGGGAACGAATGATGCGGCCTTGGCTCGCGGTGGTGGGCATCGGCGAGGATGGGCTGGGCGGCATCGCTCCCGCTGGCCGCGCGCTGGTCGAGAATGCCGAAGTGCTGTTCGGCGGCGCCCGGCACCTGGCGATGGTGCCGCGCGCGCGCGCCAAGGGAAATCATCGCCGCATCGCCTGGGGTTCGCTCCCGGCCGATCTCGAGCGCATCGCCGGGCTGCGCGGCAAGCGCGTGTGCGTGCTGGCCAGCGGCGACCCGATGTGGTTCGGCGTCGGCGCCAAGCTGGCGAAGCGCTACCCCGTGGCCGAAATGACCATCGTGCCGCATCCCGGCGCCTTCAGCCTGGCGGCCGCGCGCTTGGGCTGGTCGCTGGCCGACGCGGCGTGCCTCTCGGTTCACGGCAGGCCGCCCGAGGCTGTCGCGCCGCACCTCCATCCCGGCGCGCGGCTGCTGGTGCTGGGCGAGGATGAACGCAGCGCGGCGCGTCTGGCCGCGTTGCTCATCGCGCATGGATACAAGCGAAGCCGGATGATCGTGCTCGAACGGCTGGGCGGGCCGGCCGAGCGCATTCGCACCGGCCTCGCCGCTCGCTGGCGCAACCAGCGCTGCGATCCGCTCGCCACCATCGCAATCGAGGTCGTGGCCGACGATCCCGCGGCGACGCTCGCCCGGGTTCCCGGCCTGCCCGAATCGGCCTTCGCCCACGACGGACAGATCACCCAGAGCGAAATCCGCGCCGCCGCCCTTGCCGCGCTCGCCCCCTGGCCCAAGGCGCTGCTCTGGGATATCGGCGCCGGATCGGGCTCCGTCGCCGTCGAATGGGCGCGCGCCGGCGGACGCGCCATCGCCATCGAGCGCGTGGCCGCGCGGCGCGGCCTCATCGCCAAGAACGCGGTCGCTCTCGGCGTGCCGCGGATCGAGATCGTATCCGGCACCGCGCCCGCCTGCCTCAAGGGCCTGCCCGCTCCCGACGCGATCTTCGTCGGCGGCGGCACATCCAACCCGCGCCTGCTCGAAGCCGCCTGGAAGGCGCTCAAGCGAGGCGGGCGGCTGGTCGCCCATGCCGTCACCGCCGAAGGAGAAACTTCGCTGGCGATGTTCCACGCGAAACATGGAGGCGAACTCGTCCGAATTTCGCTTGCGCGTCTCGCTCCGGTCGGCCGCTTCCGCCGCTGGCACCCGCAGGCGCCGGTGACTCAATTTAAGGTGGTCAAGCGATGAGCCCGGGAAAGCAAGCCGGCACGCTCTATGGCGTGGGCGTCGGGCCGGGCGATCCCGAGCTGATGACGCTCAAGGCCGTGCGCCTGCTCGGGCGCGCCCAAGTCGTGGCCTATCCCGCGCCCGAGGAGGGCGAGAGCCTGGCGCGCTCGATCGCACAATCGCACATCCCGCCCGGCTGCGCCGAGATCGCGCTGCGCCTGCCCTTCGACCCGAACCGCTCGTCCGATGCCGCCTTCGCCGCGGGCGCCGCCGACGTGGCCGCGCATCTCGCCGCCGGGCGCGACGTGGTCTGCCTGTGCGCCGGCGACCCGATGCTCTACGGCTCGTTCATCGCGCTCTCGGCGCGGCTCGACGGACGATTCGCGATCAAGATCGTGCCCGGCGTGTCATCGCTCACCGCCTCGGCCGCCGTACTCGGCCAGGCGTTGGCGGCGCGCGACGATACTCTGACGGTGATCCCCGCCACGCGCCCCGCGGCGGACATCGAGCGGCTGGTGCTGGGCGCTGATTCCGCGGCGATCGTCAAGCTCGGCCGGCACGTCGCCAAAGTGGCCCGGGTGCTCGAACGGCTCGGGCTGGCCGAGCGCGCGCGCTATGTCGAGCGCGTCGGTCTTCCCGGCGAACGGGTGCGTACTTTGGCCGAGGCGGTCGCCGAGGGCGCGCCCTATTTCGCCATGATCCTGGTGCACCGGCGGGGCGAAGCATGGAAGGCATAGCCGCGGAACGCGGCATTCAAGGCATAGCCGCGGGACGCGGCATTGAAGGCATAGCCGCGGGACGCGGCATTGAAGGCATAGCCGCGGGACGCGGC